>Ga0207090_1070_pt1 | contig 26937 bp, 18 predicted proteins | sample Alteio_BWMinHeat_50_FD_153565 | JGI IMG/M metagenome (GOLD analysis project Ga0207090, IMG submission 153565) | Enriched cells from forest soil in Barre Woods Harvard Forest LTER site, Petersham, Massachusetts, United States -... | ecosystem: Environmental > Terrestrial > Soil > Temperate forest >...
ATCGCCTGACGCTTCGGCACCTCGAATGCGGATGTCTTTCTTGACATCCTGTACAATAGATGCGTTTTCGGAGGGAAGTTCCGCGTTGGCCGCGAAAACTGATGGACGAAAGGCGCCCAGTGTACCGACCGATAGCCGGGAATGAGGGGCCCGTTGGAGCGCTTCACGAGGGCAAGACTCTCCTCGTGACCGGGGCCGGAGGTTGCATCGGGTCAGCGCTCGCTAAAAGGTTGGCTACCTTTCAGCCAAGGCTGATAATTCTTCTAGATCACTCCGAACAGAATCTTCACCAAATCAGACTAGAGTTTTCGAATATCGCGAAATTCGAACGTCATGTCTGCATCCTTGGAGATATCCTCGACGGCGCTCTCGTGAACGAACTGTTTGAGAGCTACAGTCCGGACATCATCTATCATGCAGCGGCTTTCAAGCACGTTCCACTGATGGAGAGAAATCCAATAGCGGTGGTTCGCAACAATGCTATCGGCACGTGGCACCTGGCGAAGGCCGCGGTTCGCTATGCGGCAGAATGCTTCATTATGATTTCTACGGACAAGGCCGTGAATCCGCGAAGCGTGATGGGAGCCGCAAAGCGCGTCGCGGAGCTTGCTCTCCTCCGACTGAGTGTCGGGAAGACGCCGATGAGCGCAGTACGGTTCGGAAACGTTCTGGGCTCGCATGGGAGCGTCGTCCCTCTATTCCGGCAGCAAATCGAGCGGGGCGGGCCGGTGACGGTCACCCATCCGGCGGCCTCGCGATATTTTCTCACGCTACGCGAGGCTGTCGATCTTATCCTGACCGTCACTTCTTTGAGTGAAGGCGGAGTTATTTTTGTTCCTGAGCTGGGGAGTCCGGTCAAGATAGTTGATCTCGCCGAGCGTTTGATTCGCGAGACAGGCATGGAATCGGCTGAACAGATAAAGATTGTCTTCACGGAGTTGCGCCCGGGCGAAAAACTGACCGAAGAGTTGTTTTCAGAGAGAGAGTCCCTGGAGCCGACTGTGGATGCCAGGCTTTACAAAATAAGTGGGCCGCAGATTTCCGGCCAAACCCTGGACATGCTGCTCCACAAGCTACATGACGGAGTGCTGCAGCGGAACCTCGCAGGTATGATGGAAACTCTTTGTAGTATCGTCCCCGAATACCAGCCCAGCGAAACGCTGCTCGAACTTCTGAAACCTTCGCCCGCTTAAGAGAATCTTGAAACGCAAAATTGCAGTCATCACGACTTCACGGGCGGACTATAGCCATCTCTATTGGCCCTTGCGCGACTTGTCGGCACATCCCCAGGTGCACTTGAACCTTGTCGTTCTTGGCTCCCACCTCTCTCCCGAGTTCGGACACACCATCCAGGAAATCGAAAGGGACGGCTTCCCAATTGCAGGGCGCGTCGAGTGCTTGTTAAGTTCAGACAGCGATGTCGGGATGGCTAAGACCATCGGCGTTGCCACCCTCGGTCTGGCAGATCTGCTCGGCGAGATGCGGCCGGACATTCTTCTTCTGATTGCGGACCGCTACGAGATGCTCGCCCCCGCTTCCGTGGCTCTCGCCCTGCGTATACCGATCGCCCACATCGAAGGCGGGGAAATCAGCGAAGGGGCCATCGATGATGCCGTCCGCAATGCCTTGACGAAGATGAGTCACGTACACTTCACGTCCACCGAGGCGGCGCAGCGCCGCGTCGTCGCATTGGACGAAGAAGCGTGGCGCGTACACCGGGCCGGTGCGCCGTCTCTGGATCACCTCAGGCGGCAAACGCTGTACACGCGTGAACAACTGGAATTGCGTCTGGGCATACAACTCCAGAATCCGGCAATACTGGCGGCCTATCATCCCGTGACCATTGCGCGGAACACGGTGCTGGAAGCAGATGCGCTGTTTGCGGCCCTGGCCTCCGTCGAGGGCCAGATCATCTTCTGCTATCCCAATGCCGATGCCGGCAGCCGGGATTTGATCGAGCGCGCGCGGTCTTTCGTGCAAACACGAAAAGATGCTCATCTTTTCGTGAACCTCGATGTACTGACGTATTGGAGTTTGCTGCGCCAGATGAATGGCTGTCTGGGCAACTCCAGCAGCGGGATCATGGAAACGCCTTCCCTGGCGTTGCCCACGGTAAACGTCGGACTGAGACAACAAGGCCGGGAGCGGGCGCGAAACATCATCAACGCTGCGCCGGACGAGGATGCCATCTGCGGCGCCGTGCGAAAAGCAATGAGTGCGGAATTCAGGCAGTCTCTTCAGGGAATGAAAAACCCTTATGGAGATGGTTACGCTGCCGAAAGGATCGTGCAGGTGCTGACGACGGTTCCGCTGGGGCAGGAGCTTCTCATGAAGCGGCATGGGGACAAGGACTAATTCCATGCCGGCGTCCAACGAAATGCGCATCCCTCTTTCCTCACCGGATATCACCGAATCGGACATCGCTTCCGTCGCAGCCGTCCTGCGCACATCGCGGCTGAGTCTGGGTCCGCAACTCGAAGAGTTTGAGCAGGCGGTGGCTCGATACGCCGGAGCCGGTCATGCTGTCGCGGTGAATTCGGGCACGAGTGCTTTGCATTTGTGCATTCGGGCGCTGGGCATCGTTGAAGGCGACGAGGTGATCGTCCCTTCGTTTGCTTTTATTGCTGTAGCCAATGCCGTCCGCTATGAAAGGGCAGTGCCGGTCTTCGTGGACATCGACCCGGAAACTCTTAACCTCGATCCGAGCCGCATCGAAGCGGTCATTACGGCTCGGACGCGAGCGATCATCGTTGTGCATACATTTGGTTGTCCAGCCGAGCTTTCCGAAATTCTGGAGATTGCACAGCGTCATCGCCTTTTCGTCATCGAGGATGCCTGTGAAGCCATCGGAGCAGAGTACGAGGGGCGGAAAGTTGGAGCGCTGGGGGACATCGGCGCTTTTAGTTTTTATCCAAATAAACAGATCACGACGGGAGAAGGCGGGGTAATCGTAACCCACAATCGCAAAACCTCGGCTCTGCTGTGCTCTCTCCGCAACCAGGGACGCAGCGATATCGAAGACCGGTACCAGCACGCGGAATTCGGCTACAACTACCGAATCTCGGAAATCAACTGTGCGCTCGGGATCCAGCAGCTCAAGCGCATCGCAACGATCCTGCAAGAGCGCGAATCGATAGCCCGTGCATACGAGCAGCGGCTACGCGGCAATGCCGATCTGAAATTGCCCGCGCTGCAACTGCCGCGCCGCAGAATCAGCTGGTTTGTGTATGTGGTCCGGTTGAGTCCGCGATTCACCCAATCTCATAGAGACCGGATGGTGCGAGAGATGGCAGCGCGCGGCATCGGGTGCGGCAGGTATTTCGCGCCCATCCATTTACAGCCTGTTTATCGTTCAGCGGCCGTTTTCAGACCGGACCTTGCGGTGACAGAATCGCAAGCCGCGCGCACGCTGGCGCTTCCGTTCTTCAATAAAATTCCGAACGAACAAATAGACGAAGTCTGCCGGACTCTCGAAGAGCTTATCCGCGGATTAGGAGCCTGAAATTCACCGGCTTCCCCGGCCCAACCTTCCACGTTATATAGATACGTGCGGCTGTGATGAGCGGCTTATCCCTTGACACGTGACCTCGGTTGGCGGCAGCATTTCGCTCACATCGCAACCCGTGGAAGGAAAACAGATGAGATTAGTGAATCACTTGTTGGTTGGAATATCGCTCGTCGTTCTTGTTGTCATGATCCGTATGACGATGGTGGCTCAGGCGCCTGCGGGTCCGGGTCAGGGCCGTGGCGGACCTGGCGCTGGCGGAGGACGCGGAGCGCAGGCTACGCCTCCTCAGAATCCCACCGCCGTCACGCTGCCGGCGGTCATGGGGCCAATCACAGGCCCGGGCCAGCCTTACGAATCCGTGCAGTCGCTGGCGCCGGGCAAGGGATTGGCAACGTTTAAGTACGAAGCCAAGGAATACTTCATTTCGGGAACAGCGAACGGACAGCCCTACAAAACGCGCATCGTCGTTCGCAAGCCCGCAAGCAATTCGAAGTTCAGCGGCATGGTGCTCGTCGAGCCCATGCACCCCAGTGGATCGGCTCACATGTTTGAAATGACGTCGATCTACACGATGACCTCCGGCCATGCCGCAGTCGACATTTCCGCTGGCGGCCTGCAGCAGGTCATCGATGCAAACCCGGAGCGTTACAAGGGTTTCCAGGTGGGCAATGCGCAGATCAGCGAAATCATCGCTCAAGTTGGCGCACTCGTAAAATCGAAAGATCCCTCCAACCCGTTTGCCGGAGTCACCGTGAAGAAGATGGTGCTTGGCGGAACATCGGCAACGGCCGCCACGCTGATCCAATATCTGCCGTTTCACATGGTATTCCGCACGCCCGATATGCAGCGGATTTTCGACGGCTTCCTTCCGACATCGAATGGCTCCGTGATCCGCCAGATCGACGTGCCGATGATTCATGTGCCGACGATGCTGGAAGTGTCGGGGGCGAACATCACGACCCGGCCCGATGGGGATGCTCCCGGCGATCAATACCGTGTGTATGAATTTCCCGGAATGGGACACGTCGACACGCGCGACAACGTGCGGCTCCATCCCAACCCGTGTGCCACTCCGCTCAGCACCTTCCCGATGCAGGCATATATGTCCGTCGCCCTGAACTACCTCTATCAATGGGTGGACAAGGGCGTCGCGCCGCCAAAGGCCGAAAGAATCATTAAGGAAGGAACGGCTATGGCAGTGGATGCGAACGGAAATCCGAAAGGAGGAGTCCGCAATCCATACGTGGACATTCCTGTGACGAAGTTCGGCGTTCCCAATCGCGCGGCCAATCCGCTTCCCGCGAAAACCAGCGACTACGTCACACGCGGCGGTGCCCCGGCCGCACAGCAAATGTGCGGATTGAGCGCATTCCAGAACGACTACAGCAGGGAAGAGTTGCAAAAGCTCTATGGCAACAAAAAGACGTACAAGAGCAAATTCGAAAAGAGGCTCTCCGAACTGGAGAAAGCCGGCTGGTCGTTACCCGTGTATCACGAGATGATCCTGTCGGATGTTGCGAAGGTGGACTTCTAGTACCACCGCTTCAACAAAAAGGGGGCAGGCCAAAAAAAACACAAAAAGACGACACTAAAAAGAATGTTGCAACTATCGTTGCAACATTCTTTTTTGTGCTTCTGGAATCGTCTTTTGTGTTTTTTGTGGCCTGTCCCGGTTTTGTCGGGCAGCGCTTCCCTCGTTAGAAGTCCCAGCGCACGCCGAATTTAATGATACGTCCCACGATCACGGACGTGGGAAGGAGCCACGCGCCACCGTTGACGCCGGAATATGTGGTCGTCTCCGTGAGCGAGGCGTCCGAGTTGAAGGCGTTATAGATGTCGAAATTCGCATCCAGCGCGCCTCTTTCCCCGAATTTGAAGATCCTGCTGAACCGGAGATCGAACTGGTTCAGGCGATCGCCATAGTCGGCGTTGGTCGGAATCACATTAAACGACTTGTTGCCGGCGACCGTGGCTGGACGACCGAGCGCGGACGTGATCTGCGCCTGCGTGTAAAGGACGGTTGCTTGCCGGTACGGCCCGGGCAGACTCTGGTAGTTGCCGCTGACCCGGATGTTCTGCCACGGCAGCGTGTACAACGCGAGGAACTTGTACCGCGGTTCCCAACCGGTTTCCCAGTGACAATACTGCAGCGGGTTCGCCCCCAGAAGGGCAGGCAGCTTCTGCACGATCTGGCAGTTGTCAGCCATCTGCTTGCCTAACGTCACACCGCCGGTCATGGTCACGCCGTGAAACTGCCGCACGTTTCCGACGATGTCGAAGCCATTCCAGTGCTGATACTGATTACCAAACTTTGAGGCGGAGGTGATGAAGTTGTTCGTCGCCAGCGGCGAAAAACCCAGGGACGTTGTTCCGGGGTTGACGTCATAGAAGGTCAACGTTTGTCCGGACGACGGCAGCCGCGAATCGGCCGGCACCGTCAAATTGTACTGCGTGTAATCCACCGCGGCGACGTCCAGGTTCTGTGTGATGGTGAAACCACCATTGATTCGGCGGTAGTACGTGATGCCCGCCGACACTTTCGGCACGATCTGCTGCTGCACGCCGGTCGAGAACTCCCAGTTCCACGGACGAACGTTCCAGCCGTGCAGCGTCGCCGGATCCTGCTGCGTTATCGCGGTCGCGCTGCCAAACGCGGGCGTTTGCCATGGACCGCAATTTCCGTTGGTGTTGGGGTTTAACAGGTTGCAATTGCTGGCGTCGCCATTCGCCACAGTCCTGGCGGTACTCGTCGCAAAGGCCGAGCCAGGATTGAGCGCGCTGGCGGTCGCGACCGTTTCTCCTGCCACGCCGCGCGCCGCCGAGGCCTTCAGCGCCGTCTTGCCGTTACCAAAAAGATCATACGCGGCGCCGAACCGCGGATTGGTGTCTCTCCAGTTCACGACATTCGCTCCGGGGATGGTCTGAATCGGACGGTTCGGGACGAATTGCGACGGATTGAGCGTGGTCGGACTGTACGACTCCTTCTGCAAATCGAGGCGGAAGCCGCCGGTCAGCGAAAGGCGGTTAATCTTCCAGCGATCTTGCATGAAGATGCCGGCATCGTAGTTCAGATTGCCGCGATACCTGCCGGGCGGCGCATAAATCGTGATCTGGTTGAGCACGTACCCGAGCGTGCGGTACACAATAGGGTTGGTCACACCGCTGCTTAGAGGCCACCAATATTGCTCCCGGAAACCGCGCTGCAAGTCCATGCCGAACTTGAAATTGTGCGTGCCCGTAACGTAACTCACAGTCCCCCGGGCGTCGTACATGTGCATTGGATTGTCTGCGACGGCGTTGGGAGCGACGGGCCCATAGGTAACCGGCGCGATCACCGTGCCATTCAACGTGGTGCCCTGCTCCGTGACTCGTACTGCCGTGCCCGCGGAGTTGTTCGCTTGAGATTCCGGCGCCCACTTATCCGAACTATCCTGGTAATTGTAACCGCCCTCCACAATGACGCGGCTCGACGCGGTGTACGCCGCCGACACCTGATACAAGCGGCCCGGCCAGGTAATTTGCTGCGCCGCTTCGGGCGATATGGCGGCGCTGATGCCGTAGTATGGCCACCACTTGCGCTGCATAACGGCGAATGCGTTCACCCGCAGTTTTGGAGTCACTGCCCCGGTCAACCGAAGGGTGTTGTCCCATATGAATTGCGGGTTGTACGCCTGCTGTGTGGTCGCAGCGCGTGCGAGGTTGCCCGGCGCCGGAAGCGGATTCTGGTCATAATACAAGCCGGCGATGTACGTGGAGTTCGTCTGATACCGCTCCGTCCCGTAGAACCACAAGCGGTCTTTGACGATGGGTCCGCCGAACGATCCGTCGATGTCGTACAGCGACTTTATGGCCGTCGTCGACGTCAAGCCCAGCCCCTGGAGGCGGCTCGTCAGGTTGCTGCTTTGCAGTGACGGCGCCGACCCATTCGTGAAAAACGTGCCCGAAAACTTATTGCCGCCCGATCGCGGAATCGAGTTGCTCGTGACACCGAGGGATACCGCATCGGCTCCCTGCCCCGAGATCTGGACGTCCACTTCGTCGTAAAGCAGCGGTGACAAGGTCTGCTGCGTCCGGCTGCCACCCATCATATTGCCGATGCGCACGCCATCCAGCAACTGCACTTCGTCGTTGCCCGTGCCGCCGTGCGCGCTGAGCTGCGCGCCAACCGGCGAGCCCGACGATCCGCCGACGTCCTGGCCGCCGCTGATGGTTACGCCAGGCATCATCGCCGCAAGCTGGTACATCGTGTCGCCGTTGGGAATCGCCTTGATGAGATCCGGCGTCACGGCGCGGTCGGTGATCGTGCCCGAGGTGTCAATAATCGGCGCCACTTCTGTAACGGTGATGGTTTCCGCGGCGCCGCCCACTTTCAAATCCGCGTTGATCGTCGCCGTGAAGTTGGCCAGGATGCCGACGTCATCCCGCTTAACCGTGGTGAACCCCGGCAGCATGAACGTCACGCTGTAGGCGCCCGGTGGAAGACTGACGATCTGATACTGCCCGGATTCATTCGTCACGGCCGATCGGGTTTTTTCGATCAGCGCCGGACTGGCGACTTCGACGCTCACTCCGGGTATAACCGCGCCCTGTGTGTCCTTGACTACGCCGTTAATCGTGCCGAGCGTCTGCGCATGCCCACTGGCCGCAAATGCCACCACCATCAGAATAGCTAAACCGAGCGTCTTTATCTGCTGCATGGTACTCACTTTCCCTGTTCGCGGGATGTTGGATTTTTTGCCGACTCTCAGCGCAAGCTTGTAGCCCATCGTTTGTTCATCGTCAAGCTCAAATTGGCGATACGGATCCTATGAGCAATTTCTTCGAAGAGTCATGCCTCTCCTGGTAGAGTTCACGGTTTTGTTCTCAGGTCTCACTGTAGCGGCGGTCTATGACGTCTATGACCGCCGACGATTCAGCAACTTGCGAGACTGTCGGCGGTCATAGACCGCCGCTACAGTTTCCAAGCGCGTACGGCAACCAACGGCAGCGTCCGGAGACTCTAATGTCCGCTCTCGAGCCGCTCGGCGAGACGATCCGCGCGCTGCCGCTGCGATGTGCCGAAGTCGTGATCACAGCGAGCGGCTGCATCTCGCCGGCTGGAAAGAGTTGGGATCGGTCCCGCGATGCCGGCGCCGAATTCGGCGATGACAAACGGCTCAGGGAACGGGAACGGAACACAAGAGGCACAAAGAGGACACAAAAAGCACAAGAAATGGGCTCAGAAATCGATTGTTTGTGCCTCTTGTGTTCTGCTTTGTGCCTTTTGTGCTCCTTTCTTTCGTTGTGCAAAGCCCGCCCTCGGTTCCCAGCGCATCATAGCCGTCGATTTGAAATTGATGAACTGGCGTGATATACCACAGCAGTGAATACGGAAAACAATATTTAGAGATAAGAACCCTATTGTGAATTGGTTCAAATCAGGTGAGGGCCAAATGAGAGCTGCATTATTCGTCGTTTTGTTCGTAATCGTATCGACAGCGGTATTCGCTCAGCAGGCGCCGGCAGGAGGGGGAAGGGGAGGAGGAAGAGGCGCGCCGCCGGTCATTCTCGGGCCACCGGCAGGAGTGCAGCCCTTGCCGCTGGATGTGTTCATGTCGAAGAATTTCTACAAGGATCAGACCCTCTGGACGGACAAGCGTTATTACCGGTGCAATACGCCGCAGCAGCTTTCCGAGATGTGGAACCAGCGGCGGATCGGCAACAACCCTCCGACTTCGGCTTCCTGGGGCGACTGCAACCGCGATTTAACCCGGGAGAGCATTCTGAGCCCCTACCCGTACAAGACGGCCAGGGAACACTACGAGGCTTTGATGGCGGCGGCCAAGGCCAAGGGAGGGCCCACTGTTTACACGAAGGCGACGACGCCGGACTGGGACGGATATTACCAGCGCGACGCGCAAGCCGATCATGGCTCCGAATGGATCTGGGGAGTCAGCCAGGCCCCGACGGTACTTTCTGTTCTCACTCCGGAGTATCAAAAGCGAATGGTTCAGTTGATCTACCACGAGGCGGTGACCAATGCTCCACAGTGGAACGCCTCCTTCTGTTATCCGGAAGGCTTCATGCGCTGGTGGGCGCAGCCCTCGCAGGCTGGAAACTTCCAGCTCACCATGACTCCGTGGATGGTTCAGACCGTTTCGGGCATTGCGGACAACTTTCTCCGCCAGGTGATGATCGGTAAGGAACAACACGTTCAAAAGGTTCCGCAGTGGTACGGAGAGACGATCGGATTCTGGGATGGAACCACTCTCGTTGCCTGGACGGCGAAGGTTCAGGGCTGGACGCTGACGCACTCGATGTTCGAATTCAGCGACAAGATGGAGACGGTAGAAACCTTCAAGCCCGCCTACGACGCGTCCGGCAAATTCGTGGGACTGGATCACGAGGCGGTGTTTTACGATCCGGACGCCTTCGTCGCGCCTGTGCGCGCGACCTATCGCTTCGCCCGGCGAGCCACCACCGACGATCAGGCCCGCCGATATACCTACATCGAGTGTTTGAGCAATATCCGAAATACGAACGGCAGGCCGTCGCAGTTGACTGAAGCTGACCCTCGTTTCGTCGACTACTATGGCCGGCCGTGGGCAAAGAACTGGGAGAAGTATTTCGAAAAAGATTGGGAGAAACCGGAAGCCGACGTTCTTCCGAAGGATATCCTCGACCTTTTTAAGTAACGAAAAGAGTTAGCCACGGATTGAACGGATTCAACGGATTGTAATCCGCTGAATCCGTTCAATCCGTGGCTATAGTCCTACGAACGATCATGGCTATTTTGCTGGTGAGGGAAGTCTTTCCCGGCAGATCTCCACAATGCAGATCGAATCGACGACACGGTTGGGTGGCGGCACGGGCAGGCCGCGATCAGTCATCAGTTTGCGAATCAGAGACGCGGTCTCGGAGCGATTGACTGCGGACTGGACTCCAACTCGCACGAGGCCATCGGCGTAGTCCAGGGCCTGCCATGTGTGTCCGGCCATTTTTGAGACGTTGGTGTCCGTGTCACGGCTGCCGTTGTCCCGCGTATCGAGCCTGGCCCCATGGTCGACCAGGAGCTGAACGACTTCATTTCTGCCCTTCAGGGCGGCGCCCATTAACGGAGTGCGGCCATCCTGATTGGCGGAGTTGGAATCCAGACCAAGGTCCAGCAGGATCTTTACAGCGTCGACATTCTCCTTCACCGAGTGCTCATAGGTGACTCCTTCAACCCATCCGATACCTGCGACTGCTGCGAGAGCGGTATCGCCAAAATCCGTTGGAAGCTTCGGATCGGCGCCGTGCTGAAGGAGAAGTTTCATCAGCGCCGTGTCGCCGGATTGAGAGGCTCGGACGAAGGCGGTGGCGCCAGATTCAAAGAACCATTGCATGGTGAAGATTGTTCTCGTCAACGTATTATCCTTCACGCGAGCATTGGGATTGGCGTTGTGATCGAGAAGAATCCTGATGTAATCCAGGTGATCCATGTCGGGTTTCGGAACCGGAAAATCTCCGCCTTCGATGTTGCGGTTATCCGCCGCGAGATAAAGCGGTGTCCACCCGCCCTTGTTGGCGCGATTGACGTCGGCGCCGTGCTCGACCAGGAACGCGGCCAGTTTGTAATGCCGGTTGTTGGTCGCCGTGAGCAGTGGAGTCCATCCGTATTCGGTGGTTTGGTTCACATCGGCGCCGGCACGGACCAACACCTTCGTCGATTCCAAATCTCCTTCACGCGCGGCAAGAACCATCGCGGTCAAGCCGCCACCCCCGCTGCCAACCAGTCCGGCAACAATAGCATCGGTGTCATTGGAGGCTTCGGCCAGTTGCTCGCGCACCAGTTTGGTGAGTTCTTCAAGATCTTTGCCCGCAGCCGTCACCTGAGGACCCACGAACTCCAGAATCGTGTCCAGGTCCGCAAGTGCAGTAGCCTGGATGACGAACTTTGCAATAGAAGGAAGGTCATCCTTCGTGAAGTCCGGCAAAAGACGCTGAACGCGCTTGCCATTCGCTTCTTCGAATGCAAGCTGCTGTTCATACGTCCTCCCGTTCTTTACGGCTTCGGCCCAGCGCTTCATCGCGGCTTCAACATTGCCCGCGTTCACCTTCTGCGCCATGTAATTGCGGGGCAGACCTGCAGGGCCGGATTTCGCACTCAAGTCCGCTCCGCTCTCCAGCAATGCCTTTGCGGCGGCTGGATGTTTTTGTTCCACCGCCCACATCAGGGCCGTGGTGCGGCGAATCGGTTCCCTGGCATTTACCTCCCCTCCCGCTTTCACGAGTGACTTGATAGCTTCCGGGTTGCCGTTGCGGGCTGCCAGCATAACCATCGTCTCGCCTGCAGGTCCTGTCTGCTTTGCGCTTGCGCCGGCTTTCAGCAGACGGTCGATGAGTGAAGCGTTCCCGTAGAGGGAAGCCATATGCAGTGGGGTGATGCCTTCTCTGTTCGCAACATCGACTCTGGCGCCGGCTTTGATCAGGAGATCGGCCATTTCCAGGTCGTCCCGATATACCGCCCAGTGCAGAGCGGTCGCTCCGTCCACTTGAGCGGCATTCACATCGGCCTTCTGCTGGAGCAGCGCGCGAACCGCGGCTCTGTCGGATTTCATCGCCGCATCCGCGACATCGCTGCGGCCAGATGCAACGCTAAGTTCCCAGGCAAAGAACACGGTCGTCAGAGCCCGCAGCATTATTTGCCGGTTCATTTTGCAGCCTCCGTTAAAAGGGGGAGCCGTAGGTTCTATTTACTATAAGCAAAACGTGTCGTACACAGTTTTGTTGGCCCGATGAAGCCACCTGGAGCCGGCGCACTCATATGCAATATGATTCATATATCAAATACATTGAACATGTCGCTGTCTACTGGTAGGATCGTGCCGAACTTTACGGTCATATTGGGAAGCGGCATGGTCAGCATTCTTGTTCTGTTCTTTGTTGGCTGGGCGATGTTCGCACGAGCAGTTCAAGGCGAGCTTCGTCTGAGTTTTTAACGTCTCCCCACCCACTCTTGCCGGACCGCGTCAATGGCGGTCCGGCTCTTTTTTTACGGAACTATCGGACTTGTCCGGGACGCCGACGTTCCGGCCCCGACCATTTCCGTGGCAGCGATATTGTTGTCCTGGCAGATGTACTCGAACAACTCGGTTCCGGCATTCCATCGAAGCATGAATCCGCCATTCCAGGGTGCGGTATAAGCGCCCGGGTCATCGACCGTAACTTCATATTTGAGCGTATTCATATCGGTCCGGGTGAAGCGTTCGATCAAGTGAAGCTGGTTGGTCGTCGGCGTTCCTTCACGGTCAATCCATACTCTTTCGGTAAAGCCGACAGTATCGACAACGAGGCTGTCGCCGTCCCATTTGCCGGTTGAGTGACCGTAGTACCTGGGCTTCAGATCCTTCGGGTGCTCTCTTCCGTCCATGAAGATGGTCCGATAGGTATGCGGGCCACCGATATCGAAGATGTACATGCGCTGAAGTTCCGGGAATTCGACAAACTCCGTGCCGTAAGGCGTGATGAATTCCCGGGGGCCGGGCGATGGTTTGCATCGCGTATGCGGCTCATCGCTTTCGAAGTTCAACTCTCGAGCCTCATGAAGGGCGCGCGCCCACGGCTGGAACGGAACGTCTTCAGCCTTTGTGGGGTTCGGCAGCATGGTAGCGGCGCCCACGCGATTCACAGGGGTCGGATACAGCCATATGGCATTGATGCCCGCGGGCGACCAGATGCCTTTCTCGCCGGGAATCGGCCCAAGATTCACGTGGCCATCGGGGAACCGGGGCGTCGGCCGCGCAGGCACAGGCGCGGCACGTTGACCGCCACGCCCGCCCTGCCCTTGTCCCTGTCCCTGGCCACGCTGGCCTGCCTGGCCTGCCTGGCCCGCTTGGCCTGGTGTTGCCTGTTGCTGTCCCTGGGCAAACGCGGATGCACTTGCAAAACCCACAATGAAGAACAGGCGAAGCGCAAGCGCGATAGCGCGCAGCCTCAAGACGCGAAGCGCAAGCGCGATAGCGCGCAGCCTCAAGACGCGAAGCGCAAGCGCGATAGCGCGCAGCCTCAAGAGACGTATGGTGTGATTTTTCATGTTAAGGCCTATTGTCCTGGCAGAAATATTCGGGTGGATCCTGATTGGGAAGCCAATGCATGGTCCAACTGCTCGACCATGGGCGCGTGTAGGCGCCGGGGTCATCGATCGTGACTTCATATTTCAGTGTGTCGAAATCCGTCCGCGTGAACCGCTCGGTCAGATGAAGCAGTTGGGTGTGTGGCAGACCGCCGTTTGAAAACCAGAATTTCTCGTTGAAGTTCTTTACATCGACAACGAGCGTTTCTCCGTCCCACTTCCCGGCGGATCGTCCGTAGTACAGCGGATTATCGTCGTCCCCCTGCCGTTGTCCGACCTGCGGACGGCCGTCCAGATACATCAGCCGCCAATTCCGATTCGCGCCGCCCATCACTACGAAAATCCGCTGCCGGTCCCGGTTCTCGAGAAATTGAATTCCGTATGGCGTCTGAAACATCCGCGGCACGCCGGGGGGAAGGCAGGTGAGAAACATCGGATCGCCCTCAAGATTACTCTTCTGGCGCAGCACATAGAGGTCTCGCGCCCATTGCTGGAACGGCGCGACTTTTGCTGCGTCTGCGATGTTCTTCAAAACGCCATTCTGGTCCATCTGGACGTTCACGCCATTTTCAACGAGGCTGACCGCGGTAGGAAAAGACCAATATCCTGTCTGCCCGGGCAGGGCGCCGAGCCGCGGTTGCCCGTCCGGCCAGTGGGGCGTGGGAGCGCTCGGCGGATTGGATTTGCCAGCCGCCGCCGGCGTCACGGAGAATATCTTCTTGCCGCCCGCCGAAACAGAATTGCCCCAGATTTGGTGCGTCCCATTCTTTGCGACGGGGCCTTCAACCGAGAGGACGGTTCCCGGTTTCACGGTGGTTGCGGTCCAACCGCTTCGCTCCAGGTCGACGACAGATTCCAATTCAACAGCCCAATTCGTCAGCGCACTTTTCGTATCTTTCACATCGACAAAGATGTGGACGTGAGGATTTAACCAATCGACCTTCGTTATCGTGCCTTGCAATCGCATCGACTTCGTCATGTCGAATTTCGCTGCAAGAACATGATGTGCGGAAACGGGCATCACGATTAAGAAGGTCAAAGAGGCAGCTAAGCCGAGAAATGTTTGTTTCATTTCCGATATTCCTTCCGGGCGACTTCCGAGTACGGAACGGGGCTGACGATCGCCCGGATGTCCGTCTGGACGTGACGCTCAACTGCCGGTTTTGAAGTTCCGCCGCCCTCTTCCCCCCAGACGAAGGTCACCTCGTTGCCCGGATCGGCGTGGGCCGCATCGACAATCGCCAGCGTCAGCATTTTCCCTTCGTTGGAACTGTAGCCGCACCAGGTTGAGATACCGATCGTCTTCCCGTCTTTGTGCACCCTGTCGTAAGGCAGCGTCGCGTAGACAGCCGACGGAAAGTCGAAGTACTTGGCTCTTTCGGTCTTCTGGAACAGGGTTCCCATCGCGCGGGTGACATCCTCGTTGTTTAAAGCCAGTGTCACTTTCTTGCGGTGGGTTTTTGCGGCCATGCTTTCGAGGGCCTGGCGGCCGATGAACTCATGATCGAATTTCACGATGTGACCGTAGCCGAGATCGTAGGGCGTCAGATAATAGTCGGTAATATTTTGGGAGAGGAAGCTGCCGCCCAAAGACGCCCTGGCTTCGTAACCGTCCGCCGGCAGCCATTCTCGATAGGCCTTCAATTTGTCACCTGAATAAATAGCCGGCATTGGAGACGGAATCCAGCCGGATTCCAGCGTGTTCGAGGAGTAGGCGCGGGCTCCCACCAGACGTAGTCCAAATTCGCGGCCGGCTTCCACAATCGTTGAAAGGACCGCCTCGCCATCGGCCCATGGTCCGTATAACTCAAACCCGGGTTGGCCGGCCATGCCATGCCGCAACCCCTGTACTGTGCGTCCCGCGATCGTGAACACACAACCATCGAAGAACTTGATTTGAGGCGCCGGCTTGCCTGTTACCTTTTCAATGACTTTTACTGCGTTTGGCCCCTGGACCTGGTACCTGTACGCTTTGCGAATGATTGGGCCCTGCCTGACGGCGGCCCGCTCGTCTCTTTCGAGGCGGACGCCATATCCGCCGGTCTCCGCATGGTATTGCACCCAATTGTGAACGGAAGCACGACCGACGAGATTGAACAAATTTTCTTCAAGCCGGAAAAGAATAACGTCGCCGATCACATACCCATCGTAATTACAGACCACAAACTGCTTGCCTTGATTGACGGCGAAAGTCTTGAAACTATTGATGCCGAGATCCGAGAACAGCTGAAGCGCGCGAGCTCCCTCAACATACATATCGGTCATGTGATAGGACTGGTTGTAAAGGACGCAGGTGTGCTGCCATGCCTGTTGTTCGTCCCGCCAGTTCGTGTACTCCGCGGCAACCACGGGATAGACATATGGGCCGGTTTGCGAATTGCGCAGCAGCTTGACGGGCCCTCCCGCGCTTTTTAATAAATCCTCCAGACTCTTGTGAGCCATTGGCAAATTCCCCCAAAATCTGACCTGAGATTATAGACGCTTTATGAATATAAGAATCGCATAATCATGCATTTCGCATCATATTCGCAAGATGGAGTCTATAGCTAAAACATTGCCCGCTTTCGATAAGCCATGATAGAGTCCCGCCTATGATCCAGGTGGAGGAAAAAAATAATGAAAAGATACTTGTTTGCAGTCCCGTTGCTGCTTCTGCTCGCGGCCACGTCAGTTTTCCCTCAGGTCAACTCAGGCTTGAGCGGCACTGTTTCCGATTCGAGCAACGCGTTGATCCCCGGAGTCGAGGTCATCGCCAAGAACATCAAAACTGGAATAACAAATACGAGCGTCACGAATGAAAGTGGTAGTTACGTTTTTCAGAGCTTGCAGCCCGGAACTTACACATTAACAGGCGCGCTGCCCGGGTTTCAGACGAAGACATATAACAACATTGAACTCGGCCAGGGCCAACAGGTCCGATTGAACTTCACCCTACAGGTTGGAGGGGCGGCGCAGAGCGTTGAAGTTATTGTTGCGGCGGATACGCTGATCGCGACAACCTCGGCTTCAGTGGGCTATGTGCTCGGTGAAAGGGACGTGCTGTCGCTGCCGCTGGCAACCCGCAATGTGTTGGATGTGGTCGCAGGAAGTGCCGGCGTCGTCGTTACGCCGAATATTTTTGGCGGCACTGTGGTGAACTTCGGCGGAACGGGCACTGGAGCCGTCAATACGACGCGCGACGGTCTGGTAACCAATGACGGCCGGTACAATAACTCGAATGGGGCGTACTCCGCGATCTTCACCAGTCCGGACATGGTCGAAGAACTTCGCGTCACTGCCAACAATATCGACCCCACTCTGGGACGCGGCGCGGCTCAGGTCCAGATGCGCACACGGTCTGGAACGAACGAGTACCACGGCGCGGGGTTCTACTCCAACAACAACTCGTTCTTCAACGCCCAGACCTATTTCAATAATTTGCAGGGCGCCGCCAAGAATTATTTGAACCGCAATCAGTACGGCGCCCGCCTCGGTGGTCCGATCGTCAAGAACAAAGCATTCTTCTTCGTGCTGACGGATAACCAGCGGTTCCTGGACAAAGTAACCGATAACGCGGTGGTTCTGACCCCTCAGGCGCGCGCGGGAATTTTCCGCTACATGAATAATGGTCAACGTAACGGCGCCGCGAATTCGACGACGCCCTCAGTGGATACTGCCGGGAACCCGCTGAATCCTGCGGCGGTTAGTTCCTTCAATGTATTCAGCGATGTGAAGGACCCGAACCGCACGGGCATCGATCAAACCTGGGTAGGACCCCAGTACCTCACCCGGATGCCGCTGCCGAACAACTTTCAGAATCAGGGACTGACGACAGTCGATGGTTTGAACACAGCGATATTTCAATGGCTTCGCCCGGAGGCCGGTTTCGATGGCTCTACGGGATCGAGCCCGAATACCGACCGCAACCACTTGACGATCCGCGGCGATTATCAGATCAATAGTAAGAACAAAGCGACTTTCACCATGACCCGCGAAAAGGATTGGGGCGTGTCCCAACAGACCGGCGAACCCGATTATCCAGCCGGGCAGTTCGGCCAGATCCTGCGGACCCCCTATTTCTACACAGGTGCGTTTACATCCACGATCTCGGCCAGCGTTCTGAACGAGTTCCGCATCGGTAAGAAACGGGATTCCTGGTTGGGCAACTCCGGCCTGGACGAGGGCTGTTGCATCAGCGCGTCAGAAACCACGCGCACGGCGGCCTCTCAAGCGCTATATAACAGCTATCCCAGTGTCGGCAGCAGTTTTGCCTATATTCTCCCTTCAGGTGGGGGTGGCCTCGGCCTCGGAAATTATGTGATATTCAACGTGGCGTCGCCCCGCCTCACGTATAGCCCATTTACACAGATCGGCGATACGCTGAGTTTTACCAAGGGCGCCCATTCGTTCTCAGCGGGCTTTGACTTTGACTGGGCCGGTTCGTATGGCGCGAATTCCGGAAATGCATTGACAACGCGGCCGCAAGCAAACCTGGGCATTAATGCCGCCGCTCCGAGTCTGATCACGGCGGCGAGTCCGTACGCCAAAGGCATCAATGCGAGCGATATCGCTACTGCATCAAATCTGATGGCGACCCTGGCCGGTTCGATCTCACAGATGACCGAGACGTTCTACATCCAGAACCCGACACAAACAACCTGGACCGACTATACGAAGGATTTCTTCTTCTACCGGTACCAGCATGAAAACGATTGGGATCTGTTCTTCAAAGACAACTGGAAAGCCACCAGAAACCTGACGTTGATTATGGGTATGCGCTACGAGAAATACGGTGTGCCCTACGACAGTTATGGACTGGGAGGACGGTACACTTCGGCTAATGGCGGGGGACAGGCCGCACTGTTCGGCTGTTCGGGCGGAAGTTTTGCCGTCATGTGGCAGCCGGGCGCCGGCAATTGCGGCAGCGCAAGTCCTACGTTAGCAGCCGCGGAGTTCGTTGGAAAAGATTCGCCGCAACCGAACAAGCTGATTCACCCTAACGACTGGAAAGACTTTGCGCCTTCGATGGGTTTCAGTTATTCGGTACCCAAACTCAACAACACGGTCATCCGTGGCGGCTACGGGATCAATTACTCCGCCGCAGCTGATTTCCTGACATACAGCGGCGATTTTGGAAGCTTCCCGGGAAACTCGCTGAACGTGACCCAGAACACCTTCCCCACTGTGGCAGGTGGTTACATGGACGTTTCGCGCATTGCCGGGAATCAGGGGATGTTCCCCCTGACGCAGAGTGGTCAGGTGCCTTTCCAATCCGTGGGACTCAATACTCCCGGAGTGAGCCGGTCAACCGGTATCACCGGATACGCGGATAATTGGAGAGCGCCCTACATTCAGAGTTTCAATCTCTCGGTACAGCACGAAATTAATCGAGGCCTGACTTTTGACATCGGCTGGGTCGGCAACAAAGTTTCCAGGATTCTCTTTTCCCACCAGCTTAATGACGTCAATGTTCAGGAGAACGGTATCCTGACAGCGTTCAATGCTGTGCGTGCCGGCGGGGAAAGCCCGTTGATGGACCAGATCTTCAGCGGCGTCACTTTTCCCGCAGTAGGCAAGGTGGGAACGGCCGGGTTGACGGCGGGACAGGCACTCCGGAAATCCACAACCACGAATACCTTCTTCGCTAATGGCAACGTGGGTGGCTTCGCGAATTTCGTCAACACAGATCCGAACCTTACCGGGAAGCCTGGTGGCCTGCTGCTCAATGGCAACCTGCCGCAGAATTTCATCGTGACCAGTCCCCAGTGGTCAGGCGTGACTCTGCGGGATAACAGCGGCAATTCGACATATCAGGCGTTTCAGACGCATATCACAAAGCGTCTGTCTCAGGGTGCTACAGGTCAGTTCAGCTACACGTTCTCGAAGACCCTGGGAGATGGAGGCACTGTTCGCGACCAGCGTAATTTCTCTCTCAGCAAGGCCTTGTCGTCGGTGGACCGAACCCACGTCATTACCTCGAACGCCACCTACAACCTGCCGTTCGGCAAGGACCACATGTTCTTTGCGAACGCGCCGGGTTGGGCTGACCGGATTGTCGGTGGTTGGCAGGTTTCTTCACTCGCTTCCTGGACTTCCGGCGCTCCTCTGAGCTTTAACGTCACCGGCATCGGTACGCTGTATAACAACGCAAGCAATACCGTTGACCAGGTCGGCCCGATGCCAAAAGGCCAGGTGGTTAAAGGCCCCGGCTACGTGACCTATTTCGACGGTCTGCAGACGCCGAAAGCGCCACTGCCCAACTTCGGAGGAGACACCAATTTGCCGGGTAAGTTCACGAACCAGGTCCTTCAGGATGCTTCCGGCAACACGATCATGCAAGATCCGACGCCGGGCCATATTGGAACCATGGCGTTTAACTCGCCGACCATCAAAGGACCCGGACAGCTCAGCTTCAACGCGGCGCTCACCAAGTCAGTTCGGATCACCGAAGGGAAAAGCTTCACGATTCGCGCCGACGCGGTCAACATCCTGAACAAACCGCAGTGGGGCGGTCCGAGCACTAATATCAACGGGTCGACTTTCGGACGCATTACCTCAGCGGCCGGAAATCGTACGATTACACTCAACGCGCGTATCGACTTCTGATGCGTTTATAATGGCGCGATGGGCCGCCAATTGCGCAGATTCCGCCGATTAATTCGCGGAATTTGCGCAATTGGCGGCCCATTTCTTTTCTCAGGGTGTCATCGGGCGCCGACTTTCAGTCAAGACATCGCTCCTATCGTCTTCAAGAATTGCGCCCCATGCCACCGCCCGGGTGAGGCCGGGCCCTTCCCCCTCCTCACTTATCGGGAGGTCGAGAAGAAAGCGAAGACAATCGCCGCTGTGACGCAGGCGCGCTACATGCCGCCGTGGCCGGCCGATCCTTCGTATTCCCACTTTATCGGCGAGCGATTCCTGACAGATGCGGAAATCCAGACAATCAAGACCTGGGTTGCCAACGGCGCCCCGGAGGGCGATCCGGCGAAACTTCCTCCACAGCCGGTCTTTCCTTCCGGCTCACGTTACGGAAAACCGGATCTGGTCGTGAAGATGCGGGAGCCCTTCCGGATTCCCGGCGATAACAAAGACCACTTCATGGTGATCAAGATCCCGTACGAAATCCCGAAGAGCGAGTTCGTGCGCGCCATCGAGTTTGTTCCTGGCAGCAGAACGCTGATCCATCACATGAACGGGCACATCGTTCAATACGAAGAGAATGAAAAGAAGAATCCGTTTGAAGGGCCTGACATCGTTGACCGCGCGTCGGTGAAGACGCTCGAAGACAGCTATCACGCCATTCACCTCCTTGACGATGATGGCAGCTATCCGGCACTGACGCGTTCGATAGCGAATTACCTGCCGGGCGGAATCTCGCCCGCCGGCTATCCGGAGGGTATCGGAGGATGGAAGCTGAACAGGAAGGGGGCCTTCCTCATGCGTGATATTCACTTCGGGCCAACGCCGGTAGAAACGCCGGACGAGTCTTACTTCAACGTGTTCTTCACGGATAAGGCTCCGGTCCGGCCAACGATGGAAATGCAACTCGGCACGTTGGGCATATCCGAGATCATTCCGCCGTTAATCATCCCTCCGAATGTCGTCAAAACCTTCACCACGAAAACAGTGGTTGATAGCGATATATCGCTCCTGACAATCAATCCGCATATGCACCTCCTCGGAAAATCCTTCGAAGCGTTCGCGGCCACTCCCGATGGCCGCACCATTCCGCTGATCAAAATTCCGAAGTGGGATTTTCGCTGGCAGTATTTCTATACGTTTCCAAAGATGCTGAAAATCCCGAAGGGCTCAACGATCGCCGCAATCGGTATCTATGACAACACGGAGAATAATCCGAACAATCCGAACTCTCCGCCGAAGACCGTCATCGGCACAAACAACAGCATGCGCGTGACCGACGAGATGTTTCAGTTCATCATGACCTACGTTCCGTACCAGCCAGGCGATGAGAATTTAAGTCTCAGTTCTTCCACTCGATGAGTTCCTGAGATCCTGCGGATTGAGCGGATTTAACGAATGGGTCGCAAATCATCTGGCAGCAGATAAAAATCGGCACAGCCCAACTTTCGGCCCACGCTCAACTACAACTATGTGGTGAAATGGCTCGATGTCCAACCTTCTCCCGTTTCTTCTGAAATACGGCTACGTGGTGATCTTCGGCGCTGCGTTTTTAGAACAAATCGGGCTGCCGTTGCCCGCCGTGCCATTAATTGTTGGTATGGGAGCACTTTCACGATCCGGCGCATTTTCTTTCAGAATTGTGGTGTCCACGGCGCTGGTCGCTTCTTTGGCTGCAGACTTGATGTGGTACCAACTGGGGCGGTCCTATGGCCGATCGGTCCTTCGATTGATCTGCCGCATGTCCCTCGAGCCGGATTACTGTGTGCGCCGCACTGAAGACGCATTCGAGCGACACGGCCTTTGGGCTCTATTGGTTGCGAAATTTGTTCCCGGGCTCAATGCCGCTGCCGTTCCTCTGGCGGGTATGGTGAGGACGCCATTCCTTCTCTTTCTCGTCTTCGACGTTGGAGGACTGATTCTGTGGGTGGGCGCTTATAGCGGCCTGGGCTATGTTTTCAATCGCCAGATCGAGCGGCTCATTTCGTACCTTGCCACGCTCGGAGCATCGCTGCTGATTTTGTTTGCAATCGGACTCACGATATATGTGAGTTACAAGATCAGCCAACGCCGCAGATTTCTGAAAACGCTCAAAGTCAGACGTATTACACCGGAAGAGCTGAAAGCGAAAATGGACGCGAAAGAGAACGTTGTGATTTTTGACACGCGCAATCCTCTGGATCGCAGGACCGATCCGGTTCGCATTCCGGGAGCCTTTCACGTTTTGCCCGAGCATGTCGAGTTTCAGCGTCAGGATATTTCCTTCGATCGAGACATTGTGATCTATTGCACCTGCCCCAACGAAGCCACGAGCGCCCGTGTGGCGCTGAAGCTCAACCGGATGGGAATGATCCGTGCGCATCCGCTCGAAGGCGGACTCGACGCCTGGCGAGAGCGAAATCTTCCAGTTGAGACTTTGGATTAAGACGGGATTAGCCACAAAAAGCACAAAAGGCCCAGGAGTGCCGCACTCCTGGGCCTTTTGTGCTTTTTGTGGCTAATCCCGTCTGGCCCCGATTTTTCTACAACTGGGTGTCATCTGCATCTTGACCGGCCGGAACCATACCTGAAGACGTCTGGCTCATCTCGGCTGCTTCCTGGCAGCGAAGGCACATCGTGGCCCATGGCGCCGCCGCCAGCCGCTTTTCATTGATGCCTTTTCCGCAACGTCTGCATTCCCCGTACTGACCGCGGTCAATCGCCTTGATGGCTTCCTGAATGAATCGCAAGCGTGCGAAACCGCCTTCGTGCAGGTTGTAAAGAAGATCTCTGTCATAACTCACGGTGGCCCGATCGCCTTCGTCTTCTGTGTTCTCGATCTGGATTTCTTCAGCGGCGATACGGCTGCGGTTCATCGACTTCATCAAGTTGTCGTACTCGCTCGACAGCCGCCGCCGGATGTCTTTCATTGTCTTTGCATCCATTCTTCGGTCCTCAGGTCCATCCACCCAGATCATTGCCATAGTGAATCCAAGACTGTGAGCTACTTCCACCAGGATGCTCTGCAACAACCGGGGACAGTCACAAGTCGGTTTACTGACGACGATATTCCACTTGGATGGATCTATGTCAAGAGCCGGCTCAGTTATTTGTGCGATTTTGGCAAGTTTAATGTGGTGGGGGCGAACTGACCGATATGTCAGCCTGGGTTCGGTGGAGCCGTTTCACTCACCACCCTCAGGCTACTCCGCTCTCAGAACGGCCACGATATGCAGAGGTGATGCTGTTCCGCCAATTGTTCCGACTTCTGATCGATTTCGATGATTCGATTGGCCATGGTGATGATTTGGGTATTCAACTCCTGAAATTCGGAAGCCTCATTCGCGGAAAGAGTGTTCCCAATTTCGGGCATTTCTTCCCCGAAATTTGTCTCAATACCAGCCAACTGGGTCATCGGTGTTGCGCGAAGTGACAACAGCACATCAAAATCTTCAATACGGCCGGACTCGAGGAGTTCAAGTTGGCATTCCGCCAAATCGAGCGCCTGCGCCAAGAGCTCCTTCTCTTTTCTAAGTAATGAGAACGCTTGATTTAAATCCATATGTTGCCGAGGTTGGAATTTCGGGACGGAGGAAAAACTCTGAACCGGGCGGCGGTGAAGGAAATTCAGTGTCCCGGAGTTTTTCCTCCGTCCCGAAATTCAAACTGGGACACTGTCAGATTGCGCTCATTCTTGACAAATGTCCATAAACATGAACGACAACAAACTGTTATTGCGAAGGCTGACCGTTGTAATCGAAGGCATCGACCCAGATCCAGGCGCCCATCGAAGAGGCGCTGCGCCGGCCGGTGGCTTCGATCGTGATCGTGTGCGTGCCCCATATCAGGTTCGACAGCGCGTAGATCTGCGAACGTGCCGAATCCGCGGCCGAGTAAGTGTCGATGTCGCCCTTGACGATTCCATCGACGGTCACTCGAGCGATACCTGACCACATGTCGCGATAGGCAATCCAGGTGATGGCATTGCCCGTGAAGGTGAACGAAACCGTAGAGCCGGCATCCATCGCGAGCTTCGCGCTGGAACCACTGTTGGCGCCGTTGCTGTTGTTGAACCAGTTGCCGGAGAACTTCACAGCGGCAGCCGTCTCTTCGACGCGGTACAACGCACCAGCGGGAGTCGCGCTTTGGGCGGAGAACGAGTCGAAGGCATCGATCCAGATCCAGTTGCCGCCCGACTTCGCATTTCTGCGGCCTGTCGGCTCAATGGTCAGAGTGTGGTTGCCTGCGGCGAGACCGGTCACCCAAAACTGGATGACCTGGGCTTTCTGCGGAGTCTTGTAGGTATCGATCTCGCCTTTCGAGATTCCGTCGACAGTCACTTTGGCGATTCCAGACCATTCATCCGAGTAACCGATCCAGTCGGCGCCCGTTCCGTTGAAGCTGAACGTTACGCTTGAACCCGGATCCATGCCCAGCTTCGCGCTGCCACCACTGTGCACAACGTTGGTGTTGTTGAACCAGGAACCGGCGTACGCGATCCCGCTACCATCCTGCTGAACGCGGGTGGTCACCGCTGGCGCAGGATCTGGCGCAGGACTCCCGTTCGGTCCGAGATCAATCATGTACGCATCCGAGTATTCCACCGGATTACCCTGTTGTGCCTGAAGACCGAAGTTGCTGCCGAAGACAATCTTCGAACCGTCATGGCTGGTCGAGATTTTCGGCTCGTACGTATAGCTGTTCAGCGGCCTGCTGCGGTGATGCGCCAATCGTCGAACCTCGGTTCCATCGAGTTTGATCTGAAGAAACTCGTTCGTGTAGGTCTTCCAGCCTGTTGGCGGAATGATGTCGATGGGGTTATAGGTTTCAACGAAGACCCAGCCGTTGTTATCCGGGGCGGAAACGTGAACCGCGAGGCTCCAGTCCAACTGGACCAGACAGGTCTGTTTCGCATCGGACAGGCGGACTTTCACGATTCCGTTTTTGCAGGCGATTGGAGCCGGATCGTTCGAGTTGGTCCAGAGAAGAACTTCATCTCCGTTCGTATCTGCGGCGATGTCCATGTGTCCGCCGGCCTTCGTCAGCTGGCGTTGGAAGTTCATGTTCTTGTCGAACAGCTCGATTCCCTGATAGCGGCCGGCGCCATTGCTGAGCCATGTGATCGTGACCTGATTGCCTGGGCTGATATAGAGACTGTCGAAGGAGTTGCCGCCCGTATCAAACATGGCGCTCTTCGAGTCTGTTGAAATGGTGTAAACGAATACCTGGGTCCGGTCACCGGCAAGCACGAAGTGATCGCCGTCGACGCTGATATCGGATTCACCCGCGCCCGTAATTGCGGCGTATTCGGTGAACGTACGCACCACCGAGATCGCGTTGGCGCCCACACTGAGCTGCTTCAGTTGATTACCGCGGATGTAATAAAGGATGTTCGGGTCCTTGCGCGACCATCGCGGTTCGGAAGAGGCAATCACGTCGAGTGGAAGATCTTTCAGATAATTGCCGGCCCCATCGTAAAGCCCGTAATACGAGAAATGCTGAAGGATCAGACGGCTGTTGTCCATGTTGAATGGCGACATCGTCGAGTATTCGGGACCGATCGTGGCGAGTATTCCGCCGGAATCGGCGCGCGTCATATTCATGGAGTCCGTGAGGCGCTTGATTGCGGCGCCGAATACCGCATCCGTATAGCTGGCGCCCCTGGCCGGCGGTTGAAACGACGTGTAATCGGACGGGATATAGACATTCGTGTCGGTGACCTGTGCGAAGGACCGATCGGCCATACCCATCAAGAGTACAAGTGCCGTGAGCGTGAGCCGGACTTTTGCGAGGCGATGGACCTGAACTCTAATCATTGCGCTCCTTTGACCCTCAGCGCGTCTGAGCACACTTCGGGCGTTGAGATCTCTTAAGAACAAACCCGGTTATTTAGGGGTGTATGGACAGTCCGTGTCGGTTTGTTTTTGCTATCGCTGCAGAAAACTATAGCTACTCTGAAGCGCGCGAACCATTAGGCATGTACCTTAGCCTCCGGGGAATTCCACCTCAGGCTGGTCCAAAGGATTGCAAGACGTTCATGCCGAAAAGCATAAATAAAATTCGTGGCCGGAACGGGTCATCCCGCGCGATATGATGTGGCTATGGATGAGCGAGATTTCTACACGGAGCGTCCCGAATCGAAGCCTGCAGAATATACATGTCCACGATGCAAGCGCAGCAATCAGTACCAGGTGCGCTGGATGCGGCGGACGAAGAAAGACCGTCTGCCGCCGCGCGCCGATGAGCGCGACCGGGCGCTTTACGCCAAACTACGAGACTACCTCGTCCGAATGGACGATGATGTGACCTGCAAGACCTGTCAGAAGCGCTTTGAAATCCCTTCCCATCAGACGATGGTTTTTCTTGACGAGCGCAGCTCCAGCAGCTCCCAGGGGAACGATGACGACGACAACAGGGGTAATCGGGCCTGATCGGCCATTGTTTCTCTAAGGCGGGGGGTGCTGGTTTGACGGCCGAGGAGATACATGGATACTCCTGCGGCGAAAAGCGGCTGCAAAGCTCGAAACGCGTGGCTCGCTTGTTGAATTTTCTTCGATGTCTGCGTTGAGCAAATAGTCAGCGAGGATTGAAATCCGAAAACCGGGGACAAAGGCTCATCTTCGTGCTCTCATTGTCGCCATGCAACCTCCTTATGATAAGCAGGCAATAGCAGAGCCTCAGGAATTTCCCCGTCGTGCGAACCCGAAAACAGTTCAGGATTTCGTGCGAAGATATCCGC
>Ga0207090_1071_pt1 | contig 26917 bp, 38 predicted proteins | sample Alteio_BWMinHeat_50_FD_153565 | JGI IMG/M metagenome (GOLD analysis project Ga0207090, IMG submission 153565) | Enriched cells from forest soil in Barre Woods Harvard Forest LTER site, Petersham, Massachusetts, United States -... | ecosystem: Environmental > Terrestrial > Soil > Temperate forest >...
GGCCAGTTAGGCGTCGGCGAATCTGGGGGCACGACAAGCCCGACAGATGGCAGGCCAAAGCTGGCAACGGGGCGGGGCGTGCAATCGGGGACCAGGATTGCGGTGGTTCCGGTTGGGGGAGGCACTGATAATTTTGAGGAATGGCGCTCCGCAATAACAGAAGCCAACGTTTCGCCCTGGAAGCAAAGGCTCGGGGCGCTCGCCCATGGGCAATGGCAGGTTATCTACCCCACAGAGCCGCGGATCAACGGAAGGCTCGCGAGGACTTAAATGCAAAACTGGAAATCATCGTCCCGCCCGGCTCGGCTGGAAACACATTAGATCCGACTTGATTTGCTGAACGACATCGTCCCAATGTCCAGCCCTCTCTTGTCGGTATAATTTTGCAGTAGGGTACCAAGGACTGTCGGTTCGATCTAAGAGCCACCGCCAGCAAGTATCGAAGCGATTTAGGATCCATACGGGCTTGCCCAAAGCCCCGGCTAGGTGTGCTGTCGAGGTGTCGACGGAGATTACCAAATCCAAGTTATCGATGAGCGCTGCGGTGTCTGAAAAATCATTCAACTCCCTTGTAACGTCGATTATATGGGGACCGTCCCAATTATGGCGTATCAATTCAGCGAGCTCTGACTCTGCGGGCTCACCCTTTTGTAGACTATAAAACTCGACATCTGGATGCTTTAGCGCAGCAAGCCTGGCTAAAGGAATGTTTCTGCGGCTGTTGACAGACCATAGCTCCGGTTGATTTGGTCTAAATCCTCCCGACCATACGAGCCCCACTCTCGGTTTGTTTGTTTCACCGAGTTTCTCTTTCCAGAGGCGTGATTTATCTGTACTGCTTTTGAGATAGGGGATCGTATTCGGGATATTTGACAGAGTTGTCTTGAATGCCAACGGCAAACTCAACAATGGGCACTGATAATCAAAGGGGGGTAACGCACTCTCTGGTTCTGCTAATCTTGCAACACCGGAAAGATCGGCAAGCACACTCATCAGCGGCTTCTGCCCCTCCAAAATGACTTGTGCGCCTAGATCAGCAACCAATTTGGCATAACGACAAAATTGAATTGTGTCCCCCAAGCCTTGCTCCGAGTAGATGAACAGGGTTTTGCCCGCGATGTTCTCCTCGCCCAGCCAGAGAGGCTGAGTGTATGAGCGAGCCGCAATTGGTTTATTTCGCCTCTTGCGCCATTCGTACTGACGCCAGCCTTGCTCAAAATGACCCATTAGCAAGAGGCACAGGCTCTGGTTCCAATACGCCTCCGCATAATCCGGTTTCAGCGCAATCGTCTGGTCGTAATTCGCGAGGGCCTCCTTGAGGCGCCTCAGAACTACAAGTGTGTTGCCGCGGCTATTGTATACCTCCGCATAGTCTGGTCTCAGCGCAATCGCCTTGTCGTAGCTCGCGAGCGCCTCCTCGGGACGCTCTAGATCTGCTTGCGCATTTCCACGATTGTAGTAGGCGTCCGCATAATCTGGTTTCAGCGCAATCGCCTTCTCGTAACTCGAAAGCGCATCCTTGGGACGCTGCAGGTCTCCGAAAGCGATGCCGCGATTATAGTGGGCCTCCGCATAGTCCGGGTTGAGCGCAATCGCCTTGTCGTAGCTCGCGAGCGCCTCCTCGGCCCGCTTCGCGCTCCCAAGTGCAATACCACGGTTATTGTACGCCTCCGCATAGCCCGGGTTCAGCGCGATCGCATTGTCGTAGCTTGCGAGCGCGTCCTCGGGACGCTTGAGGACGAAAAGTGCATTACCGCGATTATTGTACGCCTCCGCATAGTCCGAGTTGAGCGCAATCGCCTTGTCGTAACTCGCGAGCGCCTCAGCGGGACGCTTCACCTCCATCAGTGCATTGGCTAGGTTGCTATGGGCACTAGCAACCTTTGTATTCTGCTTGATGGCCTTCGAAATCAATTCGATTCCTCGCTCCGTCTGTTGCGTTTGAAGGGCAATAACTCCGAGGAGGTGCAGCGCATCAAAATGGTTTGGTCGCTTCCCCAGAATTTCCTGATAGATCCGCTCCGCCTCCGCCAGCTTCCCTTGCTGATGCAGCGCCACTCCCTGGTTGAATTTGGCTTGCAACGTCGTTGCAGCAGGAATCTGGTCCTGCGGACGGGTGTAACGTGCTTTGGGCATCGCGGATTCTCCTGAATTGCGAACGATCCAACCGTCGTAAGAAGTCAAGCAGTCTAGTGAACTGCTGGGCGAGGCGCCCATTGCAGCGAGGCCATGGTGGTCGAGGTCATGATTGCCGACTGGAAGTAGCGTCTCGTCGCGTTGCGTGCCAAATGGACGCCGCGTTTTCGACGGTAGATCGACTTGGCCGATCCTTCGATCTCAATTCATCCAAGCACCTCGCTTCCGCAAATGTCGTAAATTGGAAATGCAACCCATGAACAGGAACTCCCTTAACTTGTTGCATATTCGAAAAAATACAGATTTCTCGCTACAGTTTTCGCGTGCGAAGGCCAAGAAAATCGCCTCTTTGCCATCAGTCCTCCGCTGTAAGAATGACCGCGATGCCTACCGAAGCGGACACCTGCCGCAAGTTCGTCATGCCGAAGCTCCAAGCCGCTGACTGGGATAGACCGGACGGTCGGCGGACAAGGTCGGAACCGCCGCGCCCGAGCCCGAACCGGACATTTCGGAACACTCACCAGACTTGTGAAGGTGTCTCGATTTTGGCTACCCTCGGACCCGTGACGTCAATCACAGGGCTGCAACGAGCCTATTGCTAGGGCGTATCGGTCCCGATTTTTGCAACGCTAGCCCCCGAGGCGCGCGTGCCGTTCGCTTTCGTACTGTCAGCGATCCCTAATCCACGATTCGGAAATCTGATTTATCCAACCCCAAGCGTCGGAGGCCGATTTGGCCAAGGTGGCTTGCTCAATTGTGCCGTCTGGCCATTCAGCCTCAACAGTCCACTGGTCGCCGTCTCGAAGGATTACGGCAAATATCGGCTGTGAATTATGATTCGACGGCTGCTTCATTGGCGCCACGACAGGATAGAATATAAAGAGCCCCAGCTAGGTTGGTGGGTGGAGGGGGTTGCCGGGGCTCTTTAGTCCAAAGGGCTTTATTCCCACGGACAGCGCTCCTGGTAGCATAGCACCATGAAATTTATGCAACGCAATTGTGGCCATTCACACATATGAAAATGGGGTTTGGATTAGGACACACGGGCCTTCAGGAACCACCAGCCCCCCTTGTCTCGACTTCGCCGCGCGGGAGCGCAGGCAATCTAGACCGATCTAATCCTCGGGCGTGGACGACTCTTGATGCAACGGGGTCGCTCCTACATATGTGCGATCAAGTACCGGCCTATTGTTAGGCCACGGAGCCGAGGGTCGCTCCCCTGGCTTCCCTTGCAGCCGGCGGGAGTTCGCGAGGCCGATATGGCAACCGGCTGCCGCGCGCCCGGATTTTCGAAGGTGTAACCGGTCGAGCGCGGGCCGTTCAGAGGGCAAGCAGGTCATGAGCGAAATTATTGAGATAATGGCGCGCGCCGACGTTGACTATTTTTGGCAAGAGGGCGGCAAGCGATTCGAGCACTTCGAGAAACCAATCGCTGCGGGGGTTAGAGCGGACTCCAGATTGCCATACCTCAATGTGCTATGTTTCAAACCGCGTTGAGTGGTCCTGAGGGGCTTGGGGAGGGCTACAAACTTGATTTTCCGAGGTGTGTAATGTCACGAGGCGATCTCATTAGCTGGAAAGAAGAGTGTGCCATCATCCACAAGGAGATGGATAGGCTGCTCACAGCGGGCTGGCCGGAAACGGCCGAGGAGCGCCAAGTTCGGAGAATTCAGTTTATGGCACTGATTGAGCGGCGAAATGTTGCTGCTCAAAATTCTCTCAAATCAGCCGGCGACACGGCGAGAGTTTCTATCAATCAGCGAAAGTCATCAGAGACCTCTGCGGTGCTGACCAATGCCTTCGAAGTTGAAATCATGAACGTCACAATATCGCAAGAGCCGTCCGAAACACCCCTCGCAATAGATCGAAGTCCTCAGGCGCCTGAGGACTTCGATCCATTGCAAGAGCTGTTTCGGCCGGTTCTCGGCATATTTCGAGGCTCATAGTTTCAATTTCGGCCATCGGATCGGCAGGTGGCATCTGAGGACCGCGATCTGTTGCGAGGGACGCCTCGGACGCTCCCTGTCAACTCGGCGTTCGAGTGTAGAGTTATGAATGTCGAATTATCCCAAGAGCGATGACTGTGTTCCTGCGCACCCGGCCGCCGCGCCTGCCTAGCCGAAAGTACTTCAATCCCAGGAACTTCAGGAAGTTCCTGGCCTCGAACATCGGGCTGGCAGGCAGCGTCCCTTCATGCTGCACCTCTATGCAGCCCTGGCGGAGAAGGAGCGGCGGCTGATCTCGGATCGGACGAAGGCGGCATTGGCGGCCAAGAAGGCCGGAGGAGCGAAACTCGGCAATCCGCGCAACATCGCGGCTGCGGGCTTAATTGGCCGAACGGTCCAGATCACTGCTGCCGACGAGTTCGCCACGGTCCTGCTGCCGATCGTGAATGCCATCCGAGCGGCAGGTGCCAGTTCGCTCAAGCAGGCCATGCCGACCCATGCGCGTCCCAAATTGCGTATTGACGCCCGAAGAAAAGGCGCTCGTCTCTCGGATTGATTCGTTGGAGCTCTCCGACTTACATCTGTGACGCAGATGCGTGCCTGCCGGTTCGTAATGGGATTATTGTCTATCGCGACGCAGGTCACATTTCAAACGGATAGCTATACGCTACGATGCCCGCGATGACGAGGATGGCAACGATCGCGCCAATCCTAACCGAGCCCCATTGCGGCCACTTTGATGGCGCAACCGTCTTCTTCCCCAAAAAAACTTCAACCACAGCGGCGGTAGGTCGTCGACGAAAATATGGAGAGTGTATTGAACGTTAAATTGATAGGTTTTCTCATCGCGGCGAGTCAGGTCGCTCCACCCAGCATGACGGGCACTACCGCAAATGCTCAAAGTGGTATCGCATCGGTCTATTCCACAGAAAGCGGATCGCGAACAGCGAGCGGTGTAAGGTTGAATCCTGGCGCATTGACGGCCGCACATCGATCTCTGGCATTCGGATCAAAGGTTCGAGTTACCAATCGCAGCAACGGACGGTCGGTTGTGGTCACGGTCAACGACCGCGGCCCCTTTGTCCAGGGGCGCATTATCGACGTGACACCGGCGGCAGCGCACGCACTCGGCTTCTCGGGACTAGCGCCGGTCACAGTCGATCGCGAATAGCCTCATCGCCAACCCCCCGAAAGGGTTGCAGCTCTTCCTATCAGCTCTCCGCGTAAACTCAGATTTCGTCCAACGGCGTATGGTGAAAGCGCGCATAGGGTGGATTTACGAGGTTAGGCACGACGGCTACCGGCTGATCGTCCGAAATATGCGTCTTTTCACGCGCCGCGGAGATGACTGGACCGACATCCGCTTATTTGCACCGCCGCGGCGGGCTTGCGGGCGCTTTCTTCCGCGGTGGTCGATGGCAAGGTCGTAATTGTTCGGCTCGCAAGATTTCACAACCCGGCTGATCACCGCGTTGACCCACGACAAGAGGCGATCCGTTGCGGGACGGTCCACGCCCAGATAGATAGCGGTAAGCAAGAGTCCTCCGTCGAAATCGGTCCGGACCTATTTCCGCATGCAGAGCCCCACGACCCCGCTGCCACCGGTGCAATGCACCACGGGGCCTTGCAGGATCGCGCTTCCACCGTCCTTGCAAATGGCAGAGACCGGAATTTCATTGGCCTCGCAGGCGAAAGTTTCACCGGTCGCATCGAAGGCGCGAACGTTGGTGACCGCGGTGGTGCCTGTTTCACCTTTCGGGCCCGATGGTCCGGCCGGCCCAGTTGCTCCAGCCTCGCCTTTCGGGCCGGGCGGGCCGGCTTCGCCCTTAGAGCCCGGGAGTCCGGCTTCCCCGCGATCGCCTTTGACTCCTTGAGGCCCCGCTGGTCCCTGTGCCCCTGCATCTCCTTGGGGGCCTGCCGGCCCTGGCGGTCCGCCTGGCCCTTGTCCACCAGTCGGCCCTTGCGGACCGGCTGCGCCTTGTGGGCCGGATGGCCCTGCTGGACCCTGCTCGGCAGAACAGCCCATCAGTATTACCAAGGGCAGGATGATGGGGAGAAGCTTTGCAACGCGCATGAATTGCCCTCGACCTGCACTATTCTCTGCTGAGGACAACAGACGGCTGGAGGAAAGGTTGCAATGCTCAAATTCAGCACCGCGAGGCGGTCGATTGTGTAGGATGCGTGGACAGCTCAAGCCCTCAAAAGGAGCCCAATGGGATTTATAAGGCAAGGAATCGCGAGAGTCCGTTATTCGGCGGGCTGGCCTCTCATTTCCCTTCTCATTGTCGCGGGGCTTCTTTTCGTGTTTGGTCTCATTGCGGACGAGGTCGTGGAAGGTGAGCCGATTGCCCTCGATCGAACCGTGATGCTCGCGTTTCGCAATGCTGCCCGTCCCAACACCCCCATCGGACCGCTCTGGCTGCTCGAGGCGGCGCGTGACATCACGAGCCTGGGCAGCATCATTGTGCTTGGGATCGTGTTGTTCGCTGTGGTGGGCTACCTTTTTCTGGCTCGTGAACGCGCCGCTGCATGGTTGATGCTAGGGGCGGTTTTAGGCGGTGTCGCAATGAACGACACCCTCAAATTCGCGTTCGCTCGCCCAAGACCTCCAACTCCTGCAATGGAGGTTTTCACCTCAAGCTTTCCAAGCGGACATGCAGCGATGTCGGCCATTACCTATCTGACATTAGGCGCGATTCTGGCGCAAACCCACCGCTCAATTCGGATTCGCGTCTTCTTCATGTCGCTTGCCGCAATACTCACCGGCCTTGTAGGACTCAGCAGGGTTTACCTTGGAGTTCACTATCCGACCGATGTACTCGCCGGCTGGTGTATTGGCACCGCATGGGCGATGGGATGCTGGGCGCTAATGAAGTGGCTCCGGCGGGGCGCTATCTAGCCGTCGGCAATGGCTGTGAAGAGTTGCGGGGACGTCCGCCGGAAAACCTTTCGTCAACGCGGTGTTGTCAGAGTTCCAGAGCGATTTAATGCCAACTTCTTACCGGAAACGAGTTGCTGCGCTTCTGAATGTGTCCGCAGGCACCGTGGAACGCGAAGGCGAGCCTTCATTGCGTGCCCACCTGACGGCTGCGTTCCATCAGCACGGAGTCTTGGCTACCCTCGAATTCCTGCCGGGCGCCGACCTGAATGCCGCTGCTAAGCGTGCCCTTAAGCTGGTCCAGGATCGAGAACTCGATGCCGTCATTGTCGGTGGCGGGGACGGCAGCGTTCACACCGTCGCGAGCGTCCTTGCCGAAAGCGGTGCTGCGCTCGGAATCCTCCCGCTGGGGACATTGAATCATTTTGCCAAGGATCTCGGGATTCCCACCACTGTGGAGGCGGCCGTCGCAGTCATCGCGACAGAGCCGGCGCGCGCGGTCGACCTGGGAGAGGTGAATGGCGAGATCTTCGTTAACAATTCCTCGATCGGGATCTACCCCCAATTGGTATTTGAGCGCGAGCGGAGACCGCGAAGACAGCTGCTGTCAAAATGGACGGCGATGATTCCGGCCGGATTGCGCGTGCTTCGGTATCTGCCTTTGTTCCGGCTCAGGATTCGAGTGGAAGGAGTGAGCGAACTGGTCCGCAGCCCATGCGTATTTGTAGGGAACAACGAGTACCATCTCGCGCTTCCGGCGCTCGGCAGGCGCAATAGGGTGGATCGCGGTGAACTTTGTCTCTATGCCGCTAGGTCCCGCAACCGCCTCTCATTATTTTGGCTCGCCTTTCGATGCATTCTCGGGTTTGTCGACCAACAGGACCTGCAAATCGTCAAGGGCGCTACGGCCGAAATCAGTGCGCGCAGGCACTGGCTGCTCGTTGCCACTGACGGCGAAATCAAGACCATGCGTTCGCCCCTGCGATATCGAATCCGACCGGGAGCACTTCTGGTGCTGGCTCCGGCTTCCGTCCGCGAATGAATCCCCAACCGCATGCGCAAAATCGCTCAAATTTCTGATTTACATTTCGGGCGACATAGCGAGGCCGCTGCAGAAGACCTGTTAGCGAGCTTGCGGGATACCGATCCGGAGTTGGTGGTCGTCACCGGCGACCTCACGCAGCGTGCACGGCGCGCCGAGTTCATCCAGGCGCGGCGCTTCCTCGATCGGATTGACCAGCCAAAATTGGTGGTACCAGGTAATCACGATATGCCTTTGTACAACTTACTCCGGCGATTCCTCACACCGTTCGCAAAGTATCGTCACTACATTTCCCCAGTGGGGGTGATTGAAGACCTCTTCCGCGATGAAGAAATCGCCGTGCTCGGCCTCGATTCGACCCGTCGGTTCACTCACAAGAGCGGTCGTATTTCGATTGAGCAGGTTTCGCTGCTTCGGCGCACTTTCTCTGATGTGCCTCCTGGGGTTTTCAGGGCACTTGCAACTCACCACCCGCTAGGGTTTCCGAGGGGCGAGCGGCCGCGAAAGGTGGCGGGCCGGTCTGCACTGGCCCTTGAAGCCGTCGCTTCGGTAGGTGTTCACCTATTAATGTCGGGACACCACCACCGTGCCCTGAGTGGCGATGAGGAAATAGGCATCGGTGCAAAGGGGTCGGTCCTCATATTGCACGCAGGTACTGCAATTTCTACGCGTATGCGTGGCAACGAGGCCAACTCATACAATCTAGTGAGAGTGGCCTGGCCTCGTTTGTCGATAAGTGTGATGGCCCGAATTGCAGACCGCGGGTTCTGCGAAAGCGACATTCTTTGTTTTCAATTCAAAGACGGTCGGTGGCAAGCCGCGTGAGGGACCTGAGACAGCCCATCATCCGCTCATTCGGGTAAGCTTGATTGTGGCCACACCTAAATGCTCGGTGCACAAGCTCACCATAGGCTGCGAAACAGTCCAGTGACGAGGACGCGACGCTAATCGATTGAGTTGACGACCGCGGCCGCGTAACTCATCTCACGCCTGAATATATGCCAACGAGCAAAGCCAGCCACTGCCCGATTCAAATCCGTTCTTCGGGGTCAAACCCCGCACTTGCGGAGTAATAAGAACAGAATGAGAATTGAACAATTCTAAGCGCGATTGTATTGCCGGAGAGATGTGGAAGCGGGTACCAGCGCGCCGCCGCGGCGAAGTCCCTCGGCGAATGAATCTGCCTTGTCGATGTTGGGCGCGTTCACCGCGGGCGTATTGCGCTGCGGATTGACGGGTCGAGCGAGGGCGGCCGGTGCTAGGAGTAAAGCGGCCGTCGCCGCGAGCTCGCATGGATTTCGTCCTTGAGGGTTCCTGCTGACCTGGAAGGCTCGCTCCGGCCTTGCTTGCCGCAACAAATGGCGCATTCGAGTTGCTACGAATTGCGCCGTGATGGGAACCCAGACCGGGATCTAGAGTTAACGCAGAAGTGAAGCTTTTCAGAGGAGCGAACAATGGGCTTCGGTAGAGGTGCTCTGCTTTGGCTGATCGGAATCCCCCTTCCGATCATCATTCTCCTGGCTCTCTTCATGCATCATTGATGAGATCAAGGAGCAACTAGCAAAGGGCTCGGCATAGCCGGGCCCTTTGCCTGTTCATGGTTGCATGACGATCATCTTCACCCCACGTGCCGCCAGTTGTGAGGGACCTGCAGCGCGTACCAATGCACGCAACTTGTTCATTGATCCCGCTGGGGTCGAGCCTATCCCGCGCCGCGTCCGCATGTCCGGCGAGTGGCAGCGGGAGACCCCGACTCTTCAGTTTATTAGGCTGCAATACCCCAATCGATCACGCTTGCGACCCATGCGACTGCTGCCGGATCAAACCGCACCCGGTACGCCTTCCAGCCCCTTTCTCGCAGGGCAAGCGAGATCTCGAATGGTTGGGCGGTGGGTAAGGCCGAGAAACCCGTCAGGCTACGGACCTGATGGGTCTCAATCAGCACGGGACATTTGCGAACTGGCATCCTACGCACTCTCTACAACAACAACCGCAGGTCCGTAGTACAGTGACGTAGCGCGAAGAGCAAGTAGATTTGAACTATCCAACAACAACATTCGAAGATTGCTGCGGCGCGGCATGAAACTCTGGACTGGCCCGACAGGAGGCGTACTACGGAATGGACAAAGTCCCCCTGTGGTATGTTGATTGATCGTGCGCAAAAAGAAGCCCCGCAGAGCGGGGCTTCTTCTAAATCACGTTCGCGCCACCGGGATCTTTCTTACGACCGGCTGGCTCTCAATTTTCTGTCAACGCTTCAGGTCTTGGGGATTGCTGCCCCCGGGTTTTGTGAGATCGTGCGGATTGTTGCGATTGGTCTGGTCCTGCGGATTGCTGGGATTGACCCCCGGGGCTTGTCCTACGGTTGACCCACTCGACGGATTGGTGGGAGTGAAGGTGGGCCCAGTGCTGCCTCCGCCCGCGGCACCGCCTGCAGCCGCGCCGTTTCCTGGGGTGCCTGCAGTTCCTCCAGCACCGGCGCTTTGGGCGAGAGAGATACCGCCGGACAGGAACAAGATGGCCATCGTCGAGCATAGACGTTTCATTTGTGTGATTCCTTTTTGGCCCCTTTGGCAACGGCTCAATCCGTCACTCCGTTCCCTGCCGGGATGCGCTCTTCCCAAGCCCGGCTGCGTCGGGGTGGGCGCCCGATCCGATCTGAAGCGGACGAGCGCTGCGTGCGAAGAATTGAGCTCGGAGGACACGTCTCCGGAACAATTTCTCCTGAAGGTCGGTTTAGGAGTATCCCAACCCAGGAGGAATCCATGCCACAGGAAAAGACTCTGCGTGATTTGTTTCACGATACGCTAAAAGACATCTACTTCGCCGAGAAGAAAATTCTCAGCGCGCTCCCCAAGATGGCCAAGTCGGCGCAGTCTCAAGAGCTGAAGGCTGCCTTTGAGAAGCACGAGGCCGAGACCGAAACTCAGGTGGAGCGCCTTGAGGGCGTCTTCGCCGAGATCGAAGAGAGCCCGCGCGGCAAAACGTGCAACGCCATCATGGGCATCCTCGAGGAAGGCCAGGAGATCATGAAAGAATACAAGGGGATGCCCGCCCTTGACGCCGGTCTGCTGGCGGCGGCGCAGGCGGTCGAGCATTATGAAATCGCTCGCTACGGCACCCTCAGGACCTGGGCCTCTGAACTCGGCCTCAATCAGGCGGTCAAGCTTCTGGATGCCACTCTAGCGGAAGAAAAAATGACCAACGAAGCTCTCTCCGAACTCGCGGAAAATGGGTTGAACCAGCACGCGGAAGCGGCCGAGTAGTGGCGGCCAACAAAACCAGGTGTGGCCAGCAAGGCGGTCAACAGGGCGGCTCTGGCCAACCCAAGCCGGGTCAGCAGCAGCAAGAGTCTGGTAAGGGCGGACAGCAGGGTGGCGAGCAACCGGTCAGGGCGGACAACAGAACCCACAGCGGTGATTCCCGATTTTTTAATGTACTAGGGGCAGCTCCGGCCGCCCCTTCTTGTCTCAGCAAATCCGAGACGACCGCCGCCAGGGCCCTGGTATCATCTTGCGCTCTCCAGGCGGGGACCGCCATCGCATGCACGAAGCCGTTCTAGAGAAAGTCCAGGATCGGCTTGACCACAACCCCGCTCCAATGGGTTGATGCTGCGGCTCATTCCGCCTTGAGGCCCGCGAGCTTCACCGCTTTGCCCCACTCGTCAGTCTCGTCAACGATGAGCTTCCTGAACTCGGCCGGCGTCGCCGACATCGGCTCAGCACCTAAGTCAGCAAGCCGCGCGATACCTATAATTTTAGCGGCTCGGATGGAACCAACGTCTCGTTGAAAGACTTTTAGCGGCGCTTAGGGCCTTTAAATTGGGAGGACTACATGCCCCAGGTTGGACAGGCTCCCCTTCAGTCGACTGAGTACATGCGCACAGTGTATCGTGCTCTAGGCGTGAGCGAAGAGACGTTGACGCGTGCAATCCAATTTACCGAGGCGCTGTCAGCCGCTCCCAGTATGCCGAAATTGCCGAAAATCAAGCGGCGCCGCGGCCAAGCGGAGGGTACTGTGCAACCCAAGCGCAGCACGCCACTACGGAAGCCAGCGGCCGCGACTACGTGATTGGCCATGGCTATGTCAGATCCTCGAATCGCGTGACGCCAGGCGCCGACGGATGGCCGAACAAGGGCATACCGTGTCGCAGGGGAACGGATGGAACGGAATCAACCATTCGAGGCCTATATATCTGGTGGTCCCGGTTCTAGTGGGTCAGGGATCGCTGAGGGCCCCTCGGGCTGCGTTTGGAAGTCTCCTCCGGGGGGCCCACCAATTCGGGCGCAGAACGGAGCCGGCAACGACGATCGCAGGGCGCGGCCGCGCTGGCCGCCTGTGCGCTCGGATACAAGTTGAGCGATATCACATGGCCTGGGGATGCGGACGATTCATTCGACGATTTCGCGGCGGAGCTCTTGCGCTCGCTCCATAGCACGCTGAATCGCGGGGCCGTGTCATTACGGTCGTAAAATTTCCCGCTCGATTGGCCCGCCGCGTCGCCGCACGCCGGCCGCGACGATCAAAGAACGGCACGCCCGAAGAACGCGTGCCAATCCCCCCGCGATTGCTATTTGGCTGTCGGCGAGTTCTTCTCCGCGCCGAACTCCATCTTCAGCGCCGGCGATTTGGCCTCCGCCTTGTCGTCCGGCGCGGCGGCATTGGGCGAGGCCAACCGGCCGGGCGCAACTTTATCCGGCGGCGCGTTCTGTTGCGCGGGCGGCGCCGGGGTGGGGGCTTCGGTTCTGTTGCCAGGTGGCGCTTGATCCTGCGCGACTGCAAATCCGATGCCCATAATCAGCACGGCCACGATCACCCACATTTTCCTCATTCCAACCTCTTTGGCATGTGCCGCGCGAAACCAGCGGAAGCCGTTCTTGGTCACAGTAAAGGCAGCGCGCCTCACTCAGAAAAATGGCAGCTATCCGCTGGCTGCTCGGCCAAGGAAAAGATATCGGCGCGTCGCTTCTTCAATGCTCTTCTTCGCTCGAAACATTGGAATTGCAGAATCTGCCCATTTCATCATGATCGTGTTGCAGACTTCGCACGCCGCGGAGCCTGTGTCGTGCGCGGGACTTTCCGATATCTCATAGACCGCTCCGCAATCTCCCCCAACCTCCTACCCTCACTGACATTGCCGCGCAAATTCGTAGCGACTTCGGCGTAGACAAGCAGAGTTGCGCGGGTCAATCGCTGACTAGCCCAGGAAGAGATCACCTTGCGCAGGCGAAGTGCCTCACTGCGAATCCGGTGGCGCAGTCGAGGGCGAGCGTGCAAACGGCTGAGACGCGCACAAAACAGCGGATCGTCAACGACCATCCGCCCGGTTTCAATCCGCCTGGAGCGTTGCCTCCGCCGAAGCTTGCCAGCGCCAACGAGACCGTCGTGGAACGCATTCCCACCCTCAATTCCGAAGCGAGTTGCCACCTGGGCGACAACCTTGCCGTCGATCAGAACGTGAATCACTGTCTTGCGTTGGAGAGCGGCGCGCGCGATCAGCTCGCTCGTAGATGGGCCGAGTTCCCAAGCGCTGACCGTTCACACTGTATTCGCTATTCGAGTGCTGGCGGCGGTGGAACTTATACTGATCTGCTTTCCTGTCTTGAGATGGAGGCAGATGCCAGAAACCTACACGCAAAAAGGAGGTCTGCTGCAAATCAGTAATCCATGTTGAGACCTGACCAGACGATGGGTCATTTTGGCGTCGCCAGTTTCCGCTTGACCGCGCGCCGCACGGACGCCGCCGCCGGCCGTTTCGGGATCATCCGGCTTTCGATCCTGCGGAGCAGTCTAGCTGCCTCCTCCGTGCCGAGCAGGCGTCCGATCGCCGTCGCCGGCACAAGCTTCGCGGTGTCGCGGTCGAGTTCGTGGCCCTGCGCAAAGAGCGCACCCTGATCGATGATCTCAATGGCCGAGCGCATACGGCACGCATCAGACTCGAGGAATCCATTACGACGGCGCCAAGTGGGTACCCCGAGGAATTGCAGTAGGTAAGCCAGAAACGCGACACGCCGGCCAGGCCCCCTTGCTCTGATCGCGCATTCCGCTTTCGATCAAATGCCGGGAGTTGTTTCATTTCAGTGTAGCCGGACGACGGAGGATGCCCTTCTCAATCAGCCACCAGATTATTGATGCGAGTGTGCAAAGCCCGGCTATCACCATCAGCGCGGCCATAATCGTCGCCTCCGCTGATAAAGCCAGAATTCCTCCGAGCAACGGAAGGACGCCGGTCTTTGTCCGGTGCGGAATTTGTGAATCGACAGCGGCCGTCATAGCTTCAACCTTTCAGCTTCGACCCGATCGCCCCGCACGTCCCGAACATCTTATTCCATGTGCGCCCATCCTGACAGCCCCCGGCTACCGTCGTGACCAGGCTTCACATGCCAGAGGATCCAGAGGATGGGGGTGGGCTCGTTGTCACTCGGCGTGCATTTTGGCTCTGACGCAATCTTGGTGCAACTGGGGGTCACGTGCTGCCGATCAGCCGGGCCTGAAGTAGGTCGAGCTTGGCGCGCCCGTACATCCGACGTTTGACAAGCTTGAGCTTGGTGATCTGGCCTTCGGTCTGGCCGTTAGACCACGGCGTCGTGATCGCGGCGCTGACCGCGGCCTAGTCCTTGGTGACGCGGTTGGCGAACGAGAACTACCAACGATTATACCCTCGTCTCGCCCGAGCCAGTCAGCACTTGCATTTGATAGGAGGAAATTTGGAATCAGCAAACCTCCGCGAAAGCTGGTTCTCCGCTGAGGTAGATGATCCGGGCGATTATGGACCTGATCCAGGGACCGGTACTGATGAATACGAAATCAATCCCCCAGTGGGTGTGGGTCGTGCCGGCCATTCTCTTGGTGATTGCGGTCGCTCGTCTCCCCTACGGCTACTACACGTTCATTCTCCACGCAATTGGGACAATAATTTATCCAGGTACCTCGTAGTTGCCGGTGCTCCCAATTTTCCACGCTCGATACATTCCGCGCTTGGTGGAAAGACCGTTGCCCGGTGTAGTTCACCTTGCCACACCCATCACATTCGATTTCGTATTTTCCTTCCACCTGTCTGAACATGCATAACCCTTCTCGTTGGGGTGCTCAAAGACCGCCCGCATGTGGAAACGATATGCCCGAGCCGTAACCGGCGGCTCTTGGTAGCGCTGCGGTCGTTGCCTCGCCGGCGGATCGTCGTGGGGGTCGTGGTTGTGCATCAGGCGAATACCTTGCGATCAAAAGTCGCACCGGCCGAACCTTTCCGGCCGGCTCTCCAGTGTGCCATATTGCGCCTGCGCGGCTGCCGCACAGCTTCGCTGTCTCTGGTTACCCAAAAGCCGCGCCATGGGCCAACCTCGGCGGGGCTTTTTTTACGGCGGCTGATGTCCAGCGAAGAGGCGGAGGCAGGGTTCCAGCCGGAATATCTTGCCCGGAAAGAAACCTAAATCAGCGGGCCCGCAGCCCCAGCTTTTCCCGTCCAAAGGCCCCCCTGTAAATACGGGGCCATTTTTATTTGCGCTTTGGTGTCCCGGTGGAACTCAGTCGGGGGTTGCCACGTTTCAACTGCATCCGAAAAATCGGGAGCAGCCCCCCATGAGGACGGACACATCGCGCACCTGGAAATATAGCGGGCCGAAGCCGCCCATTTGCCTGACTTGCGGTATGCCCAAGAGAATCAATTCGAAGCGCTCAGATGGCGACCTCACCTATTCCTGTGTTCGGTGTGACACAGAGGCGGCGCGACCTACCCAGCGACAAGACTCACAAAGCCCGTCGCCTTAGCAAGTCAAACATCGGCCTCTGAGCTCGCCGTCTTGACTGATACCCGGTCCCGCGCTCGAAGTCGGATTAGAGCGGCCGCCTCACGGCTCCCGAAGCCGGTCCCGACCATTTTCCCCACGCAGTACACGTGATGATCGGGACCGCACCTCTCATTTGCGAGAGGCCCCGTATTTTAGGTCTATCCCGCGGCCGGCGAATGGCCGAGCAGCCTCTCGAGCCTGGCTTTGCGCTCCTCGAGCGCCCGCGGGCGCCAGAGCGTGCCTACCGTCGCGGCGATGCCCTCCAAAAACGGCGCGTCCTCATGGACGCTTGGGCCTCATTCTGCGGCACGCGGGGGCGTGGCGCGGTGGTCGCCTTCGGGCGGCGCAGGCGCGGCCCTCACTGAACAATGTCCGCTTTATCCCAACAGCGGCGCAAGAGCAGACAATCAAGAACCGCCGCCCATTGGGCCAATCGCGACGTTTCAGTCTGGGGCCTGGACGCCCCGGCATGCCATTTGCGGAGTTCCTGGAGGGGTGAGGACATGGCGAAGCAGGAACACCGGCCAGAAGAACGTGAGCGCCTTTCGGTACTCGCTCGGTCGTTTCGCTGGATGGCGATTGCGGATGCCAAACGATTCATTGAGGATATCCCGAAACGGCCGGCTGCGGCTCCGTCTGGCGCGCGATGAAGCGAAAGCGGGCTTAGCCACTGAGGATGTCATTCCCACGTCGCAATTAACTGTGAGCAGTTGAAACGGTTGATGCGTTTTGCAAAGCGGTGATAATTTCCGCGCTTAGGGGTCGGGACGGGGGAACTCACTATGCTCCGTCTTTTTCGGCATTGGCCGAAAGCTGCTATCGCGATCGGGCTCCTGCTGACGTTAGCTTGGACAGGATTCTTGGCGTGGTTGGTGATGCACACGGTCCTAACGGCGATCTAAATCTCGTTGCGGAACATTTGCCCGCCACGATAGCCAAAGCACCGCAAGTATGGACGGCAGAAACACCACCAAAACGCTGAACAAGAAAAATCTCATGGACGCCCCCCACGAGAATCACGTTCAGGCTGAAATCATAACCCCAAAAACCGGGATAATGCACCCTCATTTTGCTGCGGCTCTAGGCAGGAAACTCGCCGAGCTTCCCCGGCGGGCTAGCGGGACCAGACACACAGGTCCCGAACGAGTGATATTCCGTTCCGTCCGTCGCCCTGCGACACGGTATGCCCTTGTCGGCCGGATCCGGGCGCGGCACTTTCATCGCATGTCGCGTGACGATCGGCCTTCAATGCGGCTCGGCTATATCGAGCCGTGCATACAAGCCTCCGGTCGGGCCGCAATGGATTCACGAGATCAAGCACGACGGCTACCGCCTGATCGCCCGCAAGAGGGACGATCGGGTGCACCTGTTCACCCGCCGAGGCTTTGACTGGACCGACCGATAACCCCGCATCGGCGCGGCCGTGGCGGCCTTGCGGACGGAATCGGCGACGATCGACGGCGAGGCGGTGTGGTGCGACGCCGAGGGATTGGCGATCTTCGACAAGCTGCACAGCCGCGCCTATGACGCCGAGGTGATCCTCTACGCCTTCGACCTCCTCGAACTCGACGGTGAGGACTACCTCATCACCCACCAAGTAAGCGAGAACGGCTTCGGCAAGCTCGCGGGGGAAGGACGTTTGTTCGCCCGTCCAGTCGCGGAAGGCGCTACGGAAGCCGTGTACCGTCGCGTCTACATTCGCACGCCGCAGGACCATTTCGAGAGCCATAAGGCGGAGATGCCTCTTGCCTCTGCCGCCTGCAGAGCGCAAGGCATTATGGCTCTTGCCGGTTGGCCACAAGGATACTGTCATTGCCGAGTGGTCGATTGAGAACGACGCCGAGAGCGAGGACGCGGCAAATCGCCGAGAACTTGTTAAATACTGGATGGAGTATAAGGGCGAACCGCGGGACATCATCAAGAAACTTCGCCCCGTTGTTGAGACCCACATGCGGCGGCTGGCGCCCCAGCAGTTTGCTGGCCTACCTACTCTGGGCTCAATGCTTGAAAAGGTGCGTGACGATCCAACAATCTCCCCTCCGCTCAGGAGCGCGTATGACGACATCGACGAAAAATTCGTACTCCCGCCGGTACATGCACGGTGAAAATCCCAACGCAGCCCGCGAAGTACTGTCTGGAGGTGAGCTGCACGGCTATGTCGGAAAAGTGCTTGAGATTTGTGGTGCTCTCACCTTAGACAGGTAGCGACGTTGCGATCGCCTCGTTGTTGAGGAGATCGACCTTGGTCTCTTGGTCGCTCAGATAGCCAGCCCGATGGGCAAATGGTTGTCGGCATCGGGCTCGGCCCCCGCCGATCAGCCTCTCCCTTCCAACGATGCGAGGAGACGGGCAGCAACCAATCCCCTCCCGAGGCTCAACCAAGCCACCGGACACCACCAAACCTTCCAAAATCCGTGACGCGTCATTTCGATTTGACGGGTGAGGCTTGGATGGCCCATGATCCTCGGCGGCGTGCGATTCCGCACGGTACACGAGGTAGGCCATGAAAGTTACGCTCCTTGTCAGTTCTTTGTTGGTACTCGCGGCATTCGGATCGACCGGTGCAGACGCGGCTGATCTTGGCGGGACTCCCCATGTGCGAAAGGCCGCGGTAAGCGTTCATTCAGTGCGCACGGCTGCAGTCGCGCCTGCGGACTGCCGATGGAAGTGCCGGGGCGGTTGTCCTGATCGCTATTCTTGCTACTCGCTCTTTGGAGCCTATGGCCCCTATGGAGGCACTGCTTACTGGGCCCGCTATTCCACTAGCGGATGGGGATTCTATCGCTGAGGCATTACAGCTGATGCCCAAACTTCCTGCTCTAAGCTCACAAACCATGATGCCGTGCGACGGGCTTTGAGCGTCCTTGGAACCAACGCCCTCCCGTGGCTCAACCAAGCCACCGCACCCCACCAAACCCTACAATATCTGTGACGTGAACGTGCATCGTCGCGTTCATCCTTCTTTTGGCGACCCACCAACGTTTGGAAGCGATCGCGCGATTCAAGATGTACGTCGGCGGCTCATCGGAGTCGCGACCCATTTGGGACAGTGTCTTTATCGCCGCGTTCCAGAGGCACCACGGAGGGCGTCCCTCGTTCTTCGATATGGACCGTCGGACAGGATGGCGAATTTAGTGACTGAACGAGCCAACGATTCGCCATTAGCTCTAAGTTGCGAACAGAGCTGCTCAGATCGTCCAGTTGCTTCTGCATCATTGCTGACTGGTGCCGATAATGCGCGAGAGCAAGTAGCCCCAAGCCAATTGCAAATAAGATCATCCAATGACTGGGCGCAAGCAGAGCGAGGAGCCCGAGCAAAGAGAGCACAGCAAGGACAGCTACAAAGCGCAGGGGCAGGGCGGAAAGAATAGCCAAGACAACAATTAAGACCACGGCCAACGCGACAGCTTCCATCGGAGTTGTCTGCGTAGGAAAGCGCGCAAGCATCTCTTCGGCGGCGCCGATCATCGGACTGATCGCGTCCATCGTGTCCACTCCATGGCTCGTCCCCCCGATCCCTCCTTACTACTGGTCTGCACCTTTCTGGACGCTCCGGCAATCGGAGACCGCTTAATGTAGGACCTATTGCTACCCGGTTGTCACCGGTAGCCCTTCAGGTGCATTTGGCTACCAACTTCGTTTGCCGAGTCAGTGACCGCGGGACCAAAGATGACGCCGACTACGGCGGCCGTTTCTGCTCTTGGAGACATAATGGAATCCATAGCCGGCGAGCCAAGCTAAGCTAGCAAGCCAGAATATAAATACGATTCCCAGCCCAAGCTCACTGTCGAATTGCTTGGGCTCGAGGAACAGCATCTCGGTCAAATAAAACGCGCCAAGAATGGCCAGCAAGGCCGCGATGCCGTAAGCCGCGCGATACAGCACTTTGCATAAAAAATGAAACATTTTCATGTGTATCGTGAGAGCGTTCCTGAATGAACTTGTGCCCTGGCGTGGCTTCCATTGCAATGGTAGCTAGCGCGAACGCGTCAAAAATCATCTTTATAGCGCATGCTGAGAAGACGCGCCTTTCAGTAACTATAATAAATAACGTTGACGATGAAGTTTGTACCCACTCGCCGGCCTAGAGAATGGTGCAATCCTCACTAGTGGATAAGCTCTACGACAGGCATAACAAGCTCGCAGAGCGCCTAACAGGATCAAACAAATTGTGCCCAAGCTTGAAACCCTGCGGGTGTCCAGGTCCGCCGCATTTCCTGGATCCGTAGGGTCGGCCGGCTGGAAGTGGTGTGAATTAGTGCCTCGTATCGCATTGCTTTCCGGCCGGCCACCTTTTGTCAATTTGCAGCGCGGTCATGCATAGGGGTCCGCGATGAATAATGTAAAAGACATCCGAGTAATCCTCCTGTGACGTCTTCGGCGCTCAAGAACGGTCGCACGAGCCGTTGTTATCAATGCAATGGGCGCTTCGGATTAGTCCGGCATCGGGTCGGCCTGAAGCAGTTCTGCTCAACCCGATGCCTAGGTCGATACAAAACGGACGTCGAGCGTACAACAACTCGTATCAAGGAATGGGCGCATTTCCTCTCCCGAAAACTGTGAAGGCAACGCGTTCGTACGTGCGACAGGCAAGCGCCGGCTACTTGGCTTTGATGCCGGTGACTGGTCACTGCTTGTCGCCGGGCTCGCGCTGGCGGGGTTGGTGGTAATGCTTATCTGACCAGTAATTGCCAGCTCATTTCGAGTTCCTTCCCCTTCGCTATGCTCTCAACGAGCGTCTTGCAAAAGACGCCTCAGCGCGGCTCAACCAAGCCCAGCACCCCACCAAACCTGCCAAAATCCGTGACGTAAAATTCAGCCCAAACACACCTGGAAGGGGCTGGTCCTTAACACGCCCGCAGGCATCTTATATGAAAGAACGAGTCCTCAGGGAAGGATTGGAAAAGCTGGATTTGATGCTGGAGCGCCAAAAATTAAGCTTTGCGACGCCCAACCAAGCAACCCGCGAGATACTCCGTCATGGCCGTAGCAATAACGATACCGGTTTTCGCCGCTCGCTCTCGCAATCAACGAAAAACTGCGCATTCCTCGAAAGCACGATTTGATCGCAGGCGATTTCTATTTCAGGAGTCATAAATGAGACTTCAATCATTGCATGAGCAAATGCATTCCGCACTTGTCGGATAACATTCAGATTATTCCGCGTTTGAGAGCCTAGCCGGGCTTACTCAAACCCTGGCGGAACGGGGTCACACAGCCCGCGTATGCGTCCGCTGATCCGGCGCATCGGCGTCCCCGATTAGTCGCGACCGCCCTGTTGGTTCCGGCGGCGTTATCTACCAATTGGCTGTCGACCTTCGCTAACCATCGGCGGCCTTCACATATCGTTTGCCGTCTAAATTTCCCCAATCTTCAGCGGCGACGGGCAAAACAGGCCGAGATCACTTGATGGGGATAAGCTAAAAATGGCATGGGGTCAGACAGTGTCTTCGCTGTCGGAGCGGCTTCTACGGTGGTTTCACATTTTTTGGTACGAAGATGAGACAGCGCCGGGTATGACGAATCCGCCGATATGAAGATTCTTTATATTTGCGCTTTCTACCGAAAATCGACGAATGGGCCGCAGCGGCTCGAGGAGGGAAATTGCTTAGGCGATTTGCCCGTTCTATTTGGAACATTTCGGCCTTCCGATCTCAACCGTCGAACTGCGAAGCGACGGGCCGCGCTTTTTAACGTTAAATCGCAAGCCTAATCAGCGACTTTGTTTGCAAGGCGCTCGCCTATCACGCGGTTGGCGTATAACGCTCCGTTGCGACGACGGACCGACGTGCATCCATGACGTTGCGAAGGTTCGATCTCTAAAAGATCCGGCTGAGTGACATTTCCGCAACCATGTCGGGCGTCGACTCAGCTATTACTTCTCCATCGGGTGAGCTTGGGGAGTCGCAATTATGGTCTTAGCCGACAACCTCCCGATTCTACGTTGCGCCTCATGTGGCGGCACAATGAAACTAATCCGTAGCGTCCCGAGACCTGAGGGGCTTCCGGACTTGCATGTCCTCGCCTGCCCATACTGCAGTGAGGTAGAAGTAAAAGAAGGAAAGCGCGTGGCATAGCTGGACGGCGGCGCATGTAATGATCCGAAGATGGCGCATTTGACTGCCGGATCATCGAATTTGCGGTTAGATTTTGTTTGACAAGAAAATAGCACGGAGACTCCCGTACGCTCAAAGGTCTTGAGGTATTTGCGACCGGCCTTCGACTAATTCCGACGAAAAGACAAGAGAGGCTGTTCTTTAGGCTGCCGCTGCACTATTCCGGCAAGGTGGTGCATCGCCATTTCATATTGATCAATTTGACCTGATCGTGGGCTTCAATTGCGAACTTTCCAACAGCAGCGGTCAAGCTCGGCGGGTCAGCAGGTACATCAGATTCTGTTAGTTCAAATTCCCTATAGGTTACGAGTCCGGCCTTCAGATTTTCCACCCGCCGGATACAACCGAGCGCCCTGAAGTACTTGCCAGGATGAATATCTGTTTGGACTGACGGGCATCGTACTTTCCTCAAATTTGCTCCCGAGCTGGGCCAGCCATTGTGACCCATCGATGACAATTGGGCAACGCCGCACGAAGATTTCCGGCCTTGAATGTGATTGCGTTGATTTTATAATTCGCTTGCGGCAAGTTGGTTTCTCTCCCTCAAGCCCCACGTTTGATTTCGCTGGACTACGCTGGCTTACTCGGAGAACGTTGGATCCCAGTTCCTCTCCCTCCGCCAGTGCTCGTAAGCCCTTGATTCTCCAGCGCCTTGGCGCCGGACAATAAGGCCTGTGTTGCCATTGTTTTTGCCAGGACCTCTGGACCTCGTGGAGGGCCCCTCCGGCGATTCGGTTCTCCGAGAGGCCATTATTCTCTCAAGCTCTGTACCATTGTGGCTCGGTACAGAGCCTCGCAGGCCAATGTTTTTGGACACCTGCTCTGAGCCAAGTTCGAAGATCTCTCGCTGCACCAAGTCGGACGTGACGGCGTTGCGCCTGATCCTATGGAACTCCGGGCGGCAAATCGCGCTTGGTTGTAGGGGGCGGGAGCGGCAGTACGGCCTACAGCCCGAGTTTGGGCTTCTTGACGCCCTTGGGCTTGGTGGCCGGGTTGAATTTCGCATTCCCGAGCTTTCCGTCCTTAAAGCGCCCCTCGTAGTTGACCCACAGCAAAAGCTCGTCGGCATAGACGAAGTAGGCCTCCTGCGCCGTCAGGAGATTGGCGTCCACATGATGAGGCTTGAGCCTACTGAAGTCCTTCACCTTGCGCTTGTACTTGGTGAGGTCCTCGACATTTGCGAACGCCCGTTTGCCGCTGTGATCGTCCCACCAGACCCAATGGGCGTACTGGTTCCGAATATTCAGGCAGCACCGCATCACGCGCAGCGCCTTTTCGAAGTCGGTGTCCAGATGCAGGCGTTGGTATTCTGGCTTCCCCAGATTCTCCGCCGCGTTAATGCGTTTGGATTCGCTGCGCACGCCGAACATCTTCTTCAGAGCGCCGTCAAAGTCGCCCGTTGCCACATGGACGGCATGGAATAGGCTCACCTCGATATTCGAGTACCCCGCAAGCAAGCGTCCGATGATGTCCCCCTCCTTGGAGAACTTGCTGAACGGCGCCATGATGGACCTTGGCATTCGATTCCTCCCGAGCCGCCCGGTGCTTTCCGTTAGGAGCGGCGCACGCTTATAGAGCCCTCTACCGCCCAGGTATGCCTTGGGCGCTGCGAGGATGGAATGGGCGGAAGGATGATGCCGCGATGTGACCATGAATGCCAAGGATACGAGGGTATTCAACGTATGGACGTAGATTTCTTTCTCAGGCTGCGGACGAAATTCATTCGGGAGTTCTACGACCCGGCCATCAAGCAGTTCCTTGTGACGCAGCGCCTCATCGAGGCCGAAGAAGAGCCATACGTCCCTCCGTACACGGAGGACGGTGGCGAGCCGCCGTTTCTTGAGGAGTGGACTGCCGCGGAAACCGGCATCCAAATCGTTGGTCGCACAGCTATCTCGATGCTGTCGGAGTCATTGAAGGTCTATTTCATTCAATGGGAGAGTTTTTTGCGCATCTCTTGCAGCAAGCACTTCAAGGCTGACTTCAAGAAGGGCTATTGGAACGGCTATCGGAAGTGCTTCGGCGAGGGACTGGGAGTACCGTGGGAGCGATGTCCCGCGGACGACGAGATCATCGAGCAGATAGCCGAAGCTCGGAACTCATCGCAGCATGCTGGACGCATCACCTCCCTGTCCGTCCAACATCCGGACGACATTCGACAGCGATTTCCCAACGCGATATTCGTGCGCCAATACGAGAAGCAGCTGGATGAGGACGACCTACGCGGCTTGTCATGGCTGGGCTCCGAGCTCATCGTATCGCGAGACGCGCTCTTCCAGGCGATCGACCAAGTCGAGCTTCTCGTGGATTGGCTTGAGCCGCAGCTTCAGAATATACGATGGGGCCGCCCGCTCTAGCTTGCAGAGAGTTTGCTGGGGGACCTGGAGGAACGATTTCACCGTCATGTCGAATCGCGCGGCTTGCCAACGGCCCGAGCGCTCTATTGGGCGGAAGTCCTGAAATCGATCCTTCCGATTCCCTGGGCTAGTGCAAAGAGACTCAGTCGCCGCAATTGCGAAAATCTGGCGAAGGACGTATTCCTGACGTCTCGAAGCCGTAACGGTCGCAACTGCGGTCGGGGCGCTTCCGGAGCAAAAAGATGGTTGACATGATCTGGTTCGATCGCGAATTCGAGGCGCCGCCTCGACCTCGGCCCGCTCGATGGCGCACGGGCGCGGGTACCCGGCGGGTGAGGTTGGCAATGCCTACAGCGCTGCTTCTGGCCTTTCTGATCGCATTGACGTGGAGCTGGAGTGCTGTGCTGACCGACACAGCCCAACGGTGCGAGGCCCATCGAGGCGGCTTCAGTTCCGGCTTCAGCTCGGGTTTTGATATCTCACGTTGCGATTGAACGCGGGACCCACTTAGAGCTAACGCTGGGCGGTGGGACCCGCAGAGCGCGATGATGGCACCATGAAGCGGGAGGGGAGTTCCACCAGGGCCCGGACTGGGCTTGATTCCGCTTACCCATGGCCTCGGTTCTGGGTTCCCCGAGACGGCACCGTCGATTTGTCCGACGCCGGCTTCCTGCGGGACCCAACCGACTGGCTTGCCCGACCGCAATGGCCCGCGGCGCTTGACACCCTTCAGCACTGGCGGGCGCTCGTTCTTTTGGGCGAACCGGGGATCGGCAAGTCCACCACGCTGCGGGAGGAAGCCGACCGCGTGGCATCGCTCCCCCCGGAGGCTGACGTTCTCTCGATCTACGTCGATCTGCGCGCCTTTTCTACCGAAATACTTCTCTACCAGCGGATCTTCGAAAGCGAGAGGTTCATTGCTTGGAAGAACGGCAGCGCGCATCTGTTCCTTCATCTCGATAGTCTCGACGAAGTACTTCTTCGAATCGACTCGATTGCCAATTTGCTCGCTTCCGAGCTTCCGGCGATCCCGACAGAGCGCATGTCGATCCGTATCGCTTGCCGCACCGCAGTGTGGCCGGCCGATACGCTGGGGGCTGCACTGACCAGCATCTGGGGCGAGACCTCAGGAGCGTTCGAACTTGCGCCCCTTCGTCGGCTGGACCTTTTCGCGGCCCTGGATGCCCATGGCATAGCTATCCAAGGCTTCATGCGGGCGCTGTTCGCGGCTCAAGCGGTTCCCTTTGCCATCAAACCACTGACTCTTAAAATGCTGCTGACGATCTATCAGCAGCGCGGTGACCTCCCGAACAGCAGCATTGATCTCTACAAGCAAGGATGCCTCGCGCTCTGCGAGGAACGGAACAAAAGCCGGCGCGATTCAGGGCGCCGTGGACGACTCAACGCGGGCCAACGAATGCGTCTCGCCGGACGGATCGCCGCAGCTACGATCCTCGGCAACCGCTTCGCCATCTGGACGGGACCGGAGGTAGACTGTCCTCCTGAGGACGTCCCGGTATCCGCGCTCGCGGGCCACCGCGAAGAGGGCGAGTTCGCCGCCGCGACCGATGATGATGTCCGCGAAGTCCTCGATACCGGATTGTTCAGCTCGCGCGGCGAAGGCCGCATGGGTTGGGCTCATCAGGGCTATGGCGAATTTCTCGCCGCGCTTTATCTTGTCGAGCGAGGTGTTCCAGCAGAAACCATACTGAAGGCATTGCTTCATCCGGCGGGCGGCCTGATTCCGCAGCTTTCAATCGTTGCTGCATGGGCTTCATCCTTCAGTAGCGGGTTGCGCGCGGCTCTCATCGCCGACGAACCGCTCGCGCTGCTGCGGGGCGACCTCTCTAGCTGGAGCGCCGACGACCGAACGTCGCTCGTTGCGTCGTTGCTCGACTCAGTCGAACGCAAGCGGGTCGCCGACTCGCCATACAGCAATGCCGAGGCCTACGCGAAGCTGAACCACCCCGGCTTGGCCGCCGAGCTCCGGCCGTTCATCACCGACAGCCGGCGAAGCGTCACCACCCGCCGCCTTGCAATTCTTATCGCCGAGAAATGCAGGCTCACCGAACTGAAGCCCGAGCTTCTACAGGTGGCGTTGGATGCCGCCGACCATTCGGATGTCCGCGCGGTGGCCGTTTCGGCACTGAAACATTGCGGCGACGCCAGCGTTCCAGCCCTGGTTCGTCCCCTTGCGGCCGGCTATGGCGGGCCCGATCCGCGCGACGACATCAAGGGCAACGCTCTCGATCTGGTGTGGCCCGACCATATCACGGCGGCCGAACTTTTCCCGTTGCTGACACCCACGGCCGACAATTACTTGGGAGCTTATGCGCTATTCCAGATGACCCTGCCGGACACGCTCAAGACCGCGGACCTACTGCCGGCGCTTGAGTGGGCCACTCAAATGATCGCGCAAAGCGATCATACGGGCGGCTTCCGCGGGAAGAGCTTGGCCGACGCCATCATGTTCAAGGCGTGGCAAGTGTTTGAGAATCCGGAGCTGACGCGTCCCTTCCTCGAACATATAACCGTGCGGCAGCTTGGCGGTCCAGCCGCGCCTTGGCTTCATCAATCGTCATCTTCGGGACCCGATTGCGGCGGCTGTCTTCGGGGTCCCAGTTGTCGGTGTCGAACCAGGCGACCAAATAAATG
>Ga0207090_1072_pt1 | contig 26314 bp, 24 predicted proteins | sample Alteio_BWMinHeat_50_FD_153565 | JGI IMG/M metagenome (GOLD analysis project Ga0207090, IMG submission 153565) | Enriched cells from forest soil in Barre Woods Harvard Forest LTER site, Petersham, Massachusetts, United States -... | ecosystem: Environmental > Terrestrial > Soil > Temperate forest >...
GTTCTCGATCAGTTCGGGATCCTGACGGAGGGTCAGCTCAATCTGGTCCAGCGCTGTTTCATAAATCGAAAGCGACACCAATCCGCAAAGAAGGGGAGCGTTCTCGCCCACCTGCCGCGAAAGGCCGAGCATTGAATTTAAATCTCGCAGCAGCCGCCTTCCATCGTGAGCCTCGCGAGCCAATACGGCATCGGCGCGAAGCAGTCCCCCCAGATCACGCAAGGTTTGCAGGGGAGGCAGCTCCACAATGGCTGATTCCTGACCTGTAATCGGATCGACGATCGGTGATTTTTGATCGGGCCAGAGTTCGGCGTCGTACAAAGAACCGTTTGCTCCAATCAGGAAACCCAGGGCGGATTTGGCGGCCCCCTGGCGAATCAGTTCAAGCTCCGCCTGGTGCCGGGTCACGGACTCCAGAAGACGTGGCCATTCTGGCATGCCCGGCTGGGCATCAAACCGGGGCGCCGGACTCGCCTGACGACGGACGGCGCCAAGGCCTATCAGCGCCCGCCGGTACACCGGCCACGCGCGATCCTCCAGGGGAGTTTTTTCAATCTTCTGGTTGATTTTGGCGATGTAACTGATTCCGGGCGAAGGCCTGCCAGAGAAGAAGTAAATTGCAAATCCACCGTAGAAAACGAGCAGTGCTGCCGTCAGCCAGCCTGCGACTCGCAAAACTTGCCAGGACGGCGGCCGATTTCGCCGCATTGCGCTGCGGATCAGCATTGCGGCTTGTGTTTCGTTCCCGAACGCTTTGATGAGCTCCTCCGGTGAGATACCCGACTCGATTCCCTCGGCGAAATGGCTGATCAGTTCCCGCGTCACATCGAGCTTTTCCAGGCGCCAAAGGTGCGTCTTCCGGGCGACGCGTTGGACCAGTTGTTTGACGGAAGGTGGCAGACCCGATTCTTCCAGCGGCCGGCACAGGTCCAGCCGCGCCGTGATCTTTCCCCGCATGACGTCGCGCAGCGGAGTGTAGCGCATCTTATACCAAAGGGTTTGTTCCATGGCGCCGGACATCGTGGACCTCCTTAAGACCGGGTTCCCGTCACGCCCAGCTTGCCCATCGCCAGCGACAGCGCTTCCCATTGTTTACGATGACGCGCGAGTTGCTGGCTGCCTTTGCGGGTCAGACGGTAATACTTTCGCGGACGGCCGTTGTCCGCCTCCTCCATCCGGGACGCGATCAGGCCCTTCGCCTGGAGGTTGTAGAGCAGCGGATACAGCGTGCTCTGTCCCATGGCGAGGACACCGCTGCTCTGGCGGTCCAGAAGCTGGACGAGCTCGTAACCGTACTTCTCGCCGCCTGCGAGCAGCATCAGGACTGCCACCGGTCCGGCGCCGCGCATCAATTCTTTTTCGATCCGCATGGCTTCACCTCGATTCTGGCTCGCGATCTTATACTATGTGACACATACTATGCAAGACTTCTGTGACATAGGGCGTGGGTCCGGTGCCCATAGATCACCCCCGTCGCCAATACCTCGCTTGTTTTGGACGATCCACTTATTGCAGAATGGGCGCACCTATAAACGGATCCATTGGAGGAGGCTGTATGCGTGGTGCAATGATTTTCGCGGCGGGACTGTTCGCGGGGTTGGCAATGCAGGTGGGGATGGCGCAGAACACCAACGGTGGTGTTGTCATGATGAATCACGTCTGCATCAGCGTGCCAAATATCGCAGAGGCGGTGACGTACTACACTCAGAAAATGGGGTACCGTGAAGCGTTCCGTGTCAATGACGACAAGGGCCAGCCGAGGCTGGTCTACATGCAGATCAGCAAAAACACATTTCTCGAACTCAACCAGGCAAACGCTCAGCGGCCCGCCGGTTTCAACCATTACGGGCTTCAGGTCGAGAACGCGGCACAGGCCGTGGCGAGATTCAGGAAGAACGGAGTGATGGTCAGTGATACGAACACCAGTGATACAAAGGCGATCCTCGCCAACATCACCGACCCTTATATGGGCCGCATTGAGCTAGCCGAGCTCACTCCGGAGTCCCTGCATCAAAAGGCAATTCAGAACTGGAAGTAAGCGTCGATCGCGAAGGAGCATCGAGATGTCCATTTCAGGTATCGCGAGATTCGGGTTCCGAGCGTTGATCATTGTTATCTGGGTCGGTCTGCAGGGGACCCGCGTTCAAGCGCAGCAGCGGGGCGGCACGGTTCAGACGGACAAGGTTCAGCCCGTGAACAGCGGCGCCAATCCCTATCGCGTCATCAGGGATTGGGCGCAGCTAAGTTTAGAGGGAAGGCCATGGGGCGGTTCCAACGGCGTGGCCATCGACCGCGACGGCAAGTCTGTGTGGGCGACCGACCGATGCTCGCCCGGGACAACCCCGGGTTGTCTCGGCAGCATGGCGAACCCCGTCCACCATTTCGATGAGTCAGGCAAGGAGATCCGGAGCTTTGGCGGCGGGATGTTCGTGTGGCCGCATGGTATCCATGTCGATCGAGATGGCAATGTGTGGGTGACCGACGCGCGAGCCCCGAGTGCAGATGACCTCAAGAAATTTCCCGGAGAACAACACAAAGGAAGCGTGGTCGTCAAGTTCAGCCCCGACGGCAAGGTCCTCATGACGCTCGGGAAAGCAGGCGTGAGTGGAAATCCTCCCGAAGCGCTGACAGACCCCACGGACGTCGTTACGGACCCGGGTAATGGCGATGTGTACGTGGCCGAGAGCCATACCGACGTGTCCGATCCCAAGCTGGTGGGACGAATCTCCGTGTTCAACCGGAACGGGAAGTTCCTCCGAACGATCGGCAAGGCGGGAACCGGTCCGGGCGAGTTCCGGACACCGCACGCGCTCGATTTCGATTCGAAAGGCCGGCTGATCGTCGCCGATCGCCACAACCATCGCATCCAGATCCTGACAAAGGATGGGAAGTTCATCGCTGAATACGACGACTTCGGCCGCGTCAGCGGGCTGGCCATCAGCAAAAACGACGTCATTTATACGGCCGACTCCGAGTCGACCGAAAAGGTTCACCCGGGCTGGCTCAGGGGGATCCGGATCGGGAGTCTCAACGACGGCAAGGTGACGATGTTCATTCCGCCTCACAAAACGGACTCTCCTGACGGCGCCATGGGCGAAGGCATCGCCATCGACGCCGCGGGCAACATCTACACAGCCGAAGCAACACTGAGGGGCCTGACAAAATACATTCGGAATTGATCAAAATCGTCAATGAAGAGGTTTTAGCCGGGGAATAAACACAAAGACACCAAGGCACAAAGGCCACAAAGAAAACCGGCATCATTCTTCGCCGGTTTTCTTTGTGGCCTTTGTGCCTTGGTGTCTTTGTGTTTATTCCCCGGCTAAAACCTCTTCATCTCCACTCCTTTAAATCCGTTCAAATCCGTGGCTATGATCTCCACCCCATGGGTCATTTTCCGACCATGTGCGCCGGGTCCTGGTTGTTCTCTTCGCAGATGCTCTCGATGAGATCGGTATCCGGTATCAACCGCCAGGCCAGCTTGACGGTCCACGGCTTCGTGTATGCCTGGGGATCGTCGATCGTGACCTCAATGTCCATGTGCCCGATTTTCGGCCGGGAAAAACGTTCAGTGACGCGGAGGGCTTCGGTCCCCGGTAGCCCTCGCATATCGAGCCAGGTCTTGCCGTTTTGTCCCATAGTCTCCACGACGAAGGTGTCTTTTTCCCAGTGGCCGATCGAATAGCCCATCCATGTCGGCTGTGGATCTTTGGGGAACGACCGCCCATCCGTGAAGATTTGCCGGTAGATCGTGCGGGATTCGTGGAGGACCAGCACCAGATCTTCGGTCTGCACCAGCTTGAGCCCGTCGGGGATGTTGTCCTTTTCCGGAATGCCGGACGGCAGACAGCGCGCACCAGGGTGATCCTTGCCGTTGTTGTCGATCCGCTCGTTGTAGAGGTCGCGCGCCCACGGCTTGAGGGGCACGTCTTCCGGCTTCAAGTCAGCGGCGAGATTCAGCAGGTGCTTGACCGGATTTTCCGGCATCCAGAAGCCGGACAGATCCGGTTTGCCGTCGGGCGTGCGCTGCGTCGGCGCATTCAGATCGACTTTGCCGTCGGCGGTACGCGGCACTCTCTTCCACGGATATGAGTCCCATTGCGCGCCGGCCACGGCCGTAATGGTCCAAGCCAGCGCAAGAGAAGCCAGCGGAATCCACAGGACCTTCTTGAATGTTCTGATCATATGTCTCCTCTGCTCGAGATTGCCAGCATGGTACACCGTGCGCAATGCCGGTTGCGATGGTAATAACCTACCCGTCTGAACGCAGGCCGGCCCAACGCTCAGCCACCTCCAGGTGGAGGCCGAACGGATCGAGCGCACGCATCACGATCTGATTGACGAGGTCGTCAATGGTTTGTGGATTGGTGTAAAAGGCAGGAGCAGGGGGAGTGATTACGACGCCCATTCGCGAAAGCTTCAGCATGTTTTCCAGATGGATGTCGCTGAGAGGAGCCTCTCGAACCATCAGGACCAGCTTTCGCCGCTCCTTAAGAATGACATCGGCTGCGCGATGGACAAGATTGTCGCCATGGCCATGGGCGATAGCGGCGAGGGTTCGCACACTGCACGGCGCAATGATCATGCCGTCGGTCACAAACGAGCCGCTTGAGATCGGGGCGCCCTGATCCGCCTCCGAATAGCTATGGGCCGCGAGCGATTTCACATAGTCCACGGTGTATGGCGTCTCATGAAGAAGGGTTCGGGCGCCCCACTTGCTGAGGACGAGGTGGCTCTCGGCCCCCGCATCCTTCAACAGCTGCAGCGTGCGAACGCCGAATACCGTACCTGTCGCTCCGGTAATACCGACGATCAATCTCATATGAGACGTCCCAGCTTTAATATAGCGCGGTCCAGTTCATCCGACCATTTCATCCCGCAGTTCAGACGAATGCAATTTCGGAACTTCCCGCTCGCCGAGAAAATAGGACCCGGAGAAATGCTGATACCTTCCTTTATTGCCGCGCGAAAAAGCGCGACCGAATCCGTGCCCCTGGGAAGCTCGATCCACAACACGTAACCGCCTTCCGGACGCGACACTCTCGTCCCTTCCGGAAAGTATTTCGAAACCGCCTGGCTGACGGATCGCACCTGCTGCTCGAACATCGCGCGCATCTGCCTCAGGGAGCGGTCGTAGCCGCCGGACTCGAGAAACATCGCCATCACCGCTTCAGACATCGACGGGCTCGCAATGCTGGTGATCAGCTTCAATTCCTCGATCTTCGTGTGGTAACGCTCGCTCTGGACCCAGCCGATCCTAAGCCCTGGTGACACCGTTTTCGAAAAGGATCCGCACGCCAGAACCAGACCTTTGCGGTCAAACGACTTCGCAATCCTGGGCCGGACGGGCGCGAATGCAAGGTCGCCATACACGTCGTCTTCGATCAGGGGAACGTCGTGACGCGCCAGCAAGTCCACAAGCGCTTTCTTCCTTTCATCGGAAAGAATGAAACCGAGCGGGTTGTGGCAATTCGTGATTGCGATGCATCCGCGTACGGAATGCTTCGTGATCGCGTGCTCCAGAACATCGAGATCCATTCCCGTCCTGTAATGCGTGGGAATCTCGACAGCTTTCATCCCCAGCGATTCGATCGCCTGCAGAATACTGAAATATGTTGGACTCTCCGTCGCAATTACATCGCCGGGCTTGCCGATCGTACGAAGACAGAGGTTGAGAGCTTCCATCGCGCCACAGGTGATCGTGATCTCCTCGGGCAGGAAGCCGCAGCCGAAGGTCAGAGACCGCTTCGCGATCTGCTTACGAAGAGCGAGGCTACCCGGCGGGAACGAATAACGAACGCTGTGCGACGGATCCTGCCGCGAAATTCGCCGGATGATCGAATTTAACTTGTGCATCGGCAGCCGATCCGGACTCGGGCTGGCCGCGCTGAATGAAATCTTCGCGGCGGGGCCGGCCTGAATGACTTCGAGCATCAGTTCTCCCACTGTCACCGCCGTGGGCCTGGACTCGACGGAGCGGTATGCGGGCTCCGGCTTGAGACTCTGCACGGGCGTTCGTACATAGAAACCCGATTTAGCCTTCGCCTCGATCCAACCTTTGTTCTCGAGCCAGAAGTACGCCTGCAGAACGGTCGAGATGCTCACGCGATGCAGCAAAGCGAGCTGGCGAACAGATGGCACCTGATCGCCAACCGCGAAGGCACCCTGCTGGATCTGTCCCTCCAGGCTGCGCGCTACCTTTAGATATAGCGGCAATGAAGGATTCATTGTCTTCATGCGCGGCAGGTTACCACTTCGCCGCACAGATTCCAATACTTCGATCTGTACTGGTCACAATTTGTTATTTCTGAATCTGTTATATTTCCGGCTGCACATGCTTACACCGGAACGGTCTTGTCCGGAAACGCCTTGGACCAGTATAGGATTTCGTAGCTCTGGCGAAGGCCGTTAACCCAGAACGGATCGGTTTGGAATAACGCTTCCACCTCAGCCTTGCTCTCCGCCTGGACAATCCAGAGCCCGCCGACCGGCGGCGCGCCGGGTTCCGTGCGCAGGGCTCCCGGCACCAGAACGACAGACTCGCGTTCCTTCAGCCATTGAACATGGGCAGGATAGTACTTACCGACGAGGTCTGACAGTTCCGGTTTGTTTGTGAATCGAAGGATGAATAGCATAGTGCCGAATATGGTAATGCGGGGCGCCGGCATTGTCACGAGGCCAGGTCACTCATTGTCACTGTTTTTGCGGTTGAAAGTTCCATTCTTGATCCACACACTGCACTTATGACCGTGAGCAGTCCGTATGAAATCGCGGCGGCCTTCCATGAAGAGGAGGGATTCGCATTTCTGAATTCTTCCCGGAATGATGGCGATCAGGGCCGTTATTCGATCCTTGCGTGGAGGCCGCGGGCAGTCGTACGAATGAAAGATGAGGATCCGTTTCCGGCGATCGACAGGCTGCTGCGGTCTGGAGTAATCGGCGGAGTGATCGGGTACTTCAGTTATGACTTGTTTCGATTTCTGGAACAGTATGGAGAGCTGAAGGCCGTGGACGATCTTGGATTGCCGGATTGCTGGCTGGCGGCCTACGACAAGGTCCTGATCTTCGATCATCAATCGAACAAGTGGAACGGAGAGGTTCCGCAGCGGGCGTCACATCCTCAGATCTGCAGAATCGGGGATCCGGAATTGAACATGACGCGAGAGCAATACGTCGCGGCAGTGGAGAGGGCGCTGGAATACATCGCTGCCGGGGACATTTACCAGGTCAATCTATCGCAACGATTCTCGCATTCGTTCGAAGGCTCGCCATTCGCGTTGTTCTCCGCCTTGCGGAATGTCAGTCCCTCATTCTACGGAGCATATCTGAATTGTGGTGACCATGCGGTGATCAGCTCTTCGCCGGAACTGTTCCTGCGGCGGCGCGGCCAGGTGATCGAGACACGGCCGATCAAAGGTACGCGGCCGCGGGGCCGCAATGGAGAAGAAGACAGCGTCTTGAAGGGAGAGCTGCTCGGCAGCGCGAAAGAAGCAGCGGAACTCACGATGGTTGTAGATCTCGAACGCAACGATCTGGGACGTGTTTGCGAGTATGGAAGCGTCGAGGTTGTGGCGCATCGTTACGTCGATGAACTGCCGACGCTGTTTCATACAGTCTCGACCGTACGCGGACGCCTGCGCGAGGACGTCGGCGCGGTGGACATTCTTCGCGCAACGTTTCCAGGAGGATCGATTTCCGGTTGCCCGAAGATTCGAGCCATCGAAATTATCGATGAATTGGAGCCGACGAGAAGACATGTGTATACCGGAGCAATGGGGTTCTTTGCGCCGAATCACGACCTTACATTGAACGTCGCGATTCGGACAATGACGGTGGCGGCAAAGCAAGTGCATTATCAAGTGGGGAGCGGCATCGTCGCGGATTCGAGTCCCGAAAAGGAATACGAAGAAACGCTTCAGAAAGCGGCAGGGATGCGGTCAGCCGCCCATTGGGCCACGAAGGGACGGTAAAACGGGGACAGGGGAAAGACGCCAAGGCACAAAGGCAGGGAAAAATCGGGGCCAGACCCAAATTTTCTTGGGTTGCAGAAAATAGGGTCTGGCCCCGATTTTTCCCTGCCTTAGCATCCCTTCGTGGCGCAATGGGCGGCAAACAACCCACGCAGCGCGTTGAAACAGTGAACGGTCTCGCCGGCTACCAGTTCATTGGCAAGGACGACCCCTTCCGCAATTTCTCCACGCGCGAGCAACTCCGCGCGCATAACACCAGGCAGTAGTCCGCAGGAGATGGCTGGCGTGATCCATCGGTCTTCACGAAGCACAGCAATGTTCGCTATTGTCGTCTCGGTGATTTCGCCACGCTCGTTCACCAAAATCACGTCGTTCTCTTCATCGCAATCCTGGCGAGCCTCTTCGTAGGTTTTCCGGTTGGTTGTCTTGTGATACAGAAACGAATCCCCTGAGTTCACCCGGACACGGGAAAGTCTCAAAAAGCGCGGGTTACGCGCAGGCAGCGGACCAACCTCAACGTCAAAGGTGCTATCTGACGAAAGCGTCAACCGCAAGCGTCCAGGCGTCTGCGGAATCCCGTCCCGCAATTGTGCCGAATCGTACTTGAACGAAAAATAGTCCGCGGAATGCTGCAGTCTCCCCAGGTGCCGTTCGAGCAGCAGCACTTCCCCGCGCGCCGAAACGCGCATCGTCTCAAACAGCCGAAAGTCCTTCATTGTGAAACGGTTATGTCGTCCTTCGATTCTTCCTTGTGGGGCGCAGGCGGCCGGGAAAGGTCTTTCGGATGGCCGGGCCGGCTATCCTTGTCGAGAAAGTAGTTGAGCCATGCGCTCGTGCCCTTCAGCGAGCGATCCGGGGGCGGAATGTAGACTTTGAGCAGATCCAGTTCATTCGCGGCTTTCGCACGATCGTAGACCTTCACCCAGATACAGGGTTGCTCCGGGATCACCTCGCACTGGCCCATGTTCGTTCCGCCGCAGGGCCCATTGCGCAACTGCTTTGGGCACGTCTGCGGGCAAACGTACTGCATGTCCGGCAGCACACAGTTGCCGCAGGACTGGCAACCGAACGCCGGAGACTTGACCATGAATTCCGCCTTCTCGAGCTTTTGAGAAAGCCCCGGGCGCCGGTCAATAGCCCGGGCGATCGCGGTGACCCATTTTTGAAACAGGCTGCCTTCCCGCACTTGCGTTGGCGACAGCAGGTGCCAGAACGCATTCATGACCCGGGAAGCGAATCCCAGAGGCGCACGCGGCGGAGCCGAGCTCTGCGCATACATGTAGAAGGCGCTCTTTGGAGCATACGTGAACTCCTTTGCCAGTTCCTCCCATTGCGGAGCGAGTTCCTGCCCGCGTTCGATAATCCATCTCACGAATTCGGGCTTGTGGGTGCCGCCGATGTAGGCGCCCCCGTATCCCAACCCACGCAGCATCGCCGTCATTCGGGCTGCGCGCTCCAGGCGGGTCGCTTCGCCTTTATCTTTTGCCTTCACTTCCTCACGAATTCTCTCGACCAGCTCCGGGGCGACCCAACATCCCGGCGGTTCGCCTTTCGACATTTTTTCAGCGGGTTTCAGCCCAAGCACGTAGACGTTTCCAAAAACCGGCTTCCGGATACCGCGGTCATCCAGGTAGCGCTTGAGTTCGGTGAACTTGCGCACGTCATAACCCAGTTGAGTGATGGCGTAGTCGGCGCCCGCGGCAAATTTCTTTTCGAGCTTGAGGTACTGGTAGGCGCAGTCCGGCTCCGTGTACTTGAATGGCGAGACGGCCACGCCGATCCAGAATGGCATTCCGGCCTGACGAAGTTCATTAATCAGCGTGACCAGTTCGACGGAATCCATGTCGAAGACCGAACTCGATCCTTTGGGATAGTCGCCCGTGATCGCGAAAATGTTTTCGAGGCCGATGGCGGCGATGTCTTCGAGACGGTGACGCAAACCCCGCCGATCCTGGCTGACGCAGGTGATGTGGATACTCGGCGTCAGGCCGCGTGCGCGAGCGGCAGTGCCGACGCGAACGGGATCCTGTCCGGCCGAACCGCCGGCATAGCTGGTAATGCTTCCTGCGACAACGCCGGGAGTGAGTCCCAGTTGAGTGGCAATTTCGAGGAGCCGGGCCTCGCGGGATATAGCGCTGGCTACGATTTCAACCATGTGGCAAAACCGGCCGGCTTGCAGCGATTCACGCAGCGGGTTGCGTGGCACTTATCCTCCGAGCTCTTTCCTGATGATCTTCGTTCCCTGCACCATTGTACGCAATTTTGCGAACGCGACCTCCTGCGGAAGATGCAGGCACCCACAATCGGGCAGGACGAAGATGCGCTCGGCGGGCACGAATTTCAAAGCCTTTCGCAGGCGTTCGGCGATGATTTCCGCCGTTTCGACTTCGTGGGTCTTCACATCGATCACGCCCACGCCCAGTTCGAACTTGTTGGGAAATTCCTTGAACAGCTCGAGGTCTTCGCCTCCGCGCCGCGCAAATTCAAGCGTGAGCTGCTGCACGTTGGCTTCGAGAATTGTCGGAAACAGGTAGCGATAGTTCCCGGCCCAGGATGGTTTGCCATAGCGGTTGCCGTAGCAAACATGCAGGGCGATCTTGGCATCGACGCCTTCAACAAGCGTGTTCAAGACCCTCACGCCCCACTGCAGATCTTCCGGAAAACCCGAATAATAGGGCTCGTCGATCTGAATGAATTTGGCGCCGGCGCGGGCAAGTTCCTTCAGTTCCATGTTCATGACGCGCGCCAGGTCGGTAGCGAAGGCCTCTTCATTTTTGTAGTATTCGTCCTTGATGCGCTTGACGAGCGAGTGGGGACCCGTCACGCAGAACTTTGTCGCCCGGTCCGTAAACGACGCGAGAAAGCGAAAATCGTCCGCCAGCCGCAGCGAAGCCATCGGAAGCTTCCCCCGTACGACGCTGTCATAGAAATCGTAATAGAATTTTTTCGAGGTGTGATCGGTCTGCACTCCTGGCAGCCGCTCGGCGAAGTAATCGATCATGTTGTCGCGGCGCAGTTCTCCGTCGCTGATGATGTCGAGACCGACAACTTCCTGGTCTTTGATAGCGGCTTTAACGGCGGCGTCATGGATCTCGTCGAGCTCCTGCCGGCTGATTCGTCGGACAAAATACTCGGTCTTGAGGCGTTCCAGCCAGCCAGGCATGGAATAACTTCCGACGACGGTTGTGGGCAAGATCGGCAGACTCATTGGTTCTACTCCCGATGTGTAGTGTATAGAGTGGACGTTCGCGATCCTTCGCGATAATGGAAGGGCGCGAAATGAACGTCATATCCGGCCTGCGCGCCAACCTCGGCGAGGAGCGCGCCATTGACCCAGTTTACGATCGACCCGTCCATTTTACCCGGCCCGCGAAACATTCGGCCATAATCGTCGAGTTTCGTGACGAATATATCCTGCACTTGCAGATATCCGCGAGGATGCAGCAGCGGAACCGTATTCAGGAAACTTTCCAGCGCACCCGAGCTGAGATGGAAGCGCTGATTCATGACGCCTTCGCCGACGAAATTCTCAAGCAAGCCCGGTTTGACGCCCGCGGGCAGCGGCGCATCCAGGATACTTTGAATGGCGACGTATCGTTCTTCCAGACGAACCGCATCCCAAACCGATCTCCAGAAGGTTACGCCCTGTTCGAGGCTCGCGTGATGCAGATGCTGCGGACCGACTTCGAGCAGGCGGCTCACGGAGCGGCCCAGTTCGGCCGGTTGAACGCCGAATGCTTCGCAAATGCGCGCGGCAATCGGAGCAGGCACGTAAGCCCGCGCTTCGACAAAATAAAGTTTCCCGTCGCGCACTACAATTTCGTCTGTTGGAAGATTGTCGTAGACGTTCGTCAGGTGGATCGACAGGACCTTGAAGCGCAGGAATGAAAGCGACTTGAAGGGATCAAGCGCATCGACCGCGAGAAAACTCGCCAGCTCTCGATGTTCGCGGACCGCTTCCATCGCCCGGTTCAATGTCGGCATCGAATAGTCGGCCAGCAGAAATCGCAGGCGGGGATAGTACTGAGTGCTGCGCTCGCGATCGAGCGTGCGAAAACGATCCAGCCAGGCGCAGGCGCGGGCGCCTGTGCCGACGCCAATCTCAAGCGCGAAGATTTCGGCGGGCAGTTGATTGTGACTATCGAGATCTTTAAGCAATGTCCAGAAATCGGCCACCGCATCGGCAATCGCTTCGGGATGGTTCGCATCCGATGTTCCGCCGGGCAGCGCTTTCTCGAATCCATGGCCCGATGCGCTCTCCCATAGAGGAAGGTGCTGCCAGAACATATTATTGAATCGCCAGATCAACCCGGAACGGACTGTCGTGAACGGTTCAAGGTAGACGCGCTTTCGCAAACTGGCGGCCGGGTCTGCAGCGTCGGTCAGCACGTTCACGAATTCCTCTTTCAGTGAATCCGGACGGACCTGCCGCAAATCCACGCCCACTTCGAACCACGGCAGGACTTCTTCGCCCCGGGTGGCCCGGCGGAGAGTAATCGCTTCACGGAAGTTCGTCTTGTACTGCAACCACTCGAGATGAACGTTCAGATTTTCGAGAATGCGCGCCGGCGCCTGGCCCTCGCAAGCTGCAGTAACCAGAGTTGAGACCACGCTCGCGGCGAGCGCAGTTTGCTTCGGAGGAATATGGTTAACGTGAAGAATCATTATATTAATGGCTGCGTCCTGCCGGGCTTGCATTCGCAGCCGCTCAGGAAAAAAACCAGGACAGCCTTATATACGACTAATCCCGCTATTGACAAGGGCGTGCCACAAAACGACAATACGAAGTCGTAGGATCAGATGGCGGTTTGGGGACAAAGTTGTGCCAAATTGCCTGGCATAGACGCTTAATTCGTTGGACACCGACGTCCAGGACACTGCAAGGCGCAGAGTTCTGGACTTTTTTATTGGACGCGTTTTTGTAGGTCTAAGTCGAAGTGGCTACAAATTTGTCGGAAAAGAAATTTTACGGGGATCGGGACGCGGTGAGGCAGCTGGCGGTCCTCGTGGAGGCGGGCCAGGTCTTCAGCGGCGAACTGTCGCCAAGAGTCGCATTCGAACAGGTCCTGGAAATTATGAGGCAGCGCTACGGCGTGGTTCGCGGAGCTGTAACGTTGCTCGATGCCAAAAGCCAGGAAATCCGCGTCGAAGTATCGAGCGGTTTGAGCGACGCCGGCAGATTTGCGCGCTACCGGCTCGGAGAAGGGATCACCGGACGTGTCGTTGAGACCGGCAAACCGATCGTTGTGCCGAAACTCAGCCGCGAACCGATGTTCCTGAACCGCGCGGGCAAGCGCGATCTCAACAAGCAGGAAATCACCTACATGTGCGTCCCGATTGTCGTGAAGAGCAAGACTGTCGGCGCGCTCGGCGTTGATTTGAAATTCAGGCAGGATCGCGACTATGACTCGGAGTTGAAGTGTCTCGGCCTGGTGGCGGCAATGATGGCGCAGTCCATAAAGGCTGAACATCTGGTGGATGACGAACGGCGGCGCCTGATGGATGAGAACTCGCATCTGCTCGAAGAACTCAAGGAAAAATATGACTTCTCCAACATCATCGGCACTGCCGGCCCGATGCGGCAGGTTTATGAACAGATCGCCCAGGTCGCGCATACCAATACGACGGTGCTGATTCGCGGCGAGTCGGGAACCGGAAAAGAACTGATCGCGCACGCGATTCACTACAACTCGACACGCGCACAGAAACCGTTCATCAAGGTGAATTGCGCCGCGCTGCCGGAAACGCTGATTGAATCCGAGCTGTTTGGATACGAGAAAGGCGCTTTCACCGGAGCGCACGCATTGAAGAAGGGCCGCTTCGAGTTAGCTGAGGGCGGAACCCTTTTCCTCGATGAAATCGGAGATCTTAACCTCACAACACAAGTGAAGTTGCTCCGCGTCCTTCAGGAGAAAGAGTTCGAAAGACTGGGCGGCACTGTCACGATTCGCACGAATGTACGGATGATTACCGGGACCCACAAGGACCTCGAAAAAGCGATGGCGGAAGGCCATTTTCGTGAAGACCTGTATTACCGGCTCAACGTGTTCGCGATCTTTGTTCCGCCACTGCGCGATCGCAAATCGGACCTGCTTCTCCTTGCCGATCATTTCCTGCAGAAATACGCGAGAGAGCATAAGAAGGATATCCGGCGCATTTCGACGCCCGCAATCGACATGCTTACGGCGTATCACTGGCCGGGCAACGTGCGCGAGTTGGAAAATGTCATTGAGCGGGCAGTGCTGGTGTGCGACAGCAATGTCGTCCATGGACATCACCTGCCGCCAACGCTCCAGACGGCTCAAGCTTCGGGCACGGTCACCACGCTCTCGCTGACGGATGCTGTCGAAGCCTATGAAAAGGACATCGTGCTGGACGCCCTCAAAACCACTCACGGCAATCGCGCAAAGGCCGCGCGGCTTCTCGGCACCACCGAGCGCATCATTAACTACAAGGTCCGCAAGTACGAGATCGACAGCAACCGCTTCCGCGGCTAAAAACGTCGGAAATCTCAATCCATCCGACGAGATTGTAGCCCTCAAACCCACGCCAGTCCTGCGTTTCCATGGAGTTAGGTCATGGAATCCCCATTGCTAAGGTAGCTGCATGAAACATAAATTTATGCTTCTGATGTTCCTCATACCAGTCTCGTGCGCCAGAAAAGTGGAGGTTCATGTTCCGCAGATCATCAGCGGAGACCGATTCTCATATACCAGAGACAATGATGGCCGCCTGTACATCGTGACGGCGAATGCGAAAGATTTCGAGGAGGCGATGAAAAAGATCCATCCCGGCCCCGCAAGCGTGGACAAGCTGGACGTCTGGGTCATTACGCCGCTCGGTTCGGGTAAGGGCAGGCCGCAGAAACGTTAATCCATCCTCGGACCTGATCGTTACTTCTCGCCTTGGAAAGGTGGGAGTGCGTCGCCCCAAACGAACCGTTTCGGTGCGCTTTGCACAAAAAGTCGCGTTTGGACACTGTAGCGGCGGTCTATGACCGCCGACAGTCTCGCACGCTGCTGAGTGGTCGGCGGTCATAGACCGCCGCTACAGTGGGACCTAAGAAGAAAACATTTTTTTGGGAAACCGCTTCGATGCTGTCCCGGCCTCTTTCGACATTAATGTTTGCGCGGCAACAGGGCGACTTACAATTATGTAGGCTGTTTCTCGCCTTTCGCGCCGCCCAAATCGCAACTAACTGCCTGTTTTCAATTACTTAGCGGAGCATGGAGAATTGGCACCCTCTATGCATTGAGAAAAGCGCAGGAGGGTTCAAATGATCGCGCCACCACAGCTAGGCAGTTTCGTTGTCAATCTAGGCCGGCTTGCGAAAATTCCGCGAGGCGAAGGTCGGGTGTTTAAAATCGGCGGCACGCCAATCGCGGTGTTCCATTCAGAAAATGGGAATGTTTCTGCGACCCAGCCCGCGAGTAACAACTTCCGAAACCATAAGACATATCCTGCGGCGGTCAATGAAGCCGGAGAGATCCTTGTCGGCATTGAGGAAGTTTTGGCGGCCAGATGAAATATTTTGACCGGAGCGCGGTCCGCATCGGTACTGTAGCCGCGCTCGCGGTAGCGGTCCCGATCTTTTTGGGATCGAGCGAACTGAAGCCGGCGACTACGTGTATACCCGTAACCGCCGGCCTTAGCAGCCCACGCCTTTTATTTACGCCGAGATGAACGTCATAGGCGGGCTCCAATCCGTGTAACCCAGTTTACCCAGCGCGCGGACCTGGAACTGGTAGGTTCCGGCCGGCGTGAGGCCACTGATGGTCACCTTTTTGGGGCTGGTCAACGTCATCAAGGTCCAGGGACCAAGGACTCCGCCCGTGCCTTCGAGTGCGTAATGCACGTCGTAGGCAATGGCGCCGGTCTGACTTTCCACCTTCACAACGGATTGCCCGCTGTTCGGGCCGCGGTCGATCGAACTGAACTTCGCCTGTGCCAACGGCCGCGACGGCGTCCGTGTGCTGGACGCTGCCGTAAAACCGCTGGTGTTGAACGTTGCCAGATCGTCGTTGCACGTTGCTTCGACGTAATGTCCAAGCAGCGCGTACGTCTTGCTGACCGCTGCACGTTGTTTGTTTTTCGCGCTGATGGATTTCTTACCTCCATCCTCGGCGTCGACAATCAACGCACTGAAGCTGTCGAGAGCCTGCCGGAATGCCGGCAGGGGAACCGGCGGGTTTGGATATGCCGCATTGTTCAACAAGCCGTTGTAAGCGGTGTTAGCTGCCTTCAGCTCGTCGGAATCCGACACTCCGTGGAAACCCAGCTTCGCCTTGATCTTTTTGATCACATTCTTAATAGTTGCCATCGTTCTCACCTCCTTTCTCTATTGGATTCGACACTCCGGCCGCGCCAATAAAAGTCGAGAGACATGCGGCCGGAATGAATGTCTCTCCACATCTGTAGCGGCGGTCTATGGCCGCCGACTATCTTGCAAACTGCTGTATTTTCGGCGCTCGCAGAGCGCCGCTACTGTGCCCCTGCATCAGCGAAGACGCACTGGCCTTCATCTGTCACCTTGAAAAGGACTTTCGCCTTCTCAGTTCCGGTTGGCCGGATGTACTTGGAGGAGATGAAACCTTCTCCCTCCAATCGGCTGAGGGTAAAGAACGCGGCCGAATCGCCTGACTGGTTTGAGGCGAACTGAACAGCGTGAGAAGGCGGCCGGGAAACCTTCTCCCGAATCCTTATATGGGTATAACGACTGAAACGCTCAAAGTGAGACATGATTTCTGTGACCAATCTTTAAATTCCAGCTCTGATTCGCGATGATTTCCCCAAGGAACTCGTCGGCGGTTCCGCCGGGCCCGATTGCTCTCCAGTCGTCGCTCACCAATTTCTCCTCACAGGTATAACTCCGGCAACGACCAAAACCTGACAGGCTTCCGAAAAATTTTCTGTAATTTCTTTCGGCTCGCTCCCTGGCCGCAACGCCGCAACGTTTCGGCTTGCATTTTCCTGATTTTGATTACAGTCGTGGGGTTTTGGTCACAATTCCTGAATTTTGGCCACAATTTGAAAATTGGGATCACCATCCTGAGACTTCGGTCACAATTCCAGGATTTTGGTCACAATCTGAAAATTGGGATCACCATCCTGAAATTTTGGTTCGCAATTCCAGGATTTTGGCCACAATCTGAAAATTGGGATCACAATCCTGGAATTTTGGTCGCAATTCCAGGATTTTGGCCGCAGTCTGAAAATTGGGATCACAATCCTGGAATTTTGGTCACTATCGGCGGATTGGGATCAAAATTCCAGGATTGTGGTCAAACTTGCCAGATTGCGGTCACAATCCCAGGATTTCGATCGAACGCGTTCACAGGCTATGCTTATATGATGCCCGGATAGTGAGTACTCACTGACACTTTCCGCAAACACGATATTGGAGGAGGCTCTATGCGTCGAACGTCAGCTTACCTGAATACTGCTTTCGCATTGCTGCTCTCGCCGGCGTTGTTGCTGGCTCAGGGACAGGCGCCCGCGGGCGCGCCGGCCGCGGGTGGCCCGCCGCGTGGCGCGGGACAGCGCGGCCCTGCGCCTCCCGCCAATGTTGCTTTTCACAATACGGGGAACGATGCCAGGCACCAGTCGTTTGTCGATATTGCAAAGAAGGGCAACATCGACCTTCTGTTTGTCGGCGACTCGATCACCGACTGGTTCTACTGGCCGCTTCGTGGCGGCGAAGCCACCGGCGGAAAAGTATGGGAAGCGAATTTTGCGCCCCTGAAAGCTGCCGACTTCGCGATCGCGGGCGATACAACTCAGGGTGTGCTGTGGCGGATGCAGAATGGCGAACTCGAAGGCTTCAAGGCGAAGCTGATCGTTCTGATGCTCGGCACGAACAACACCGCATCCAATCCTGTAGGTCAAATCATCGAAGGAGATCGCCTGATTGGCGAAGAATTCAAGAAGCAACAACCGCAGGCGAACGTTCTTGTACTGGGTGTTTTCCCGCGCAATAACGCGCGTGCTCCGGAGCAGACGCCCGTCATGAATGCCGTAATCAAGGCGGTCAACACAGGCTTGGCGCAATTTGCGGACAACAAGCAGGTGTTCTACATGGATATCGGCGACAAGTTCCTCGTCAATGGAGTTGTCCCGGCTGAAATCATGGCCGATGGACTTCATCCTACGGCGAAGGGCTATCAGATCTGGGCCGAGGCTATACTTCCGACCGTCAAAAACCTGATGAAGTAGTTTCGGGAACGCTCCGAAGTCAAGTGGGAAGTGAACATGGTTCAGGCGATGGCGGGTTCGTATCCCGTCGCCGTGCAAAGGCGGGGAATATCGCTCTTAAGGTGTACTAAGGGACTGCGCAAGAATAACCTGGCAGTTTGATCGGCTGTAGCGGCGGTCTATGACCGCCGGTTTTTTCTTCAATCTGCAATAAAGCCGGCGGTCACAGACCGCCGCTACAGCAGCCGTCCGCGCTTCGGACGAGCTAATTCCGCCAGGTTATTTTTGCGCAGGCCCCTAAGCAACGGCCCTGCCCAACGGAGGGGAACGAAGGTATGAAGGCATATTGGCAGCGATTGATCTGCGTCACGGTGCTGCTCTCGATTTCAGCAAGTGCGTCTGCGCATGAGGACGCGGTCGCCGATGCAGTTGCAGCAGCGTTCATAAATACCCGTGGCGCGCAGTTACCGAAACTCGAAAGAATGGGCAAAACATATTTCGCACCACGAGCGTGAGCATGATCTTTGGCAGTTCGCTGTAAATCCTGCCGCCCACTTGAATCCCCCGCTGCTGCCCCCGGCCAAAAAAAATCCATCTTCGTCAAAGAAACGATGCCCGTGGCTTCCAGGGCGTTTACAACCTGGTCTTCCCGATCGGGACGGACCGCCCTGCTCCACGATCAGGTTTCGCACCAGATCCCCGCGCCTGCTTTCGAGCGTAAGAACCTTAAGCCCGTTCAACCCCATACAAAAAGAACTATTTCTACCTTACAATGCCGACGGATTGCGAATCCTCCCTTATTACACGCGGCACGAATCGTGTGTGAAAACGCGAGGGCCCAATTGGCAATCGGTTTTTTTTGAGGGGAGTCAGCCATCGTGTCCGATCAAACGCCGGAATCTCGGACGTTGCGCAGGCTTGGGCTGTGCAGTCTGGGCGTGTATAGCATTCTTGCCGTGTTCTTCTGGACGGCGTGGAGTTTCAAAGCGCGCTGGATCGACGAAGCCGTCATCATAGTAGCAATTGGCGCGCTCGGCGTCCTCTATTTCTACGGATTGAAATTCGTCCGCCGCGCCGCTACGTCGACGATTGTGATTTTTGCGATCTGTGTAGCCGCGATCGGTTTTGTAACGCCGCCATTCGATTCCACCGACGTCTTCTTCTACATGGCCAGCGGATGGCAGCAGGCGCACTACGGGGGCAACCCCTATTCGGGATCCCTTCGTGACGTTGCCGGGGCTGCGGAAGATCCGATAATTCAGAACAAATGGATGGCTCGCAATCAAAATCCATGGCTGGATATTCCGCTGCCTTATGGCTTTCTCTTCGCACTGGTTGCCCGTACCATTGCGTGGCTGGGGCGTGGGAATTTTTGGGCGACGCTCGCGCTGTTCGACGTTCTGAACCTGAGCCTGCATGCGGGCATTGCCCTGCTGTTGTGGAAGGCGGGCAGGTTTTTGCCCGAAGGAAACGGCAAGACCATGCTCTATTTGTATTGTTGGAATCCTTTTGTGGTCCTGCAGTATCTCGCAGATCTTCACAACGACATCATCGTCGCGTTTCTTGTTGTGCTGGCGGCGTATGTCCTCTTGCGGGATCGTCCACTCTGGAGCATTCCCCTGCTTGTGGCGGCGGGCCTGATCAAATACATCACACTCGCCCTGGTTCCGTTCGCGTTGATCTTTGTTGTGCGGCACAAGGGCTGGAGGGAAGGGACGCGGGCGCTCTTGTTGTCCGCAGCGGTGCTCATTGTAACAGCCATCCCCTATATCGGGCAGGTTGCGTCGTTCAAGTACGCCCTGATCCATGCGCAACTTTCGGAAAGCACAGGATCCCTGCACGCGTTCGTTGTGTACTCGTTCCGTACGCTCGGCCGGGTGTGGCCTCCGCTGGTGAATTCCGTGCCGGGATTCAGTGCCATTACCAAGGTTGGATTGTGGACGATCTTCGCGGTCTTCATCATTCGCGAGCTGCATATCTCGTGGCATGAGCCCTGCGAACCACTCATGATGATCAAGAAATGGACAGCGATTCTCTTCGCCCTGATCTTCATCGCCAGTTCTCAGTTTTATGCGTGGTATATCGGAATGCTTTTTCCGTTGGCGCTGCTGACAGACCGAAAGACGATTCTCTCCGACACGGTCATCGCATTGTCAGGCGCCCACATGATGTCGTTTACATTTCTGAGGCGTAAGGCGATCGGATATTTCGTCGCCGCGACATTGCTCCCGGTTTTGTATTCCGTGATAGCGGGTCTGCGAGCAACGCGGCGACACGCCCGCTCGGTATAGACTCGAAAGAACGAGTCCCGCCGCAGACCCCGAAGATTCCAGCCGTTCTCGACATGATATTATTTCTCTCTACTGCTTTGGCTTACGTTCGATCGTCAGCCAGGCGGTTGGTCTCCTTCGTGCACCAGGTATTAACAGCCCGTGGCAGAAGCACTGTAGCGGCGGTCTATGGCGTTGATTCGAGATAGTCGGCGGTCATAGACCGCCGCTACAGTTTCGCATCAGCACTTCTGCCACGGGCTATTAAGCGAATAGAGAAAGTAGCGGGAGGAAATCAATGGCCGCATATCCTGACGATATCTACACAGAACCATCTGATATTGACGTCCACACGCTGAGGAATCTGGGCCCGCTGGCCGGCATGGCCGGCATCTGGGAAGGAAACCGCAGCCTCGACATCAACCCCAAATTGGCGGGGCCGCTGCAGCAGGAGTTCGTCGAGCGCATCGAGTTGCAGCCCATCGATCCGCAAGCCAATGGGCCGCAACTCCTTTACGGGCTGCGCTACCACACCCACATCGTCAAGCCGGGAGAGATCGAGACCTACCACGATCAAGTGGGGTACTGGCTCTGGGAACCGGCGGCCGGCAATCTGATTCAGACGCTCGCCATCCCGCGCGGACAGACGGCTATGGCATTCGGGCGCGCGGCCAAAGACGACACCAGCTTCGAACTGGCCGCGGTGCGCGGCTCGGCAACCAACGGCATCTGCTCGAATCCATTTCTCGAATACGCGTTCCAGACCATTGAGTATCGCATCAAGGTCACCGTCAACCTTAACGGCACGTGGGCATATGAGGAGGACACGACTTTGCTGGTGCGTGGACAGTCGGAGCCGTTCCATCACACCGATCGCAATGTACTGACGAAGATCGGCCCGCCTACTCCCAATCCGCTCGCCCGAAGCTGACAGCGGGAAGGCTGCTTTGGAGCCACTCGCCGTCCGGCGGAAGCCGGAGCAGCGAGCGGGTGTGTGGAGGGTTAGAATCGGACAAAAAATCCGACCGAGGGTTGAGCGAGGTGGGTTAGTTTGTCGATGTTCAAGCTATTCAGCGTGAAGTCCGGCGCCTTGAAAGCGAGGCCGCGATACTCCGCGCGAACACCGAAGTTGTGAGTCAGATCGAAATTGACGCCTCCGCCATAGACGAACGCGGCCCTGGTTTGCTGTGCTGCGCCGTTGATCGTGACTCTGTCCGTAGGATCGAAAACCACCGCGCCCGCGCCTGCCAGCAGGTACGGTCGAACTTTGGCGGCGTTCACCGGGATATGCGCGACAAAAGATCCGGTGAATTCGTGAACGTCGGCCTGTATCGATGATTGTCCGATCGATCCAAAATAGTTTTGCGTGTTGCGGGTGTAACCGTAGTTGCCTTCAACGCCCGCCCAGCTGTTGAACTGATACGAATAGCCGACGAGCAATCCGCCCGACTTCGTACTGCGCTGTGAAGTCGAACCCAGCGTGGTGTCCTTTGTAACCAGACCGGTTCCTTGAAAGGTGATTTGGGATGGTTGCTCCACCTGTGCCATGAGCGTTGTTGCAAAAACGAGAAGCGCGGCAATTGAGACAATCGTTCTCTTCATTAGAATCCTCCTTTGTTACCTGTCGGGCTCGGTAGAGGCAATGCGTGTACCATTCGTTAAGTCATTGAATCTTGTGTGGCGTGAACCGATCGCGGCCGTCAAATCGCGAAACACTTCGCGAAATCGCGAGTGGGTTCGCGAAACTCGCGAGACGTTTGTAGATTCTGAATTGAGCTGCGGCGTAGGTTTTCGCTTCGCACCAGACCAATAGAGTCAGGATGATGAGGCCGGCAGCGGAAAAAATGACTGCGGTCACCAGTGCGTCAATTTTGGGCAGATAGAACACTTTTCGCCTCCTTCGCGACAGGCGAAGTGCAACGCGTGTTCCAAAACGAAACGTTATTTATCGGTGGAGTCGCCGCCGGAGGAACCGCAGAGTCGTTCCTGTTTGATCCAGCGAACTACGTAGGAAGGGCAATTTTCGATTGCGATGTTTCTGGCCTTGACCGAACAAAGAAACACCATCGCCTCACGGTCCACAAACGTCACATTCGTAAGGTCGAGCGCAACCGTCTGAGCTTCGGTACTTGCGCCGGCAAGAGTGCGCTCCACTTCCGGCAGATATTCCTTAGTGAGTTGGCCGCACAACCGCACCTTGAGAGACTTTTCGCTTTCCCGGGTCGGAGTGATTTTTAACACGGTTTGACAGCTCCCATCGTATTCGCCTTGCAACCGTCGGGCCACATCATAATCACGGATTCCCCCGAAACAAATGTTTATTGATTTTCAGCGTCTTGATCCGGGATTCCAATGTCGATGCCGGTATGCCCAGACGAGCGGCCGCCCCGTCCGGTCCAACACAGAGGACGGGAAGTAACCACAAGAAGCACAAAAGGCACAGGATTGGATCAATCCAATCCTGTGCCTTTTGTGCTTCTTGTGGTTATTTCCCGTCCTCTGTGTCTTTGTGTTTAATGGTTTCTATTTTGCCGAGTTACGGGCGTAGTAACCCCCGCGGTTGCGAACGTTAACCTTGCTCATGCCTTCAGGGGGTATGACATGGAGACGGACCACACGGAATTGTCCATCCTTGTTCGTGTTCGTCGATTCGTATCCGATCACGTACTGGCTCTTGATTTCGAGCGCGATTTTTTCGCACGTGTCTTCCAGATCGGTTACCGACGCCCGATAGGAATGTCCGCCCGTCATGTTCGCGAGATCCGCCACGAGCGCGCGGCCGAGATCGATGACATAAATCTGCGCATTGGCTTCGCGGACAACCCCTCGAATGTCGCCGCGGCTATAGCGGCTGTGATTATCTTCACCATCCGTGATGAGCAGGAGAGCCTTCTTCTGATACTGGCCATGTTTCAACTCGGAGAGACCGAGATACACAGCATCGTATAATGCAGTCGCACCCTGCGCGGTCGTGAAAGTGAGACGGTCGCGGAGACGATTGACGTCGGTGGTGAAACCTTCAGCGACTTTGGCCCGGCTGGAAAATTCGACAAGAAAGAACTCGTCCTGCGGCGTCCCGGTCATCAGGAACTTCACGGCCGCATCGCGCGCGAAACTGAGCTTCTTCTCCATACTGCGGCTCATATCGAAAACGATCCCGATACTTGCCGGCGCAACGTCGCCGGAAAAGTATCGAATCTTCTGTTCGATCTTGTCTTCGAACAATTGAAAATCATCGGCCTTCAGGCCCATAACCAGGCGATTATCCGAATCAGTGACTGTCGCATTTACCATGACGAGATCGACATCCACCTTCAACGGCTTCTGCGACGCCCACAGTGCGCCTGCAGCCAGAAACGCCACGGCTATGGCGCCCCTCTTGATTTTCGCAGTCATAAGGTGGCCACACGTTATCACTGCGAGACGGCGGATTCAAGCCGCCGGGCCGTCCTCGATCGGTCAGCACAACGATCAGAGCAAAGGGATCATAGCCACGGATTGAACGGATTTAACGGATGGGCAGCAAATCAGCATTCCTGCAGCCCATCCGTTAAATCTGTTCAATCCGTGGCTCCCGAGGGCCTAGGCAACCATCGCGACTTCGATCGGTTCCAAAGCCAGCGCAAGCACTTCATCGATCGACCTCACGGCATGAAAGCACATCTGTTGGCGGACATCGTCGGGCAGATCATCCAGATCGGCTTCGTTGCGTTCCGGGAGGATGACGTCCGTTAAGCCTGCCGCCTGAGCTGCCATGACTTTCTGTTTGAGACCGCCTATCGGCAGGACTCGCCCTTGCAATGTCACCTCACCGGTCATACCCACGGTACTCTTTACAGGCCGGCCGCTGAGTAGAGAGGCCAGGGCTGTAACGATGGTTACGCCTGCGCTGGGCCCATCCTTTGGAATCGCTCCGGCCGGCACGTGAATATGAAACTCCCGTCCCTCGAAGGACCGCTCGTCGATCTCCAGTTGCGAGGCGTGACTCTGCACGTAAGTCAGAGCAATGCGGGCGGACTCCTTCATCACATCGCCTAATTGACCTGTAAGCACAAGCCCGCCCCTGCCGGCCATGGATGCTGCTTCGACGAAGAGCACGTCGCCGCCGACGCCGGTTACGGCCAACCCGGTCGCAACACCTGGCACCGCTGTGCGCGCCGCTGCTTCGTGATGGACTTTCTGCCGGCCCAGCGCATCCCGCACCGTCGCGGGCTCGATCACGACCGGCGGTTGGCGATCGCCGGAAGCGATCGCCGTTGCAGTTTTTCGCAGCAGCGTGCCCAGCTCCCGCTCGAGTTGACGGACGCCCGCCTCGCGCGTGTAGCCGGTGACAACCAGGCGCAGCACCGCGTCGTCAACCGTGACTTCATCGACTCGTAAACCGTTCCGTTCGATCTGACGCGGCCACAGGTAGCCGCGAGCGATGGCGACTTTCTCATCGGTCGTGTAGCCGTCGAAGCGAATCACTTCCATTCGGTCGAGGAGCGGTCCGGGAATGGTCTCGGCCACGTTCGCCGTAGCAATGAACAACACATGGGAGAGATCGAGTTCCACATCCAGGTAATGATCCTGAAAGGCATGATTCTGCGCCGGGTCCAGAACTTCGAGCAGCGCGGACGAAGGATCGCCGCGCCAGTCGGCGCCAAGCTTGTCGACCTCGTCGAGCATAATCACCGGGTTCATGGTGCCGGCGTCCCGCAAGGCGCGCACCAGCCGGCCAGGCAAAGCTCCGATGTAGGTGCGGCGATGACCTCGGATCTCGGCCTCATCGCGAACCCCGCCTAACGACATCCGGACAAACTTCCGGCCGGTTGCCCGCGCAATCGATTCGCCAATCGACGTCTTGCCGGTTCCCGGCGGTCCGATCAGCGTCAGAATCGCACCCGATCTGCGGTTATCGGTAAGACCACGCTCGGTGCGCAGCTTGCGCACCGCGAGGTACTCCGTGATGCGCCGTTTGACGTCGTCCAGGCCCGCGTGGTCGGCGTCCAGCACTTCCCGTGCGTACTTCGGATCGAGACGCTCTTCCGATCGTTTCGACCAGGGCACGGCGAGCAGCCAGTCGAGGTACGTGCGAATCATCGATGCCTCGGCGTTCGACTCGCCCATTTTGTCCAGCCGTGCGAGTTCACGTTCGGCCTGCTTGTGAACCGGTTCGGGCATCCGGGCGTCATCGATTTTTTTGCGGTATTCATCGATGATGGAGCCTTCGTTTTCACCAAGTTCTTTGCGAATCGCATCCATCTGCCGGCGCAGGAGATACTCGCGTTGCTGCTTCTGCGTGCCGGACTCCACCTCGTTTCGGATGCGCTGGCGTACATGCAATTCCGACAGCCGCTCGTGCTGGAACCGCAACGCCAGCTTCAAACGATCGACGACATCGAGCGTTTCCAGCAGCTCGATCTTTTGTGTGAAATTCAAATCCGGCGAGTAGCCGGCTGTGTCTGCCAGTGCCCCCGGATGGCTGATCGATCGCACGAACCCGCTGAGCCGGCCGTCGTCGCCACGCAGTTCGAGGATCTCCTCTACCACGGCCCGGTACTCGCGTTCCAGTTCGCGGATCTCCGTTGGAGGCGGAACGATGTCCGGACGTTCCTCGACATTCACTCTCAGCCGGCCATCGGCGTCGGTTTGAGCCGCGCCGGGCACTCCCCGATGAAGCCCCTTCAGGGACACGGCAAATCCGCGTCCGGGCAGTTGGACGCGTTCCGTCACTTCCGCGACGACTCCGACCTTTGCGTACGTGTTGGCGTGCCGCGGCATCAAGAAGATATGCTTGTCGGCGCCTGCGTCCAGCGCCAGGGTGACGGGCATCCCGGGGAAAACCACCGTGTCATCCAGAGAAATCAGTGTAAGCCTTGTCATAGGACGAACAATATGCAT
>Ga0207090_1073_pt1 | contig 26151 bp, 28 predicted proteins | sample Alteio_BWMinHeat_50_FD_153565 | JGI IMG/M metagenome (GOLD analysis project Ga0207090, IMG submission 153565) | Enriched cells from forest soil in Barre Woods Harvard Forest LTER site, Petersham, Massachusetts, United States -... | ecosystem: Environmental > Terrestrial > Soil > Temperate forest >...
CGGCGACACGGCGACTCAGCGAGTACTTTGAAACTGCCGCTGGCGTATCCGGTGACCCGATCACTACTGCGAACTGGGTTATCGGCGAACTAATGGGGACGCCGGGCGGCGTTGACAAGATCACACCCCAACGAACCGGAACACTCGTACGAAAGATGAATGAGGGAGAGATAAGCGGCAAGATGGCCAAAGATATCTTGATCAAAATGTCTGAAACCGGGCGATCACCCGAGGAGATCATCGATCGCGAGGGGCTTCGGCAGATCAGCGCCGCGGGTGCACTTGGGAAGATCGTCGACGAAGTGATCACGGGCAATCCCAAACAAGTCGAGCAGTACAAGGCCGGTCAGACAGCGGTGCTGGGATTCTTAGTTGGCCAAGCGATGAAAGCCAGCAAGGGGCAGGCGAACCCCACGGCGCTGAATCAACTCCTCCGCAGTAAATTAACCTAGGTCCGACCGCGCCTCGGCCGTGGCCCTTCACTACGAACTCAGGTGGTGCAAACCCCAGCCTCAGGTAATCGTGCCGGAGACCAATGACGATGCCTAGATCAGCCGTGACCGCACCAGGCACTCAATCGAAGCCCCTCGTGATCCAACAGCATCCGGTTGAACCCGGAACGGATCGTAAGGCAGGCGTGTCACCAGATGCTGCGGCATCACGTGGGCCACACGACGAGAGCGTAGTCAATCAGAGCGGGTCGTCAACCAACATAGTCAGCTCCAGCGGAGTAGAATCGATGGGATCGTTGGGTCGTGCCAAAGAGCGCGTCAAATAGATGGCTCGATGTCATTATGGTGCCAGCCCGCTCGTTCACGGCTCAGCCGCGACACGTAGTTTGCTATGGCCGGGCTGACCTGCGGTTGCGACCAAGTTGAATGCGCTGATTGGTGATAAAAGTGCCGTGGCTATGGAAGGAGGAAGTTCACAATTCGCTATGCCTACTATCTCACGAGGCTTTTCCGGTCGACGCAGCGCTGGGGATGTAAAGCTACCACCGGGACAGTACCTCACTACGGACTTCCCCGTTTTGTCCGCTGGACCCACGCCGCACGTGCCGCTCGACAAATGGGAATTTACGATCAGCGACGGCGCTAACGTTTTGCGGCGATGGGATTGGAAGTCGTTTCGCGAGCTGCCGAGTGAAACGGCCACGGTTGATCTCCACTGCGTCACGCGATGGTCGAAGCTGGGCACAACTTGGGAAGGGGTCTCCCTGGATACGCTGTTCGCGGACTTAAATACCGATGCCTCCCATGTTATGGCGCATTCATACGGTGACTACACAACGAACCTGCCCCTGAACGATCTCAGAAACAAGCAGGCGTGGATCGCGTTCCGTTTTAACGGCGAAGATCTCGCGCCCGAACACGGCGGCCCGGCGCGGCTTCTTGTCCCGCATCTTTATTTGTGGAAGAGCGCTAAATGGGTGCGAGGCATTACTCTGATGCGCTCGGATAAGCCCGGCTTTTGGGAAAGCCTCGGCTACCATATTTACGGCGACCCATGGCGGGAGCAGCGTTATTCAGGTGAGTGATGTGGCGCGTTGGAACAGTGGTCGCTCTTCGCGACGAAACGGCGACGGCACGGACGACCACGCTCGAAGTTCGAGATTGGCCGGGTCACGTGGCAGGCCAGCACGTTGACGTGCGTTTGACGGCCACGGACGGATACTCGGCGGTTAGATCCTATTCGATCGCCTCTGCACCGAACTCCGAAAAGCGCGTCGAACTAACCGTCGAACGGCTGCCTAAAGGGGAAGTCTCACCCTATCTCACACAAGAAGTCGCAGTCGGCGACCATCTGGAGTTGCGCGGTCCCATCGGCGGCTGGTTTGTGTGGCGCGCCCAACAAACTGAGCCGATCCAGCTCATAGCCGGGGGTTCCGGCATCGTTCCGCTCATGGCCATGATTCGCTCGCGCGTGTCAGCGGGCAGTGCTGTGCCATTTCGATTGCTGTATTCGGTGCGCGAACCGGGAGCGGTTTTCTACCGCGATGAACTCGAGGTGCTTGCACATCGCGACGATTCTGTGAGCATTGACTACGCCTACACACGAGCTGCTCCAAAAGACTGGCCGCGGCGGCCTGGCCGCATTGACGCCGCTCTGATCGCGAACACAACCTGGCCGTCAAACCTTGTCCCAACTTTCTACGTTTGCGGTCCTACATCGTTCGTTGAAAGTGCTAGTGACTTCCTAAGCGCCGCCGGCAACAACCCTGACAGGATTAAGACGGAGCGTTTTGGCCCCACGGGAGACCGGAAATGAGTTCACAAACCTACAATTATCTTGACGGCAACGCTGCCGCTGGTGAATTGAGCAAGATATTCGCCATAGATGTTACGGCTGCAGAGGCGCAGTGTGCGCACTGTGGTGCAACAAAGCGCTTTGCCGAGACACACTTATACATGCACGGTCCCGGCGTCGTGGCGCGTTGCGTCGCGTGCCAGCACGTACTCCTTCGTCTTGTAAATGTTCGTCAGCGCGTGTTTCTTGACGTACGTGGCATGACATACTTGAGCTTCGACACAACGCAAGTCCAAGCCTGATGAATCGGATTTTCACAAACGAAGTTCGATCACGCTTCAGGCGAATCGTCCGCGGCGATGGGGTCGCACGCGATGCGCCTCAAGAAGCGCAGGCTATGCCGGCCTCCGGGCCTGCCCACGCAGCGCATCCCGTTCACCCGACCGCTTATGATGCCTCTCGTCGCGAGCACATGAACCGCGAGGTGCACGCCAGCCACGGCCAGCACGCCAGTCACTCTGCCGAAATGTTTCGCCGGAGGTTTTGGTGGACGCTGCTGCTGTCGATTCCGACATTTATCTGGGCGCCAACGGTCCAGCATTGGTTCGGCTATCACGCTTTGGGTGGGCTGATAGGGTCGCGCTGGGTCTCCGCAGCCTTTGGGACGCTGCTCTTCACTTATGGTGGCTCCGTATTCATTAAAGGGGCCATCGCCGAGCTCGCTGGGCGCCTGCCCGGAATGATGACACTGATTTCCCTGGCAATCAGTGTTGCCTTCGGGTTCAGTCTCGCCGTGACGTTCGGATTCCCTGGAACGGACCTTTGGTGGGAACTCGCAGCTCTTGTCACCATCATGCTCCTCGGCCACTGGATCGAGATTCGCTCGGTCTCTCAGGCACAGGGAGCGCTGAAAGAACTCGCCAAGCTGCTCCCTGACAAGGCAGTTCGCATTGTTGGTGAACGCTCTGAAGAGGTCGGCACTACCGATCTTCGCGATGGCGATCTCCTGCTTATCCGCCCCGGTGCAAGCATCCCGGCCGATGGTGTGGTGCGAGATGGTTCGAGCGAAGTGAACGAGTCAATCATAACCGGCGAGTCGCGATTGGTCCCGAAGAGTTCGGACAGCAAAGTGATCGCGGGAACTGTGAACGGCTCCGGCTCGCTCCGGGTGGAGGTCACCGGCACGGGAGAGAAGACTGCGCTCGCCGGCATCATGCGTCTTGTGGCTCAGGCCCAAAGCTCGCGTTCTCGCGCACAGGCGCTCGCCGACCGAGCAGCGTTCTTTCTGACCATCGTCGCAGTCGCCGCGGCGGGTGCGACAATGGTGGGCTGGCTCGTCGCCGGAAGGGACGCGTCTTTTGTCGTCCAACGCATCGTCACGGTGCTGGTGATCGCCTGCCCCCATGCGCTGGGACTGGCCATCCCGCTTGTAGTCGCAATATCCACGACACTCGGGGCGCGCAGCGGGCTACTGATACGAGATCGCCGCGGGCTCGAGAATGCGCGCAACTTGACAGCCGTCTTCTTTGACAAAACCGGTACACTCACCCGCGGCGAGTTCCGAGTTGTTGAGATTACTACCCGCCACGGCCTAGCCGAGGACGAGGCTCTACGCTTGGCTGCAGCCCTCGAACACGACTCTGAGCACACGATCGCGCAGGGCATTGTCAAGACGGCCGAGGAACTCGGGCTAGCGATTCCGCCTGCGAGCGGCTTCCAAGCCATCCCAGGACTGGGTGTGCAAGCAGTCGTTGGTGGGAGACAGCTGTCGCTCGGCGGTCCGGCGCTACTCCACCGGCTCAGCGCGGATGTGGAACCTGAGCTCCGCACAGCCGTTGATCGCGCGGCGGCACGCGGTCAGGCGACGATCACGATGCTCGATCAGACCACGCCGCTGGCCGTGTTCGCTGTGGCTGACGCCATTCGCGAGGAATCGCGCGAGGCCGTGGAGCGTTTACATCAGCAGGGTATCGAAGTGGTCATGATGACCGGGGATACTCAGGCGGTCGCAGACGCCATCGCCGAGAGCCTCAAGATTGACACAGTGTTTGCTGAAGTGCTGCCGGACCAAAAGGCCACGAAGATCCGGGAAGTTCAAAGGCAAGGAAAGCGCGTCGCGATGGTGGGCGATGGTGTTAACGATGCGCCCGCGCTCGTTACGGCGGACGTCGGAATCGCCATTGGGGCGGGCACAGAGGTTGCGGTCGAGGCTGGCGACGTGGTGCTCGTGCGAAGCGATCCGCGAGATGTATCACGAATCGTCGCCTTGAGTAGAGCTACCTATCGAAAGATGATCCAGAACCTCTGGTGGGCCGCTGGCTACAACATCCTGGCCATTCCGGTCGCCGCCGGAGTACTCGAGCCCTGGGGGGTCGTATTGCCTCCCGCCGCCGGTGCCGTGCTGATGACTCTGAGCACCATCATCGTCGCCGTAAATGCTCAACTCCTTCGCCGCGTCCAGTTGTGAGCTGCCCCGCAGTCTCTCTTAGAGACTCCCGAGGCTTGCACTGCCATCCACGAACAGCGTCTGACCTGTGATGAAGGCGGCGGTCTCGCCTGCAAGAAATGCGATCGCAGCGGTTGCGCGAGCCGTTGCATAGGCACTCTCGCCAGATAGCGGGCCGCGCCTTCACTCGCGTGCGGGTTGTTGACGCGAAACAACGCCGTTTCAGTTGGGCCCGGTGCGACAGCGTTTGCGGTAATGCCGTCGCCTGCGAGCTCTATCGCCATCGTACGTCTGATAGTCTCTAGCGCGGCCTTCGCGGCAGCGTGACTGAAACGAAAATGCGAGCCCCCGAGTCACAAGGCGCGTAATTGTCGATGATGCGGCCGAATCGCATGGCCCGCATACCAGGCAATAGCGCCTGGATGAGTTGCAGTGCCGGACGCACATTCAAGTCCATGACCGCTGCGAACACCGCTTGGTCGACGGCGTCAATAGTCTCATGCCTGGCGAGCCCCACATTGTTGAGGGTACCCAGCACCCGGCCGTGAGCGGCTAAATGGTCGGCGAGAGCCTGGGTCTGGCCGCGATCCGCGAGATCGGTTTCGATGAACGCTCCCGGAAAGTGCCTGGGCGACGTTCGTGCGACTCAGTTAACCGACCAACCGTCGTCCACCAGCGCATCGACGGCAGCTCGACCGATTCCGTTGGACGCGCCGGTAACGACAATGAACTTAGTCATAGCGATTGCTCCCTATCCGACGTTCATGCGGACCGGTTAGCGGGCCGACACAGGTAACACCAGCACCAGCGCTTCGCCTTGCAATGAAGCTTCAGCTTGTTCGGGATCTATCTCCACGGGAATCGAAATGAATCGGAGGACATCGTCCGCCACAAGATCGCGATCGTCTTCGATCTCCTGTTCGCTCGGAGTGATGAAAAGTAGAACGCTGCGCGGTGAAACGCTGACTAGTAATGGCGTGGACGCAACACTATTTGTCGGGATCCGAATAGTGACGAAACAATCGTCCTGCTCGATCGAAAACGCGGCGTCTGGTCCTTTCAAGCCTCCGAGACGCCGGAACCGATGATTCGGATCGTTCTCGTGGCTAAAGTCGTCGAGCTCATATGGTGCGTAGGCGCGCCGGGCAATCTCTCCGTCAATGGTATTCTCATGTCGCTGCATATTTTGATCGCCCTGTTCCCGAGGGAGCCAGTGCCTTTCCCGCCGTCAACTCCCTTGCATCTGCATTGATTGTGCCTTTGAACGCCGTTCATCAGACATCGCTCAGGATCTCTGACAAAAACCATACTCTACGCTCGGCCTCGTCAAGCCAGATCTCAATCAGACTCGCTGTAGCGAAATCACTATGCCGTTCGCAGACTTCATGCATGCCACGCAAGAAACGTGAGAGTTGCTGATTGTCAGCGCGCAGATCTTCGAACATCTGCCTGGGCGCGAGTCCTTCTTCGTTGTTGTCTTTCAATCGCTGATACCGTGAGATATCACTGATCGAGCGAACTGTCGATCCGCCGATCTTGCGGGCGCGTTCCGCGATCGCATCTGTCATGGCGAGAATCTGATCGGCCTGTTCATCTAGCATTAAGTGATGGTCGCGGAAGTGCCGCCCCGTCACATGCCAGTGAAAACCCTTGGTCTTAACGTAAAGACTGAAAACGTCCGAGAGCATGCGACGCAACGCACCCGAAATCTCCGCAACGGCGTCGCACGACAAATCCATTCGAGGGTCAGAGCTCATCGAACATGGAATTTGGAGACTTTTTAGTACGCTTCCTGCCATGGACTATTCCCCTTCCGCGAGATTCTGCAAAACTGTCCCGTCTGCCTTCGACCGAAACGCCTCGCTCATTTTCCGGCCTGCATTACCTTAACGAGATCCGCCGCTGAGGCACCTTCGAGCGAGAGCCCGTACCCCACTTCTCGGACGATACGTTCCTTCAACGGCCGGATGAAGTGCGTTCGAGTGTTGCGGCGGGTGACTTCAGGAGCTTTCAGGTAAAGCGAGGCCAATTCGTGAGCCCGTGCGAGTGCTCTGCCGTTTGGCACAACCTCGGCCACCACTCCCCATTCATGCGCAGTTCGTGCGGTCACCGGCTGCGGATTCAGCAAGAACGACTCCGCTCTTCCTGGTCCGGCGCGGTAACTCCAGGTAGTGAAGATTCCGTCACCGGGCACGATGCCACCGGCGAAGTGCGGGAGGTCGTTAAAGGTAGCTCCTTCCGCCGCTACAATCACATTGGCAAGAAGGGCATACTCGGAATGTACATTGGCCCTCCCTTCAATCGCGGCGATCACGGGCACACGAATATTCGCCAGATTCTCCAGAATCTGGACGCCCTCATCATGCACCTGACTCCAGACATCCGGGTCGGCGACGTTGCCGAACGACGAGAAGTCGATCCCTGGAATGAACTCCCCACCCGTTCCGGTCAGGATGACGATCTTGTTTGCCCGATCCTGCGCAATCCGGTAAAAGGCGTCGACAAAATCAGTATGATCGTGGGCAGTGAAGGTAAGCGGCCCGCCGTTCGTGTGGAACTCGACGACCAATGTGCCTTGCTCGTCGCGGGTCATCTTTACGCTGCGATAAGCGTCGAAGTATTGGGGTTGATTTGTGTGCATGGCAGTTGTTTTGTCCTTGCTCCCACTGCTGGTTCCCAAAGCACGACAATCACCAAAGGACAAGAGAGCCGACTGCACGAGACAAACCTGATTCTTTTGGCATGGTCGCCAGCCGCGAGGGAAGTTGCGACCCTGGACGCCATTGCTGATTGCCACCATTTGAACATTGGGTCATCAATTGGACACCCGTTAAGAAGCGACGAAACCGGGTTCGCCGGCTCGCCATGTTCTCACAAGTCCTTGGCAAATTGCGTTTGAAAGTTCTTGCGTTTGGTCAGGGAGGAAGAGTGGTTCGGGGCGAGCGCGGTAGCTCACAACTGGTGCGGCCACGTCGCAGCTAAGGTTCACTAGACATCCGCTCGCCCACGCTGTGTGTCCAGCTAGCGTGCCGACACTCGATGTGAGCAGGGCGTGAGGTGTTGGACCATGTGTTGCAGAAGCTTCTTTCGACGATTGGCATTGTCGCGAGCGCTTCCCAACGTTAGCCGTATTCGGTTGCTTCGAAATGTTGCAAGTGCAATGCTAATCGTCATCATTAGAACCACCCAGCCCTTGCTCGCAACCTCGCTTCAGTTCACGTGCGCGTGAAACGCCCTCGGGGGCATGCGCATTACGGGCGGAGCGTCGCTCCAACGTCTTGGCTAGTTGCCTTCCAGATATTCGGACGGAACGTCGTCCTCCGGGAACTCTCTGGTTTTGACCTCTGCTACATCTGGGTCCCGGGCATTCTCCACACCATCGAGAGCTCCTGCCTCGAAGGATTGACCTTCTGCGACTAGTTCGGCAATGCTTTCAGAATCAATGTCTTCGACTGTCGATAGTCCCTGAAGGTCACCCGCCTGCCCGCCTGGTATCAGGTCAGTTGCAGTTTGCATGTGTGCAGTGTCTACCGCAACGTCAGAACTCTTACGACCTTTCCTTTTCTTAGCTCTCATGCATTTGTCGTCTGCACGCAGCGCCCCAAGTTGGAGCACCCGTCCGACGCGGATCAACTGGCCTGCCGCTGTTTCAGGTAAGGAGTAGGCCTTTGATATTGGCCCCATTCATGCAAGACGGAATTCATGAGCTCAACTGCGGATCCGAGGTCGAACGAGCCTTTATTCTTCGGCGTACCAGACAGCCATGGCCCACAATCGCCACCGCGGGATCTGGACCTTTCCAGCCGATGGGGGGTGATCTTGGCCGGCGGAGAAGGCAAGCGCCTTCTGTCCCTGACCAGAAAGATCACAGGCGATGACAGGCCAAAACAGTTCTGTGCGCTTACGGGCGTTGAGACTCTGTTGGAGCAAACGCGGCGGCGGGTGTCTCAGGTAGTCGCAGAGCGACATGCGTTGCTGATCTTGACGAAAACTCACGAGCGTTTCTACAAGGATCAACTACGCGGTGTCCCAGCCCGTAATCTGCTCGTTCAGCCATTTAGTCGCGGAACCGCTCCGGCCATCGCCTACAGTTTGACTCATCTTAATTCAGTCGATCGAGAAGCACTGGTCGGATTCTTTCCCTCCGATCATCATTTCGAGAGCGACGGAGCGTTTGCGGTTGCCGTAAGTGAGGCCTTCGAGCACGTGGCAATGCACGGTGATCATGTCCTCCTCCTTGGTATCGCTCCGGAATCGCCGGAAGAAAGTTACGGTTGGATCGAGCCTGGTGCGCGGCTGCATAGCACCGCCGGAGGTTCTGTATTCGAAGTGCGTCGCTTCTGGGAGAAGCCGTCGCGAGAGACAGCGAAACAGCTGATGAGGGCGGGGGGCCTCTGGAACACCTTCATCATGGTCGGACGTGTTCGTGCGTTCCTCAGCTTGATTCGCCACAGTCTTCCTGATCTGCTCGCACCATTCGAGTCGATGTGGGCGGCGATGCAACCAGGGACAGAGGACTCCGTGCTGGAAAACCTGTTTTCGAAGATCCCCACTAGCAATTTTTCTCACGACGTCCTATCAGCCCACCCCTCCGGTCTTACCGTATTCTGCGTACACGGATTGGGTTGGGCTGATCTCGGTGAGCCCGAGCGCGTGCTTTCCACGCTCCAATTCGCACGGCGACGGGCGGCCAACCGCCGCCATAGCCGAGTGTCCAATGGATGACGCCCTATTCAAATACTGGCAAGCAGATAACGTTCTGAGGCCGCGGGACCCGCCTTGACGCTATTTCTGTTTCTCTCAACAGGACCTTGGTCCCCGCAGTATCCGCGTGAACTCTGACGTTCCTGCGGATACAAGCATTGGGGAGGTGCCGGATGTTTCAGGCAACCTGGACGTGACAATGCCTGGTGCAATGTACGCTAACTGGAATTCGCCGAAGCTGGAATCCCAACACCTGAAAGCTTCACTCTTTCAAGCGTCATGGGTGATGTAACACTGTGCATTTCACACATAACGCCCCGCAAGCGGTTCGGACTCGGCCAGTTAATGACTACCGCCGATAGCCCCTCAGCCGGATTGGATCCTCAATTTGAAAAGCCAGCCGGGTTTCTGCGGGTACACTGATACGGCTACCGATTGTTAGCACCTGACCCGCCGCTTCATCTCCGCCTACCAACCTGGCTGCGTGCCGGTCAACTCCGAGACCACCCGCGTTCGGCGGTTCCTCTGTCTCCGTAACGACAGGATAGCGCACGCCGTTGACGGTAACCCCGTGGACACCCAGGGTCAGTTCAGTCATCCCTACACCCCCGGGGCCAAGGTACGATAACGACCGCACGACCAATTCAACGGGTGACTCTTTCGGGATCAGTATGCTGCCATTTTGATCTAGAACGTCTTCGGCCACACTTGCATCGTAGATCGTGCCGCGAAATGCCCTTTGCGTGTTCACACCATCGTTCGCGCGAATCACGAGCCAGGTTCCCGCAGGCACAACACCCGGTTCAGCGGTAACTGGGCGCACAGGCCTGGGTATTAGCAAAGCCGCGCGGTCTGCCCGGCCTGTTCCAATGCAACTGCTGAGACCCGCAGCCGCCAGCACCGTGAATCCGAAAACATGAAGTCTCATGGAATTGTCCTCCTGCTCACGCATAGTGCAACTGAGCGACCATGCGGAGGAAGTTGCATGGCTTCGCTAGTGAGAGCTAGGGAAGCCGAAAACCGGGGCGCAAAACGACTCTCTGCTTGCAAATGTCCTGAGACTACTGCCGGCGGGCGCGTTGAGCGCCGGCCCAAGCGGATGTCCGTTAATTGACACCCTGTTCAAATACTGGCAGGGACAGTAATCCTGACACCGCATCACACAGTTTCCCTATACGCTCGACAACCATTCTTTTTTGGCTGCCGTCGTGCTCACTGGCAGTGACAAGGGCGGAGTTCGGCGCTCCGTCGATTGCCGCTCTCAATAGTGCCCGAATCCGTTTAACCAACCCCCGCCAGTGGGGGGTTGGAACGCCACTGCGCAGGGGCAAGTAGAAAGACCACAGGAGTGATCTATGAACTGGTTGACAAGAATCTTGATTAAGCTCGGACTTCTCAAAGACGATCTTGATTACCACGTCGTTCGCGCATCCATGGTAATCATTTTCGTGTTTTTCGGATATTCGAAGTGGTTTAATTATGAGGCGCAGGGATTGATCCCTCTTATCACCCACGGGCCTCTGATCTCCTGGCTGTACCCGGTTTTCGGCATCCGGGGCGCCGGCCGGTTCTTAGGGGTTTCCGAGTGGTCGTTTGGTACGCTCCTGCTCCTAGGATTCTGGAATAAAACACTGGGAATCCTTGGGGCCATTGGTTCATGTTTCTCTTTTATTGCGACCCTTACGATTATTCCATTCCTACCGAACGCCTGGACCGCGTCCGTCGGTGGATTTCCGGCAATGAGTGCAGACGGCGCTTTCCTGATGAAGGACCTAGTCCTTTTCGCTGCTTCGTTCTATCTGTTGAGGCAGGATGTCATAAGAGCGTCTTCGAGCAAATCAATCACTGAATCGCAGGACGGAATCATCCGGAACGAAGGTCCACGCGGGAGAGGACTTCATGGGCAAGCTGAACGGTAAAGTTGCGGTCGTGACCAGAGCTTCAAAAGGCATCGGGGCATCCATCGCATAGCACGGACTCCAGAAGGGGCCCCGCTCGTCATCAGTCACGCTAGCAGCGCTCACGCCGTCTTCACGCGAATCACAGAAAGAGGCGGAACGACGTCCAAGGCAATATCTGCTTGTCGCCCATGCGACGAAATTTCATGGTTCGTCTCTTGCGAGCCAACGCAAAACCTGACTGGCAGCAAACGAGTTCAGGTCGGTTCCACTGCCAGAAGAAATTCAAACGCTCGGACCAAGTCCCCACAGTCGTGCAAGTACCGAAAGTATAAACCAACTATTCGGATGCTGTGCGCAGCGCCGAAATACTCAGGGAAATCGTCGCTAGGCGGCTTTTGTACGATCAATTGTAATTCTGTCGCGTTGTTCTTGTTGCCCCAAGCGATCAGCATCTTCCTGACACTGGATACAGAGCTCAGCCCACGGTAGAGCTTTGAGGCGCTTCGGCGCGATGTGCTCTTCGCACCTTAGGCAGAGACCGTAGGACCCGTTCTTCAAACGCTCGATTGCTGAACGAATCCTCCGCGCCAATGTTGAGCTATGGCCGAGATACTGCCCAGTGATTTCCCGCTCTGCCGCCTGCAGGTTCATATCGGCAATATCCGAAACACGATCGATGAGAAGTGATTCTCGCAGCGCTCGAGTCGGAGCAGACTCCTTCAATCGCGCCTCCAACAATTGTCTAATAGGTTCGAGATGTCCGGTCATGGGTTTTGTTCCTTTGTGATAAACAGTCGGATGACACCGTCATGAAAAGCACGCTGCGTGCCATCGGCACGCGTTCGGAAAAAGCGCCGACGATCAAGAGCGGGAACGGTTCAAGAGCGAAAGAGTGGTCACTTTAGAAGCAAGACAGATGGAAGCGCTTAGTCTGGCGTGATACTCAGGCTATTGTCGGAATGTACCGCCATAAGGTAACTGAGCGTTGAAAAGTGACTCAGAGTCAAAATAACGCCCCATAAGACGATCTTCAGGCGTCAAGTCCGCTGAACCATAGGGCCTCGTCGTGGTAGAACAATTGCCCTCAAGTCCACAAGCGGGACAGAGTTCCGCTTAAAAGGAGAAATGACAGATGAGAGCAATCGGTGTTTCACTGGGAATACTGTGGGTGACCGCAGGGCTTGCGAGTGCGCAGGAAGGTCCGCCGACACCGCGGGTGGAAATAGGCGTGAATTATTCTCTACTCCACGCCAACTTGCACGACGATGCACACCAAGTCACGAGCAATGGCGGCTCGGGCTACTTCGTTTACAACATGAACCATGTGCTCGGCGTCGTTGCTGACTTCGGCGGTTATCACAACGGCAATATCCATGGACCGTTGGATGGCGACACGACGTTTACGTATCTTTTTGGGCCCCGCTTAAATTGGCGACACTGGACACGAGCTAATCCCTATGTCCAATTCTTGTTCGGTGGAGCAAGGATATCCTCTGGCGCGATCCTCGGTCAAATGACGGGCTCCGCGGACCACAACGGCTTCGCCACGGCTGCAGGGGGTGGTCTTGATATTGCAATCACACCGCATCTGGCCATCAAACCAATCCAAGTCGAATATGTAACGAGCCAAGTCGCGAGCTTTACGACCAACCGCAACAGCTTTCAGAATGATCTTCGCTACTCTGCTGGAGTGGTGCTGCGGTTTGGAGAAAAGTAGAGTTCTCTCCTCCTGGTAGGCACTCCCCGACGGGCTTCAGATCCCTCGCCAAGGACGGCGAGGGATCCAGCTTCGCTCGCGCCGAATTGAGTCCGGATTGCTGTGTGACAGGATTAGACGAGAAGGCGGGATTCAAGATGGAACAATCTAAGTAGCCCTCAACAGCCGGATGTGCGCGACGGGCGGCGGCCGGCTGCGTCCACTCTTGGCGGTCAAAGTGCTTCTGTCAAAGACGTGACGACGAAATACGATGTTGTCGTGATCGGAACCGGTGCGGCGGCCTCAACTGTGGCTATGCGATGCCGCAAGGCCGGAAAACGGGTTGCCGTAGTTGATTCGAGACCATTCGGAGGCACCTGCGCTCTGCGCGGCTGCGACCCGAAGAAAGTGCTCGTCGGCGCCGCAGAGGTTCTCGATTGGACTCGGCGCATGGAAAAAAACGGGATTCGCGCCGATCAGGTTCAAATTGATTGGTCGAGGCTGATGCAATTCAAGCGTTCCTTTACCGAGAGCGTTCCGAAGAATAGTGAAGAGAGTTTCGTTAGGAGCGGCGTAGCCACTTTCCATGGCAGAGCTCGTTTCGTAGGACGCACATCCCTTCAGGTTGATGACGATGTTTTGGAGGCGGCCAACGTAGTTGTGGCAGCAGGTTCCAAGCCTGCCGATTTGAAAATCCGCGGTGCCGAACTCGCCGTGACCAGTGAGCAGTTTCTCGAACTGGAGCATTTGCCGGAACGAGTCCTGTTTATCGGCGGTGGCTACATCTCCTTCGAGTTCGCGCACATCGCCGCGCGAGCCGGTGCGCGTGTCACGATCCTGCACCGTGGCCAGCGGCCCTTGGAGCGATTCGATCCCGATCTCGTGGATCGACTGGTGAGCAGAACCCGCGACCTCGGCGTTGATGTGAGGCTCGGTCTGGAGGTAAGCGGCATTACCCGCAGTTCGTCGGGAGTCAAAATACAGGTACACGGTGACACAGGCGACCATGATTTCGACTCGGACCTGGTGGTTCATGGCGCCGGCCGCGTGCCCGAGATTGACGACATGCGCTTGAATGAGGCGGGAATCGAATGGGACCCAGATAGAGGAGTAAAGGTCAACGAGTACTTGCAGAGCGTTTCAAATCCTGGGGTGTATGCCGCCGGCGACGCTGCGGCGAGTGCAGGTCCGCCACTGACGCCCGTCGCAACTTATGAAGGCAAGATCGCAGCAGAGAACTTGCTCAAGGGGAATCAACGCAAACCAAATTATGACGGAATACCCACTGTGGTGTTCACGGTCCCGCAGCTCGCTTCGGTCGGGTTGCAGGAGGGTGCCGCTCGAGACCGTGGTTTCGCATTTCGTGTGAACCAGGAGGACACGTCAAGCTGGTATTCCTCGCGCCGTGTCGCTGAGCGATACTCCGGATTCAAGACTTTGATCGACCAGCAGACTGGCCGGATTCTGGGCGCTCACCTGCTGGGGCCGGACGCCGCAGAAACCATCAATATCTTTGCGTTGGCAATTCGGAACGGGCTGACTTCAACCGACCTCAAGGATGTCATCTACACTTACCCTACGGTCACATCGGACGTTCCGTATATGATTTGAGAGGAGTGGGCGAGGGGGAGCAAGACGCCAGTGAAAGGGCAGGACCCATTACAAAAGTGGAAACGTTGATGTCGACGTCGCGTTCGGCATCGTTAAGGTTTTCCCGTTTAGACCCATTGCGCACACGCAGCTTTTGCTCTGTCGCGAATCGCAGTTGCGGGGCATGATGATACCGGTCCGGATGGTTGGATGCATCCTTACGCTTTATAACCGTCCAAATGTGCAGCGGCTTGAACAGACCAGGAACATCCCGGTGCTATTAAGAATTGGGCAGGAAGCTTTCCGTCCACGAGCTGCAGCGTGGCTGAAAGCTCATCAAAGCGACCGACCCCGGAGCACGCCTTGCCCAGTCGATGAGGCGCCCTGAAGGTTTAGGACCATTGTCGTGGAGCTTTCGGAATCTCGCGCGAAACCAAAGAACGGCGTGGCGTTCTATCGAACTCGTATGCTAACGGGCCGCTGAAGGGTCTATCGGTACCCGCGTGACATGGGAGGGCACCGCCATTGGGCAGTGAGGTGTCCAAGAGATGATCACGCTGATAAACGGGCAACAATGCCAATCGCATACAGAGAGCTGGCCAAGAATACTTTCCTGGTAATCGCGGCGCTTTTCCCGATCGTCAACCCGATCGGGAACACGCCACTTTTTCTTTCGCTAACGCGCGGCTTGTCCAGCGAAGCACGATCCGTGCTCGCCCGGATGATCGCGATCAACGGTCTGACGCTGATTGTGATTTCTATTTTCGTCGGCACGTACATTCTGACGTTCTTCGGAATCTCACTTCCGGTGGTGCAGGTCGGTGGCGGCCTTGTGGTCATTTCCACCGGCTGGGCGCTTTTGCGGCGGCCGGCCGGCGATGATTTCGACGGAAACGACGTAAAGAGCGACTGCACCGAAAAGAACTACTTGCGCCAGGCGTTTTATCCGTTGACACTGCCTTTGACTGTGGGTCCGCACTCACTCTCGGTCGCGATCGCGGTAGGTGCAAATCGGCGGGAAGGGTCCGAGTGGCAATGGCCTCTTATTGCCGGCATGCTACTCGGCTCGGTGCTGATTGCGGCCGCGATTTATTTGAGCTACCGGTTCGCAGAGCGCCTGGGCCGTACGCTCGGTGAATCGGCGATGGATGTGATCATCCGGCTATCCTCGTTTATTCTCGTCTGCATTGGAGTCCAGATTCTATGGAACGGACTGAGTGCTCTTTTGAGAGCGGTGAATTCGTAACCGTTTCCCTGTTCCGTGAGTGTCAGACTTTCGCCGAGCTCCCCTGGCTTTTGCTGCGTCAAACCCAGCTCCCTGATGCAGTCTCCAGGTAGTCTGGCAAACCGATAGGTCGTTTCGGCAGGCCTTGCAAAGCTGCCCCTAAACAGTGCCAATTAGATGACACTCTGTTCAAGTGCCATCAGTCGGAGGGCGTACGATCACGCTTCCGCGCGGCGGGAAAAGTTGGGAATACGCCTGTTTCCGCTGCCGACAGCGCTTTGGCTATTGCGGTGCTTCTCGATGAGGCGGAGCGGGTCAATTATGAAACCACGAACGGCAACGGTTCCCATCTAGCTCATCACGTCTCGGACGTCTAACAAAATGTGAGCACAAAACGTTGTGACCTTCCAATGGATTCAAGCTGGTGGATAAAGCGGGAAATATAGGAATCAAGCATGGCAAACAAATTCACAGGAAAAGTGGCGGTGATCACGGGAGGTTCGACCGGTATGGGCCTCGCCACGGCGAAGCGTTTCATTCAGGAAGGCATGGATCATGTGTTCATTACCGGCCGACGCAAAGACGCGCTCGACCGGGCAGTGGAGCAAATCGGCAAGAATGTAACCGCGGTGCAAGGTGACGTTGCCAATCTGGCGGATCTCGACGATCTATACGAAGCAGTCCGAAGGAAGAACCGAAAGATCGACGTGATCTTTGCGAACGCTGGGATCGCACAACTGGCGCCGTTCGGCAGTGTGGACGAGAAATTCTACGACCTTCATTTTGAGGCGAATGTGAAGGGACTCTTCTTCGCAGTACAAAAGGGGCTCCCACTTCTAAACGACGGGGGGTCGATCGTTCTCACGGGATCGATCGCGGATGTCAAGGGCTTCCCAAACATTAGCGTGTACAGCGCCACGAAGGCGGCGGTCCGATCCTTCGCACGCACGTGGACCAACGAACTGCGAGAGCGCCGTATTCGCGTGAATACGATCAGCCCCGGACACATCGATACGCCAATTTTTGATGGCTGGCAGCAAGGCGAAACACTCGCCAAATTGAAAGAAGATCTCGCAAAGGGTGTTCCACTGGGGCGAATGGGAGAGCCGGATGAAATCGCCAAAGCCGTCTCATTCCTCGCATCCGATGAAGCCAGCTACATCTCCGGCATCGAACTCTATGTAGACGGGGGCGTGGCCCAAATCTGAGGCTGGTCATGGAGGCCGAGACCGATGTCACCCAAGATGGCGGCGTGCTACACAACGTTGGGATTGCAAATCACGAGCGGTTTGAGTTCGTTAACTTTTGTCGACTTTTCGCACATTTTGGATCTGAACGTTCAGCCGGCACTTCAGCTCACCCAGGCCCTGTTGCCGGGTATGCGGAATGCGCGATTTGGGCGAATCGTCAACGCCTCGAGTCTCGTAACGCGCGGGCTTCCGTTCCGGACGAGCTACGCTGCGGCAAAGAGCGTACTCGAGAGCCTGACGCGAAGAATGGCTGTCGAACTCGCGCGGAATGGCATTACTGCAGATGCCGTGGCTCCTGGTCCCACTGAGACCGAGCTGTTCCGGGAGAACAATCCTGAGGGAAGTGAGGGCGAGAAGGTCTATCTGGCCAAAGTGCCGATGGGGCGATTTGCGAGCCCCATCGAAATTGCCGCCGCGATCGTCTTTCTCAACGGCGACAATGCCGGATTCGTGACCCGCCAAACCTTGTTTGTGGATGGGGGGTCGAGTCTCGGAATGATCTGACGGATCCACGAACACCCGAAGAAAGTAGGAAAACTACAAAGGCTATAAAAACTATGAACAAAAATACTCAAAAAAACAAAGTACTGGTCGTCGGCGCGAGCGGCCTTCTAGGTGTTGCTGCAGTCGAGAGGTTTATTTCCGCGGGTTGGGATGTGGTCGGCGTCTCGCCCAGTAAACCTGTGCTACCCAGCGGCCGGAACGTTGAGTTTCTGCCAGTCGATCTGCGGGACAAAGAAACGGCTCGCGCTGCGCTCGAGTCGCTGACTGACATCACTCATATTGTCTACGCGGCGATACACGAGAAGCCTAAGCTGGTCGTTGGCTGGTCCAGCAAGGATCAAATCGAAACCAATAACGCGATGCTCCGCAACGTGGTGGAACCTATCGTACACAACGCCTCGAATTTTCAGCACATCAGCATTCTGCAGGGAACGAAAGTCTACGGCGTACATCTTCACCCGATTCCCATCCCGGCCCGTGAACGTGATGCCCGTAAGGACCACGAGAACTTTTTCTTCGACCAGGAGGAATATGTGCGCGAGATGGGCGCCCGGCACGGCTTTCGCTATACAGCATTGCGTCCCCAGCTCGTCACCGGTCCCACCCCGGGCGCGTTGAACGTTCTCCCTTCTATCGGCGCCTACGCAGCGATCCGCCGCGAGAAGGCCGAGCCATTCAGTTTCCCGGGTGGCCCATCGTTCGTCTGGGAAGCGGCCGATGCGGACCTTGTTGCAGACGTGATGCTCTGGGCTGCGCAGTCGCCCCAGGCCGCGAACGAGGCATTCAATATTACGAATGGCGATGTGTTCGAGTGGCGAAGTCTATGGCCGGCCCTTGCTGAAACCCTCGGTATCGAGCCTGGACCGGACACGCCAATGAGCCTCGCGACCTATCTGAAGGAAAACGCGGGCGTCTGGAGTTCAATCGTCGCGAAGTACGATCTCCGATCTCTGAACCTGCACGAGTTGGTGGGGTATGGGGACCAGCATGCTGACTTTGCGTTTGCTTACGGTGCACCGGAAGGGCCTCGGGCTTTCGTGAGCACCATCAAGTTGCGCCAGGCGGGCTTCACAAAGACGATTGATACGGAGACTTCGTTCCGCAACGCGTTGCAATCCTTGATTGACCGCAAGCTGCTGGCTCCGGCTAAGCAACATCGCGCCCAAGGCCCGGCGGCTTCCCACAGGTCGATGGCATGACCAGCAGGTCAGTACCGAAAATGTTCGTGATGGCCACGTCAGCGACGTCTGGCCGGTAAGCGACGGGGAATACAAACTTTCGGAAGGGAACGGAAAGATGACTCAGACATCTCTGGCGCGAGCGCAAAGTGACCTGTTGCGCAGGGACGTTAGCATGACAGTTAATGGCTCACCACGAACGCTAAGAGTCGAGCCGCGCACAACGCTCCTCGATGCATTGCGCGATGAGTTAGGCCTAACTGGTCCCAAGAAATCCTGTGATCGCGGCGAATGTGGAGCGTGCACGGTCCATGTCAACGGTCGGCGAATTCTCTCGTGCATGACGCTCGCGGCGATGCATGACGGGCATCGAATCACCACGATTGAAGGGCTGGAAAACAACGGCACCCTCCGCCCGGTCCAGGAGATGTTCATCGAGCATGACGGGTTTCAGTGCGGATTCTGTACATCAGGGCAAATCATGTCTGCCGTCGCGATGATCGAAGAGGCCAAGGCGGGCTGGCCGAGCGCGGCAACGATCGATGTGACTAAGCCGTTCACAATTGAGGACCTGTCGAAAGCCGAGATTCGTGAGCGCTTGAGTGGGAATCTGTGCCGCTGCTCGTGCTACCCAAACATCGTTGCAGCCGTCGCGCAAGTGGCAGGGAGGCGCTGAACCATGCATCCAATCACGCTTTCAAGACCAACCGACATTTCAGCCGCGATCGCAGCCCATGCGCGGGACGCTCATCTCGCCTTCATCGCGGGCGGCACCGATTTGATCGGTCTCATGAAAGACCGCGTAACACTTCCCGAGCGTCTCCTAGACATCAATCGGTTGCCGGATCTGGCGCAGATCGAAGCGTTGCCTGACGGTGGGCTGCGCATAGGCGCGCTAGCGCGGATGAGTGATGTGGCAGCGGACCCGAAGGTACGCTCTCGTTTCCCTGTAATCGCAGAGAGTCTCCTATTCGCCGCATCGGGGCAACTCCGAAATATGGCCACCATTGGCGGGAACATCATGCAGCGCACACGCTGCCCATACTTCCGCGATGAGGATGACCTCCCATGCAACAAGCGGCGGCCGGGCTCAGGCTGTTCGGCGCGTTTTGGGCTCAATCGCAATCACGCCATTTTCGGATGGTCCGATGATTGCGTCGCTACGCATCCGTCCGATTTGGCGGTCGCGTTTGCAGCCTTGGACGCCAACGTTTTGGTACACGGGCCTGGGGGAAAGCGATCGATTCCGTTTACCGAATTCCACCTCCTCCCCGGCAACACGCCAGAGCAGGACAGCGTGCTCGATCGGGGCGATCTCATCGTGGCGATAGAAGTGCCCCCGCGCATCGAGGGACATGCCTCCCATTACCTGAAGCTTCGCGACCGCCAGTCGTATGAGTTCGCACTGGTTTCTACGGCGGCAGCGGTGGCAACCGACCGGCGACGGATTGGCTCGGCGCGAATCGCTTTGGGCGGTGTCGCGCATAAACCCTGGCGCCTCACGGCCGCCGAATCCGCTTTACGTGGGGTATCACTTGACGATAGTGGTGCGCTCAAGGCAGCGATCGCGGCTTCGTTCGCCGAGGCTCGGCCGCTTGCGCACAACGCTTTCAAAATCGAGCTTGCGCAGCGAGTCGCACTTCGGGCGCTCGAAACTGCAGGAGCACGTATATGAACGCCATTGGACAGCCAATTTCCCGGATCGATGGGCGCCTCAAAGTGACCGGTGCCGCGCGCTACACGGCAGATATTCCAATAGCAGACGTGGTCCATGGCGTAATCGCCCAGAGTACGATCGCGAACGGCCGGACCGTCTCGATCGACAGCACGGCAGCAGAACAGGCTCCCGGAGTACTGGCGGTGTTCACGCATGGCAACATGCCCCGCATGAACCCGACGCCGAAGCCCTGGAGCCACCTGCATCCGCACGGGCAATCCTATCTTCCTTTGCAGGACGATAAGATTTTCTACGCCGACCAACCGATCGCTCTGGTTGTCGCCACCACACATGACCAGGCAGCTTATGCCGGAACACTGATTAGCGTTGAGTACGAGACGCAGCCCGCAGCCGTGTTCGATCGGCAGACGACGAAAGATGCTGTGCAACCCCCGCAGTTCCTCTGGCCCGTGGCGTCATCGGTCGGCAACGCCGATAAGGCGATTTCCAGCAGCCCAGTCAAGATCGAACAGACCTACGCTACGGCGGATCGGCATCACAATCAGATGGAGCCACACGCAACGACTGCTGTGTGGGGCACTGATGGAACGCTGACGCTCTATGAAACTACGCAGCACATCTTCGGAACCAGGGAGTTGGTCTCCATAGTGCTCGGTCTTCCACAAGAGAAGATCAATGTCATCTGTCAATTTCTCGGCGGCGGGTTTGGCGGCAAGGGATACGTCTGGCCTCATACGCTCATCGCCGCGCTCGCTGCGAAAGTATTGAACCGCCCGGTCCACGTCCAGCTCACCCGTGCACAGATGTATTCAATGGCTGGCCACCAGCCGGCAAGTATTCAGGTAATCAGGATTGGTGCAAGGCGAAGTGGCAAGCTGAACGGCATCCGCCATGACAGCGTGACGCCTACCTCAATGTTCGACAACTACATAGAGTACGCTGCGCTCTGTCCGCGGTCACTCTGGGCCGCCAGCGGAGGCATTGCAACGAATCATAAAATCGCCCACGTGAACCGTAACACCCCGACACCCCTTCGCGCACCACACGAAGCGCTCGGACACTTCGCGCTTGAGAGTGCGTTGGACGAGCTCGCATACGCCACGGGGGTCGATCCCGTCAAGATTCGGCTGCTCAATGATACAGAAATCGACCCGGAAAGTGGCCGTCCCTTTTCTACACGCGCCATGCGTAAGTGTTTGATCGAAGGGGCTGCGCGCTTTGGCTGGGAGAAAAGGACTCCCGACCCTTGCTCGATGCGCGATGGGCGCTACCTGATAGGGCAAGGAATGGCGGGTGCAATCTACACTCATTGGCGTTGGCCCGCACAGGCGCGGGTTACGCTGAGGCACGACGGTTCAGGTCTCGTCGAGGCCGGGACGCATGACTTGGGCACCGGCACCTATACCGTGCTTCAACAGATCGCCGCGGACACGCTGGGACTAGCGCGTGAGAAGATCAGCGTGCGAATTGGTGACACAAGGTTGCCTAAGTCCCACGGCTCGATCGGCTCGGCTACGCTATCAAACGCCGGCGCCTCGGTCATGCTGGCCGCCAAGGACACACGCGACAAAGCGATCGCGCTAGCTCGAACTGGCCGGTTTGCGCCTTTTGCAGATGCGCAGACCGATGACGAAATCGTGGCCACGACTGGGAAGTTGGTGGTTCCGCGGCGGAATCAGGAGATTGCCTACGATGAATTGCTAGTGCGCAATGACCTCTCCTCCCTGACCGGCGAGGGAAACTACGACCCTAGTCCCGAAGGACCGAAAGCGACCTTCAGCTTCTCTGCGGTCTTCGCCGAGGTACGCGTTGATCCCGACCTTGGGCTCGTGCGTCTGACTCGCTTTGCAGGCGCCTACGACTGCGGCCAAGTTGTCAATCCCAAGACCGCACGCAGCCAAGCGATTGGCGGAATTATCTGGGGTGTCGGACAAGCCCTGATGGAGCAATCGGAAACTGATCCGACTACTGGACGCCTCATCAACCGCAATTACTCGGGTTACCTCGTGCCGACCTGTGCGGATATTCCGGAACTCGACATCTTGTTCGTGGGCGAGTTCGATAACGAAGCGAGCCCAATCGGCGCAAAAGGCCTGGGCGAACTCACTTCGGTATCCGTCGCGCCGGCAATCGCAAATGCCGTGTATCACGCAACAGGGAAGCGAGTGCGGGACCTGCCGATCACCATTGAGAAGCTGCTGTGAGACGTGTGGAATCACAGCCGACCTCTGCTTCGTGGGTGCTTGCCTCGGTTCCAGGTACGTCACGGATTCGTCCTGTTTGCGGTAAGCGTTTCTGTGCGGCCCAGGCGATGGGAATTTGGTAATAGGCATGCCACCGTTTGACAACAATCCGTTCGCTGCGTTGTCGATCGTCGTTGCGCCTGCGATTCTGACCAGCGCGTCGTCGGTACTTTGCTTGGGAACGGCCAACCGGCTAGCGAGAGTCGTGGACAGAACACGCGCGGTGTCAGCGCAACTCGCTCATCTCGCGTCCAACGCAGACACTATTGTGACATCTCGGCGTCAACTGGAAGAACTGAGGGTGCGGTGGAACCTTGTCCTTCGGGCGCTGATATGTTTCTACATGTCACTCGGGTCGTTCGCAGCGGCTGCGCTGGTCTCGCTCGTCGGGTCCTCGTTTACTGCTCCCGCCATGCTCCCCCCTATCAATTTCATCGCCATCCTTGGGCTCCTCTCGGGCACGGTAGGCGTCGGGGGCCTCGTACTCGGGTGCACAATGATGGTGCAGGAGACGCGCCTGGCTATCCAGAATCTTGCAGAAGAAGCGGAGATAGCGGCTTTGACCGTCCAGACTCCAGTAATGGCGACCAACCCTGGTGGTGAACCCGCGTCGATTTTCTCCACCGACCGGAAGGAAGAAGCTGGAGCTAATCAGCACGAGCCGAATGGCGGCGAACGTCCACCTGACTTTCAACAGTAACGACTTTGCGAAAGGGAACTATGGAAGATCAAACAATCACCACCAAATCGCTCATCTTGCCTATCAGTTCTGGCTGGAAAGAGGCTGTCCGGTCGGATCGTCACACGAAGATTGGTTTCGCGCGGAACGCGCGTTGCAATCAAATCGCGTCGAGGACGTTGAGGCCGGAAAGGGAGGTCCAGTGCAGATCGAGGCGGATAGTGCTGACCTACGTTCCGAACGTTCAAGTAGCTCGGCCGGTCGCATTCTCGCCACGGACTGATCTTGACCTGACCGGGCTTTTTGTACCAGTCGAATGGACCGACTGTGTATAGAAAGGAACCCGAAACAATGCCGAAGAAGACGGTTCACCGCGGAGCAGATCGTCGCCAAATCGCGGCAGATCGAAGTGTAGCTGAGCCATGAAAACCGTGCCGCTAGCCGAGAGTCGAGGCCGGGTTTCCGGCCCATCAGGCGAGGCAGCTAAGCTTGGAATCTCATCATCCACTCTTGAACGCACGGTTAATACCTTGAAAATCAACAAACGCCGATTTAGGTTCGGCTGAAGCGGCTGACTAAAACTGCAGTTTGACAGCGTATTGCACGATTCGAGGATTCACGGTAAGGCCACGAATCACACCGAACGAACTGGGACTTGAAACATCGTTGGACGGATTTGCGAAATTCGACCTGTTGAACAAATTGAACACCTCCCACCGCAAGATCAGACGCGCACGCTCCGTGAGAGGAGTGGTCTTAGCTATAACGATATCGAAATCCTGTTGATCCGGACCTCTCAGGATATTTCTTCCAAGATTACCGAATATCGCACCGCCACCTGAAACTGGATACCTCCCGTCAATCAGGCCCCCATCGGGGACAAATGGGGCCGGAACAAATATTTTCGTATTAAAGAACTGGTTAACGCGTTTGGATACGCTGCCGCCGCGATCAGCATCGCTAATCTTAGCACCTGGCGCCAAGTCGCCAGTGGTGTAAAGGGTTGCAGGCCCGTATAGCGTGCCGGCCGCACTGTCTAGAATACTGAACGGAAGCCCGGACTGAAGGGTCGCAATGCCGGCTACTGCCCAGCCACTTGCCATTTTCGAGAAGGCGCTCTTATTGCTAACGAGGTTCGGCAGATTCCAGGTATAGTTAAGTACGAATCTATGGGTGCGATCAAAGTCGGAGACGCCCCGCTGGGAAGCGACATCGTTTTGATTGTTGTAGGCAAGTTGCCCCAAGATTGGTATTCCAAATCCACCCGCAAAAGCAGCACCAAGAGTATCAGCAGCGTTATCAATCGACTTCGAAAAGGTATAGGCAGCGAGGAATTGAACGCCGTGACTAATGTCCTTCTTGAAGGTGGCCTGTAAAGAGTTATAGATTGAGGTTCCGCTGCTTTCGAGGCGATACAGCAGGGGAGACAGCCCAACAAAAGGAACCCGCTCCGTCACGTTGGCTACCGAATTCGTTGTGAGTCCATTAACGGGGTTAGAAGGACTGGCTAGAGCAGGTTGATTGTTACTGCGACCCAAACCCAAGTGTGTGCCCTTAGCACCGGCATAGGCGATTGAGAAAATGTAGCTCTTGTGTTGATATTGCAGATCGAGGTTATATTGCTGGACCGTAGACTCCTTGAACGCAGGATCTGTAATCGAAGCCGATATAGGAACTCTTGTCTCGGTAAACGGCGGGCCGGGCAGGATGTTGGCCATAAAATTGGGGAAGGAGGAGTTCGGCGGTAGATTTGGAAAGGGGTTCTGCAGACTGGCCGCTGCATTACCTCCGCCACTAAGCGAAGCGTTCAGCCCGAACGGCGGGTTCTGCGCGAGTGTTAAGCCGTTCCCAGCGAAGCTGGTACGGTTCGCATACATTCCATATCCTCCTCGAACCATCTCGAGCTATTGCCACGCCTCCAAAGGCGCCCCTCTCGCCCCCAAATACAGCTCCGAGCGAAGCTGGCGTTCGAACCTGCGGGATTGGGGGCAGATTCAGAGATCGCACGCTGCTGTCTAGCGACGCCGCATTTACATCCCTGGTTGCCTGGTAAGAAAAGAAAAAAAACGCTCGTTTTTTCAACCCTGGTAACGGTCCGCCGAAAGTGCCGCCCGGTTGCGAACGACGGAATTCTCCTCTTGGGACGCCGGTTGCGTTCGCGAAGAAGTTATTCGCATCTAGTGCCTCATTGCGGCCGAAGTAATAGACGTTCCCGTGAAATTCCCCAGTTCCCGATCTCGTTTCCACGTTTACGTTCGCGCCTCCTCCTCGCCCATACTGCGCGTCGTAAAGAGATGTTTGGACTTTGAATTCCTGGATGGTATCGGGAGCTGGGATCGCGATCCCACCTCCTCCAAAAGGAGTGACCTCGGTGAGATTGGACGTATAACTGTTCGCGTCGACCCCATTTAGCATGAAATTGTTGTCGCTACTACGCGCTCCATTAGCGCGGGTCTCTTGGGTTCCTCCGCCGAGTTGGGTAGCATCCACGATATTGGTATTTGTTCCAGCCGTGAGGCCGAGAATCTCGCTAAAGTTCCGATTCACCAGCGGTAGTTCATCGATCGTGCTTCGGTCGATAACTCTTCCGAGAGTGGCATTTTCCGTCTGAAGGAGAGGAGGCTTGGCGGTAACCGCGATCTGTTCTTGTCCGCCGCCGACCACGAGCTGTATGCTGAGTCTGTTCACCTCGGTGATTCGAACCCGAACAGCCTTCAGACTGAATAGCTCGAACCCTTCGGCACGCACCGTCACATCGTAGTCTCCGGGAGGCAGGAATTGCGCGGAGAAATTGCCGTCCGCATTCGTAG
>Ga0207090_1066_pt2 | contig 26053 bp, 20 predicted proteins | sample Alteio_BWMinHeat_50_FD_153565 | JGI IMG/M metagenome (GOLD analysis project Ga0207090, IMG submission 153565) | Enriched cells from forest soil in Barre Woods Harvard Forest LTER site, Petersham, Massachusetts, United States -... | ecosystem: Environmental > Terrestrial > Soil > Temperate forest >...
GACCAGTTAGACGGCATCGTTAATCTGAAACATGGTTGCTCTAATCATCGCTTTGTTTCTCGTACAAGCCAATTCGGCTGCGCCGAAGTTCGAGGATTACGCGGCTGGAGATGTCTTTCGAGGAAAGCCGGTATCGCCAATCCTGAACACTCCCGCGGCTCGGATGTTCCGCACAGAACTCCGTCGCCAGGCCGCATCGGGTCCGAACTTCGCGGGGCACTTCACTTTGGCGCGCTGGGGATGCGGCGCAGGTTGCGTTTCAACCGCTATCATCGATTCACGCAGCGGCCGAGTGTGGTTTCCGGACCTGCGAGTCGAGGACGCCGTCGTTCAGGGCGACATCGTCGATCACTCAACGGATTTCCAAATCAACAGCGAACTGCTTGTGGCGACAGGCGCAGTCAACAAATTGGGCGCAGGGACAGCGTACTTTCGTTGGCATCAGGGCGTTCTCTCTTTAATTCGTTTCGACAAGTACCGGAAATGATTCAGCCTATGCTCTTCGCACTCGAGCAGCCGGCTAACAAGCGGTTGGAGCGGAGCGCTGACAAACGCGGCCGCTCAGCTGCAAGCTGTTAGCCAAGAACGACGCTGACCTGAGTCGCGATCAGTTCAAAATCACGCAGCAGACAGAGGCCTCCCGACACCGGCTCTCCGGGGGCGAGGGCGTTCAGCTTCGCGGTAGCCGTGAGATCTATTTTGACCGACCGGTATAGCCCTGCGCGATTGTCGGGATGGCGATGATCTGGTTGCGCGCGCTCGGCGTGCCCCACGTGCCATAAAAGACGATCCCGTAGAGCGTCTTCTTGTCCCTGCCGCCGAAGAACGTGCCGTGCAGGCCCTGTGGACCTGGAATCGTGCCGATGAATTTGCCATCCGCGGCGAAAACGTCCACCGACGATCCGGTCGCGACGTAGACACGGCCCTGCTGATCGACCGCCGATCCGTCGCCGCCGGTTCCGCCCTGGAGCTTTCCAAACTCCCGCTGGTTTGTCAGCGACCCGTCAACGTCCACGTCAAAAGCGTAAACGATCGCGCCGTTGGTGACGTACAGCGTCTTCTCGTCCGGGCTGAGGATGATGCCGTTCGCAAGCGGCACGTCCTTTCCGTATCGTGAGATGACGCCATTGGGGCTGGCGTAGAACACGCCGCTTTGCGCTGCACCCGTAACGGAGAAGTACACACCGCCTTTGGCGTCGGCGGAGAGATCGTTGAGCACGCCGCCGATACATTCGAGCGGCGCGCCGTTGAAGGAACTGGCCAGCATCTTTCGCGATGGCTCAAGCACTTCGATGCCGCCGCCGAGCCCGCGGCCGGCGACAAACAACGTACCGGCCTTGCTGCGGGAGACGGCGCCGGCGGTATTGATGCTGGCATAGGCGATCTTCGCGAGCCCGGTCGCCGGATCGAACTGCATGACGTTGCCGGCGTCGTTGTTCGCGAAGAGGATGGCGCCGTTGTCGGCCGCGATCGGGCCGTCGACGTTGTTGCCTTCCCATGACCAAACGGCTTTCCAGCTCTGCCTCGCCTCCAGCACCCCGGGAATCGACATCGTCGGCGGCAGAACAGGCGCTGGAGGCGCCGCGGCGGTTGCAGGGGTGGCGGCAACGGAGATCGCGAACGGCTGCGGCGGGTTCTTGCACTTTGCGAGCGCCGCCTTGTAGCCTGCGTTCTGCCACGCCTGTTGACTGCTGCCGCGGTAGAAGGTCGCGGCGGGCCCCTCATTGCGCGCGTCCTTATATCCTTTTGCCCTGACGTCCCAGTTCGTGTTTGTGCAGAGGTCGCAGTCGTTACCGGCGAACATTTTCGCGGCTCGCTTGTCGTTCTTGAACTGCCACAGGAGCCAGTTCGACGCGACGTTGGCGAATTCGCCGCCACCAGGATGATCCACCGTGGCCGTGTGCCCAGCGTCGTGACGAGCGCCATAGAACACCGGCACGCTATTGATCAGTTCGAAGGTCGCCAACGACGCCGGCGACAGGAAATCCCGCTCGGCGCCGTTAATCAGCAGCACCGGGCCGTGGACTTTCTGCACAGCGTCCTCGTTCGATTCCGGCCTCGCGGGCTGCACGCCGGAGTTGAACACGCCGATGGTCTTGACGCGCGGATCGGCGCCCAGCGTGATCGAGAGAAATCCTCCGCAGGACTGGCCCATGACGGCGACCTGATCGGTCGCGATCTTCCCTTTCAAGGGCGAGCCAGTACGCGCACTCTCTTTCTCAGCCCAATCGATCGCTTTTCGGAGGTCGTCCGCATTTTGCTGCCGGCGCTCAGCGCCGGGCTGTGGTACGGAGCCGATCACGAGAAAGCCGTGGGACGCGATCGTCGTGAAGAACCCCGAGTAGCGCGCGCTGTTGATGGCGCAGCCGCCGTCGCCCCATGCCATCACGGGCAACTTGTCTTTCCCGGGAAGTTTGCCGGGATCCTCCGGGCGAAAAATGACGTGACCCGGCGAGCCGAACGCAGGCTCCGACATGACCTTGTATGGGCCGGGAACCGCCTTCGGCGCGCCGTCAAGCGGCAGTGTTGTGGCGACCAGATCATTCCGAACCGGTGCCTGAGCGAAACAGAGGGACGCGATGAGAACGGCGGCGACGACGAGTGTTGTCTTCATAGCCGGTAGCTTACTGCAACCACGATCCTCGAGCTACTCTTTGTGGGCAGTAAAGCGTCCGTGCCGACCAGCGGATCGGCCGTTAATATCTACTCCGCGATTCGGGCAGGCCGGCGCGTCGCCGAGTCGGCCCGTCCACTGAACCATACGTGCGTTTCCAGTACTCCTGAAGAGCCTCCCCGCTCACTCATTGAGGTCCAGAAACAGCCCCACAACGACGCTTTGACACGCTACAGCGACGACGTTAGTCGCCGCGGCGGGGGAGCCGAGAGGAACAGTCGAACAGCGTTCCGCCAGGATGGAGAGTCTTCGCTGATGCTGCAGAGCTTATTGGGCGACCGTTTCAATTTGGTTGTGCGTCCCGAAAGCCGGAATCTCCCTGTGTATGCATTGGTCGTCGCGCGCCGTGATGGAAAGCTCGGTCCCGGGATTCGGCCCGCGGCCGTGGATTGCGAATCCATCACGGCGAAACCGTTGGACAGCGGCACGGCGCAGGCCGACTACGCGGGTTGTATGCCGCAGATGGGCCTTGCGAAGCTGAAGGCCACGGGATTCCGAATGTCAGTCTTGGCTAGCGGAGTGATCCAGATCGGGAAGGCCGAGCTTTGTTTTCGGTCGAGCTGTTTTCTTCTTGTCTTTGATTTTGCGCCGCAGAGGTAGCCGCCTCCAACGGCTCCCATGAGATTACACAAACCACTTGTCCAGGATGCCGGCTTACCAGGCACGTGGAACCGTAATTTGTTCGGCGCTCAATTGAACAAATCACGAATTGGTGTTGTCTGTACGATAGAAAGCGTGTTTAGGGGAGCATACATATGTCTGAATCAAAATCCGGCAAACGTATAGGAGTATTCTTGCTGCTCGCGATCTCGATCATCGCGATCCTGGGCGCGGTCTCGATTCCGAAGTATCAGGCTAATGCTGTCCGGAATGCCAAGGAAACCGTACTGAAGGACAACCTGAGCGAGATGCGCCGCATGATTCAGCTGTACACGAAGGAAAGGAAGAAAGCGCCGCAATCCCTGCAAGACCTCGTGGAAGCCGGTTACTTCAGGCAACTGCCGACCGATCCCATCACCAAATCGAATTCGAGTTGGGAGCCAGTGACCGACACTGCCGTTGCCTCACACGATCAAACCAACGGCATAACCAATGTATACAGCGGATCCAGCGCCATCTCATCCCGGGGTACAGCCTACAATACCTGGTGAATTGCCACAGAGATGCCCTGAACTGGGATCCGAGAGTGTTGGCGTCCTGACTTCGTAGCGCTTAATTCAGCCAGAATCGCAGAGGCTCTGGAGCCAGATCGGTGCGCAAATGTCCAACTTGCGGACGCTTGGCGAGCATACGGCATGCGGCTCGAATTTTGGCGAGCACCTTCCGGGCCGCAGCCCGGTTGTCTTTCGCGATGAAATCCAGAATATCAAGCAGGTCCTGGCGCGGATACCGGCTCATCGCCGGCGCTTTTTTCCTCGGGGATCTGAGATTGCCGCTCGAGTTCTCGAAAAACGCCTTCTCCATCGAGTCCTTCGCCACGATTTAGGGACGCAAGTCCTTCGGCGATCTTTGCCTTCGCGTCACGAATGCGGTCCGCCCTAATCTGCTCTGCCGCTTCCAGCAACCGAAGCGCTTCCTGCACGACCTCGCTCGCAGACGTGTACTTACCCGACCTCGTTTGCTCCTGAACAAATCCTGCAAGATCCGAAGTCAGGTTCACGCTAATTTTTGCGCTTTGCTGGCTCAAATGTTTTCCTCCAACCTGCACCACATTCTACTTAAATCTGACAGATTCAAGACCCGGTATTTCCGGCGCTACCAGAAGTTGATCGGGCATTCCTGATGGCAAGTATCCGGTAAGCCGACATAACCGGCCAATCGTGATGCCCGCGCGGTCCTAACGTGAGTGGAATCTTAGTTTTGTGGGCGCGTGCACAGATTGGACCAGTTATGTCGAAAATAACCGGCCAAACTGCTTGATTATCAAGGCGCTTACGCGCGTTTAAGGTGCAAGCAGATTTGGACCGGTTATTTTTGTACTCCTCGCCAACTGAACGCTTTGGTCAGGTCGCTGCGGTGAAGTCATCTTTGAACCGGATCGTCAGTTCTCCGAAGGCTTTTCGACTTTGTCAATCGCCAAAACGGCGACTTGCGCCTTGATCGACTCCAGCTTCAGTCCCAGTTGCTGCTCAATGGCCGTGAACAGATCCGGTTGCGTTTCGACTCCCTCGGGAGGCTTCGGCGGTGTGTCCGGCCCGCGAACTGAAGCGAACTGAGTCTCTTCGGGCGTCCACTGCAAGTGGAAGTCGAACCGTCCCTTCAGCCCAGTTTGATCGATCACTGGGCGATCCAAGACGGGGCCTTGCAGGTTGCCCGCGAATTCCTCCATAGCGACGTTCCGCGCAGGCAAATCACCGGGCCCCCTGCGAAATAAATATCAGATCAAATTGTGGTGAGCTATCGTAGGCGGTTTGGAAGGTACCAGTTTCCGCCAAATGGGCTGAATCTTCTGAAATCAAGAACGGGTGTTAGGACATCCGTTGGGCCGTCTGTTTGATGAACCTTCGCCAAAGCGTCCTGAACCCAAGGCGGATTGTACCGACAGCCTTCGCCTTTCTCAAACCACCGGCACACGAGACGATTTTCCTCAGTTCGCCATGACGCTTTCGTGGTGGTCATTAAACTTAGCCCCCTGAGATGTTCGGACCTTCTTCAACCCCAGATTAAGACGAACTGCACAAATCGCGCAAGATAATCGGAGTTTGGGAAATGCAGATCACTTGGCCGTATAACCGGCATTACCGGAAACTTGCAAAGGAAGGAGAATCCGAGTTCACCGCCGGGTTTGGTAAACACTTCGGCGTTTACGCAGGAACGACGGTTCACGAGCGCGCGCCCGACGATCCTGTCCCAAAAGCACGCCGATGAATCTCCGTCTTACGAAGGTGGATTTCCCGCCCTCCCCCTCCGCTTAGGTTTCTGTGTTCCCTGGGTCAATAGTTCGACGCCCACGCGGCAAAAAGCAGGGGAACGGAACATCATGATAACTGGACTGAGTGCAGCGGCACTTCTCTCGATGCTCTTGCAAACAACTGCCAGTCCGCTCCCGATTTCCTCACGAACTCGAAAGCATTCTGACGGAAGCTGTGAATAGATTTCCGCGCTCCCGGTAATCCTTAAACGCACCAAAGCTTGGCGATGCCGGCGACAGCAGACAGATCTTGCCCGGCTCGGTTCGCTCGTATGCGATCTTGATTGCCTGTTCCATATCTCGTACGAAAAATGCCGCGGGCAAAATTGCATTCTTCGAGTGAAGTTCGATGGACTGCCAGATGCGCGTCCCGGTGCGCGGAAAAAGTATCACGGTTTTGATGTTCTCCGGGAGCTGCGCGCCAAGCTCCGTAAAATCCAGGTTCCTCTCGTGTCCGCCCAGCAATAGCGTCTGAACGTTGGGGCCGAGCGCTTCGAGAGCGGCGAGTGTCGCGGCCGGCACCGTTGCAATGGAATCGTTGTAGAAGGTGATGCCCCTGTAGGTCCCAACAGGTTCCAGACGGTGGGGTAAAGCCTGAAAGCTTAGAACCGCATTTCTAATGGCTTCGCGCGGCGCTCCACAAACAGAGGCGGCCAGGACCGCCGCCATCACATTTTGCACGTTGAATTTCCCCGGCAGCGGGATTTCGCCGGCATCGATGCCATCGATTGGATCGTCGACGCTGAAGGGTTTCAATGCGGCTTTGCTTCGTCCGGCAATTGCGGTTGGAATCGGATAGCCGGCGTTGAAAATCAAAACGTCGTCAGCGGTTTGAAAGCGCGTGATGTTTTCCTTCGCGGAGACGTACTCGTCGAAGTTCGCGTAATAGTCGAGATGTTCGGGAACGATGTTCAACAGGATCGCGATGTGCGGGCTGGTCTGAATCTCAGCCAGTTGGTGGCTGGAGAATTCATGAACGAAAAATGCGCCCGCCGGCGCTTTGTCGATTCGCGCCAATGGCGGCTGGCCGATATTCCCAACCAGTTCCGCGGCGATCCCCGCGCGATTTAGAATGTGATGAATGAGTGAGGCGGTCGTGCTCTTGCCCTTCGTGCCTGTCACGCCAATAACTTTGCCGCGAGGATAGTTGCTGAGAAAGATCTGGGAATGCGACGTCAGAGCGCACCCGCCTTTGCGGGCTCTGACGATGGCGTCCACCGAAGCCGGAATGCCCGGCGTCTTGATGATGACTTCGCAACTATAGGGATCGATGGCGTCCAGGTACCTGGCGCCGAGATTCAGGCTCAGCGAGGGATCGCTCTGAAGACGGCCCGCAACGTCCTCGGGAAACTCGGCAATAGCCCGGCGGTCGGCTATCGACAGCGCTTTGGTTGGCCACCTCTTGCGCAGGAACTCATACGTGGCCTGGCCTTCGGCGCCGAATCCCAAAATGACGATGGATTTCTTTTCCAGGTCTTTGAGTGTCACCTCGAAACTATAGCAGGGTAGTAATGCGTTTCAGAATTACGGCAACGTATTAAGCACAATGACGGGTGGTACTATGGGGTTGCCCTGCCCCTTCCAGTTTGGAGAAAAGAGAAATGGGTCTCACCGATATCCGGGCTATTGTCAGTAATCCCACTGATCGCACTCGAGCACGCGAATTAAAGTTCCTGGTCGATTCCGGAGCAGTCTATTCTGTCGTTCCCAAATCCATTCTGAGCGAAATCGGGGTCGCCCCGATTGAGGTGGAATCCTTCAGTTTGGCAGATTTGTCACAGGTTAAACGCGAAGTGGGGGAAGCCGCGTTCACTTTCGAGGGAAGAACGCGAACATCTCCGGTCATGTTTGGTGAAGAGGGCGATGCTGTACTGCTTGGCGTGATGACGTTGGAATCCTTGGGGCTGATGCTGGACCCGGTCAAGCAGGAAGTCCGCAAGATGCAGCTCCGCGTTTAACGGTCTCTCCACAAAAAAACAAAGTAAGGCGGGGAATAACTAACGCGCCCCGTGTCCAGCAGGAAGTTGTGCGATGCGATCATTCCGCCCAGGGACCTCAGTTGTCCCTGGCCTGGCAAAACTAAGCTGTTATGCGTGAGCTACCTAAAGATGCGCCTTCGCTGTTCGATGCGCCGCCGTCTCCTTCCTATCTCCATGCGAAAGAGTTTGTCCGCTGGTGTTGCAGTTTCGGAAACGAATTTCGCAACAGTCCCGACGCCGCGAACCTTCGCTACTGGACACGAAAGAATAAAGTGAAGATCGGTGACCGTGAGGAAGCGGAGATTCTCAACGCGGCGCGGGCAATGCTTTTAAAGCATGTCGAGCAATCGGTGCGCAAGGCGGCGGCAAAATTCGACGCGCCAAATTGACTTGCTGGCGCTTCGCACGCTAATCTCCGCGGATGCGCATACCGGCTACGCTCGTATTTTCTGTATTGTTCGCTGCTGCCTGTAGTCAACCGCCTGCGGATACGAAGCCGGCGGCTCCGCCGGCCGCCACTCCGTCAACGGCAATCACCGATGGCAATGCAATGAAAGCCCATATCCAGAAGCTTGCGTCCGATGAGATGGAGGGCCGTGCGCCGGGCGGGAAGGGCGAAGAGCTTGCGACCACGTACATTGCGGATTTCTTTAAGTCGATCGGCCTCAAGACCCGGTTTCAACCGGTGCCCTTGATCGGAATCACCTCAACTCCGTCATCTCTTAAACTTACGGGTAAAGACGGCACGAAGACCTTGAAGTACGGCGATGAGTTCGTGGCATGGTCCAAGCGCGAACAGAGCACAATCCACACCAACGCGGATCTGGTTTTCTGCGGATACGGCGTGACCGCGCCGGAGTATCAATGGAACGATTTCAAAGACAGCGTGAAGGGGAAGATCGTCGTGGTTCTGATTAATGATCCGCAGCTCGAAGATCAGTCGAAATTCGGCGGTAAGGCGATGACCTACTATGGCCGATGGACCTACAAGTTTGAGGAAGCGGCCAGACAAGGCGCTGCCGGCGCCCTCATCATTCACGAGACCGAGATGGCGGCCTATCCCTGGGAAGTTGTCCGCGGCTCATGGTCGGGCGAGCAGTTTGACATGGTCCGCGCTGATAAAGGCGCTTCGACGGTTCCGCTGCAGGGCTGGATTACGCGGGATGTGGCGGCCGGGTTGTTCAAAGCGGCCGGAATGGATTTCGACGACATGAAGAAGAAAGCCTTGCGGCCGGGTTTCAAGCCCGTGCCCCTTGGCGTTAAGGCCTCAGTCGACATCAAGAACAAGATGAGGACCGTCGAGTCCAAAAACGTAATTGGCGTTCTCGAGGGATCCGAAAAGCCCGGCGAGTATGTAATCTTCACCGCCCACTGGGATCATCTGGGAATCGGCGAGCCGCAGAATGGCGACAAAATCTACAACGGCGCCGTGGACAACGCTTCGGGCGACGCCCAGATCATGGAAATTGCGCGGGCGGCGGCGAATATTCAGCCCAGGCCGAAACGTTCGCTGGTTTTCATGGCGGTAACCGCCGAAGAGCAGGGATTGCTGGGTTCGGCCTACTACGCCGACAACCCCGTGTTTCCACTGAACAAGACGCTCGCCGATATCAATGTAGATGAAGCCAATGTTTTCGGCCGCAACGACCATCAAATCCAGGTTGTCGGATTCGGCTACACGACGCTCGAAGACATCTTGAAGGAAGTCGTCGCACAGCAGGGACGTACGATTACGCCGGATGCGGAGCCGGAGAAGGGACACTACTTCCGTTCGGATCAGTTCAGCTTCGCGCAAAAAGGCGTCCCCGCACTTTACGCAAACAGCGTCACAGTTGAAGACGAGCGGGAGTTCACTGAGAAGCGTTATCACAAACCTTCCGATGAGTACGATCCAAAGTGGGACATGAAGGCCGCCGTCGAAGACGCGGACGCCTTGCTGCAGGTCGCGCTGCGCGTCGCCAACGCCGATAAGTGGCCGGAATGGAAACCGGGCGTGGAGTTCCGCGCAATACGCGAGGAGTCTCTGAAGAAATGAGGGCTAGCCGCAATACTGTTCACTTAAGACGAAATCAAACTGTAGCGGCGGTCTATGACCGCCGGCGATGCCGCAAACAGCTGAACTGTCGGCGGTCATAGACCGCCGCTACAGTGAGAACCGTATATTCCGTTGTTCATGAACCTATCCACCGTTGGTAATCTCATCCGCGATCTCGCCGGCGAGCAGGGGCGCCGGAAGGCATTAACCTTTCCGGAACTGAATGCGGAGTACACGTTCTCGGAGCTCGACGGGATTTCGACTCGCGTCGCGAAGAACCTTTACCGCGCGGGATTCCGCAAGGGCGACCGCTTCGCCGTCTGGGCGAACAATCTTCCGGAATGGATCATTCTTCAATTTGCAACAGCAAAGATTGGCGTCATTCTTCTTACCGTCAATACGGGTCTGCGCCGGAATGAGTTGCTGTATGTATTGGGACAATCGGAAGCGCGCGGCCTGGCGCTGGTTCGGAGTTTTCGCGGCGTCAGTTTTGTTGAAGAGTTCGAGGCCGTGAGAGGCCGCTTGCCCGCCCTCAGGGAAGTCTTCATTCTTCCTGACGATTTCAAACACCTCGCTGCCGAAACGGATTTCAGCCTGCCGGAAATTTCGCTCGATCCGCACGACTGCATCAACATGCAATACACCTCCGGCACGACGGGTTTTCCGAAGGGTGTGATGTTGAGCCATTACAGCATTCTTCGCAATGCGCTTGACGCCTGTTCGCGCGTCAACCTGACCCGCGCCGACTCACTATGCCTTCAGGTCCCGCTCTTTCACTGCCTGGGATGTGTGACCGGAGTCCTCGGTCCCTACACGCACGGCGCGTCGATCGTGGCCCTGACGGAATTCCATCCGCTTCGCGCGCTCGAAGCCGTGCAAGATCTGCGATGCACGGCCCTGTTCGGCGTGCCGACAATGTTCATCGCCATTCTGAATCATCCGGACTTCCACAGCTTCGACCTGTCCTCTTTGCAAAAAGGACTGATGGGTGGCGCCCCATGTCCCCGTGAGGTGATGTCTGCAGTCATCGAGAAAATGGGAGCGTCCGAGATGACCTGCGGCTACGGCTTGACCGAAACTTCACCCGGAATCGCGATCACTTTCACCACCGATTCTGTCGATGATCGTGTCGGCACGGTCGGCCGCCCGCTTCCAGGCGTGGAAGTGAAAATCGAGGATGGCGAACTCCTCACACGCGGCTATCACGTCATGCTTGGCTACTACAACATGCCGGAGGAGACCCAGCGCGCCATGCGTGGCGGGTGGTTTCACACCGGCGACCTCGCCGTTATCGATGATCGCGGGTACATCCGGATCACCGGACGCAGCAAGGACTTGATCATTCGCGCCGGAGAAAATATTTCCCCGCACGAGATTGATGAAGTGCTCCTGGCCCATCCTGCAATCCGGGAAGCGTACGCTTTTGGCGTGCCGAGCGATTTCTTCGGGCAGCAGGTCGCGGTCGCCGTACAGCTGAAAGAAGGCACGAGCCTGGCTGCCGATGCGCTCCAGGCGTTCTGCGCCCGCAAACTCGCGCGCTTCAAGATTCCGGAGTTTGTCGATTTCGTCAGCTCCTTCCCAACGACGCCCAGCGGAAAAGTGCAAAAATACAAATTGGCGGAAGCATGGGTCGCGCGAAACAAACGATAATCGGCCGGATCGAGAAACTGCGGGAGCAGCTCCGCGAGCACGAGTATCGTTACTACATCCTGTCCGATCCCGCCATTTCCGACTACGACTTCGATCAGCTGATGCGCGAACTGAAGCGCCTCGAGCAAGAGCATCCCGAGCTCATCACGCCGGATTCGCCCTCACAACGCGTTGGCGGCGAGCCGGCGAAGGAATTTCCGAGTTACACGTTTTCGCTGCCAATGCTCAGTCTCGAGAATGCGTACTCGGAAGAAGAGTTGCAGGATTGGGGACGGCGTGTGGTTCAGCTTGCGGAGGCAGAATCGGTCGACTACGTCGCCGAACTCAAGATCGACGGGCTGAGCGTTGCGCTCATCTATGAAAATGGCCAGCTCGATAAAGCGGTGACTCGCGGCGACGGACGAACGGGCGAGGTGGTGACGGGAAATGTCCGCACGATCCATTCGGTTCCACTCCGGCTGCAGGAAGATGTATCGGCCGAGGTTCGCGGCGAGGTGTTCCTGGGCCTCAAGGCCTTCCGCCAGTTCAACGAGGAGCGTGAACAGGCGGGAGAACCACGATTCGCGAATCCCCGGAACTCTGCGGCGGGTTCGTTGAGGCAATTGGATCCAGGTATTGCCGCCAGGCGGCCGCTGGATTTCTACGGCTATTGGATCTACCCGTCGAAGCCGCTTCAATCGGAAAACCTGAAACGGATAACGCAGCTCGGCCTCAAGGTTAACCCGCACTGCAAGCTGTGCCATTCGCTTCAGGAAGTCCTCGATTTTTGTCGCCACTGGGAGGAACACCGTGACGATCTGGATTATGAGATCGACGGCGTGGTGGTGAAGGTCAATTCCGTCGACTTTCAGCGGCGCCTGGGAAGCACAGCGAAATCTCCACGATGGGCCATTGCCGTAAAGTTTCGCGCGCGCCAGGCAACGACAAAGCTCGTGAACATTCGCGTCCAGGTTGGCCGTACCGGCGCGCTGACACCCGTTGCGGAGCTCGAACCGGTCCAGCTCGGCGGCACCACCATCCGCAATGCCACGCTCCATAACGAAGACGAAATCGAGCGGCTCGGCCTTCAGATCAACGACCGCGTGTTGCTCGAACGAGGCGGCGACGTGATACCCAAGGTTGTCAGCGTTGTCGAGCAGGCCTCCGATCGCATTCCTTTCCAGATGCCCACGCGCTGTCCCGTATGCGGAAGCGAGGTGTTTCGCGAACAAGGCGAGGCGGTGCGCCGCTGCCTCTCGCAGACCTGTCCGGCGAAATTAAAGGAGGCGCTCTTGCATTGGGCCAGCCGCAAGGCGATGAAGATCGACGGCCTCGGCGAGCGTCTTGCCGACCAGCTTATTGCCAAGGATCTCGTTCGCGACGTCTCAGGTCTCTACCATCTCACCCAGAACCAGCTCGAAGAGCTCGAACGCATGGGGCCCAGGTCCGCGGAAAATCTAGTAAAAGAAATCAATGCGAGCCGATCGCTTGAGTTTTGGCGATTACTCTTTGGCATCGGCATCCGGCACGTCGGCGAGCGCACGGCACAGATTCTCGGGCGGCAGTTTGGGTCGATGAAAAGACTGGAAGAGGCATCTGAGGAGGAATTGGAGCAGGTCCACGAGGTGGGGCCGAAGCTCGCTGAAAGCGTCAACAAGTTTTTCCGCCAGCCCGAGAATCACGCGCTTATTGAGAGATTGCGGGCCGCAGGCTTACCAATGGAAGCTGATGCCGTCGAACAACCCAAGGCTGAACAGGTGTTTGCGGGCAAGACGTTTGTCCTGACCGGCTCCCTGGATACGATGACTCGCGAACAGGCCAGCGCGCTGATCGCGGAGCGTGGAGGCCGGGTGATTGCGTCGGTCAGCAAGAAAACGGGTTTCGTGGTTGCGGGCCGAGATCCTGGCTCAAAGCTGGAAAAGGCCCGTGAATTGGGCGTCGCGATCTTGGATGAGCGCCAATTCGGCGCGATGCTATAATTGGAAGGCTTATGAAAAGGGTTGTGGTTGCTCTGGTGCTGGTTCTCGCGTTGTCTGGCTTTGCTGTTGGCCAAAGAGGACAGCAGCCAAAAGCCGCTGCGTCCTCGCCACCGGCAACCAAGCCCGGAGACGACCAGACGATTCAGGTTGAAGTCAACCTCGTCAACATCCCGGTCAGCGTTGCCGACAGAAAAGGCAAGTACGTCACGAACCTCAAGAAGGAAGACTTCAAGGTTTACGAGGACGAGAAACTCCAAACAATCACGAACTTTGCCAATGAAAACAACCTGCCGCTGACGATTGCCCTGCTGGTCGATACCAGCGGGAGTATTCGCGACAAGCTGCGATTTGAACAGGAAGCCGCAATCGAGTTCTTCTACTCGACTTTGCAGCGCGGGAAAGACAGAGCGATGGTCATCAGTTTTGATTCCGGCGTTGAGCTGAATCAAGACTTCACCGACGACCCGGAGAAACTGGCCGATGCGGTTCGGAAGATCCGGGCTGGCGGCGGCACTTCGCTGTATGATGCCGTCTACCTTGCTGTGAACCAAAAACTTGCCGGTACGTCCGGCCGCCGCGTCATCATTCTCATCACCGACGGGGACGATAACTCCAGCCGCGTTTCTCTGACCGAGACCCTCGAGGCCGCGCAAAAGAGCGATGTCTCGATCTACTCGATCAGCACGAATTCCGCTGCTTACTTCGCTTCGAAAGACCAGGAGCGCGGCGACAAGACTTTGAAGAAGTTTTCAGAAGAGACCGGTGGTAAGCCGTTTTTCCCCCTGAAGATCGAAGACCTGGCGAGCAGCTTTCTTAATATTCACGACGAACTGCGCTCGCAATATCAGCTTGGCTACCGTCCGACCAATGCACGGCAGGATGGAACCTTCCGGCGAATCCGTGTGGACATTGTCGATAAGCGGTACAAGGCGCGCGCCCGCAGCGGGTACTATATGCCGAAGCCGGCAGCCGCCACTTCGCAGAAGCCATAAAGGCCAGCAGATTGTCGGGATGTCGAATGTCGTTCGTGCTGACGAGAGTTCACTTCCCATCTCGTTCCGGAAATGCGCTTCGCGAAGGTTGTCGAGCAACCGATAGGCTTGTCTGCCGGATCTTTCAAAGCTCCTGGCCCGTGAGCGCGTTTGATCGAAATCCTGGGATTGTGATCACAATCTGGCAATTTTGACCACAATCCCAGAATTTTCATCCCAATCCGCCGATTGTGACCAAAATTCCAGGATTGTGATCCCAATTTTCAGATCGTGGCTAAATTCCTGGAATTGCGGCCAAAATTCCAGGATTGTGATCCCAATTTTCAGGTTGTGGCCAAAATCCTGGAATGGCGACCAAAATTTCAGGATTGTGGTCCCAATTTTCAAATTGTGGCCAAAATCCTGGAATTGGGACCAAAATCTCAGGATTGTGGTCCCAATTTTCAAATTGTGGCCAAAATCCTGGAATTGGGACCAAAATTTCAGGATTGTGATCCCAATTTTCAGATTGCGGCCACAATCCTGGAATTGGGACCAAAATTCCAGGATTGTGATCCCAATTTTCAGATTGTGGCCAAAATCCTGGAATTGTGACCAGAATTCCAGGACTGTAATCAGAATCAGGAAAATGCAGCCGAAACCGTTTGCGGCGTTGCGGCCAGGGAGCGAGCCGAAAGAAATTAAAGAGCGCATAACTCCAATGGAACCGGAACCACCGGATTGCCGACTGCATAGCGTCACTGCGCATGCGTACAGCGCTACGGAGACGCCTTGAATACCAATGATCACTTCCATTGTCTCGTGATCGAAGGCGTTTACGCGGCCGGCGAAGATAGCCGCCCTGAGTTTCATGTATTGACGGCATCCGAGGATGAAGAAGTGGGCGCTTGACGATGTTCTTGAGTCAGCGCGTGCAATCGCTGTTGAAGCGGCGGGGTCTTGGAACTGAGACCGATTCTCAACAGGCCGATCCCTTGTCCGAGGATGATCCCGGCATGGCCGCTTTGCTGGCGAACCCCGTCCGCCGCCGGATTGCGGTCGGCTCCAATACCGGCCGTGCCGTCGTGCGCCTGGGACATCAAATCGACGGAGACATCCCTGGTGCATTCCATTACGGAATTCTTGCGCCCGCTGCCGCAAGGAGACCACTATCATTCCAACGACCAAGGGAAATCCCAGCGAGATTGGCTCAAGCTAGGCAACTTTGCCCGAGCCATCCACGGTGCCGAACCGTGAGACCCAACCCGCATCGTGCAAACCGGCATCCCCACGGAAACGAAACTATACCTGGGCAGAGTTGATGAAACGGGTGTTCCTTATAGACGTTCTTCAATGTGAATGTTGCGGCGGCCGGATGAAAATTCTTGCCGCCATTCATCCAACGGATCAATCTCCGCCATCGCATGTGAACGTGCGGGTGAAACAGCATGGCGCGCGTCCAGGTGTGAAGGACGGCACAGGATGGGAGTTTTGCGAGACAGTCGTTTTCTGAAGATCAGGGCGGCGGACACACTCCGGCGATGGCGCACAGTGAGCGCGACGATCGCTTTGTGCGGGATCAAGTTCCGTTTTACCGCGACGATACTCCACCTACTCGACGCCCACGACCACACAACTCCACTCCCTTCAGCGCCTGATGCTTTCTCGCCAGCGTTGAAAATCCATACCTGAAAATGTGTCTTCGGATTCAGTTCAACCAGGATTTTGCCGCGGCTGAAAAACTCGCGCGGCAAGAATCCTTAATTTGTTGGGTGGTCCTTCTGATATCCATCGCGACGTCCATTGCGACATCGATTTCTGCTCAGCAGACCATCTATTGGAAGAAAGACCATATGCGAATACCATGACCGTCAGAGATGCGTGCTTCTAAGCGGGGCAAATTGTGATATCAAGAATTCTCATCCTGATGTTCTTTCATTTTCTCGAAGGGGCGCAGGTTGCCAATGCTCAGAATATTTTGTCAGCAGATCTGACTGTCGAGAAACAGGAAGTTGTCGAAATTAGGGGAACGAGGGCCTCGGTTTCGGTCCATACGAAGATAAAGTTCGTGAACCAAGGCTCCAGCGTACTGATCCTCTCGAAGGATTCCAATCGCCTACCGATTCGATATCTGATTTCTGCAAGCAGATCTGATGCGCAGCAAGATAAATTTGAGTCAGCGATGATTCCATTCCAGGTCATCTCAGGCAGTTTTCAATTTGACCCTCTGGCCGCTCCACCGAATCAGTGGTTTGTAGTCTTGAAGCCTGGGGACTCGTTGGAGTTGCCGTGTGATTTCGTTCTAGCCGGCAGCTTAAGCGGCCGTAACGCTCCGAAGGCTGGTTTAGTTTTTGACGGGAAAGAACACTTTCTGCAGCTTGAACTGACGACATTTCCATACTCGAGTAACTCTCCGACTCCCGACTGTGCTAAAGACTGTAGAGCCGCTTTTGAACAGCGATGGAAGAACATCGGTGTCCTCTGGTGGCAGTCGATTCGTACTCAGCCGGCCCAGTTCAAGTTGATAGATATTCGAGGATAGTGCACGCGAGAGGCAAGTGCGTTTTCGTCCGGATGCCCTATAGTCGCGGAGGCTTCATTGCGAGACAGAACCCATCACGTCCGCTCAAAAACACTTGTTTTTGAGCAGCGCATTTTGACGAATCGGGTTATTTGTGATTCAGCGACTTACGGGTGGGCAAACGCGTGGGTTTTTGAGCGGAAGGGCGGGCCTGATCTTCGGAGGGCCCAATGCTGGCGAAGACCCGTAACTAACCCTGGATCTTGGAAACGTCAGGGAGCGTTCCGCGTTGTGCCCGATTTCTCAGATGGATCAACTAGAATGCTGGCACTCAACCCGATGGTAGAGACGCGTCAATGGAAGGCGGCAAGCGACGGACGCCAGATCGATGTTTGCCTTCGGATCGAGGCACTCGGTGTAGAGCCACTTGCCACCGGCCTGCCGTGCGTACTGCTCGACGCGGCACTCCTTCTGTGAAACGAGCAGATATTCCTGAAGAGACTCGATGCTTCTATAGTGCGAGAACTTAAGGCCTCGATCATAGCCTTCCGTGGACTTGGATAGAACCTCAACGACAAGCGTGGGATTGAGCAACGTGTCAATATGGCTATCTTCGAACTGGGGCTCGCCACCAACTACGACGACGTCCGGATACATATACGCCCGGCTTGGCATCACGCCCTTAACGCGCATTCCCTGTGTATAGGTCTCGAAGGGCCGATCCAGAAACTCATTGGCGAAAATCCCGGCGAGATTGGTGACGACTAAATTGTGTGCACGGCTGGCGGGCGGCATCGGGATCATTTCACCGCCGAGATACTCGCTGCGGGTTTCAGCGGCCCCTTCGAGCAGCAAGTACTCATCTGGAGTCAGGCGAACATTCAGTTGGATTGTCAATTCCCTCTCCATGACCGGGTGTGATGAACAAATATAACACACGCGGACATGCCCACTCTCCCGCTGCCATCAGCGGGCGGGCATCTCATATCTGCAGGTTTTGATCCATAGTGGCATCGGCGTTGTATCAATCACTGCATGAACTCGCTGTATAAAGTCCGGGCTTTGTCGTCGGGCAATGTAGCGACTTTCGCGACAAGTGTTCGGATCGCATGTGCTGCGTGACGAGGGTCTTGAGCAAATCAATGTCGTGGTTCACGATGAAAATGGCGCGCCTGTCTAACTTTTCGGTTCCACTTTCAGTTTTCGGATGAATACTGCAGCCTCCTGAAACAGCCGGAAGGCACTGTTATTCAGAGGGTAATCCATGTTGTAGATGACCTCGCGGATGCCGGAATTGATGATCATCTTCGAGCATTGCAGGCACGGGGCAAAGGTGGTGTAAATGATGGCGTCCTTCAGCGAGACGCCGTGGTAAGAGGCCTGTACGATCGCATTCTCCTCGCCGTGTGAACAAAGGCATTCGTCCAGGGCGGTCCCGGACGCCGCCAGGCTGTTGCAGCGCGGGCACCCCCCTTCATTGCAGTTGCGAGTGCCACGGGGTGTGCCGTTGTATCCCGTGGAGACCACGCGCTTATCTTTCACAATGATGGCCGCGACTTTCCGCTTCATGCAGTTGGATCGCGAAGCGACGACCTTGGCGATATTCATGAAGTACTCGTCCCAGCTTGGTCTCTGAATTTCCTTCAGTAGTTTCAGCAGCAGCGCATCGATTTGCGGGTAGAGCTTCTCGAGCGCACCATCGTTGATTAACGCGTGGTCGGCCATCAGTTCGACTTTCACGAGGTTCTGCGATGTGTCATCGCCTTCGGCTTCCCGATCTTCCAGGGCTGCGAATTCCGCCAGAGTCTTCGGGTCGCTTTCCCGCTGCCGGCTCAGAATGCGTTGGAACCGCATTTCTGCCGGCGCTTCCACGCGAACCAGCTTGAAGTGTTTTGCGGCCCGGAAGGCATCGACTTCCGCCGGGTTTCGAATGGAATCGATGATGTAATGCCTGTCGTCTTCGATCTTCGCCAGGATGCGCTCGGCGAGAATGTTCGAGCCGAATCGCTGCCGGAGTTCATTGCCGACGACGATCAAGCGCTCGCGTGTCGGTTCGTCGCCCCGCGAACGAACCTCATCGCGGATCGCGTCGGACAGCGAGTAGTAGTAGAAGCTTTTCTTTTGCAGGTAGCGGGCGACTTCGCCTTTGCCTGCCGCGTTTCTGCCAGTAAGTCCTATCAACATTTTGAGTCCGTACGATACTATGAATTCTTTTCACGCGGAAGGGACCCCATGTTTGACAACAAGAGAATTGCAATATTGGGCACGGGCAAGCTTGGCGAAGCTTTGATCAGCGGTATGCTCGACGCCGGAATTGTTTCCAGGAAGCAGTTCATCGCGACTGCCGCGCACAAGGAGCGGATCGAAGCGGTCAAGAGCAAACTTGATGTCGAAACGACGCTGTCGAATGCGGAGGCCGTGCGAAAAGCGCATCTCGTCCTTCTCTGCGTGAAGCCGCAGACCGTCGAAGAAGTTCTCCGCCAGGTGGCCGGCGAACTGACGCCCGATCATCTCGTGGTATCCGTTGCGGCCAGCGTCACGACGCGTTTGATGGAAGGGGTTATCAACAAGGCTGTGCCCGTCATTCGAACGATGCCGAACACTCCCTGCTTTATCAAGAAGGGAATGACCGCGCTCGCGCCAGGCAAATACGCGACGCCGGAGCATCTTGTGCTGGCTCGCAGGATTTTTGACGCGATCGGGCGAACGATCATCCTCGATGAAAAGCACATGGATGCCGTCACCGGGCTCAGCGCGAGCGGGCCGGCTTTCGTCTATATCATTATCGAATCGTTTGTCGAAGCCGGCGTCAAGGTCGGTCTTCCGCGTGAAGCGGCGACGCTGTTAGCCGCTCAAATGGTATTGGGCGCATCGAGCATGGTGCTTGAGACCGGGGAACACCCGGCAAAACTCAAGGACATCGTCACAACGCCCGCCGGCTGTACCATTGACGGTATTCTCGAATTGGAAGAGGGCGGCTTGCGGGTAACCTTGATCAAGGCGGTTGTCCGCGCCACCCACCGGGCAAAGGAACTGGTCAACGGATAGAGGTAACGCAATTGCAGGTCGTGATGATTGCGGGAGAAGCGGTCCCTTTCGCCAAGGTTGGCGGGCTCGGAGACGTCCTCGGTTCGCTTCCGCTCGCGCTGGAGAAACTCGGTGTTTCCGTGACCGTCGTCATCCCGCGCCACAGAGTTATCGATCTTCAGAAATTCGGATTCGAGCCCTGCCCCGTGCCGGGCGCGGGACGGGCCCAGCTTGGATTCGAGAGCATTCCTTTCGACCTGCATCGCGGCAGGATGCCGAACTCTTCTGTCGATGTTTTTCTCATTGGCAACGATCGTTTCTTCGACCGTCCGGGGATCTACGTCGATCCTGCAACGGCGAAGGACTATCCGGATCAGGCCGACCGCTGGATATTCTTTCAACGCGCGGTAATGGAGTTATTCAAGAATGCCTGGCCCGTCCCGGACATTCTCCATTGTCACGATCATCAGGCCGGTCTGATTCCCGCCTATCTGCGCCGGATGTATCGGAGCGATCAAACTTTCTCCAGGACGCGATCCATGTTCACGATCCACAACATGGGCTACCAGGGTCTTTTCCCCCGCGACACCATGAACCGGGCAGGCTTCGACGATGCTGAGTTTTATCCCACGAGTTCATTCGAGTTCTACGGGATGTTCAACTTCATGAAGGTTGGCATTACCTATGCAGATCTCGTGACGACCGTGAGCCCGACCTATGCCCGCGAGATTCAGGACGGCAAGGAATACGGATACGGTCTGGAAGGCGTTCTGCAGCAACGGTCGGATTCGCTGATCGGCATCCTGAATGGCATCGACGACGAGCACTGGAATCCCGCCACCGATCCATTGATCCCCGCCAAATACACCCGGTCCAAGCTTGCGGGCAAACTGCAGAACAAGAAAGCACTGCTCGAGAAGTTTGGCCTCGATGCGTCGCACCCGGACTGGCCGCTGCTGGCGATGATTTCGCGCATCGATGTTCAGAAGGGCTTCGATCTTGTCGTCAGCATTCTCGATTACCTTCTTTCGAAAGATCTCTATTTCGTCCTGCTCGGCAACGGCAACAAGGAAACCGAGGGATACCTCCGAACCATCATCGAGCGGTATCCGGGCAAAGCGGGCATGCGATTCGAATTCGATAACGGCGCCGCGCACATCACTGAAGCCGGGGCGGATATCTTCCTGATGCCATCCAAGTATGAGCCATGCGGATTGAATCAGATGTACAGTCTTCGATACGGCACCGTTCCGGTCGTTCGGCAAACGGGCGGGCTTGCGGACACGGTTCGCGAATACGATCCATTGACCGGTGAAGGTACGGGATTCGTTTTCAAAGATTACGATCCCGAGCAGTTCAAGGCTGCGGTTGATCGGGCCCTGATGTTGTGGCCGAACTTGAAAGAGTGGCGCCGCCTGATGCTCAATGGCATGGCGCAGGAGTTGAGTTGGAAAGAGTCCGCCAGGAATTACGTTGAGGCCTACGAGCGCGTCCGAAAAATGTAAATCCGCTTCAAATTTCTGAATTTTCCCGGCATGCCGCGGCTTAACCTATTGATTCGGCAACGCCGGCAGTGGCCCCGTTCTTGCATATAAACACGCGTGTTCCTAAAGTTTCCGGGGCACCGGCATTCGATAATGTCTCGTTCTCACAGGGGGTGAGGGGAGAGAGAAGGGTGCGCGGGCCCCGGAATTGTTCAGCCGCGGATTACGGCAATGCATCAGCGTAATTCGCGGCTTTTGTTTGTTATCGGGTTGCGATTGAGATCTTGCGGACCCGGCTCGTGATGATGAGCCGTTTGTCGAAGTGGATCTCGAGGCTGAATCCCACATAGATGCCTCGAAGCTTGAGGAAGCTGCCGCCAAGAGAGCTGCCGGCGAGACGGGCTTCAGTAAATTCCGGAAAGAAGCGCCCACCGCGGATCAGGATGTCGCCCGCGCACCCGGAGATGACTGTAACCTCGTAAGTGCTGTTCTCAGTCTGAACCGTAAAAATTGCCATGTCTGGCATGGTTTCGAGCTGAACGCCTTCCGTCCAGCCGTGGGACGACCAGGTATCGAGCAGTGCGCCTGCTGAACAGCTCATCGTGCTACCCATATCTCCTTGTACCATGGCCGCACTGTCTTTCAAACTCTTTCGACGAGCACAAGCGTAATGTCGTCGGTCGGCGACCGGCCTGCCGTGAAACTCTGAATAGTGGCGAGCAATTTTTGTTCCAAATTCTTGGAGCCGGCTGGAGCTTCGGCCCGGATCACTTTTTTGACGCCCTCTTCGCCAAGCATCTCGCTCTGCAGGTTCTCCGCTTCCGTCAGTCCGTCGGAGTAAGCGAGCAGGACATCTCCCTTATTCAACTCCAGGGCCGCCGCTTCGTAGGTTGCGAATGGAAATGCGCCCACAATCATATTGTTGGATCTGAGTTCCTCAATCTCACCGGTCGCGGCGCGGAAGAGATAAGTCGGATTGTGTCCGGCGCTGATGTATTTGCCACAACCCTCCGAGTTCAGCGTAAACAAAAACATCGTGACAAACCGGCTTGCGGAGGATTTTTCGCAAAGAAATTTATTCAACCGGTTCAGCGCCTCGTGCACCGGAACACCGGCGCGCAATTGCATCTGGAGGCAACCCAGCAGCATCGAACTGAGTAACGACGCCGACACCCCCTTTCCGGATACATCGGCAAGCACGCCGAACAAATCGCCGGACTCTAATTTGAGAAAGTCGTAGAAGTCGCCGCCAACGTAGCGCGTTGGCTTGGAAAAGGCGTGAACGCTGAGATTGTTCACCCGCGGGATCGTCTGCGGCAGAAGAGATTTCTGTGTTTCTTCCGCGAGGGTAAGTTCCTGTTCGAGCTTCTTTCGTTGTTCGATGCTCTTGATCATCTCAACGCGCTCGAGCACATTCCCGGCTTCGACAGCGAGCTTGTTCAGGATCCGTTGATCCAATCCGGATAGAGAGTGCATCTTGTTCTTGCTGTCGAGATACAAAATACCGAGAATCGCCACCTTGTCGAACTGCGAGGGAATTCCCATCAGGGGAAGACAGGCGACGGCGCGAAGACTCATCGCGACGATGCTGGCCTGCTCCTTATAGCGGTTGTCGAGCCCCTCGACCATAAACACAGGTTCGCCTTTTTCGACAACGTCATCGACGACCGTGTGGCTGGTTTTGAAATGGGAGAGCGTGAGGTTGCGGCCCTGCCCGTCCATTCCTGCGGCGTATCCGAAGACTCCGGCTTCGCGCACGAGGATAAAGCCACGCTCCGCGCCGCTGATTTTCAGCGCCGACTCCAGGATTTTTTGAAATGCGGCGTCCGGCGTGAACAACTGTTCCCACTGGTATTGAAAGTCCAGAATGAAGGAGATCTTCTCGAGATCGGAATAGTTCGAAGGTAAGGCCAGGCCCAGATCGATGAGAGACCGCTCGAAGATTTGCGTCGTGTCCACCCTGGGCCCCTTCGCCGGTTTGGCGTCACCGATGAAATAATGCAAATCGATGCGATCCTTGCCAAGCGAAATCCTGTCGCCGTGCTTGAGAGAGTGCTGCTCGATACGGGACTCATTGACGAACGTTCCATGAGTGCTTCCGAGATCCTGGAGGAGGTATCCTTCCGGCGTCCTGACCACCTTCGCGTGATGCCGCGATACGTGCTGGTTGTTCAGCACAACGTCCGCGTCGCCTTTCCGTCCGATCAGGATTTCAGCGGCAACGAGAGGCAGAATGTTCTCGTGTCCATCGGGTCCTAACCAATACAGTTGCGGCGTTGACATGGGTTTAACGTGGCCTGTTCGTGGAGATACTAGTACAATTCCGAAAACTTATTAATGGGATTTCGCTAATGCACGTATGAGAACAAGAATCTTTCTTCTACTTATCGCCGCGGCCCTCCTGGCAATTCCTGCTGCGGTTGTTCCCGGCGCGGAGGTCCCCGAAGATCGCGGAGCGATGGGGCTTTCTCAAGCTCTGAAGCGGCTCGACGTTGTCGGCAGCGTGCTGCACACGGGCGCACATCCGGATGATGAAAACAGCGCTCTGCTGGCCTGGCTCGCGCGAGGCCAGGGAGTGCGTACGGCATATCTCTCGGCCACGCGGGGCGAAGGCGGCGTCAATCTGGTCGGAGGTGAATTGTTCGAGGCCCTGGGCGTGATCCGCACAGAGGAGCTGTATGGCGCGCGAAGGCTCGACCACGCGCAACAGTTTTTCACTCCGAACTACGAGTTCGGATTTTCCAAGAGCGCGGAAGATACATTCACGAAGTGGCCGCACGATCAGGTGCTCGGAGACTTTGTAAGAGTCATCCGCTACTTCCGTCCCGAAGTCATTATTTCCCGATTCACGGGCACGCCGCGCGACGGCCATGGCCACCATCAGGTGGCGGGTATCATCACACAGGAGGCATTCAAGGCTGCCGCGGACCCCGGCAAGTTCCCAGAGTATGGAAAGCCGTGGCAGGCGAAGAAACTTTACCTGAACGGCATGGCTAACGATCCCAACGCACCGGCGCCCGTTGGCCCATCGCTCAACGTGGGCGAGTTCGATGCGGATCTGGGACGCTCCTACGGCCAGATCGCTTCGGAAGGCCGCAGCCTGCATCGTTCGCAGGCGCAGGGAGGCGCGCAGGATGCCGGTCCTCGCCAGACGAGGCTGCAGCTCGTTCAAAAAAACGTGAACGTTGCGGATGATGCGCCCCTTTTTGCGGGAGTTCTATACAAGCTGCCCGACCTTGCGCAACTCGATTCCGGAATTGCATCCAACCTGGCCGATCTCGAGCAGCGCATCACGGCTATTCGCGAGAAGGTCAATCTGGTCCGGCCCGCAGATATCGTTCCCGATCTGGCGGCCGGGCTCAAACTGCTGCAGCAGATCAAAGCGAAGTCTGCGAATGATCAGGTGCAATTTCTGCTCCAGCAAAAGGAAGACGACTTCAATGACGCGTTGAGACTGGCCGCAGGTCTTCTTGCCGATGTCTTGGCGTCGGATGACACTGTCGTTCCAGGCCAGGAGTTCAATCTTACGATCAGCGTCACCAACGGAGGCCCTTACAATTTTACCGGTCTCCACGCGGTCACCGACCTTCTTCCAGGATGGACCATAACGCCGGATGGCTCGACCGGCTCATTAGCCGCCGGCCAGCGCCTGGATCAAAAATACAAAATAAAGGTTGCGAGCAGCGCCGATTTCACACAGCCGTACTGGCTCCGCCAACCGCGGCGAGGCGATCGCTTCGTCTGGCCGGCTGTGCCCGCGGGCGAATTGCCCATGGACGAGGTTTTGCTTTCAACACGCGCAGAGCTGGATTTCCAGGGCACGACGATCGTTATGAAAAGACCAGCGGAGTTCAGGCGCGTCGATCGAATGTTCGGCGAGCAGCGGACTGCCTTGAAAGTTGTTCCGGCGTTGTCGGTCGGCGTTTCTCCGGATATTGCGATTGTTCCGTTGAAGGGTTCGCGCCAGAAGGAATTTACAGTCAACGTCGAGAATCAGAATCCAACGGCGCTCAACGGGGAAGCGAGTCTCATTCTGCCGGCAGGCTGGAGCGCGGCGCCCGCATCGCGGCCGTTGAGCTTCACGCAACAAGGTGAGAAAGCGTCGCTGCAATTTATGGTGTCGGTGCCCGCGGTTGCGGGCGATTTTTCGCTGCAGGCTGTGGTGAAATCCGGCAGTCAGGAATTCAAAAGCGGCTACACGACCGTCGCCTATCCGCACATCGCGACACGCTACGTCTACTCTCCCGCTCAGTCGAAGGTTGAAGTTCTCGATGTCGCGACGACGATTACCTCCGTCGGTTACGTCGAGGGAACCGGCGATGCGATTCCCGATGCGATGCGCCAGTTGGGCATCAACGTCACCATGCTTTCGCCGAAGGACATCGCGAATGGCGACTTATCGAAGTTCCCGGCGATTGTGCTCGGTGTGCGGGCGTATGCCGTGCGTGACGACCTCCGCGCCTACAACAAGAGGCTGCTGGACTACGTAGCGAATGGCGGCACGCTCGTTGTTCAATACAACCGCGCCAACGAAGTCGGCAACGTTCAGATCGCGCCATATCCCATCACTATGGCGAACGTGAACCAGAACAACACGGAGCGCGTTACGCATGAAGAAGCGCCAGTGAAGATTCTTGATCCCTCGAGCTCGCTCCTGAACGTTCCGAATAAGATCACGGATAAGGACTTCGACGGCTGGGTGGACGAGCGCGGCACATTCTTTCTGCGTACCTGGGATCCGAAATATACCGCTCTTCTGGAAAGCAACGACCCCGGCGAGCCGGGCCGCGATGGCGGCCTTGTCGTCGGTAAATACGGAAAGGGAACGTATGTTTATGCGGGC
>Ga0207090_1074_pt1 | contig 25979 bp, 24 predicted proteins | sample Alteio_BWMinHeat_50_FD_153565 | JGI IMG/M metagenome (GOLD analysis project Ga0207090, IMG submission 153565) | Enriched cells from forest soil in Barre Woods Harvard Forest LTER site, Petersham, Massachusetts, United States -... | ecosystem: Environmental > Terrestrial > Soil > Temperate forest >...
TGCGATAGATGGCGTTGCCTTCGCGTAGAGCGAGAAACAGGTCGCCATTGGGCGCCATGGTGAGCGTGCGCGGGGCGCGGAGAGGTGTTCCGCTGATGGGCGCTCCATCGGGAGTCGGCTGCGCCTCGCCGTTTCCGCCATATGTCTCGATGATGCCGCTATCCACATGGAGACGGCGAATGCGGTTATTGCCGATATCGCAAATCAGAAGGCTGCCGTCGCGGTTGAAGAAGATGCAGTGCGGCTGGCGGAGCTGCGCCTTGGCGCCCGGGCCGCCATCGCCGCTGAAACCCGGCATGCCGGTGCCGGCCACCGTGGAGATGATGGCGGTCTTCATATCGACTTTGCGAATTACGTGGTTATCGCGCTCGGCGATGTACAGATCGCCCTTGGCGTCGAAGCGCACTTCGTGCGGGGCGGCCATCGACGCCTCGACGGCCGGGCCGCCATCGCCCTTGTATCCCTTCTGTCCATTACCGGCGATGGTGGTGAGCTGTTTGGTCTTGAGGTCGAGACGGCGGACGCGCTGATTGTCCACCTCGCAGAAGTACAGCGCGCCATCCGGACCGATCGCCGCGCCATAGGGATTGTTCACCTGCGTATCGGAATACCCCGCGGCGCCCGTGCCGAGAAGCGTGGTCACTGTAGCGGCGTCAAGGGAGCTAACGAGAGCGCAAAGCAAAGCCGCAAGCTTCATGCCAAGCATCATAACCTGTTCGGGTGCGTGCCGGATGAACTGGCTCCCGTAGGCCAACAGGAAGCGATCAGGGCGACTGCATGATTCCGCATCATCCTCGAATACCACACCACGCCGGAGCAGGCCGCGGGAGTGTTCAGCAAGGTGGCGCCGCGCCTTGCCGTGTACACCCACATCGTCCATGCTCTTGAATGGGTGCGCGAAAACATCGCTCGCTTTGGCGGCGACCCCAATACGGTGATGATTTTCGGCCAGTCCGGCGGCGGCCGCAAGGTGGGGACGCTACTCGCTATGCCGTCTGCCAAGGGCCTGTTCCACCGCGCCATCATCGAAAGCGGCCCCACCATAAAACTGGTCGATCCGGACACGGCCACCAAAGTAGCCGAGCGCCTGCTTGCCAAGCTCAACTTGAGCAAATCCCAGGTGCGCGATTTGCAGAGCCTTCCGGTCGACAAGATCATGACGGCCTACTTCGCCGTGGTCAAAGACATGGCCGGCATGGATCAAATGACCGCCGGATTCTCTCCCACCGTGGATGGCAAGGCCGTTCCGCAACATCCCTTCCATCCCGCGGCGTCGGCGGTGTCCGCGGACGTGCCGCTCATGCTCGGCTCGACTCGGACGGAACTGACGCTGCAGAGCGACGCCGCGGCATTCTCCCTGGATGAGAGCGGTATGCGCGGGCGCATTGAAAGCCTGCTCGGAGACGGCGCCGGCCATGTGATCGAGGTATACCGCAAAGCCAATCCGGGAGCGACGCCATCGGACTTGTACTTCCTGATCGCCAGCGATAATCGCTATGGGGCGCCCATCATGAAGATTGCAGAGCGACGGGCGGCTCTGGCCAAGGCACCCGTGTTCCTGTACTACTTCACCTGGGAAACTCCGGTGCAGGGCGGCCGGCTCAAGTCTCCGCACACAATGGAGATTCCCTTCGCCTTCGACAACGTCAAAATCTCCACGCGCATGACAGGCGGCGGCGCCGAGGCGATGGCGCTCGCCGATAAGGTCAGCGACGCCTGGATTGCGTTCGCGCGCAGCGGCGACCCGAATACGCCCAAGCTGCCGCATTGGCCGGCTTTCAACGCCAAAGAACGGCCGACGATGGTGATTAACAACGTGAGCAAAGTGGTAAACGATCCGATTCGCGAACAGCGCCTGGCGATGTTCAGCGCGATGAAGTTAGCGTAGGCTAAAGCACTGCTCCCTGTGGTCGCGGCTCAGTTCGTCAGCGGCGGTCTTCGGCGTGGTGCCTCACATCGATGCCTTTCACAAGAAAAAGGACGTCTTCGCTGATATTGGTGGCGTGATCGGCGATCCTTTCCAGGTTGTGCGCCACGAACATCAGGTCCACCCCGCGGCGGATCGTGTAAGGATCCGATTCCATGAATTGAAGCAACTCCTCGTAGATGGAGTCCTTCAAATCGTCCACCGCGTCGTCAGATTCCAGCACCTCGCGCGCCACATCTCCGTCGCGCCGCACGAACGCGTCCAGGCACTTTTGCACCATCGACTCGACGAGATCGGCCATATGGGGAATATCGATCGGAGGCTTGACCGGAGGCTGCAAGGCCAGCGACAGCGAGCGCTGCGCCACGTTCACCGCCAGATCGCCCATGCGCTCCAGATCGCTATTAATCTTGATGGCCGCCGTGAGAAACCGCATATCCTTAGCCATGGGCTGATAGAGCGCCATCAGACGCGTGGCGTGCTCGTCGATTTCAATTTCCATGTGGTTAATGCGCTCTTCGTGTTCGAGCACGCGCGCGGCTTCCTTCTCGTCGCGGTTTACAAGAGAGCGCACGCTGCTATGGATCGCGGACTCCACGACGCCGGCCATCACCAGCAGCCGGTTTTGCAGAGCCCCCAATTCCTCCTCAAAATGCTGCAACGGCGCCTCCTAGCCGAACCGACCCTAGTCCGTCTTCTCACTATCGTGCAATATTCCTTGTTCGCGAACAAGAGATCTTCGGATATTTGTTGTGGCGAGAGCCGAACAGGGCTCGTCGAGCAACTTCAGGCATCTCAGTGAATCTGCGCAATGGCGGCGGTCTCTTTACCGGCGACTTCTGCCGGAAGCGGCGCATAACTGAGGGCGGGAGCGAGTTTCTGCCCATCGGCAAGCATCCATTGCAAAAACTGAACGAGCGCCCGGTGCTTACCGGGGTCGGCGATGCGACTGGAGATCAGAAGCCAGGTAAAGCTCGAAACCGGATAGGCATTTTCGCCGGACGCGTTGGTGATCGAAACCCGGAAATCGTCAGGCATGGGTACGCCCGCTGCGGCCGCCGTCACGCTGGCCAAATCGGCTTTGACGAATTTCCCTGAAGCATTGCGTACCGGGCCGTATGCCAACTGATTCCGGATCGCATAGGCCAGCTCCACATAACCGATCGAATTGGGGGTCTGCTTCACCAGGCCCGCCACCCCTTCATTGCCTTTCGCGCCCTGGCCGGCCGGCCATTTCAGCGAAGTGCCGGCGCCGGTGGTCTTTTTCCATTCCTCACTGACTTTGGAGAGGTAATCGGTCCAAATGAAGCTGGTGCCGCTGCCGTCGGACCGGTGGATTACAACAATGCCGGAGCCCGGTAGTTTCACGCCCGCATTCGCCTCCACGAGCAGCGGATCGTTCCATTTTTTCATCTTCCCAGAAAAAATGCCGGCTAGGGCCTCTCCCGTGAAATTCAATTCCCGGGTTATTCCGGCCAGGTTGTAGGTGGGCACGACCGCGCCCAGAACCGTGGGAAAGTGAAGCGTCTTGAGCTTGGCCTGCTCCAGTTGGTCGTAGGTCATTGGACTGTCGGAAGCACCGAAATCCACGGTGCCGGCCAGAAGCTGGCGGATGCCCCCATCCGAGCCGATGGGCTGATAGTTGATCTGGAAGTTGGGATGGATTTTGTGAAATTGGTCGAACCATTTCGCATAGAGCGGATAGGGAAAGGTGGCGCCGCCTCCGTTGAGTATGACGGAAGGGTCGGCTGTTCCGTTGCCCGAACGGCATCCGGCCAGGACGATTACTGCGGTGATCGGAAACCAGCGCTGGGTCATATTTTCAGGTTGGGAGCACGGGAAGTTGGATGCTGAAAACGGAGCCTTTGCCCAAGTGGCTCTCTGCCAGCACGGTGCCGCCCATATTTTCTATGGCGTGTTTCACAATCGAGAGGCCCAAGCCGGTGCCGCCGACCGCTCGCGAGCGCGCCTTATCGACCCGATAAAACCGTTCAAAGATTCTCGGAAGATCTTCCGACGGGATGCCGATTCCGGTATCGGAGATGACAATGCGGCCCGTTCCATTCAGGCGCAGCGCTTCGACCTGCACGTTACCTCCCGGACGATTGAACTTCACCGCGTTATCGAGCAGGTTCACCAGCACCTGCTCCAGCCTGATTTTCTGTCCCAGCACTTCGAAATGCTCGATTCTGCCGAGGCGTACGGCCACGTTGCGCGCGCGCGCCTCCGCTTCCACCGAGAGCAAGGCCGAATCGAGCACACTGCGAATAGAGACGGCTTCCGGGGCAGCGGTCTTCCCGGAATCCAGTTCCGAGAGAGCCAGCAGATCGGAAGCGATGTTGCTCAGCCGCGTGGCTTGGGCGTGGATGATCTCGACGAAGCGGCGATTGTTGTCGAAGTCCTCTAGCGCGCCGTCGAGCAGCGTTTCGGCGAAACCCTGGATAGCGGTCAGGGGCGTTCGCAGCTCGTGCGATACGTTGGCAACGAAATCCTTTCTGACGCGTTCGAGCCGCTCCAGATCGGTTATGTCGTGAAGAAGAACGATTGCTCCGCGTCCTGAACCCGTCGTCCACGGCGTCACCTGAACTTCGAAAGAACGCTTCTCCGGTGCGCGCAGTTCCACGCGATTCTTCTGGGCTTCTCCGGTCTGCAACACCCGGTGCACGCGGCCGATCAGTTCCGGATCGCGTACCAATTCGACTAAGGGGAGACGCTCAGGGAGGGGATACGAAGCGCCGACTACCCTCGCGAAAGCGCTGTTGCAGGAGATGACGTACAAGTCGCCATCGACGGCCAGAACGCCTTCCACCATGCTTAGGAGGATGGCTTCGCGCTGTGCCGATTCCAGCTTGAGCCGTCCGATGAGGTCGTGAATCCTGGATGACATGACGGTTACGGACCGCCCCAGGGCGCCCAATTCGTCGTCTGCCGCGGTGGGAGGCTCCTCGGCCGGTCCCGAATCTAACAGCCTTTCGGAAAACGTTTTCAGCCGTTGGATGCGGCCGGTCAATGAGCGGGAGAAGAAGTACGCGACCAATAGGGCGCCCAGCGCGGCGATTGCCGAGGCCTCCAGTATCCGCCCCCGCATTTCCGCGACTGCGGCGTCCACCTCATCCAGGGGCATGGCGAGTCTCAAGACGGCCGGCTGGCCGGCATAATTGATTCGCATGGCTACATAGCTGAGGTCGCGATCGAGTGTCGTGCTGCGCCGGACCGCCGTGGCAATTCCTCCGGCGAGGGCCTGGCCGACTTCGGGACCGCCGGAACTATTGTTCAGGCTTTCGGGATCGTGATTAGACTCCGCTAAAACCAGTCCAGGCGCACTGAAGATGATCACTGCGGCCTGCGTCCGGGCCGCCGCGTCGTGAACCCAGGCTTCCAACTGGGAGGTGGATAACCCGGCAACTTCCCCGGCCAGCACCCTGCATTCGGCGGCCAGGCGCTGTTCCACATCCGCAACCTGGTGACGTGCGGTATACCGCGTTAAATAGGTATCGAGACCAACCAGGGCCAGCCCGATGAGGAGAAAGAAGCCGCCCAGCAGTTTTCGAAAAATCGGGCTCCGCATTCTGCTAGTCCCTCACGCCGCATTATAGCGAGAGACTGGCGCCGAGACCATTGATATACTGAGCGGAACAATGCGCTCGTTACGGATGGCGATTCTGGCCGCAGGCGCTGTGCTGCCGGCGCTTCTCGCGCAATCCGCCAAAGTGCCGGCCGGCGACTGGCCCATGTACAACCGCGATCTGGCCGGTACGCGCTATTCGCCTCTAGCGCAGATCAACACGGCCAACGTTGCTACCTTAACGCAGGTCTGGTCCTACCGTTTGCCGGCCGAGGGCGCGGCCCTTGCCGCTCCCAGCCCCAGCGAAGTTTTTCAGGAAGTTACGCCCATTGTGGTGAACGGAGTGATGTACCTGCCCGCGGGGAACCGCATCGTGGCGCTCGATCCGGAAACCGGCAGGGAAATCTGGCGGTACGAGTTGAAAGCCGGACAAGCATCCTTTCGAGGCGTGGCGTACTGGCCTGGCGATCGCAACAATCCGCCGCGTATTCTTTTTACCAGCCTCAAAAAGATGATGGCGCTGAACGCCGCCACCGGCAAGCCGGACCCGGGTTTTGGCCGCGAAGGCGAAGTGGATATGACGGTAGCCTTCGCCGGTGTTCCCACAGTATACAAGAACATCATTTTCGTGGGAGCGAACGCCTTCGGGCCGGGAGAGCGGCATATCGATCCGCAGTCGGAGGTGCCAGAGTGGCCCGACAAAACGCCCGGCGATTCGCGCGCCTATGACGCCCGCACCGGTAAAAAGCTCTGGGACTTTCACACCATCCCGAAGCCCGGCGAGGCGGGTCACGAAACTTGGGAAGGCGATAGCTGGAAGAACCGCGGCGGAAATAATATGTGGTCCGTCGCCATGACCGTGGATGAAGAGCGGGGCATCGTCTTTATGCCCATCGGGGGACCCGCGGCCAATTATTGGGGCGGAGACCGCAAAGGCAACAACCTTTTCGCCAATTCCGTGGTGGCCGTGGATGCCAATTCCGGCAAGCTGAAGTGGTATTTCCAAACCGTGCATCACGAACTGTGGGATTACGACTTGCCGCCCGAGCCTTTGCTCGTCGAGATCGTCAAAGACGGGAAAAGGATTCCCGCGGTCGCGCAGACCGGCAAGGCCGGTTATATGTTTATTCTCGATCGCGTGACCGGAAAGCCCGTCTTTGGAGTGGAGGAGCGTCCCGTGCCTCAAGGCTCGGTCCCCGGGGAGTGGTATTCGCCCACGCAGCCGTTCCCGGTGAAGCCGCCGCCACTGGCGCGGGTCAGTATCAAGGCAGAGGATCTGGTTACTGCCGCCGACACAACTTCCGAGCACGCGCAGGCTTGCCGCGATCTTTGGGAGAAGAACCAGTTCTACAACGCCGGCCCCTATACTCCCTGGCCTTTCAAAGCGGATAGTGTTCCGCCGGCGATCGCATTCCCCGGCTTCACCGGCGGCATCAATTGGGGCGGCACGGCCCTGGACCCGAAATCGGGATATATTTTCCTGCACACGAAAGACAGTGCGGCTACGGGATGGGTCCGCCAGAATCCCAAATACAACGGGGCCACCGCCGATACCGAACTGCCGTACGACCGCGCGGGAGGACCGCCCTTCAGCGTCGCGATCAAAGACGAGAGCGGCCGCACGATTGGCAACTGGCCCTGCCAGAAGCCGCCATGGTCGAGCCTGGTTGCCGTAAATGCGAACACGGGAGAGATTGCCTGGCAGTCGCCGCTGGGGTTGAACGAATCGCTCCCGGAAGGAAAGCGCAACGCCGGGGCTCCCGGCAGCGGCGGTCCTATGGTTACGGCTGGAGGCCTGGTATTCATCGGGGCCACTACCGATCGGCGATTCCGCGCCTTCGAGTCGAAGACCGGGAAGGAACTGTGGGCGACGAAGCTCGACTACAACGTGACGGCGGTGCCGGTGACGTATCAAGGCAGGAATGGCAAGCAGTACGTAGCCGTGGTTGCCGCGAGCGGCGGGGACCGCGGAAGTAATAATCAGTCGCTGGTAGTCTTTGCATTGCCACGCTGAGGGAAGCGCGTGCTAATGAAGTGCCTCCGAAAATCCTGTCGGTATTGGCGAAGAAGAGAGTGGGACAGGCGCTTTGGGCTGTCAACCCGTAGTTTTTGTTAAAAGAAGCTTCCTACACTCATCCCGAACGAATCGACCCCAATAAGAAAGACCTTGATCGAGCCGTGGTTGGCAGGCGAAAGAGCACGTCATTTGAGAGATAGTATGATGAAAGCTTAATATGAAAACAGCCGTAATCGCATTATTGTTGTGTGGACTGGTTGCCGCGCAAACCAAGACGGGCGCCGCCAAGCAGAAAGCTCCGCCGAAGCCGGATCTGCTTGATCCGTCCACATTGACTGCTACGGCGCCGGAAGCATTCCAGGCGAAGCTCACCACAACAAAAGGCGACGTCATTATCCAGGTAACGCGGTCATGGGCGCCGCTCGGAGCCGATCGCTTCTACAACTTGGTGCGTGCCGGCTTTTACACCGACGCAGCGTTCTTTCGGGTTCTGCCCGGTTTTATGGCGCAGTTCGGACTGAGCGCGCGCCCCGACGTCTCGCAGGCATGGGTACAGGCAAAAATTGCCGATGATCCCGTCATGCAAAACAACACACGAGGCCGGATTACTTTTGCCACCGCCGGACCGAACACCCGCACCACGCAACTGTTCATCAACTATGCGGACAATTCACGGCTTGATCCTCTCGGATTCGCGCCCTTCGGCGAAGTGGTTCAAGGGATGGATGTAGTCGACAAAATTTACTCCGGGTATGGAGAACAGCCCAACCAGGGCTCCATCAGGGCGGAGGGTAAAGCATATCTGGAGAGCAATTTCCCAATGATCGACAAGATCGTCTCGGCGACAATTGTTTCCGCAGCGCCCTCCGCCGCTTCACCCGCGGCTGCGAAGAAGTGAGCCGGTTACCGGCGCCAGTAACCCGCGAAAAAGCGTCCGCCGCTATAGCGCGGTGCTGCCCAAACAGCTCCGGCGAAAGGCCGCCGTCCCCAATATCCTCCACGCCAAGCCCACCGCGCTCCCACCGGGTAATAATACCCGGGAATCCAAGCGTATCCAGGACCGTACGGTGCGGCATAAGCCACAGGCGGCGCATAGTAAACCGGCGGCGGAGCGTATGTCACTACTGGGGCTGGATATACCGGTCCGTACCCGCCAAAGCCGAATCCGATGAACACGTGCGTCCGCGCAAAACACGCTGTCCCTGCCAGCAACAAAAGGATCACCAGTTTTTTGTTCATAAACTCCTCCGTTACTCCTTGCGGCTCATGTTTGCACGATCTTTGCCAATGTTAACTTATTGAAAACAAATATCCATACTGCTGATCGACCTGGCTGAGGTCCACCGCCGGTGGTGGTTTTAGGCCGCTCGGACCGACTGCCATTTGGAGTGCAGCCAGCGCTCGAAACCTATCAAGCCCGGGTGTTCCCGGCGGACCAAGGCAATATCTATTCGGTAGGCTGGATTTTGTAACCAGCGGTAAAGCAGAGCGGCCTCGCGGCCCGCTCTTTGCTCGAAATCGCCCCAGTCCGTTTGCTGGTATTGCACTTCCCGCCCGGTCATGCGGCTAAACGCCGCGGCCAACTCGTTCATCGAAAATTCACCGCCGGCGATATCGAGAGTGTGGCCCTGCCATTTTCCCGGATGCTCGAAAGCCAGCGCGGCGAAGGCCCCCACGTCGTCCGCCGCAATCATTTGCAGTCGCGTAGTCGGCTCAAGAGGTAGTGCAAGATTTCCCGTCTCGATGCTGCTACGCATTGTCAGCCAGTTTTCCATGAAGAACACGGGCCGTAGGATCGTATAGCGAACGCCGGTTTCCCGGATGTGCTCTTCAACGCGCAATTTAATTGCAAAGTCAGGCACGCCCGTATCCTGATCCGCGGCCGCAACGGAGCTGTGGACAAGGTGACTGATGCGCGCTCGCTTGGCTGCATCTGCAAGGTTGATGCCTTGGCGGGCCTCGTTGTCGCCACCTGGGTCGTCGCTCTGCACGGAAAAGACGCCATGCACGCCTTCGAGCGCGCGTGTTAATGAGGCTTGATCGTCAAGATCGCCGCGAACCACTTCGGTGCCAGGACCAGTGAGTGCGCGGGCCTTCGGTTGGTCCGGATCGCGAGTAAGGGCGCGAACGGAAAAGCCTCTCTCGCGCAAGCGCCGCAAGGCCGCTCCGCCCTGGCGGCCGGTTGCTCCAGTAACCAAAATCACTTTCGCATTCTTATGTGCCATGGATCACCTCCTGATATTCGAGTGATGATGCATTTCGAGTGATGCTGCATTCAACCTGCCAAAATCCGGAAGGTTCCCGAGTCGACTGCAATTTACATGGAATTAACAGCAGTGACCAAAGTTCAAGGTTACTGTTGACTCATGAAAGCACTATACGCGGCATTGGTTTTAGCGGGCTGCCTTCTGCAGGCCCAATCTCGGGCGGATATCACCGTGGTGTCGGCGGGACATGAAGCTACGGCTCTCAACGGGCCTAGGTTCTGCCAGAGCTGCCACATGTCGGCGGCTCCCAGTAGCTTCACGTATGCCGGACACGAGGCGCCGCTTCCCGTGGCTTCCCTTAACGGGCCAAGATTCTGCCAGAGCTGCCACACCGCGGCCACGAGTCCGACAGACCTCCGCTGACGAAAGGCTCGGCTCCCGATATTACGAGTGACTCGTGGAGGAGGCTGAAAACGCCCGCCCCGCACCGCCAATGGCTGCCACCTTCCGCCGCAGACGACGCCAGCCGATCACCAGGGCCGTCACACAGAGTGCGGTGCCGCCCAGCATCAGCGTCAGAACCGCGATGTCCCAGGCCGGCCGGTGTCGATAGAGCCAAGGCAGGTCAAACGAGTGGAGCCCGTGATAGAGCCACCGGCTCCAGCGCGTTCCCACAGCATAGCTTTGGACGATCCGGGCGGTCTTCAGATCCACGTAATACATCGAGCTCTGGCTGTCGCGGAGCCGCACAAACAAAACCGGTAAGGGCCGGGTGTGGTGGCGGTCCACATAATAAGGCTCGTAGGCCGTGACCACGCGAACCTCGGCCAGCTCATCCGGTCGGCTGGCTTGGGCGAGAACGCCGGTCACGCGGCCAGGGTCGAACTGGGCAGCGGGTGACGCGGTCACGGGAATAATTCGCGAACGCTCGGGCGATTCGCGAGCCAGGTAGACCGGTTCTCCCGCAAACGATGTAAGTTCCAGCTCCTTCACCTGGAGAACGGAAGCCACCTGCGCCAGCGCCGCGCGCGGCTGTTTGGCCGCAAAACCGGAGAGCGGCAGCGGGCCACCGCGGAGCGCCCTTGCCAAATGGGAGGCGTCGCCCGGCGCCTGCCAATCGAAGGGTTCCATAGAGAGCATCCCGCTGAAGACCCAAGTGCAGGTGACCAGTCCAAAGAGCAGGCCCAGCATCGTGTGCCACCGTTTCTGTCCCGCGTAAGGGATGCTCGACGGCCCTTGCGGAAAGCGGTAGCGTTTTTGGGAAGGCGAATACAGCAGAACTCCGACTACCAGCCCGAAAACTGTCATCACCGTGCCCACACCGGAGGCCCAAATGACTACCTTGCTCCACAGCAGCCCGTCTTTCCGCAGCACGGTGAAGTAAAGCCAATGCGGGATAGCTCCGAAATAGGCGCCCATCCTCGATCCGCGAGTGGTCGCTTGCACCACCTCGCCGGTCACCTGCGAAACGTAGACCTCCGCGCCGGTGGGCCAGGAGTATTTCAGCAGCGGCCGCCACGCTCGAAATTCACCGCTGACGGTCCACTGGTCCTCTTCCGTAAGGGATCCCTCGAACTTCGCGGCGCCGGCCGGTTGTCCGGTCCATGCCGCAGCTATGCGCAGCGCCAGATCGGGAGAGAACTCGTCTTGAAGCTGTCCATTATCCGCATACACGACGGCAGGCAGGCCACCCAACCTGAATCGGTAGACAGGCCGGCCGTCGAGCATGGAGAGACGCACCTGGCCGGGGGTTTGAGACGTATCGAGGCGGGCGTAGGCCTGTTCCGGCGTGAGTTGGATGCGAGCCGCATCGAGCGGCATCGCGTGCGCCAGCCGGTCCCTGGCGTCCACTCCCGGATAATCCCAGTACATCAGCACGATGCCGGAGACGAACCAGGTAGCGAACAGGACGCAGAACGCCACACCCATCCAGCGGTGGCTTAAGATGGCCCACTTGCGAAACCAGATGCCGGTCTTCGACATCATTGGCATTCTACGCCATCCCGGATGGTTACTACGGTCACGATCCGGTCTCGATCCGGTAGTGACCTTTTTTTCGGTAATCGGACCGGAGTATTATGGTAGGCTCACTGAACGGAGCCTGGGGACGTCTGAATGCTTATGATGCTTGCGTATGACCCGTCGACTAATCCTCTCAACAACAACGAATGGTCGTTTCCACTCGTCGAGATCTTCCACATCACCGGGTTCGCCCTCTCGATCGGGACGATCGCGATTGTCGATTTCCGTCTGCTCGGCCTGGCCCTGCGCTACGTAAAGCCCGCGCAATTGCTCAAGGACACGGCCCCCTGGACGCTGTTCGGCCTGGTGATCATGCTGATCACGGGTCCGCTCATCTTTTCTTCGGATCCTCGCATGTACCTCTACAATGAATCCTTTCGGTTCAAGATGGGGGCCTTATTGGCCGCGATCGTCTACAACTATACGATTCACCGTAAAGTGGCCCAGTCGGATGTCTCTCCGGGGGTGGGCAAGGTGGTAGGGGCCATCTCCCTTCTGCTCTGGGTTTCGGTGGTGGCGGGTGGGTTGTTTATCGCGTTTTACTAAATTTGGAGGGATTGGTGCCCATTTCTGAAACGATCCAAAGTATCGGGTTTATGACGGACCTGCGGGAGTCTGCGCTGGTCTTTCCGATCATGCTGACAACGCATCTCTCTTGCATTGCCGTTTTCGGCGGACTGATCCTGATGACGGACCTGCGTTTGCTCGGCCTGGCCATGACAAGCCGGTCTGTAACGGACGTGGTGGGACAATTCCGGATCTGGAAACGCGTGGGCTTCTGCATTATGGTCACGATGGGGGGAATGCTGGCAGGGTCGGAGGCGGTCAAGTACTCGGCCAACCCATTTTTTTGGGGCAAGATGACGCTGCTGGTTCTGATGGGCGTGCACGCCCTGGTGTTTCGCGGCAGCGTCTACAACAACACCGAGGAAATCGACCGACTCCCGGCCATTCCGACTCGGGCTAAGGTGGCGGCCAGCTTGTCGCTGGCACTCTGGTTCGGCTTGGTCTGCATGGGCCGGTTGATCGGATACTACGAGGCCCCACAGGAGAAGGCCGCAGTAAGTCACCAGGTCACGGCCGCCGCCCATGTTCCTCGCTGAAGCGAATCCGCTCAATACGTCTGAGTTGATCTTTCCGGCGCTCGAATGCATTCATATCGCGGGGTTCGCACTGTCAGTGGGAACGATCGCCATCGTGGATTTTCGGCTTCTCGGTTTGGGGATGCGCCATCAGACACCCGCTGAGATCGCGAAGGACCTCGCTCCGTGGACATTGTTCGGCCTGGCCATCATGCTCTTTTCCGGGCCGCTGCTGTTTTCCTCCGATCCCGACATGTATTACCTCAACCGATCCTTCCAGGTGAAAATGGTTTTGCTGGTGCTGGGAATCGTTTTCAACTATACGATCCGCCGCAAGACGGCTCTGTCGGGAGCCTCACCATTCCGCAGCAAACTGGTGGCCTGTATTTCGATCGCTCTGTGGGTAGGGGTGGTCTTCGGCGGGATTTTTATCGCATTCGTGGGCCAGTTCGTATAATGTCGCTTCTATCTATTTGCCAATGGGTGCAAAGCACCGGTTTTTTCACGGACCTGCGCTCGTCGTGGTACGTCTACCCGGTTGTCATGTCCCTGCACATGACCGGAATTGCCCTGTTCGGCGGCATGGTCCTGGCAGTAGATCTGAGACTGCTGGGTGTGGCGATGCGCAAGCGCCCTGTAGCTGACGTGGTCTGCCAGTTGCGCGCATTGCAGTGGGCCGGCTTTCTGCTTGTGGCTACCTGTGGCATTCTGATGTTCGGTTCCAAGGCCGAGGAATACTACTACAACGCATTCTTTCGCACCAAGATGGTGATTCTGTCACTCATCGCCGTGCATGCGCTGGTTTTCCGCCGCAGCGTTTATGGGAGTGTCGTGGAATTCGACAAAGCGGGACGGATACCGGGTCGAGCTAAACTGGCAGCCGCGCTTTCGCTGATTCTCTGGACCGGCATGGTGATCGCGGGCCGGGGTATAGGGTACATCGAGCCGCCGCTCGACAAGATCCACGCGCAGGTGTCTGCTCCAGCGGCGCTCACGGCACAACGGCGCTAGCCTGGGCGGCGCCCGGCCGAAAGTGGCGCCGGATCTGCAGAGTCACCACGACCGCCGCCGCCAGGGTCAATGCGCCGGTAGTCACATGCGCCACTGTGGAAATCACCACAGGAAGCGTGCTTTCGTCGGCCATCATACGGACGATAAAGGCCGCGAATCCCAGAAATACCTGCGTGCCCGCAATCGCCATCATGATAATTGCGCAGGGGCGTAAGGTGCGATGCGTGGGGCATTGGTTCATCACCAGCACCCCGACCAGCAGAATGGCCAGCGCCACCACCAATGCACCCACAATGTGCAGCGTCGGTCCCATGGCCTTGTGGCGGACCGCCGCTCCCAGTGCCACCTGCACCACGACCAGGCCCACCATGACGACCGCGCAGGAGCGCAGCGGCGGCGCGGACATGTCGTCCACCATTTCCGGTTCCCGCTTCCAGCCGCTCGACGTGACCAGAGCGATCGCCACCGTGGCCGCAAAGAAAAGCTGCGCCAGAAACGCGTGAGCCGCGCCCCTCGTTACAGCCAACACCACGGCCAGGGGGAAAAGCACCCAACCCAGCCGGCGCAACTGGATTGCAAGTCCGAGCGTGAGCAGGCCCACCACGGCTCCCGCCCACCGGTGGATCTGATCCAGGCCCACTTGATGGCTCGTGACCTCGGCGCCCGTCGCCACCAAAAACAAAGTAGCCAGCGCGAGTCCCGCCGCATACCAACCAATTCGCGGACTGATTACAAGGTCGCGAGGCTTTGCCGATTTCGCCGCCCTTCCTCGAATTGCACGTGGGGCAGGCGATTCGGCTGTCCTCCCCGGCCGAGATCGAGCGCCTGCCTCACTCAGTGCGCCAATCCACTGTCGCGCTGCGACGCCGCCAAGCACCAGACCAACCGCGGAAACGATCCATGTTGTAACCGCGCCCCAGAGCAGGCACATCAGGCCTACGGCCATCAATGCCGGCGCATAACTCGGCTGTGGCAACCGTTCCGGGAGCGGCTTATGCCATTCCGAATTCATCGCAAGGCCTCCGGCACGGCCGGACGCTCCGACGTGGCATACCAGCGGACAGCCGTCAACATGATCCCACTCAAGTAGACGAAGCAGCCTGGTACCCACATGAGCATACCGCCTAGTTGCTGGTCGTTTTTCGGATCGAGCCCCCAACCGTCGCGAACCAGTGCGAGTATGCCGGACCGATCCACCGGATTAAGATACACCGGATAGATGCCGGGCCGCGCGATGGCCAGGAGCGCACCGAGCAGGCTGCAGGCCACGCAGGCGCTAAACAAGTACGCGATTCCGCCAAGCGCGGCCAGGCGGCGCTCTTCGATGGGGTGAAGAATCGGCCACCAGAAAATCGCTCCAGTCACCAGAAAACTCAAGTGTTGGAGAATATGCAAGGCCTGGCTTGCCAGCGCAGCATTAAACAGCGCTGGAACATGCCACACGATCATCGCGCCGACACCCACCGGCCACGCCGCGAGCGGCCGCGCGAGCACACGTTCAACGCGGCTGATGAGCGGCTGCCTTAGCGCCGCTTCCACGATTCTCCGCGGTATTCCCATCAGCCACAATGCCGGAACGACTAACGCTAGTAGAAAGTGCTGGAAGACGTGTGCGCTGAAAAGGTATTGGTCAGCCAGAGTATCGACCGGCGACACCAGGTCCAACAAAAGCAGCAACACACCGCTCAGGAAGGAGAAAGTTCGTGCCGGTGCGCTGCCTCGCACCAACGCCAGGTAACCTGCCGCCAGCACCGCGCAGCCCGCCACTACTGACGGTTCCCAATCCCAGGCTGAGGCGAACAGTTCCGCGGTAGTCATAGGAAAGTCCAGAGGTACACGACGGCGAAAATAACGAGCCAGACCCCATCGACGAAATGCCAGTACATGGCTACCGTTTCGACCGCGGCGCGCTGGGGGTGCAAGCCCAGCACAATCGCCAGCAGCGCGATTCCTCCCAGCACATGCAGACCGTGAATTCCCGTTAGCGTGAAAAACGTAGTCCCGAAGACGCTCTGGCTGATGGTGACGTTTTGCCGGAACAGCCGCAAGTACTCGTTTGCCTGACCGAACAGAAAGAAGGCGCCGAGCAGGATGGTTCCCGCTAGCCACCACCGCTCGCCGCTCGCCGCCGCGCGTTGCACGGTGAAACTGCTGGCCAGCAGGCATGCTGTGTAAACCGCCGTGACGGGCAGGTTCAGGTTTCCAGCCGCCGCGCCTAGGCTGGAACTGCGGAAGTACACAAACGCCGCAATCAGCATGAAGAAGAAAACCGCCTCGCTGAGGAGGAAGAGCGCCATGCCGAACTGGGCCCGCTGCCGCATCACGCGCCTCCCTCAACAGCCCAATCGGGCGATTCCGGATGTTTCAGATCCCACAGTGGCCGCCGGCTGAGCACCGGTGGAACCCGTTCGAAGTTTTCAGGCGGAGGCGGCGAGGCCGCGGCCCACTCCAGCGTCCAGGCATCCCAAGGGTCGTTCCCGGCGCGCGCTCCGGAGGCCAGGCTGGCGAAAATGTTTACGCAAAACACCAGGGCGCCCAGGCCCAGGATCACCGCTCCAAACGTCGATATCATGTTGAGCGCGCCCCACCAGGGCAGGTCCGGATAGGTGTAAACGCGGCGCGGCATTCCTAACAGTCCCAAAAAGTGCTGCACGAAAAACGTCAGATTGAACCCGACGGCGACCATCCAGAAGTTCCAATGCCCCAGCGTTTCGTTCAGCAGGCGCCCGGTGATCTTGGGGAACCAGTAGTAGGCGCCTGCGAACAGCGCGAACGCGGTGCCGCCGAACAGCACGTAATGAAAATGAGCCACTACGAAATAGGTATCGGTCAATTGCCAGTCGATGGGAACGATGGCGAAGCCGACGCCGCTTAACCCACCTACTGTGAACTCCAACAGAAACGCCACTGCAAAAAGCATGGCCGTGGTGAACCGGATGGCGCCTCCGGCCATGGTGGCCGTCCACGCGAAGATTTTGACGCCCGTCGGGACAGCGATCAGCATGCTGGCCGCAGCGAATACCGAAATGAAGATCCGGCCGAGCGCCACCGCAAACATGTGATGCACCCAAACGCCATAGCTAAGAAACGCTATCGCCAGCGTGGATGCCGCCACAAATCCGTAGCCGAAGATCGGCTTGCGCGAGAAGACCGGGATAATCTCCGAAATCATTCCGAACGCCGGGAGCACCATGATGTAGACTTCGGGGTGGCCGAAAATCCAGAAGTAATGTTGCCAGAGGATCGGGGAACCGCCATGCGCGGGGTCGAAGAAATGCGCCGCCAGCAGGCGGTCGCTCAGGAGCATCACCAGGGCCGCGTTGAGCGCCGGCAGCGCGAACAGGATCAAGACCGAGTTCACCAGCGTCATCCACACGAAGAGCGGAAGCCGTCGAATCGTCAATCCCGGCGCGCGCAAGGTGGCAATCGTTACGACGAAGTTGATGGCGGCGGTCACCGATCCTGTGCCGAGCAGCAGCAAGCCCAAGGCCCAGTAATCGAGGCCGGCGTGGGTCGAGTATGCCTTTTCGCTTAGCGGGGCATAGCTGAACCAGCCGGCATCTGGGGCGCCGCCGGCCAGGAAGCTGAAGTACAGTAGGAAACCTCCGCAAGGCAGCAGCCAGAAGCTGAGGGCGTTGAGACGCGGAAAAGCCATATCGCTGGCGCCGATCATAAGCGGCACCAGATACACGCCGAACCCGATCAATACCGGCATCACCACCAGGAAAATCATGGTAGTCCCATGCATGGTGAAGATCTGGTTGTAGGTTTCTGGAGAGAGTACCGTCAGATTCGGCAGCGACAACTGGGCCCGCATGGCCATGGCTTCCAGCCCGCCCACCAGGAAGAAGAAAAGGGCCGTCACCATGTAGAGAATGCCGATCTGTTTGTGGTCGATGGTGGAAAGCCAGACCCGCGGACCGGTCATTGCAGCGTCTCCAAATAAGCGGCCAGCGCACGAGCCTCCTCGCCGGACACGCGCGAGTCGGGCATGTGGTTGCCGGGTTTGATCGACTGCGGATTGGCGATCCAGCGCGTGAGATTCTGCGGCGAGTTGGGGAGGTCCCCGCCCAGGAGCCGCCGGCTGGCCACGTGCGAAAGAGGCGGGCCCTTCTGCGAGTCTGCGTGACAATCCAGGCACTTTTGCTCGCGGAAGATGCGTGCGCCCTCAGCCGCAAAACCGGCGGCCGGCTCCTCTGGCGTCTCTGCCTGATGCCGGAGCCACGCGGAAAAATCGGCCTCCGGCTCGGCGACTACCAGGAAGCGCATCCACGCATGTTGCATCCCGCAAAACTCCGAGCAAGTGCCCTGGTAAATTCCCGGCGTATCCGCTTCCAGCCACAGGTAGCCGGCACGTCCGGGCACAGCGTCCATTTTGCGCGCCAACTGGGGCACCCAAAAATCGTGAATCACGTCCGCCGAATCGATGCGCGCCAGAAGCCGCCGGCGAGCGGGAATATGAATCTCGCTGGCGGTCACCGCGCCGTTCGGATACCGCGCTTCCCACCACCATTGATGGCCAATGATCGCCAAATCGGGCGGCTGGTGTGGCTCAAGGGGCGCATCCACGAAGGCCATCGTCCGGACGGTGAAGATGAAAATCACGATCACGATAAGCAAGGGAATGGCCGTCCAGGTGACCTCGATCCGCCGCGAGCCGAAATGTTGCCGCGGCTCAGCCTCGCCCCCGCGCGCACGATAGCGCACGATGCTGTAGCTCACCAGACCGGCCACCACGAGGAAGATGATCGCGGCCAGCCAGAGAAATGACGTAAATAACGTAGAGATGGCTTGTGCTTGTGGCGATTGTGGATGGAACACTGACACCCGCGAGCCTTAACGTTGATTCATTCAGTGCTGGGGCCCGCCATCCACCGGCGATCCAGCGGACACTTTACGGCCGTCGGCCAACACGATTGAACGCGCCGACGCGATGTTGGAAGCACCACGAGCACGATAGCCGGTCACAGTCACCTTGTCGCCCACCTTAAGCGAATTGCGGTCCCACCCCAGTTTCGCCAAGGTATTCGGCCCTGCGGTTTCAAAAGTCCAGTTCACCAGGCTTCCGCTCTCTTCCTTCACGTTGACATAGAAATATGTATGCGGGTTCGACCAATCTACTTTAGTGACTACTCCGGAGAGAGTCACCTGCTTCTTCGCGTCGAACTCCACAGCGAACGCGTGATGTGCAGATAGCGGCGCGGCCATCGCCAGCAAGCCTATTACCGGACTCAAGAATACACCCTTGACTCTCACGCGTTACCTCTAGTCACTCTGGAACCCGATACGTCCATTTTACGCTACGGTTACTCATTTGCATCGGTCTGCGAGGTTGGGCTTCTCCCGATATTTATCGTGGCAGTTCGCACAAGCCGTCGCCATTGCATCGGCGGCGTCAAGAATGTTGTCCTGATTCTTGGATTGCGCCGCCTTGTAGGTCTTCATCCCCGCGTCCCTTAGTCTTTGGACGAATCCGGCCCAATCTGCGTTCCGGAGGGGAACATCCAACCCGTTCGCGCACTTCCGTCCCGGAATCATAAGTAGGTTTGCGGCCTCGGCAATCGCCAAGCCGCTATTCTCAACCGCTTGCCATTTTCCATAAGAACTGGCTAAAGGATTCGTTGCAGTTGACGGGTCCTTAGCTGGTGGTACATCGTTCGGATTTTCGTTCTGAGCGGCAAAAACAACATTCGAGCTGGGAAACAAAATCCCTTTCATCAATTGGCCGAGGTTCGCATAAACCTGGGTCGCGGGGACCGCAGCGCGGCCCTTCGTAGGTACGGGCGCGGCGCCACGCGCCGGCGGCTGCGTCTGCGAGAGTCCAACGAACACGAATAGTCCAGTCCACGCGAGTCCCACCAGGGCTAATTTGTAAGTACGCATCTTACTTTCCTTTCAGCATTGCCGCTACTTCACGTTCTCGATCGGCAGCTCTTCGGGCGACCCACCGGCATACATTTTAGCCGAATCGAAGAAACCGGCAGTCGTCAGATGCATCTCGACGTCCTTGTCTCCCTTGTTTTCCCAGAACCAGCCATGAATCCCGGTGCTCGGCGCCGTGAACGAACCGTACGAGTGATCCTTGCCCACCTTGTCGTCCAGTTCATAGCTCTCGTAGTAGTCTTTGTTCGGCTTTTGATCCGGCTCGCCATGGAACTCAAAGCGAAGCTTTCCATTCGCTTTCCAGGCATACACCATCCCGGCGCCTTTTTGCAGGTGATATTTAATCTCCACTCCGTCGCCCGGACGCAATGTCATATCCTCGGTGTCCACCTTATAGACCGCTGACTGCGGTGTGTAGACTCCAACCACTGCCGGCGTGGGCGCCACCGCAGCCACAGGAGCGCTGTCCGGCTTAGTCTCTGTGGCTTTCGAAAGATCCGTTAGACCCAGCTTAGCCCCCATTTTCAGCGGGTCGATTCCATATTCCGCGGGCAATACCGCGGTAAAGAGAATCAATAGCGCAACGGCAAGCGCGATGCCCGTCGCCCTGGCGATTTTCCCCTTCGAAGGGGCCATTCTCGGTATGTCTCGTGTTTCCATGGGCGTCCCTATCTGCGAATTACGCTGTCACGAAGTATCCGGCAACCTGATATCCGACCAGAATGAAGCCGACCGCCATTAGTGCCGTATTAGTGGCGAAGGCATGACGGAGAAAACCACTCTGCGTGCGCCACACGCTGAGAGCGATCAGAATGGCTGTCAGCGCCAGCACCTGTCCGATTTCCACTCCGATGTTGAAACTAAAAATGTTTGTCACCAAACCGTTCCGGGCTAAGTCAAGTTCCTGAAGCTTGGTTGCAAGGCCAAACCCATGGAACAAACCAAAAATCAAGACCGCAAGTTTCGTATTAGGTTGGAATCCCAGGAAGCGTTTGAAGCCATCCATGTTGTCGAAGGCTTTATATACCACCGAGAAGCCAATGATCGCATCGATCAGATACGGGTTCGCATGGATGCCACCCAGAACGCCGCCTAACAGCGTAATGCTATGACCGAGCGTGAACAGGCTGACATATTGGACTATGTCCTTGAGTCTGTAGAGAAAGAAGATGACTCCCGCCAGGAACGCGAGATGGTCGTATCCCGTAACCATGTGCTTAGCGCCAAGGTACATAAAGACCGCGATGGCACGGCCGCTATTCGCCTGAACAAATGAGGCATCGCGCTTCGACACGTTATGCGCACTGGCGGCGCTGGGGTACAGGACGGCCAAGACGATGAAAACCGCTATTACCAAGGCCGTCGCTCTAAATAACATATTCCCTCGCTTTCCATGCTCAGAATGTAAGCTTCAGCGCTAGCTGCACGAGCCGTGGCGGGGCGGTTTTCACCACTTGGCCGAATAGGTTGGTGCCGAAATCGGCGTTCACCGCCGCCGGTCCGAAGAATTGCGCGTGGTTAAATATATTGAATGTCTCCATTCGAAATTGGAGGGCCTTCGTCTCCGTCAGTTGAAATGATTTGAGCAGCGCGATATCGAAATTCAGTATGCCTGGCCCATAGAACGAACGCCGTGAGGCGGAGCCTGGAGTTCCCAATTGATTGATGCTGAACAGAGACGTATTAAAGTACGGCAACCCGTTCCTGGGGTTGTGATTGAGATTCAGATCTCCCTGGGTGTAATCGGGCAGATCGAGACTATGATTGTTCACCCCGTTCGGTATGCTGCCCTGAAGTGAGTTGTCACCGTGCTCCGCGATGGTTACCGGGAAGCCCGTGCTCGCTCGAGTAATGCCTGAAATCGCCCACCCCTGGGTCACGACTCGTGCTCTGCGCGAAAGAAGTTCCAGCGGGAGCTGATATCGGTAGGTAGCCACGAAGTTGTGCCTCAGATCCCAGGCAGAAAGCGCTCGCGTTCGCCCGAAGTTGTACGGATCGACGATATCGGAGATGCTCGATGCCTGATCTATGGACTTGCTGAAAGTATAGGCTAGCATGACATCCAATCGCCGGCTGCTGTGCCGTAGGCTGGCTTCGAACGCATTGTAATTGGAGTTGCCGAAGCTGCCTTCGAAATCGTCATTGCTGAAATTCGAGCCAAAAGGGCCGCGAGTGCCGTTGAAAATCTGGCCCGATGCGCTCACGTAGGTAGCGTCCTCGGCAAAGGGCCCACACGTCGGCGATCCGGGAGCGACTGCGCTCGGTTTGCTCAACGCCAGGCAGAGAGCTGGATTGCCAGGATTGGCGGAGTATACCAGCAGCAAATGATGCGCTTGGGAGCCGACATAACTCAGACCTAGCAGGGTTTCTTTCCCGAATTGCCGCTCGACGGACAAAAAGTAATTCTCGTTGTAGGGGTACGTATTGCCACGGTAAGGCGTCGTCATTCCAGCTTGGGGCAGAAATGGTGAAAAATCGATATTCGGATTGGGACGATTCACCGAGGCGTTCAATGGTGGGAATGTGAGCGGAAACGGCTGGACGTGCGTCCGTCCGTCCGCGGCACTGATGAAGGGCGTGGCGAACAACGGCGGCGCGGGACTGGTGTAGCTTAGTCCATAGGGGGGCTGGGGCTCGTCGATCGCGATTGTATTTCCTTGAATGACTGTATAGAAGATCCCGAAGCCGGCTCGAATGCTGGTTTTGTCGGGACCTCCGATGATCTTCCCCAGAAGTCCACTCGCTTTGCTGGGCGAGTAGGCCACTCCGAACCGCGGAGCAAAACGGTTCTTTTGCGGAACCAGTGTATTCGGAACCCCTGCATCGGTGGGATAGACCAACCCCGTCGGAGCTGTTGGAAACACCTTGGATTGCTGGCCCAGGTTAAATGTTGGAATTTGGTTATATTTCTCGGACCAATATTGCATTAGGTCCCACCGTACGCCAAAATTCAGCGTGAGGCCGGCCCTGGCCCGCCAGCTATCCTGCACAAACCCGGCCGCGTACTTATGGCGTCCATAGAACGTCTGCGAATCGGCCTGATTGTAGTTGCTGGCCACACCAATCAAAAAGTCCGCGAACTCGGAACCCGTTTCCGTGCCGGTGAACAAGAATGATCCATTAAATGTAGGATTTGGATTGACGTTTACCTGCTCGTAGCTGACCTGGAAACCAGCCTTGATGGTATGGGGCCCGAGAACCTTCGCCAAATTGTCGATGATCGAGTAGGTATTATTTGCCTGCGTGAGATTTGTAATCGGCGTCCCCATGACAAAGGATGGGAACACGATATTCTCAATACCTTCAATCGACGGCGCAAGGGGAACAATACCCGGAGTTCCCGGGCCGGTCACAAAACCTTGTGATGCCAGACTCGGGCCAACGCCGCCCGAGGGCTGGCCCACATTGTTAGCATACCGCATGTAACTCAGGCGCAACTCATTCACTGCGGTGGGGCCGAACGTCTTCGTATCGCTCAAATTTAAGAGCTGCGATCGTCCCAGATTCAAGGCCGCGAAACCGGGAACACTCGCGCCTCCTTGTCCAGTCGGATATGGATTGTTCAGGTTGTAGTCGTCGAAATAATAGTAGCCCGAAATCAACCCCCAGCGGTCGCTGTTGGCGTCCAGTCGAAAACTGCCTTTGTCGTCGCGCAAAATCTTTCCATAGGCCCCCGTGGAGAAAGTGGAATCGCCAACGTTGGGAGTGGGGATATATTGTAATAGATGCTTAGTGGGGTCCGACCAGGCCCGTTGGGGAATAACGGCATTCGGGAACACGCACTGGGCGCTGGTAACACAACCAGGCGTATAATACGGTTCATTCGCGCTCACACCGTAGCCGAGTTTCTGTGTCAGAAGATTGGCGAGATACGGACCGCTCACTTGGCCGTTGAGAGAATCTCTCTGGTCGCTCAGATTGCCCGTGCGATCCGTGAGCGTCGGGACCGGAATCAACCCCGTGTCGATACCCTGGCTCTGCCGCGTTCCCTGATAATCACTGAACAGGAACAGCTTGTTTTTCTTGGCCGGTCCACCGATCGTACCGCCAAACTGGTTTTGCCGGTAAAAGCCGCGTTCCGGCGAAAAAAAGTTGCGAGCATCGAGATCTGTGTTCCGCAGAAACTCGAAGGCGCTCCCGTGGAAGTCATTGGTTCCTGATTTCGTCACCACGTTGACGACGCCACCGCTATAGTTGCCATACTCCGCGTCGAAGTTGTTGGTCAAGATTCGGAACTCGGCGATTGAGTCGAGGTTCGGCACAACCGAGGTGCCGCCATTCATCAGTTCCTTCACATCACCACCGTTTACCATGAAGCCGTTGGCGTCTTCGCGCTGCCCGCTAATCGATTGATTACCAGGGTTCAGAGCCCCAGAAGGAGCGATCGCGACCGAGGCGCCCGCCATGACGATGGAATCGGGTTGCTGCGTGGTTGTGGGCACAATTCCCGGCTGAAGCGCCAGCAGATCCGTGAAGCTCCGGCCGTTGAGCGAAACCGCAGTCATCTGCTTGCCTGAGACCACATCGCCTAATTGCGTGCTTGCCGTCTCGACATGAACCTCCGACACCGTATCGAGGACGGTGACCTCCTCGGATCGCTGAGCCAACTCAAGCGTCATGTTCTGCTCCACGGCTGCGTTGGCGTCGATCGCCAACCCCGTCCGTTTCTCCGAGCGGAATCCTGGCGCCTCGAAGAGAATATCATACGTTCCCACAGGCAAGCTGGGCAACGAATAATCCCCTTTACCGTCCGTCGTAGTTTTGGTCTGGATGCCCTGGGCGGTGTTCGTGACGGTGAGCATGGCGCCGGGAATGCCAGCGCCGGTGGGGTCCTTGACGGTGCCCGCAATCCGACCGGTCACGGCGCCCCAGGCAATCGAACAGCATACCAGAAGGATCGCAGTTATCAATCGTCCTATACCTTGTGTTTTCATTAAAAAGCGTCCTTCGAGTACTAACCAACACCCGGAGCCTAGCACGGAAAGCCAAGAATCCCGCCTAAGGGACGGTCATCTCTGGGATTGTGACTGAACGTGACCGGTCACGATCTTTGGGTTCACTGCTCTATAGGGGTGAATGATACGCTGCGCTAACGGCCGGCTCTGGCGAGTTTCTTGGCAAAGCCGAGATTGGAGCCATTGCGCGCTCGATAGACGGTCACAGTGACCCGGTCGCCGGGCTTTACGGTATCGATTTTCCAGCCGCCCAGGATTTGAGCGTTCGGGCTGCCCATTTCCACTTCCCAATTCGCGGTATGGTCTGCGTCCTTCACATCAATGAAGAAATGGACATGGGGATTACTCCAATCAATCTTCGTCACGGTGCCGGTTAACGTGATCGATTGGTTCAGGTTGTATTCCGCTTCCAGGCTGTGATGCGCAAGAACCGGCCCGGTCGCGGACAAGAAAATTACGCACGTAAGGAGCACAACTCGTCTGAGCGACATAACACCTCCCCTCGCTACTTCCTGGTGGTGCGTTTTGGGTCTCTGTGGGCAACTATACCCGAGCCGTTCCTTCAACGCAAGCGAGATGTGATGCTAGGGTAGCGGAGCCCCCGTTTTTTCTGTTGACAATGAGTTGCAACTGGAATTAATATTCTCTTTCGGCATATGGTCCAGCACATGCAACTGAATGTCACCTGGGGCCGCGGGCCACGCTGCTTTGCGAAGGCCTTACTCGCCTGCGCGCCCTATCTGTTAGTGGCCTCCGATGCTCCTTACATGGTGACTTACACACACCAGATGGAAGAGCCCGGCAATCTGGAAATTGCGGCAAATCAAGTGACGGCGCGGCCCGTCGGGGGCAACCGGTTTCTCAATCAACTGACGGAGCTGGAATACGGCGCGACAGCGTGGTGGACCTCGGAATTGTACCTGTCCGGTCAAGGCACGTGGCATGACAGCGCCGTATTCACTGGCTTTCGATGGGAGAACCGCCTCCGCCCTCTGCTCGGTGAACATTGGATTAATCCCGTTCTCTACGTCGAGTTTGCGAACACCAACGGCGCCGACAAGAGCCTGAAGGAAGTCGTGGGACATGACGGTTTCACCGATCAGCTCGTCCCGAACGAAGAAGCCACGCGCGAGCATAAACACGAACTCGAGACCAAACTTATTCTCTCCAGCAATTTTCGCGGATGGAATATTGCCGAGAACATCATCGCCGAAAAGAACCTGAACAATAATCCGTGGGAATTCGGGTATGCGGTTGGTGTAAGCCGGCCCTTAGCCCTGGCGGCCAGCCCCGAGAAGTGCCGGCTGTGC
>Ga0207090_1075_pt1 | contig 25789 bp, 13 predicted proteins | sample Alteio_BWMinHeat_50_FD_153565 | JGI IMG/M metagenome (GOLD analysis project Ga0207090, IMG submission 153565) | Enriched cells from forest soil in Barre Woods Harvard Forest LTER site, Petersham, Massachusetts, United States -... | ecosystem: Environmental > Terrestrial > Soil > Temperate forest >...
AACTCGACTGGATCTGACGCACCATGATACGGCTGACTGGAGCAGTCTGGGCAAGACGGTGAATGTGGTCATCGTTAAAAGAGTAGATCCCGCAAGAATGTCCCTTTCCTGCCGTTTCAAAGATCCGCCGCACTTTATCGAGGGTGTCGTCAAAACCATTGCATTTGAAAAGCGACAGCACGACGCCAAGCTTCTCCGTGGAAAACAGATGCTGTTTGCCGATGTTCGTCTCCGGCACGATGAAGAACGTCTTGCCGGCCGGCAGGTGGATATGCGCCTTTGCCGCGATCACTGGCGCGGGCCGTGCAATGGTGTCCGCAGTTCGCCGCCCCTGGTCGTCCCAAAAAGCGCCTTGGAGTAACCGCTTTTCCTCGGGGTTGACGAGATAGCCGCCCTCCTCCTGCAACCGGCCCAGAAACGCATCATAGATCGATGAGTCCACGAGAAGATTCCCATCCGCGGAGCATCCAGAGCCGTAGTCGTTGATTTTACTGATGCGTGTGTAGCGCGCCGCTTCTTCGATGTTGGCGGTTTCGTCAACCACCATCGTCGCGTTGCCGGCGCCGACTCCAAAGGCCGGTTTCCCCGAACTGTACGCGGCGCGCACCATCGCCGGACCACCCGTAGCGATCGTCAGATCGCAAATCGACATCAACTCATTGGCCAACGGAATGCTCGGCTGTTCAACGCACTGCACAACGTCTTCCGCAACACCGAGCTTCTTTAGCGCAACCCGGATCATTCTCACGGCCTCGTTCGTCGTCTTCCGGCTCGAAGGGTGCGGACTAAAAATGACCGCGTCCTTGCACTTGATCGCGTACATCGCGATGGTGATAGGTGTGATATATGGGCTGGTCACCGGAATGAGCGAGCAGATGACGCCGGCCGGTTTCGCGTATTTTACGATTCCGCGCTCGGGAATCTCTTCGATGATCCCCATGCTCTTCTGCCGGAGCGCGTCACGGAGCACGCCCAGGACCTTGGCGCGCCGAGTAGGCTCACGGCTTCCCATACCGGTCTCATCGACGCTCATATTCGCCAGGCGAGTGGCAGCTTCCAGGTTGGCTGTTTCCCAGGCAACCGCACGGCAGATGCGATCGACAGTCTCCTGGTCGTAATCGGCGATCTGCTGCATGGCGCGGCGCCCGGTTTCGAGCAGTCCGTTTGCGGTTTCTATCTCTGTCGAGGTGAGTGTCCGTGCTGCCATTTAATGTTGTCCAAGAGTATTTGGAGAGTCGGATTATGTCTACCGAATCAAGTTCCTGCGAGACTGTTACGGTAGTGACACCGTAACGTCATAGCGATTATCCTTCGCGGCGGGCAGTATTTCGTTCAGTTTCTGGAGAATAACTACATGCAGCCCTGGCGTTCAGCGATCGTCGACTCGGCGGACGGCATTATTCGGTATCGAGGTTATGACGCGGCATCATTGATGACGCAACGGACATTTACTGAAACGATTTTCCTCCTGCACCGGGGCCGGCTGCCCAGCAAAGCCGAACGATCGGTCCTTGACGCTATTCTGATCGGCGTGGCCGATCACGGTTCAGGCGCGCCGTCGTGCGCGGCGGCACGCATCGCTTTTTCAGGAAACCGGCAATCCGTTTCCGCCGCCGTCGCTGCGGGAATTCTTGCAGTTGGTGATGATCATGGGGGAGCCGGAATGGGCTGCATGGACATGATTGCATCCGCCCTTGCACGCGTCCGCAGCGAGAATTTATCGCTTGAACAAGCCGCGACACAGATAATTAGAGAGACCAGGCAGGAAGGCCGGCGTATTGCCGGGCTTGGTCACCGGGTGCACCATGCCGATCCGCGGACGCCGGTCCTCTTTGATCTGGCGCGCAAGAACGGCATAGCCGGCCAGGGAGTCGCCTTCATGGAGACGCTTGAAAAAGTGGCGGCTCAGCTGATTAAACCGCTCCCCATCAACATCGATGGCGCGCTCGCCGCCGTTTTGCACGATATGGAGTTTGCACCTGCGTTCGGCCGTCTGGTGTTCATAATAGGCCGCACGGCCGGCCTTTGCGCGGAGGTCGCTGAAGAGCTCGGCCGTGAGAAGCCGATGCGCATCAAGATTCCCGTTGAATATGACGGGGAACCGCCCCGCAGTCTCCAGTAAGATACGCCGATGGCCTCGAAAACCGCCGGAACGACGAAGGGCCGGTTGCCTGGCAAACTCATTCACCACCAGTTGAACCGGATCCTCGCAAGCAAGACGTTCAGTCAGGTTGACCGCTTAAAGCGATTCGTCACCTTTATCGTCGAGGAGGCGATCGCGAGGCGCGGCGGAGAACTCAAGGAGTATGTCATCGGGGTTCAAGTTTTCGGAAAGGAGCCTTCGTTCGATCCCCGCACCGATCCGATTGTACGCGTCCAGGCTCGCCGTCTGCGTGCACGGCTCGAAAAGTATTACAGTGAAGAGGGACAGGCCGACGAAGTGATCGTCGATATTCCCAAAGGCGGCTATGCTCCCCTGTTCAAGAGCCGCGAAACAACCCCGCCCAGGACTTCATTGAGCACTACACTCGTCAGCACAAACACCGTCACGGTAATGCCGTTCGCCGACCTTAGCGGCGACCATTCCATGGCCTCGTTCGGCCGGGGCCTGCGTGACGAAATCATCCACACGCTGACGCGCTTGAAGACCCTGCGTGTGTCCTCGGGTTCAGACCGCGGTGATCGTATCGACGCAGCGATCATTATTGACGGGAGCATCCGCACATTGGGCGATCGTCTGAGGGTGACCGTGCAGATGATCGACGGCGTCAGTGCCTGCTACCTTTGGTCCGAGTCTGTCGATGGCGCGATCGCCGAAATGCTGCGCGCGCAGGAGTCGATCGCCAAACTCATCGTCGAAAGGCTTCAACCCGAGATTGACGGACCGGGGGAATATTCGGGCGGAGGCCGGACCAGCGAAAACCTCGCCGCCCGCAATCTATACGTGCAAGGACGCTATCACCTCAATCAGCGAACCGAGGGAAGTCTCCAGAAGGCCGTGGAGTTCTTCGAACGTGCAATCATTGAGGACACGCGGTTTTCCCTGGCTCACAGCGGCCTGGCTGACGCGTACAGCCTGCTTGGACACTACGGAGTGCTCGGCCCGGCCGACGTCCTGGGAAAGGCTGCGGCAAGTGCTGCGAGCGCCGTCATGCTGGACAGCCACTCCGCGGAAGCCCACACGACTCAGGCGCACGTTCGCGTCACACAGGATTGGGACTGGTTCAGCGCCGAACGGGAGTTCCTGCGCGCCATCCAACTGAATGTGAGATACGCGACGGCGCACCATTGGTACGCAACTTCATGCCTGGTGCCCATGGGGCGTATAAAAGAAGCGCTGGACCAGATGCTCCTCGCTCAATCGCTCGACCCCGTCTCATCCATCATTGCGAAGGATGTGGCGCTGATATATTGCTATCAAAGGGATTTTGAGGCCGCACTGGATCAGTGCGACCACACGATCGAGCTGAATCCGCACTTTGCTCCTGCATACCTGACACTCGGCCTCATTCAGGAACAGCGGAGAGACTTCGAAGAGTCTGCCGCAGCGTTCCGCCGCGCGGTGGATCTTTCACCGAATACCCCGCGAAATCACGCCGCCCTTGCGCGAACGCGAGCTCTGTCGGGAAACATTTCCGCAGCGCGGCAGGGACTGAAGATGCTCGGCACTCTTGCCAAATCCCGTTATGTTTCTCCGTTTGAATTCGTAATGATCTATTTCGCTCTCGGCGACACGGACCGGGCTCATCGATTTCTTTCCAAAGCACGCGAAGACCGATGCTGGGATCTGCTGGCCCTGAATGTTGACCCGCGGTTCGAGGCGCTTAAAGATGACTCCCGGTTTATGGCAACAATTCGAAAAATAGGGCTTGGTTGAGTAGCGCGCTGTAGCGGCGGTCTGTGACCGCCGACGATGTCGCACGTTGCAAGACTGTCGGCGGTCATAGACCGCCGCTACAGTAAGCGAACACGCTTAGAAGCTGACTCGAAGATTTGCCACAAAGACGCGGTTTCCAAAGAAAGTCGCCGGCGTTGTAAATGAATTCGCGCCGTTTGAAGAGGGCGCCGAAATTCGGCCGAACGTTTGCCCATTGACGCTCAAGTTGGGATTGTTGAAATGGGCAGTGTTCGTAACCGAAATCGCATCCACGCGAATCTCCGTGGTCACGCGTTCTTTCACGGTGAAGCGCTTCAGCATATTCATATCGAGATCGAACAGCCCGGGACCCGTCCAGCTCGTGGCGCTGCTCATCGTGCCCGGAAGGCCCTGCGCGGAATTCTGGAAAAGCAGCTGCCCGTTGTAAGTCATCGCCTGGAATGTACAACGGCTTTGAAGATTCTGCAGCTTCGTTAGGGAGTTGCAGTAAGGATCCGTCACCTGCTTCAACACGTTGCTGTCATAGTAGACGACGCCGTTAGCAGTCTTCGTCACTTTCCCAGGGTCCTTTGGCAGAGCCAAGGCGGACGTGCAGTTGTTGCTGCCCCCTGTCGGGTTCCCGCCACATCCGATGTTTAGATAACTTCCGGAGTTCATCGTCAGGATTCCGCCAATTTGCCAGTCGCCCAGGACCGAGCCCAATGCCCCGGCAACGCCGGACTTTGAATTAAGGAACCGGTGCCGCTGTCCGACGGGAACCTCGTAAGTCCCGCTCGCCTTATAGGTAAATTTTTGTCCACCCGGCGCCCTGTCAGTGCTCCAGTCTCTCGGATTACGGCTTGTCCCGTTGAGCTGCATGTTCTTCGCCCACACCAGGTTCGTCTGGAATGTCCAACCCTGCGAGAAGCGCTTCTGAATCTCAATAACACCGGAGTTATAGAGCGCATTCAGGCACGCGCAGGTAAACGATGCGCGGCTGTATTGCGGATTAACGGAGATAAAGTTCGCCGGCAAGTTTGCGTTCGTCAGAACACCCCCTCTCACCGCAGTCGCCGCCGGCTGAAGCGAGAGAGTCGTATTGAAAAAATTGGCCAGGCCGCCGGCGCTGTTGCCGGCCAAAAATCCGAATGTCGAATTGAACGCGCGCAATGCCGCGGACCCGGTCAGCGTTGTGCCGTTGACGGTTCCGACACCGGGCACATTCACTCCCAGGAGAAGCTTGTCAAACAGAGGGGCATCACCGCCCTGCGCCGTGATGTTCGTGGCATTCAAGATTCCGTTCTCAAAGACATTCGTGAAGTTCAAGTCGTATCCACCGGAGAGGTGCGTGCTTTTGTTGCCCACATATCGAATGGCGATCGTCATGCTTGGGGTGAGCTGCCGTTCCAGGGATGCGTTGAAGCTCTGCACAACGGGCGGCACGAAATTCGGATCATACGACGAGATGCTCTGCGTCTTGTCGTTAATGGGCCAGACCTGTAGTGGATTACTAAAGGCCGGTGACAGGGGCAAATTAACGCTGTTCAGGAAAGTCGGGGTCACCGCCGAGAATGTGGCGGAAGTACCGAACGAAGGGACCGACCCATCGATGGAAAGGAAGCTTTGTGACATCGGGCGGGACCATGTGTATCCGGCTCGCAGCACCGTTTTATCTTTTCCAAAATAGGGTATCGACCAGCTCAGTCCGACTGCCGGCTCAAAACCGCGGTAATAATCCTTGTACAACTGCTGGTCCGGATGCGCGGAGTTCGGGCCGACCGTCTGCATCTGAGTCAGGCTTCCTGCGGAAGCTCCGGGCGACCACAGAGCATTAGCGAAGGTGTTTCCCGATATGCCGAACAATCCACCGAAACCGCCGACCGGAGCGGGCGTGCGGCCCCAACTATCAAATGGCACGCCGGCATAATCCCAACGCACGCCAAGGTTGAGTGTGAGGTTTGCAGCAGGTTTGAAATCGTCTTTGAAAAACCCGCTGGCGTCACGCTGATGCCAGACGCGGCGATTCGGGTAAGGGATCCACGCCGGCTTCTTTCCGTCCGCAACGCCGAAGCCCTGAGTTATGGACGAAATCGAGCCTGCCAGATCCGTGAGCAGGTTCTGGGCGAGGGTCTGATTCTGGGCGACCAGTCCTGCGATGTTCGTAATGCCCTGCACGGGTGTGCTTCCCGCGCCTAATGTAACCGAAGGTACAAAGTTATTGTTGATGTTGAAGGAATTGGAGGACATGGAGTCCACCTGGAAACCCGTCTTGAAGGAGTGGCGGCCGCGGGTCCAGCTGAGCGTATCGCCCGCCGTGTAAACGGGGTCTATCAATTCCGCATCGATGTTCCCGGGAATAGGAGAAGTAAACGAAGTGAAACCGGGCGTAAAGAGCACGCTGTTGCTTGAAGGATATACACCGGGATACGCCCGTGTTCCTCCAACCTGATCCAAATCCGGATGCTGGAAACCAATTTTGAATTCGTTGAGCAGTGTCGGCTTGAGGGTTGAAGTGAAATTCAAAGAACCGAACCAGGTGTGAACCTGTGAAACACCAAACGCCTGCACCGCGGGATAGATTTGAGTGGTGCTCGTATAAGGATCGTGTTCGTAAGTGACCACGATATTCATGTGATGCTGTTGGTTGAAGTTGTGATCCACCTTCCCGGTAAATTGATCCCTGTTTGAGAAGGAAGGAACCTGCCACCGATAACCCGCCTGATTCAGGCCATCACCGACCGTAAAGTCATTTGGCAGCGGCGTCATCGCAACATACTTCTGAACCAGACCTGTTGGGTCAACGACTGGACGGGCTGAATCCCTGCCAAAGACACTAATGGTTTGTAATGGGCCCGTCGCGGTCGCGGGTTGAACCGGGTTCCCGTTCAAATCGACAGTCGGATTGGCAGTTGCGTTGGCATTGGCGTTGATGGCGCCGGGGAAGAATCGGAAATTTCCCGCGCGTGCATCCTTCGTAAGCACCGTCTGGGTGGACGCGGCCGACGTCGTCTGGCGATTTCCGTCATACAAACCAAAGAAAAAGGTCCTGTTCTTACGAATGGGGCCCCCGATGCGAGCAGCGTATTGATTTCGTTTCAGGTCCTGTCGCGGCAGACCCTGCATGTTGTTCCAGAACGTATTGGCATTGAGGGCGGTATTTCGAAGCCCATCGACCGCACTGCCGTGGAATTGATTCGTTCCGGAGCGCACGATCATCTGAACCTGCCCCAGCGCACGGCCCGACTCCGCATCCGCCGGACTGCTCACTACCTTCACCTCTTCAACCATATCGACGCTTTGGCTCAACTGAAAAGAGTTCAGTCCGCCAGCCCTGTCCAGACGGGTATTGCTGACGCTAATGCCGTTGACCGTGGTGAGCAGCGAGAGTGTCGCGCCTCCGGCAACGCTGACCCCTGTGCCGATGCCGCCGGCAAACTGAGCTTGAGTGAGTGCGAGGTTCGTGGCGCTCTGATCAATCAAAGGAAGGTCCAGAATTTGTTGTCCGGTGATAACGCCGCCGATTGTCGCCGTCGTCGCAAGCAGCGGAGATTCGGCGGCAACCGCCACGTCGACCGTCGTGCCGCCCCCTGCCACAGCCATCGTCAAGTTCAGTCTGACCTGCGCGGCAACGTCCAGTGTGATCCGTTGATAAACGTAGTTCTGAAACCCCGGCATTTGAGCAGAGACCCGGTAGGCGCCGGGTTGTAAACTGGGAAACTGATACGCCCCTGACTCGTTGCTGATACTCGTGGTTTCAACGCCTGTATCGATGCCTGTTGCTGTAACCGTTGCGCCCGGAAGCACCGCACCGCTGGGGTCCGCGACAGTTCCCCCAAGGCTGGCGTTGACGGTTTGAGCGACCGCGTGGCCCGCGAACAAAACTCCCATCAGCAGACAGATCACGAAATTTCTCATAGGTTTCTCCTCCATCCGAAGCCCACTCCGTGGCGAAATGAATTAGTCTGTTGAGCCGAGTTGCGTGCGTATGCTAATTGCCGTGTTTGCCGGGGCACAAGATTGTTACGGTTACGGCGGGGTTACAGCGGATTCCAAGTGGCTTCAACGTGGTGTTCGACGGCCTCTTGAAGCCAGTTACCGTTCTCACTGTAGCGGGCTTTGCGTAACGAGTGGGGGAAGGTACACAAAAGGCACAAAACAGAACACAAAAAGCACAAAAACATGGTATCGCTGCAAATTATTTGTGCCTTTTGTGTCCTCTATTGTGCTTCTTGTGGTTAGTCCCCTTTCCGTTGTGCAAAGCCTCTAACGCGGGGCGGCGGGCGCCGAAGGCACGATGGTGGCCGGAAGGGGCCAGTTGCCTTCGTACGGCGGCCAGTTGGGAACCGGCTGTTCGGGCGGCGGATAGAACATTGCCGTATAGATGCTTCGAATCCTGTTGGCGTCGATGAAGAACCACTCACTGAAAGCGTTGCGGGGCGTCGGCGACCCGGGTCGGCGAATGAAGACGGCGAAGGCCAGAACGACTCCGGCCTCTTCGTCGACAACCGGATATCGGCGCGCCGCGACCAGTTGCAGATTCATATTGGCCAGGCCCGACGCACAGTCGGTGGCAGGCTGCGCCGCGGGCGCCTGACCGCCGCGCCCCGCGGCTGCTGCGGCGCCGCCGCTCGCTCCGCGAGCCCCGCCCATGCCTGTTCCATTTTCCGTCCGCGTGCATCCGGGATGCGCCATGATGATCGAGCCGTCGTGTGTCGTGATCCCGTCGAAGTAGCTGTTGGTAATTGCCATCAGCATCTCCCGTGAAGCGCGCGCCTCTTTCGGCACCACGCGATCCGGAGGCGGATTCGCGATGAGAGCATCCGGGTTGAACGCGTTTGCCGGCGCCTGGCCTGGCTGACTCGGTCCCCTCAAGCCGGGGTCGCCCGCTCGCGCGATGTACCATTCGGCTTCCGTGATCTTGCGGTTTTCAACTCGGATTCGCGCCGTCACGATTGCCGTGCCCGCGCCTTCCTCGACGATCCCGAAGTAAGCCGCCTGGCCACCCACCGCGTCCAGGTACCGGCGTTGTACCTTTCCGAGTCCGGTCACGCTTTTCCATACGCCCGTTCCCAGCTTGACCACCACTGCGTTCTCGGTTTGCCTGAAGCCGGAGAATAGAGGCGCTGCGGACGGGTTGTGTGTGACGACCGCTGTGAGATATTGGTCCAGGGCGGTTTTCAGACAAGCGCGGTCGCAGTTGTCCGGAGCGGCGGCCGCGGCTGCACAGGCGGCGAAAATCAGAATTCCAAACAAGACCCGCTGCATAACCAAGCCTCCTATCATTATTCTTATTCCATCTGTAACGAGAATTCTGTCGTTAGCTTCTTCAGCCACGGGGCGGGGATCATAGCCACGGATTGAACGGATTTAACGGATAGGCCGCCCATCCGTTAAATCCGTTCAATCCGTGGCTATGATCCCCGCCCCGTGGCTACATTCTATCGCCGCTCCGCGGCTGGTGTGATACGTTTCATCGGATGAAGTTGAAATTTGCAATCGTTATCGCCGGCCTGGCCGTGGCGTGGATCGGATCGGCCCAGCAGCGGCGGCAGGTCGACGATGCGTTGCTCAAAGCAGGAAGCAAGACGGGCGATGAGTGGATCAGTTATGGCGGAAATTGGGTCCTCTTCGTCCTCGGACTGGACGGAAAGTGATGAAGACCAGGGAGCAAATAATGCGCTTTTCGCGTGTCGTTGTGTTAATTGCCGCGGCAGCGTTGCTCGTTATTCCAGCAACGAGAGGCGCGGCGCAAAAGAGTTCGGGACGCAACCCGGATGCGGACTGGCCGATGTTCAATCGAGATCTGGCGGGAACGCGATTCTCGCCCCTCACACAGATCAACCCATCGAACGTAACGAATCTGAAGCAAGTGTGGACATACAAGCTGCGCCCGCACGACGGCAAAGCTCTCACCGGCCAGAGTCCGGGCGAAATCTTTCAGGAAGTCACGCCGATCGTGGTGAACGATGTGATGTATCTGCCGGCGGCAAACCGTATCGTCGCACTGGAGCCGGAAACCGGAAAGGAGATCTGGACCTACGAGCTGAAAGAAGGCCAGGCGTCGTTCCGCGGCGTCTCTTACTGGCCCGGCGACAAAAACAATCCGCCGCGCATCCTCTTTACTACGGCGCGGAAGCTGGTGGCCGTGAACGCCGTCACCGGCGAACCTTCCACCGGATTCGGTAACAATGGCGAAATCGATTTGAAAATTCCTTACGACGGCGCGCCCACGATTTACAAGAACGTCATTCTGATGGGCTCGAACTTCTATGGACCCGGCCAGCGGCACATCGGTCCACAGCTCGAAACCAGCGCCGGCGAAAAGGGCGACACGCACGCGTACGACGCGCGCACAGGCAAAGAACTTTGGGAATTCCATACCATTCCCGGTGAGGGTGAACCCGGCAACGAAACCTGGGGCTTCGAGAGCTGGAAGAATCGCACGGGAAATAATGTGTGGGCGTTTGCGCTCACCGTCGATGCCGACCACGGCATCGTCTATGAACCCGTCAGTCAGCCCGGCGCAAACTATTATGGCGGCGACCGGCCTGGAAGCAATCTCTACGGCAATTCGACTGTGGCGCTCGACATCGAGACGGGAAAGCTGAAGTGGTACTTCCAGACGATTCATCACGAATTGTGGGACTACAATCTTCCGCCCGCACCAAGCCTGTTTGAAGTGGTGAAAGATGGAAAGAAGATCCCCGCGCTCGCGCAGACCGGAAAAGCAGGTTGGGTTTTCATTCTGGATCGATTGACGGGGAAACCCATCTTCGGCGTCGAAGAACGGCCAACACGTCCCGGCGATGTCCCGACCGAATGGTATTCGCCGACGCAGCCGTTTCCCGTGAAACCTCCCGCCATTTCGCGCGTCAGCATGACGAAGGACGATCTCGTCAGCGCAGCCGATACGACTCCGGAACACGCGCAGGCCTGCCGCGATCTCTGGGATAAGACAAATTTCTACAACACAGGCCCGTACACGTACTGGAAATACAAGAAGGAGGGTAATCCGCCGGCGTTGATTTACCCCGGTACTACGGGCGGCCCGAATTGGGGTGGAACGGCAGTCGACACCAAACTGAATTACATCTTCGTGAATTCCAAGGACCAGCCGCAAACCGGATGGATTCAGAAGAATCCGAAGTATGAGCCGGGCATGGATCTCGCGAAAGAATTTCCCTACACGCGCGTGACTGGACCGGCGTTCGGGGCGCCGGTGAAAGACGCGAACGGACGCGTCATTGGAAATTGGCCGTGCAGCAAGCCGCCCTGGGCAAAGCTGGTCGCGATCAACGCCAACACGGGAGACATCGCGTGGGAGACGCCGCTCGGTGTGAATGAAACCCTGCCGCCCGGTAAACAAAATGTGGGATCGCCGGGATTCGGCGGACCGATGGTCACCGCCGGAGGTTTGCTGTTCATTGGCGCGACGACGGACGGACGCTTCCGCGCGTTCGAGTCGAAGACCGGCAAGGAATTGTGGTCGACGAAACTCGATTACAACGTCCAGGCGATTCCGATGACTTACCAGGGCAAGGACGGAAAACAGTATGTCGCGGTCGTCGCCGCAGCGGGCGGCCAAAGGGGCGGGAACAACGAATCGCTAATTGCATTCTCGCTGGGGAAGTAGAAATTAGCCATAATCCAAGGCGGGGCTTTGTCCAACGAAAGAGGGAAGGAGCACAAGAGGCACAAAGCAGAACACAAGAGGCACAAAAAATCGATTCATAGACCAACTGTTTGTGCTTTTTGTGTCCTTCTTGTGCCTCTTGTGTTCCGTTCCCGTCCCGTTGGGCAAAGCCGAAAAGCGGGGAGTCAGACGCCCGCGATTCAACACTTTCAAACTGACCGATTACCATCCAGTGTCCTGAGTCCGAAGAGGACAATCCGCTGCACAGGAGAGCCGCTATGTTCGGTAAGAATTTCCGGAGGGTCGCGACGACCTTGTTGCTGGTCCTGATTGCCGCCCGCGCGAACGCGCAGACGGCGGCAACGGCCGGCGAGTTCACGGTCGAACCCCCGACCCTGGTGTCGCTCGGCTTTGATTGGAAGATCGGCGGCGACGACAACCGCAACGCGCAGGTCGACGTCTCCTACAGAAAGAAGGGCGACGCCGCGTGGAAAAAAGGCCTGCCGCTGCTGCGCCTGCAGCGCGAGTGGGTGAACGGCGGGCCGCCACAGGCGAACGACAACCCGCTGCTGCCGCGCTATCCGTTCGATTGGATCGTGCCCAACATGTTCTCGGGCAGCGTGCTCAACCTCGAGCCCGGCGCAGAGTACGAATGCCGCTTCGTGCTCAGCGATCCCGACGGCGTGTCGGGCGAGGCGATAAAGTCGGTGACGGTCCGCACGCGCAAGGAACCGGCGCCGGCGGCGGATGGAAAAACCTATCACGTCTATCCCGTCGATTGGAAAGGGCCGAAGCAGGAGCCGGCGTTCACGGGATTGATGTCGGCGTACTACATGAACACGTCGCACTACGACTACGAAAACGCCTGGCCCGCGCGCGTAAAGCCGGGCGACGTGATCCTCGTCCACGCGGGACTCTACGCCGGCGACCGCTTCCACTATATGAACGGCGCCGCACGGCCGGGCTACCTCGCGCTCGGCAACCTCTTCGACGGCACGTACTACCTGACTGCGAGCGGCACGCCTGACCGACCGATCGTGATCAAGGGCGCGGGCGACGGCGAGGCGATCTTCGACGGCGACGGCGCTCAGAACCTGTTCAACCTGATGGCCGCCAACTACAACTACTTCGAGGGCCTCACCATCAGAAACACCAACGTCGCCTTCCTCACCGGCATCAAGGACATCACCGGATCGAGCGGCTTCACACTCAAGAGGTCGGACATCTACAACGTCGGCCGCGCGGTGCAGGACGACTGGTCGGGCTCGAAGAACTACTACATCGCCGATAACACGTTCATCGGACGCCATGATCCCGACAGAATGATGAGCTGGACGGGCGCCCTGTGGGAGAAGTTTCCGGGCTTTCCCGAGCTGCTCACGTCAGAGTACGCAATCAAGGTCTACGGCCAGGGCCATGTCGTCGCGTACAACTACCTGGCGCACTGGCACGACGCGATCGACGTTGCGACCTACGGCAACCCCGATGGCGCTCCGGATCCGATTCCCGATCGCCTGCCGGTGTCGATCGACTTCTACGGCAATGACATGTTCAATATGGGCGACAACTGTATCGAGAGCGACGGAGGCGCGCATAACATCCGCGTCTTCCGCAATCGCTGCTTCAACGCCGCGTCGCAGGCGCTTTCGGCGCAGCCGATGTATGGCGGACCAGTCTACTTCTACCAGAACCTGGTATACAACGCGCCGGCAAGTGGATCGCTGAAGTTTGTCGCAACGCCGGCCGGCGTCCTCGTCTATCAGAACACGTTCATCGGCGAGGTCGTCGCGCGAGTTCCTGTCCGGCAGGCCGATGGGAAGCTCGAAAGCCGGCAATGCGAAAGACATGCCCAACAAATGCGCCGGCAATCCGGCGATGGGCAATCCAGACGCGTCGGCCGGATGGAACGGCTGGGGCAACGGCGACAGCAATACGCGTTTTCAAACCGCGGCGGCGGCAGGTCTGACTGCGGCGGATATTCCGCGCCTCAAGCTCAAATGGGCATTCGGATTTCCCACGGGTGAATCGTCGAACTCACAGCCGGCTGTCGTTGCCGGACGCGTGTTCGCGGGCAGCGACAACGGATTCATTTATTCACTGGATGCAAAGACGGGATGCGTCTATTGGTCTTTCGAAGGCGGCTCCATCGTTCGCGGCTCGCTCACTGTGGCGCCGGTCACCGGCCAGGGCGACGCGCGATATGCCGTGTTCTACGGGGACGGTCACGCGAATATTTTCGCAGTTGACGCACAGAGCGGACGCGGTCTGTGGAAAACCAAGATTGACTCTCACGTTGTGGCACGGATTACTGCAGGAGCCCGCTACTACAACGGCAGGTTGTTTGTGCCGGTCTCGTCGTCGGAAGAGTTCAGCAGTGGAAATCGTGACTATCCTTGTTGCACGTCACGTGGCAGTCTCGTCGCACTCGATGCCAATACCGGCAGGATCGTCTGGAAAACCTGGGTCGTGCCTGGCGACATGAAGCCTTACAAGATCCAGTCGAACGGCGTCGTGCTTTACGCGCCCGGGGGCGGAGGAGTGTGGAGCTCGCCGACGATCGATCCTGTTCGCCAGGCGGTGTACATCAGCACGGGCGACGCCACCACTTTTCCCGCGCCTAAAACCACGGACGGCGTGATGGCGATGGACATCGACACCGGGAAGATGTTGTGGGCCTATCAGGCGGATCAGAACGATGTCTTTATGGGAGGATGCACTGGCCCTGCTCCCAGCGAAGCGTGCCCGAATCCCATGGGGCCTGACCTCGACATCGGGAACTCTCCGATTCTGAAAACACTGCCAGGCGGAAAGCGGGCGTTGCTGGTGGGAACAAAGCAAGGACATGTGATCGCGGTCGACCCTGATAATAACGGCTCTCTCCTCTATCGGGTGCTCGCCACAACAGGACTACCGGTCGTCGAAGGGGGAGGCCGCGGAGGCAATATTGTGTGGGGCGGCGCGGCCGACGAGCGGAATGTTTATTACGGCGCAGGACCGGCCGGCCTGGTGGCTTTTCGTCTGGCTACGGGTGAAAAAACATGGGCATTCTCAGCACCCACGGGCGGCGGTAGTCTGGGCGCGGCGCCTACGGCGATTCCGGGCGTCGTCCTCGAAGGCTCATCGAATGGAAGACTCTTCGCTGTTTCGGCGGCCGATGGAAAGCAGATCTGGGAATTCAACACCGCCCAGGAGTTCAGTACCGTAAACAAGGTCTCTGCTCACGGCGGCGCGATCGCCGTTTCGGGCGCGGTGGTTTCCGGAGGCATGCTTTTCGTGAGCTCCGGCTATGCCATCACGAGCGGCGCTTCCGGCGGGAATGTCCTGCTCGCATTTTCGCTGGAGTAGGAAAGATTCGAAATTCGGGACGGAGGAAACACTCCGTGAGGTTTAATTCTCCTTCTTACGAATCAGCTGGGAGTTTTTCCTCCGTCCCGAATTTCCGAGATTCATGGTTCGATCACGATAGGCGCCTGCCAGAGCGCGGTTTTTTGCGCGATGGGATTCCACACCGTAACCTGGCAGCTGTACTCGCCCGGCTTAAGATCGGCCAAAGAAACACTGAGGCTCAGCGGAACCCCTTTGGATTTGGGGTCCAGGCCTTGCGTCACTTCGATGGGCGCCGTCTCCAGTGCTTTTACCTGTCCTTGATAGAACGTCACAAACGCGAAAAGCGGCTGAGTGTTTCCAGCTTCACGTTGGTATGCTTGAAGATAGACGTACATCTCACGGCTTTTGCTGAACACACGAGTGACGCTCGGTATCAGCTTGCGTCCATCCGAGACCAGCGGATTCGCGGCCTGCATCTTATTCCCCGCGTTGCCGATGGCATCCGGCATTTGGACGCGCTGACTGCTCAGCACTACCGAACTGATTGGAATCCGCTGCTCTTCTCTGTTCAGATTCGGAACTGTGAAGTCTGTTTGATAAGTGCCGATCCGTCCGGTCTCGTCGTTGCGGGCCAGAAATTTTATGAAATATCGGCCGGGAAGTAGCGTAAACCCGGTGTCGTATTCAATCGGAGTGCTCGATAACTGGCTGGCTGTCGCGCCGCTCAGTTTGATGTAAACCTTATCCCGCGTGTGTTGAATGGTGCTGCCGTAGCTGTCCTTTATTTCGCCGATAAAATCGAACGCTGCCCGTTCCGCACCGCCCTTCTGCGCCAATGCCAGTTCACCGCCGGAAATCTTTACAGTCAGCGGCACAAAGTATTCGGCTCGGTTCAACTGAAAGTAGTTCAGCTCCATCGCGATCGTTATGTCCGTAATCGGATTGCTGCGCAAAAACGCATCTTCCAGTTGTTTCTCCTTGTCGGCGGAGTCTGACGGTGGCGCAGTCTCCACCTTCTGTGGATTTGACGCAGTTGGATTCGAAGGAATCGTTCCTGCCGTGGCTTGGGCAAGCAACGCTTTCGGTTTCTGCCGCAAGGGAGCCGCAGGAGAGACAACTCCCGGCTTCGTCCCGGCCGTTTGCATTTTTGCTGACCCGGTGTTGCTTTCTTCTCCGGAGCCCGCTTGTTCAACGCCAGTTGAGTGAACGAAACCGCTTGTCCTGAGCTGAATGCGCGCCCGTGCGTGGTCCAGCGTGCCGGACGCCAATAAGACGGACGAAGCCGCACAAGCAGCTACTGCAACCACAATCTTTGTACGGGAGATTCGCAGTGCTCCGCAGGAGTTGAGAATCTGCCGGATACGCTGCCGAAGAAAGCTTCCAGGCATCGCCATTCCCACAATGCCCAGCCGAGATCCGGAGCGTGACACGGAACGCGCAATGTCCAGGGAGACGCGCACCCGGAGTTGATCCGTTTGCCATCCCGGACATTCGTCCGGCTAATGAGTCGATGCGTTCGGGCGGTTCCGATTGCCAGCCGGGCGAGAAGCCCGAATGCACCAAACCCGTAAACGACGAGCAAGAGACTTTGCCAATTCCAATGTTGGACTGCGCGATGGGACCCGGAAGTCTCGATTCGGTACATTTCTGTCCGGCTGGCGGAATAAGGAAGGACATCGGTCAGCGGCGCCTCCATGGTTTCGGACTGCGCCACAGGCGGCAGCACGCGGATGGGAACTTTCGGTCCCCATTCCGTCCAGATCGGGAGCAGAAGCATCGTCAACATGACGCTCGTCCAGGCTGTGTGGCGCGCAGCAGCAGTCGTAATGCCGATCGTACGTAAGACGACTGCGGTAACGACAGCGATCAGCGCCGCCCTGACGGCGCATTCGACGAACAGGCGTTCCATTACTTCCCTCCTTTTCTTTGGCTGCGAACGAGTTCCTCCAGACGCTTCATTTCTTCCTTGCTCAAGACATTGGCGTCCACCATGCCGGTCACGAGTTCCTCTACAGATCCCTCACAAAACCGGTCGATCAGCTGCCGCGCGGCGCGTGCCGCCAGGCTTCGCGGCGTTTCCGTTGCACGATAGATGTAGGCGGTGCCGTCGGATTCATGCGCCAGGTAACCTTTTTGTTCGAGACGCCGAAGCATGGTACGAACGGAAGTCTCCTTTAGATCGTGTTTGCGGGAAACAATCGCGTGGACTGCTTCCACAGAACAGGGCTCGATCTTCCACACCGCTTGCATCACTTCGTTTTCCAACTCGGCAAGCAGTGGACGCATGACGGCGCGGACTTGTTTCTTCTTTGTCATGGCACATGTTGTACCACATCCAGGAATCCGCCGCCAGACAGTTTCTTTAAATCATCGCAACATTGGCCTTTTTTTCTTGGGTCTCTCCCTATGGTATAGTCACGCCACCTTACAGCTGTTTCGAAAAAACAGATTTGATGCAGCAGGAAGCGCTTTCGCGGGTTCGCTTAACACGAACGGATTTGGGGGTCATCTATGAAACGCATGCTCGTGGCAGCAGCAGCGCTGCAGTTATGTCTTGTCCTCTCCGATTACGCGTTTGCTCAAACCAGCAATGCTTCCGTTGGCGGATTTGTTCAGGATTCCAGCGGCGCTTACATACCCGGCGTAGCGGTAACGGCGGCGAATACTCAGACCGGGATCGTCACGTCCGTGATCACGAATGAGTCCGGTACCTATACCATTCCCAGTCTTTTACCGGGAATATACAAATTGACGGCGGAACTGCCGGGTTTCAAAACCCGTGTGTTCAGCGATGTGCAACTGGGCGCCAATAGTGCGGGGCGGTACAACTTCACACTCGACGTAGGCGCGGCGACGGACACGGTTGAAGTGACGGCGGAAAGAACCGCGCTGATTGCCGAATCGTCGCCGACGATCGGCCAGGTGCTGCCGGAAAAACAGGTCCGCGACCTTCCGCTGGTGAGCACGAACGTGCTCGATCTGATAAACACGATGCCTGGCGTCGTAGGAGGCATCTCCAGTGCAAGCACGACTTTCGCCGGCATCAGCGCGCAGGATATCAACACGACGAGGGACGGCCTTAGCGTGCAGGACGGGCGGTATGCCCTTGGTATAGGCTCGACCACGCTCGTCAATCCCGACATGGTGGGCGAGTTCCGGGTCATTCTCGCCCCCGTTGACGCGGAAACAGGACGCGGCAACGGCCAGGTTCAAATCGTCACGCGCTCCGGAACCAACCAAATCCGGGGAAGCGTCGTCTGGAACATCAAAAACTCCGCGCTCAACGCCAATACATGGGCGAACAACAAACAGATCAATCATGGCGTGTGGAGTCCCGCCAAAGCCAATTGGCAGAACGAGAACGAATACTCCGTGAGCCTCGGCGGACCGGTCAAAAAAAATAAAACCTTCTTCTTTGTCTTATGGGACCAGCAGTTCGAGCGCGACCGCACGCAGATGAGACCTATTGTGCTGACGGACTGCGCGAGGAATGGCGTCTTCCGGTACTGGGACGGCTATCAGAATGGAAACCTCAATACGATCACGAGCGGCATCGGAACCGCCAATCCCGTCATCCAGTCCGTGGATTCCTTTGGCAATCCACTGCGGCCGGCCACAAATCCCAACGGCACGCCCTACACCGGCCAGCTGCGATACTTCAACGTATTCGGCCCCCTCTTGAACACGCCGGCCAAACCGGATTGTTCGGATGCCACTATCCAGCAGGGGAGTCCCTGGGATAAGAACCGCCCGGGAATGGACCCGGTTGGAATCAGCCAGCGATATCTGGGCTTCATGCCGCATGCCAATGTTTTCGATGGCGGTGATGGCCTCAATACGGGGATATATCAATACCAGTTTGCCGACCATGGAACTGGCGATCTAAACACAACCGATGGAGCCAGCTACGTTGCGGACCACCATCAGATCAATCTCAAGATCGATCACAATTTCAACGCGCGCAACAAGCTCGCCGTCAATGGCAGCTATCAATGGCTCACTAACCATTACATCCCCGTATCCGGTCCAACCACACAGTGGCCCAACGGGTACCTTTCGGATATAGTCCGGAAGCCGCGCGTGCTGACGGTCAACCTCACCACCACGCTGTCAGCGACGCTGCTCAACGAAGCCCGGTATGGCTACCGCGCCAATTGGTATTACGTTTGGGCGCCGTGGGAAGTGCAGGACGTCAACGCGCGGGCAGTCCCGCTGTCATTGATGCTGCAAGGCGGCCAGGGAGTAACTCAATCCGGCGCTACCGGCACATTTCCGGTCGCTTACAGTCCGGCAACAGTCGGCGGTATGACGACGGTCAGTTTTACCTGCAGCACCGGTTGCGCCCAACAGGGCAACAACACTCCGCTGTTCGAATACGCAGACACCCTCAGTTGGACCAAAGGCAAACACGCGTTCAAAGGCGGCGTGGACTTCCGCTTTGCATATACGAGAGGTTACGAGACGCCAACCGCCCCAATCCCGAAAGGCCTTGGCGGCGCCGGCTTGAATCCCACCAATGCGTTTCCGCTGAACAACGCAAACTTTCCCGGGTTGGTGAGTAACAATCAGGCGCTGGCGAACAGTCTGCTGTATTTCCTTGCCGGGTCTGTCAACAACGCTCAGCAGTATTACCATCTTTACTCTCCCACGAACCTGGTATGGGGCAGCTACCTGGACCATACTCGGAGACTTACCTTCGCCCGTCAGAATGACTTCTCCTGGTTCGTCAAAGACGATTGGAAAGTGCGTCCAAGGTTCACACTCAACCTCGGTTTGCGTTACGAGTGGTATGGAGTGCCGTTCTCGGACGCGGGGTTGACGCCGGCGCCCGTTGGCGGAGGGCTCGCGATCTTCGGAGTTTCGGGCCGAAGCTTCGACCGCTGGCTGCGTCCCGACAATCCCGTGGACCTGAGCCTTCAGACGCAAATCCAGTTGGTCGGCCCGCATTCTCCAAATCCCGACAAGGGCCTGTACAACAATGACTGGAAGGACTTTGGGCCGGCGGTGGGCTTTTCCTGGCAACTGCCCTGGTTAGGAGAGGGAAAAACCAACATACGCGGCGGATACCAGATCAGCTACGTCAAACCCAGCAACCTTGCGAATCTCGTCAATGGCATATTCCTGAATCCGGGCTTCGCCAACCTCGCGCAAACGTCGGGGCCAACCGATGGAACCTACTTCGATACCCGAAACCTGCCGGCCCAGATTCCGATAACTCCAGGAACGCAGCCGCTGCAGGCGATTCCACTCACCAAACCCAATCAGGCCCTTTCCATTTTTGATACGAATCAGGTAAGTCCGTACATCCAGAACCTGACTCTCTCCGTGACGCGGCAGGTTTCGCGCACCTTGAGCCTCGATCTCCGCTATATCGGCACGCGGGGCTTGAAGCTGGACGGTAGCTACGATCTCAATATTCCGAATGTCTTTTACAACCCGCCGCTATTCGCCGCGCTCGAGAGCACGCGCCAGGGTCAAAACGTTCCGTTGTTCGACCAGATGTTCCTCGGCTTGAACCTGAATCCCGGACTAAAAGGATGCGATCAGTCCAACCCGGCGGCGGCGTGCGGGCCGGTGGATGGCACCACGCAGAGAGGATCTCAGGCTCTGCGGCTGAATTCGACGTTCAGGACTGCACTCGCGAATGGCGATTACGCGACGGTTGCCAGCGCCCTCAACGTCTTCAATGGAATTGGATCGGGAGCGTCGGGCGCGGTCAACGGCGTCGCTGGAGAGCGCGGCACCGTTCTGAAGCGCGCCAACCTTGGTTTCAATGTTCCGGGCGGAAACAGCGGCGGTACGATACCCACAAGTGTCGTGGTGCAACCTGGATTGTTTCCGGCAAACTGGATTAGCGCCAACCCGCAGGTCTCCACTGCGTCTTACTATACGAACTCGGGGAAATCCAACTACCAGTCACTGCAGGTTCAAGGCGTATTGCGGCCCACGCAAGGCCTGAATTTTACAACGACCTATGTCTGGTCCAGGGCTTTGGAGGTTTCCGCCGGCAGCTATACGAACCCCGCGGACCGGGACAAGGACTATATCCTCGCCACCAACCACTACACGCACAACTTACGCGCAAATGGCACCTTCGCGATACCGATCGGGCCCAACACGCGGCTGTTCAGCAAAACTTCCGGATGGGTTGCCCGGGCCATCGAGGGTTGGCAGACCAGCTTTATCGTTAACCTGAACACCGGACAACCGGCAAGCATCGCCGCGACTTATCTTAATGGGACGACGACCAGTCCCACCGGGCTCTACGCAAACTCCGTGCCGGATGTCGTCGGACAATTTTCGGTAAAGCCGTTTGGGCGCACCCAGTGGAGTGGCGACTTTGGAAACTATTTCGGTAACGGATCGGCCCCAGGTTCATCCGCCAGCTACGCACAGGTTTCAGATCCTCAATGCAGCCGTATCGATGTATCCCTGCAGCCATATTGCACTCTGCAGGCGGTTACCGATGCCAAGTCGGGACAAATTCTTCTGCAGAATCCTTTGCCTGGGCGCAGAGGCACTCTTGGCCGGCAAACGATGGAGCTGCCCGGAGTGTGGGCCTACGATGGGGCGCTGAGCAAAACGCTCCGGATCAGTGAATCGAAGAGCATGCAACTCCGTGTGGATGCCACGGATGTCCTGAACCATGCGACGCCGGGCGCCCCGACTCTGAGCCTCAACGGCGCGACTCCCTTTGGGAGTATCCAGACGAAGGGGAATCAAAGCCGCCAGTTCAAGGCCCAATTGCGTTACAACTTCTGAAGCAGCCGCCTAAGAGGAATAGCCACAAAAAGGCACAAAAGGCGCAAAGAGGAATTAACTTTTTGCGCCTTTTGTGCCTTTTTGTGGCTATTCTTCGCCAATTAATTTGCGTAATCGGCGTAATTGCGGCTACCTGGATTTTCCCCCGTCCCGGAATTTCCCTAAAACTCCAGGCGAATCTGGCCGGCGAGGGAGCGGTTTCCGGTCTTGGTGGTAATTTGCCCGAAGGTTCCCGAATTGATGTTCAGATTCGGACTTCCCGGAGTCGGATGATTGAAGAGATTCCGGGCATCGAGGCGGACCGTCAGGTTGCGCGACTCCGCGATCCGAATCTTCTTCTGGAGGTTGGCATCGAAATTCCAGCTGCCCGGGCCATAGATCGGGTTCAGGCCCAAGGTTCCTAACGTGCCCGGCGCCGCATTCTGCAAGACGATGTTCTGGCCGGCGGCGTCGGTCGCAATCGCGGTGTTGGTGCAGAATGGCGCGGCGACCGCCGCGACTTTAGCGCAGGAGGGATCGGGCACCCGGTAGTACGTTTGTGAGAAGTAATTCCCGAATGGATTGCCCCAGATCACTTTCCCGTTCCGTGGAAAGGCGCCGACGATGTCCGGCGTTCCGGTTCGATTGATGGTTGTCGTGGCGCCCACATTCAACGGCGATCCGGTGGACACATCGAAAATCGTGCCGAACTGCCAGCCCTCAATCGAGCGGGCCAGGACACCGTGCGAATTCGACCCGATCCACCTGCCGGGACCGAAGGGCAATTCGTAGGTCGCGTAGCCGCGGAAGTTGTGCGTGCGTTGAAAGCTCGCCACCGTGTAGTCGGCGTGCTGGTTCATGAAATCCCGATACGTCTCGGTGACGCCGCCGCCGTCGGGTGTGGCCGAGGCCGTTCCCGTACCGCGGCTCCATGTCCATGTGGCCTGGTACGTCAATCCGTGCTTTGGCCGCATGGTGAGCTGAGTCTCCATGGAGTGATAGTTCGAGCTGTCGGAATTGTTTCGCATCTCCATCGTCGAGAACTGCGGATTGGCGACGATGAAATTGTCGGGGAATAACCCGCTGGATGCCAGTGTCGCGCCGGCAATAGTCTGGCCTGCCGGAATGATGACGCCGATATTGGTCGTATTGAGGTTGTTCGCGACACTGCGGAAGTTGCCGTTGGCAATGTCCGCCCGGAACGTGGCATGCCGCCGCAGGGCTTCGGATCCCGTGACGTCCTTGCCGACGACGCCGATTCCCGCACCGAAGTTCAGACCGTTGAACATTTGATCGAACATTGCCGCGTTACCGCCGGCCCTCGTGGTCGTTAATGCCTGCAGCAGGCCGTTGTACTGGAAGTCCGGTTCGTTGTAATTAATCGAGGAATGCAGCTTCACGCCTCGGGTGCCGACATATTTCACGTCAAAGATCATATTTCCGGGCAGCGATCGCGTTACTCCCAGGGTGAAGGTCTGCACGTACGGCGTCGTATAGTTCGGGGCATAGAACGCCTGAGCCGTTGACCGATTGTTGGCAGGAAGGATGACATCGGCGGGGATGCTGGACGGATAGGCCAGCGGAAAACTGATACTCGTGAGATCCCGGTATGCCGAACCGCCGGAGTCGATCGCAGAGTACTCGAGGCCCGGCAAGCGGCCACTGTCGGCATCGATCCATGAAAGACTATTGCCTGGCAGCAGATACGAAATCTGATAACCGCCACGTATCGTCGTCCTGTCTTTTCCGCCGAAACCGGGCGACCATGCAAAGCCGATCGCCGGGGCGAAATTATTCTTGTCGCTTGGCCACAGGCCCAGATTCGGGTACTTGGAGTTCGTTCCGATCAGAACCACATCGGTTGGGCCGGCCTTGGTCTTGCCGCCGTTATGGAAAGCTTCGTTAAAGCTGCGTCCGGAGATGCCGAAATATCCGCCATTGCCATCGACCGGTCCCCGCGTCCAGAACTGGCCGGTGCCGCTGCGGAAGTCCGGCACACGGAAGAGATCCCAGCGTACGCCGAGATTGAGAGTGAGATTCGACCGGACCTTCCAGTCGTCCTTGAAGAACCAGTTGACTTCATTTTGGTGATTCTCGCGGATTTTTCCGCGCGTGCCATCAGGCTGGCCTGGATGATGGTAGGAAGTCTTGTAGTCCAGGAACTGGGTGTCGGTCGGCTCCCAGGTTTCGAATCGCTGAGAAACACTCCCCACCGAGCCGGAGAGGGCCAGTAACATGCTCTGCGCCAGCGTGATGTTATTCGTCAGCAGTCCCGGAACCTTGTCGACACCGGTGACTGCGACATTGCCGGCGCCGCCTGTAACTGTGGGGATGAGGCCCAGTGTTTGACTCGTGGCCGGCGTCGGTTGATAGCCTGAAGTGTAGGCATAGCGCAACTCGACGCCACCCTTGAACGCGTGGGCGCCGTGAGTCCAACTCAGCGTGTCGGAATATGAGGTCAACGGGCTGGTGTTCCCAAAATCGCTGCTCGCGCCGATGGCGGTATTGGGAAACATCGCGGGCCGGATGTAGACGGGATAGCCGTTGATCACCGGCAGAAACGAGATGGCCTTGTCTTTGACTACCGGCGTCTCGATGGCAGCAGTCCACTGCAGTGACGTCACGCGATAGTTGTAGCGGGCTTCATTCAGAAGATTCGGGGAGAGCGTTGACGTGAAATTCAACGTTCGCACGCTGGGGTCTTCGCGGATCTCGCCCGGAAAGCCCGTCGGCCAGGGCGCCAGATCGTTATTGTCGCTGTAGTGGCTTTCGCGGACCCAGGTCCCGCTCAAGCGGTTTCTCTGGTTGAAGTTGTGATCGACTTTAATATTGATCTGCTTGCGATTGTAAGCATCGATGACTTCTCCGGTACCGCCCGGAGAGGCCCCAACTGTACGGCGCACCCAGCGAATCACTCCAGTGTTTAAGCCATCGACGGCAACGCCACCGATCGAAGTGGCGCCGTCGAAAGCGTTGGGCAGCGGCATAACCTGAAGGACCGAGGCCATGTAACCGGTCGGATCCATACGTTTCCGGTTCGGGTCGCCGGGATTCAAGGAATCGCCGAACACGCTGAAACTTTGCAGTGGGCCTGTGGCTCCAACCTGTGCCTGGCTGAGCGGGTTCCCCAGTTTATCCACGACCGGAACCGTCCGAGTATTGCCCGAACCGTTGGCGACGACGTCCGCGTTGCCGTTGTTCACGCCTGGGAAAAACCTGAAAATGCCGTTTCGCGCTGCCTGCGTCAGCACGACGGCGTCCGTGCTTTGCTTTTGCAGTTGGTCGTTCCGGTCATAGAGCGCAAAGAAGAATGTCTTGTTCTTGAAGATCGGGCCGCCGAGGCTTGCCGTCGATTGATGGCGGTTGTACCAGATCGGGTTCGTCCCCAGCCGGTTGTCGTTCCATGCGGCGGCATTGAGTTTGGAGTTGCGGACATTCCATGTCGCGGCGCCGCGGAACCGGTTGGTGCCCGACCGCCCGCGCATCTGAATTTGAGCGGCGCCACGGCCTTCGGCGTCAACGGGCGCCACGACCACGCGCATTTCGTCGATCAGGTCCGGAGTAACAAAGAAGGACGGTTTCAAACCCTGAGTATGCCTGCCTGTATTCATCGTCACGCCGTCCAGCGAGATGCCGACGTTCGCCGAGGCGTTCGCTGAGATTCCGGCAAAGGTCGAACTGGCGACTCCCGTACCTGTGACGCCGGGCATCGTGCTCGTCACCAAATCCATCACGTTGCGCCCGACCAGCGGCAGATCGACAACCTGATTCGCCGGGAGAACCGTGCCGACCGACGCCGTCGCCGCCGTCAGGAGCGCATCCGCCGCGGCCGTCACTTCAACCACCTGTGACGCCGCTCCAACCTCCAGGGTAAAGTTCTGCCGGATTTGCTGGGAGGTGCCCAGAGCCAGACGGACTGTTTGAGCTCGAAACCCCGTCAGCGAAGCTGTCGCTTCGTAAGCTCCCGGCTGAAGGCTCGGGAAACGGTAGGTTCCGGTTTCATTCGTGATCGCCGTCGATGCCACTCCGGTGGCAGTGTTTTTCGCCGTCACCTCAACCCCCGGGATCAGCGCCCCGCTGGGGTCCGACACTGTTCCGCTCAGGGTCGCGTTGATTCCTTCTTGCGCAAAGACAGCGGCTGATAAAAGCAGACAAACGACTAGCGCAGTTGCGATACAGATTCCTCTCACAGGTCACCTCACCAGAAAAGTCGGCTGAAAGTTGTCGATTTA
>Ga0207090_1076_pt1 | contig 25764 bp, 18 predicted proteins | sample Alteio_BWMinHeat_50_FD_153565 | JGI IMG/M metagenome (GOLD analysis project Ga0207090, IMG submission 153565) | Enriched cells from forest soil in Barre Woods Harvard Forest LTER site, Petersham, Massachusetts, United States -... | ecosystem: Environmental > Terrestrial > Soil > Temperate forest >...
CGACCGGAATTACCTCCTTCGCCACAAACTTCCGCACGGTGCCGACAATCAGCTCCTGCTCCACATTCAGTGCCTGCACTCTAGCTCTCCTTGCCCTGCGCCACGGTCTCGCGCTCGAATTCCTCGATCTCGGTATCGCTATATCCGGCTTCGCGCAGGATGGTTCGAGTGTGTTCCCCCACCTCGGGCGGCGGCCCCTGGACCGCCGGCGGATTCAGCGAAAGCCCAATCGGCAAGCGCGGCAACAGCGCCGGCTCGTGTCCCACAAGCTCCACCTGGGCCAGCAGATCCAGCGCCGCCACCTGCCGGTCTTCCATCACCTCTTCCGGGTTCTGCACCGGATCGTTCGCTACGTCGAACCTGTCGAGCACGGCCGTCCAATGCGAAACCGGATGCGACCGCAGAATACCGGTGATGCACTCATCCAACTCCACGGTATTGCGAACTCGATCCCGATTGGTGCGAAAGCGCGGGTCTTCGGCCCACTCCGGCGCTCCCAGCGCCTCTGAAAGCCGCTGGAATGCTTTGTCGCTTGAGATGCCGATCATGATCGTTCCATCGGCTGCCTGGAATGCCCCGTAAGGAGCGAAGGCCGTATGCCGCGATCCCTGCGGCCGCGGATTCAGACCCGCGAATTGCCGGTACAACAGGTGATACGACATCAACATTACGCCGGTCTGGAACAGGGATGAATCGACCCGCTGGCCCTTCCCCGAGCGTTGCCGTTCCAGCAGCGCGGCCACCACGCCCAGCGCCATCCACACCCCGGTTCCCATATCGAGAATCGAAACCCCCGAGCGGATTGGCGTATCGTCGCCTGTACCCGTGATGCTCATGATGCCCGTCCGGGCTTGCAGGATCGCATCGTACCCCGGCCGCGTATAGTCCGGTCCGCCCGGTCCGTAGGCGGAAAGTGAAGCGTAAATAATGTCCGGACGCCGCGCCCTCATCGTGGGTTCATCGAGCCCCAGCGCCGCCGCCTTGCCGCCGCGGAAATTCTCCAGCAGGACATCGCAGGTCTCCGCGATCCGCAGCACGGCTTCCCGTCCCGCCGGCTTGCGAATGTCGACGGCGATGGAGCGCTTCCCGCGATTCAGGGCCGTGAAATACGCGCCCCAAGGCCCGCGATGCGGACCCATCGCGCGTCCGTCTTCGCCGTTGCCCGGACGCTCGACTTTGATGACATCCGCCCCCAGGTCCGCCAGAATCATGCTGGTTGCTGGCCCCGCCACGATGGTACTCAGATCCAGCACGCGAACATTCCGGAGCACCCCGGCGATCGTCATAGCTCTATGCTCTCACGCGATCGCTCCACCCGGAAAGCTGTAATGCCCTAGGCAGAGAAAGGAAACGGAATCGCGCGGCTGGGTAGTGCGCTAAATGCGTGGGGGCTGCTAAATCAAGCGCATACAAGTCAGGCTTCGTACACCTCCCGGCGATGCGCCACGCGGGTGATGTGCACGCGCTTAGCGGAATCGTCGACGATGTAGATCACGCGCCAGTCGCCTGCGCGTATGCGCCAGTAATCTTTATAACCCTTTAGCTTCTTGCAGCCTGCGGGCCGGGGGTTGTCGGCCAGTGCTAGAATCTTACGGTCAATGCGGGCGAACGCCGTGTCGTCAAGCGCGTCGAGTTCCTTCTGCGCGGATGGCTTGACTTCGAGGGAGTAGTTAGCCACGCGAGTGGCTGCGTTTCACGCGGCTAGCACGGTATTGCTCGTAAGGGATGCCTTTTTCCTTGCGGCGCGATTCGGAAATGCAGCCGTCCCAAAAGTCCTGCCATATGGCCCCGTGCTTCTTCAGGTCAATTTGCACGGCTACGCGGCGGCCCTTTTCGTCCGTGACGAATTGAATTCCGGTCATAGCGGCCTCTGCCCTAGCTTAGCGCGTTTAAAGCTACAGGAGGCCAAAATGAGCTTCACACAAACTCGACAGAGGAGCCAGCACGCGCGCGACTGATGGCCGAGATGGTCCGCGAGCGAGAGTGAGTTCTGCAGGCGGCCGAGAGAGCCTTGGTCGCCCGCGCCGTTACTGCACCGCCAATAATCGCGGCACGATCACAGGCTGCGGCAATAAATTAGTGAGTACTGTAGTGGTGCGGCCGGTCGCGTCGTCGAAAACTTCGAGGGTGGGCGCAATGCTGCAGAAAAAGGATTGGTTCGATCCCACCTTCACGGAGGCGGCGATCTGAGCGCGTCCGGTTGCGCCCGTGATTTCGGCGCGATCGAGATCGAGGAAGTCCGCCCTACCGAAGCTGAGGTTGTCGACCACTTTCTGTTTGAGCAGCTTTCCATCGGCATCATAGAAGGAGAGCTCCGTTCGGCACGGAATCTGGGCGATGCCCAGCGGCGGTGGCGTGCGCACGAGATTGAGCACATTGATCCGAATGCTTTCGCCGCTCGCCAGGCCGATGACGCCGAACGAGAGAGTGATAGCGTTGGCAGCAGGACCGGGAAGAGGCGCTACTTGGGCCGCGGCCGGTATTGCAAGCAGGACGACACTGAACCAAACGAGGGGTGTGATCTGGTGTTGCATTCGATGAGTTCCTCCGTTACCTATGGAGTAACACGGAATGGCGTCTGGAGGTTGCGGGCAACAACTGGTTGCAGTTTCTTCAGAGCAGCCTGGATGCCTTCGGCGACGGCGCGCCAGTACTTGTTTTTGTCGGGCCAGTCAGCGAGGGGTTTCGCGTCTTTGGGGAGGACTTGGAACTGCCCGAGCTGCGGCACTTCCTTCCAGCCGCAATCTTTCAACACATAGGCAATCAGCTCCGCTTCACCGGCTTGTTTGCGTTGAATGGCGCTCTCGAGCTCGGTAAGGACGCAGAAATCCGAGGCCAGGAAATCGCGGCTGAGCTGGCAGACGATCACGTCGGCTGTGTTGAGCTCCTGGAGGATGCGCGGCTCCCACTTTTCACCCGCCGTGAGCGCGCGGTCGTACCAGGCGCGAATGAGGCCGTTACGCTCCATCAGCTTAAGGTCTTTACGCAGTTCGTTGACATGTTTCTCGTCTTGGTGGGAGTAGCTGAGGAAGAGCCTAAGCGGCGGCGGCAACTGAATGACCAGACCTGCGATTTCCGTCTTGATTACTGTCTGGTCCGCCAGCACGACCTTCACAGTTTGGTCTCCGCTCTTTTGGAGAGCTTGCAATTCTTCGACGCGAAGCGGTCTTTCCGGGGCGCCCGGCGGATACACCAGGTCCACGGGTTTGAACTCGTAATCGGAATGGATGGCCTCGAAGTTGTAACGAATCACGGCGAGCAGTTCGCGGCGTCCAGCCTCGGGGCCGTCGATATGGATGCGGACCTGGTTTTCAGTGGTATCGGCGCGGACCAGGCCGCGGCAACCTGTAGATTCGTGCTGCAGGACGACGCCGCTCTTCCAGCGCGTCTCCGGATTGCTGAGATGATGCGTACGAACGATGAAGCGGGGCAGCAGTCCTTCGGGAACTACCGCGTACTGGTAGCCGAAGTTGAGGCACGCGGCAGGCTGGAAGTTGCTTGCCAGGTCCGGTTGCCGGTCTTCCAGGAGTTGCGGAATAAGAATCCGGTTTTGGCGATCGCCCAGCGGAAAGCTGAGCTCGAATTGGTCCATCAGGCCAAGAATGAAATCGGCGGCCTCCGTGGAGTATCCTTTCTGCGCTAGTACCTGCTCGGCTTGGGCTCGGGAGAACAGTCCCTTGCTTTTGACGAAGGCATGTAACAGGGCGTAGATGCCTTGCGTGACCCATTCGGGCTTCAATACGTAGCCAAAGCGGAGGCGGGGATCGTCTTTGTAATTGAGCGCGATGCCTAGGTCGTGCAGGAAACCGGCGAGCGATGTCTGCTGCTCTGGATTCTCTTCGCCGTGCTTGCGGCAGGTGGCCCGGTAGTCCTCGAAGGTCACGTAATCGGCGCGCATCGCGCTCAATTCATCCTTGATGGCAAACCAGCGGCGTGGGAAGTTGGCCTTCACGTTTTTCAACTGCCGGATCTGCTCCTGGATTTTGCGCTTCAACTGGGTGATGGTTTTGGCATCGGCGCAATCGGTTTCCACGAAGCCCCGAATGTTTTCGGCGTACTTTTCTAGCCAGGCTCCGCGATTGATATCGAAAGGCTCGGATTTCTGCTTGTTCAAGAGGACTAGGACGGGCGCGTCTTTGCCGCCGAACGCGCGGATGAGGCGGAACCAGTAGTCCGCCTCGCGGTCGTAGCCACCCTTTCGGCGATCCAAGACCAGCAAGTACAAGCTGCGGGCGGTTAGGAAGAATTGATGGGTGGCGTGCATCATCTCCTGGCCGCCGAAGTCCCAGATGTGGAGCGTGACTGCGTCGTTGCGGGAGAGAGTACAGGACCAGTCGCTGATCTTGATGCCCTCGGTGGTCTTTTCCCGGCGGTTGAACTTGCCAGTAGTGAGCGTCTTGACGAGCGACGTTTTGCCCACGCCGCCCTGGCCGACGAGGATCAATTTCGCTTCGTTGAGCGGGCGCGAGCCGGCGAGTTGCGTGAAGTAGTAGGTGAGGATTTCTTGTGGGGCTGTGGGTGATTTCCCTTGGTCGACTTCCTGCCACGTCGGACCGAGGATCTCATCCGGAATGCCGAGGCCGGGGTTCCCGTGCAGGTACAGGCGCCTGAGTCTACTCAGTTGTGTAAGGGAGTGGGGGATGGCGGTGATCTGGTTGTTTGCGAGGTTGAGGATATCGATGTTAGTGAATTGGGCGAGGAAGTCGGGGATGGCTGTGAGCTGGTTTCCCCCGAGGTAGAGACCCTCGAGGTTGGAGAGGTGCGCGATAGAGTCGGGAATGGCGGTGAGTTGGTTGCTGGAAAGCGTGAGCCTCTTGAGGTTGGAGAGTCGGGCAACGGAGTCCGGGATGGCGGTGAGCTGATTGTTATAGAGGTACAGGGTGTGCAGGTTGGCCAGTTGACCGAGCGAATCGGGGACGGAGGTGAGATCGAGGTCGCCAAGATTGAGTTCGCTGCTCTTGGCGTTCCTAGCCTTTTCAATCCGGCGGAGCGCCTCCTGCCAACCGGGACTATCGGAGTCTTCGGAGTCTATAGGCACGGCGCATTCTCAGCAGCGTTCCAGCACGGTGGCGATTCCTTGCCCCACGCCGATGCACATAGTGCATATCGCGTAACGACCACCCGTTTTTTCCAACTGATGCACGGCCGTGGTGACCAGCCGCGCGCCACTCGCTCCCAGAGGGTGACCGATAGCTATAGCGCCGCCATTGGGGTTGACAAGCTCGGCATCGTCGGGCAGGCCGAGGTCGCGCATCACTGCGAGCGCCTGCGCAGCGAAGGCTTCGTTCAATTCGATTACGTCGATCTGGGAAAGCGCGATTCCCGTCTTCGCCAGAACCTTGCGTGTTGCCGGGGCGGGAGCGAAGCCCATGATACGCGGCGCCACACCTGCCGCCGCTGTGGCCAGCACGCGCACGCGCGGCCGCAAGTTGTACTTTTTCAAGGCCGCTTCCGAGGCCAGCAGTAACGCGCAGGAGCCGTCGTTCACGCCCGAAGCGTTGCCCGCCGTTACCGTTCCGTTCGGCTTCACGACCGGTTTTAGCTTGGCCAGTGCCTCCAGCGTCGTATCCGGCCGCGGATGCTCGTCGGTTTCAAACTTCTTCGGATCGCCCTTTTTCTGTGGAATGGAAACGGGCGCTACTTCGCACTGAAAAAACCCCGCCGCATGCGATTTGGCCCAGCGCTGCTGCGTGCGGAACGAAAAGGCATCTTGATCCTCACGCGACACATGAAAATCTTCGGCTACGTTCTCGGCGGTTTCCGGCATGGAGTCGGTGCCGTACTTGCTCTTCATCGCCGGATTGACGAACCGCCAACCGATGGTCGTATCGAAGATCTCCGCCTGGCGGCTGAATGCGGTGTCGGCCTTTCCCATTACAAACGGCGCGCGCGACATACTCTCGACGCCGCCCACGATCATGAGGTCGGCCTCGCCGGACTTGATGGCGCGCGCGGCAACCGCCACCGCATCCATGCTCGATCCGCACAGGCGGTTCACGGTCGATCCGGGGACCTCCTTCGGTAGTCCGGCCAGCAGCAGCGCCATGCGCGCGACATTGCGATTGTCCTCGCCGGCTTGGTTGGCGCAGCCGAAGACTACGTCGTCCACCGCAGCCCAATCGACACCGGGATTTCGTTCCATCAAAACCCGGATTGGGATCGCGGCCAAGTCGTCGGTTCGGATTGTCGCCAGCGTACCCCCATAGCGGCCGAAAGGCGTACGAAGGGCATCGCAAATAAAAGCCTCAGGCATGAACTTTCCATTGTAGACCGGCGTTCGGGCGTGCAGCCGGATGCGGTTGTTTACATCGTTGTTTACCGGCGCCTCTTGTCTGTCGGAAAGCAAAAAAGCGGGTTATTAAACCCGCTGCAGGTAATCGACCCCACCATGAGAACGAGCCGGCCGGCGAGCGTTTGCCAGCCGGGGGCGCAGCACGCGGTTCCACCACATGATCGCGCCAGTCACAAACATCGCCGCGGGGGCGAGGCCGAATATCGCCCAAATCGCCTTTGTCGTCTGGTCGCAGAGCCCGGGGCCGCTACAAGGAATGCCTATGCCGTTAATGCGGCCGAAATGCAGGTAGGCGAGCCAATAAATAACCCGGTCGCCGATGCGTATCCCGGCATTAGCGGCAGTGGGAGGCTCAAGCCGGTCGGCGAGGTCCTGAAACGGCTCGGGAAAACCGAGATAGATTCCGCTCACGCCAAAAACCAACGTGAATCCAAGGCTCCAGAAGCCAATCATACTGTGCAAGTGCCAGGTCAAGCGCTTCCATCCGACGCCGCGATGCAGTGTCAGGCTGCGACGCCATGTCTTGATGCCAGGCCACCAGATCGCCAGACCCGTCACAGCAACCGCGAGCAGGGCGAGTGCGCCAACGCCGTTCACTTTCCGGCCGGTTGGTCCGGCGAACAGATTGTCGTGCAGATCGAGCAGCTTTGACACGAGCCAGATGCCGGTTGGGACCGAATTGCCTAGATCGCTGCCACTCCGAGGATCGAAGAGCCGCATCTTGATCGCATCGCCCCGGCTTAGCGAGACATCTACGGCCTGATCGAGATTCCGCGCCCGGCCGATTCTCACCACCCGGTAGCCCAGATACAAGCGCCTGGCGGCCTCCGCGAGCTGATCGTCGGTCAATCGTGGTCCTGAACCCTTCGAGATGATTGGCTTGGGGGTCGCCGCTCTGTAAAGCTCGTTCCGATAGACAAGCACGCTGCCGGTCACGCTGATTATGAGGATGTAGAGCCCGACGGCGATGCCGCTCCATAAATGCACCTGAAACAGCGCCTTTCGTAGCCAGAGTTTCTGCGGCTGTCGAACCCAACGCTGCCACACGGTCAGTTGATTGCTCCCGCTCACTAGCGACAGGCTACAACACACCGTCGATTGGGTCAACGCGCCGGTTCGGATTTTGTCAAGAATTAGAGTCGCGTGACGAATGGCTCCGGTTCAACTCCTTAGCCGGGCACCACTCTTGTTCCGGAATTGGCAGCCGGCTGGTCACTTGATCGAAGGCGCTCACCGCGAATTACCCTAACTCGCGGGCGCCGCTTCCAGGATTTCCCGGCTCACTCCCGAGAACTTGGTGAAGTTCTTGTTGAAGCGCCCCGCCAGTTCGACTGTCGGCACATCGCTCAATTCACCGGCCAGGGCCGCTTTTAGTTTCCAAATTCCAGTGAGCGGCGTCTATGTCGCGAATGCCGTAGGCTTTCCAACCCGACTCCTTGCCCGATCAACTTTTCGGTAGTGGTGCAGTTTGAATCACGCTGCGACCGCCTTTTCTCGCTTTTCCAGCAAGCCAATGATTTCTTCGATGCTCCAGATGTGATCGGCAATCCCGGCTTTGATCGCTGGCGTTGTTCCGAAAGTCATGTGCTTCCGCTGAAAGTTGTAAACCATCATGAAAATCGCGATCTGCGCAGCGTGGTTTTCAACCTTCTTGCTGAAGCCGTTCGTTAGTCTGGTAAAGCGCCGCATCCCCATCCGCATGGTAAGGTTCGACCGCTCAATGTAAGACGTACTGATGTGATCCGGATCAGGGCTGCCGGTAACCGTATGGCTCTCGCAGCCGATGCAGGTGGCTGGGCTGTACCGGCGCTGCCCTTCCGTGTCGATCTCGCCGTAAATCTTGACTAACTGCGCGAAGTCGATGTTTTCGCCAAACGCGTTATCAACTGCCTTCCGGTAGAGATTCAGTCCATCGCTGGTCAATTGAACTCTATTCGCGAGACGGCTCGCAAGGTCCGTCATAAAGTCACGTGCCGCGATAGGGTCGCGTTGACCGATCATGAAGCACGGAATCAGTTTTGTATCCGCATCGATGGCGGTCCACGTCCACACGTCACCGCAAATACCATCGCGTTCGATCTTCTGAGGCGTCACGTTTTTCTGCTTGCAACCAACAAACTGCCAGATTTCGTCAACTTGAATCCGCTCACAAGACAGGTCCCGCATGGTCTCGTCAAGGAACTCCGAACAGGCCGAGCCAAGTTCAACCAGCAGTTTCAGGACGGTATGCTTCGCCGCGCCAGTCATGCGAACCGTGGAGTTAATGGAGCAACCCTCGATCAAACACCGGACTACCTGAGCGCGTCTGGCTGTGTTCATCCTGTTCATATTTATAGTATGCTTGCTCGGGCATGAAATGTCAATCAAAAACTACATTCTGGCCAATATTTATAGGGTCTTTATGCTACTCTTCCCCATCTCGCTTTCGCCGCTTTTTTGGCGATCTTGCTGCGCTGTTTTGCTGTCAGGCTCTCGGCCCTGGCCTTCCCTCCCTTAGCCGCTCCCAGCTTGGACATCGCGACTGCATGGGGGTTCTTGATGCGTTCGGGGGCCTCCTTGGGTCTGTCCCACTTCTCGCCGATGATATTCTCCATGATAGCCTTAGCGAACAGGACGGGGTCCTTAGGCGCTTTCTTCGGTTTTGGTTTGCTTGCTCGTGTTGGCATGGTACTATTATGGCACATGATGTGTGCACTTCCACAGTGTCAACGCGATCTGACAGAGAAGGCAGACGAGAATCACAAGTCTGCACCGAACCCGTCTCCTGTGAAAGCGCTCTATGGCGTCTGATGATCTTGAAGCACGTAAAACAACCTTAGAGGACCAGATCGATTCTCTTGGCTCTTGGATGCTTGGGTTTACTTGGCCGGTTGCTGTCGGTTTATTCATCGAGTTTTATGCCATTTTTAACTTAGTTTGGACCCGCGACTGGAATTCGTTTATTGACCGGATAGGGCTGTTACTGGTGACCGGTGGCGTTTCTGGTGAATTGCTGATAGAACACAAAACACACAGAGCAGAACGAAGGCTTCGCGGAATCAATGTCGAAATTGAGCGTGAATCAGATTTAGCACTTAAAGCCGCAGATGAACGCATGCTGGCCTTAGACGCACGGATAGCTGAAGCAAAACAAAATCTAGCCTTAGCAGAACAACACTCCTCAGAAGCTAACGCAAAAGCCGAAAGCTTTCGACTTGAAATCGCCAAGGCGGGAGAATCCTCTGCGCAGGCAAATGCACGGGCAGCAGAAGCACAAAGAATGGCCGAAGCAGAGCGTCTAGAAAGGATACGCTTAGAGGCCATTGTCGCCCCACGAAGTATCTCCATAATAGACCAGCGAGCCATAGCTGCTTCCCTTTTGCGTTTCGCGGGAAGCCGTGTCAATTTGGCGTCATATTCATTAGACGGAGAGGGCGCCGTTCTCGGCCAACAAGTGATTGCTATTCTCCAGGCCGCTCGAATCGAGGTTGACAATCGAATTGCTACCATGATGCCCATGGGAGGCTTCGCATTTGGCATCCATGTAAATGGCACGCGGGACGATTTGGTCATGACTCTTAGGGATGCGCTGTCAAGGATTGGGCATCTTGCTGTAGCTCCGGAAAACACACCCATATCGGGCGGCGGCGGCCCGATTATGCAAGCCGGACCTGTAAGCCGGATTCCTGTCAATGCCGCCATTTTAATCGGCATCAAACCGGTTCCGGTTATTACCGCCAGATAGAACTGAAAATCAAACTGCACCAGTACCGACTTTTCCCCCTAAACACTCTCTTTTTTTGAACCTCCGCTATCGTAAGATGGTGTCATGAACCGGCTACGTGGCGCGCGTTTCCTTCTAGCCGGCTTGCTCTACCACGTTGCAACAGCTCAAGTTATCGAGTTTGAATCACACGGATTGAAATACCAAACCCTGACCCGGAGCGGTGTCACGGTGATGTTCGCGCCGCTGCCGTCGCATGTTCGCGAATACACCATCTTGCAGGTGGCCGTCTCCAACGGCTCGGCGGGCCCGTACGTCATCAAACCCGAAGACTTCTATTATCTGAGGAATGGGGGCGAGCAGCTTCAGGCCGCCCCGGCCGTGACGGTGATCGAGAATTTGATCGAGAAAGGCAGCCGAAGCGACGTGACCAAACTCGTCAATACCTACGAGTCCGCTCTCTACGGAATCCCGCACATGAAATCCACCAACGGGTATGAGCAGCGGCGCCAGGCGGCAATAGCAGGTATCACCACGAAACTGCGTGCGGCCGCGACGGCCTCGGCTGTGGCGCTGGTTCTGACTAAGCTCGCGCCCGGCGAAACCACCGACGGCGCTATCTTCCTGCCCACTGTAGGCAAACCGCTGGGTCCGGGGCGACTGCAGGTGCGGACTAACACCGACACGTTCGATTTCAATTTGGAATAAGACCGCTCCTTGTAGTCGCGGCTCAGAACGCTATTGCAGTGGGTAACCGCGAATTAACTTAAACGTACGCGACCAGCGGGTCTTGGTAAAAAAGTGCGCCACCACATCGACCACGTGGTCGAACCCTATATTAGGATTCGTCAAATCTTCAGTGGGGGCCTCAAACGACCAGTAGATAATCAGCGGCGTGCCCACGATGTTTTCGCGCGGCACGAATCCCCAATACCGGCTGTCGGAGGAATTGTCGCGGTTATCGCCCATGGCGAAAACATACCCCTGCGGAACCACTACCTCGCCGTTTTCCACGTGATGCTCCAGCATATCCATGGCGCTCGGCGGTAGCGGCGCGTTGGGCTGTGTTGGAAAATTGTCCCGGTAGCTGTCGAGGTAGGCGGTCTTGTGGACCACGTAAGGCTCGTTGACAGGCTTGCCGTTCAGAATAACCTGTTTGTTCACGAGCCGGATATGGTCTCCAGGAACTCCGATCGCCCGCTTCACATAATCCTCGCGAATATCCAACGGGTAGCGGAACACGATGATGTCGCCGCGACGCACATCGCGATAGGGCAGAAGGTGCTTGGAAATGGCGCCCGCCGGCGAATACGTAAGCTTGTCCACCAGCACGTGGTCGCCAATCAGCAGCGAATCCTCCATCGAGGCGCTGGGAATCACGAAGGCCTGCACCAGCGTGGTGGTGCCGAACAGCAGCAGGATGATGGTCACGGTCCACTCCGCGATGAACCCGCGATGCACGTTTCGGGTCATCTCCGAGTAACGGGTGTACAAGCGCTGTGTTTGGGTCGGTGCCTGAGTCTCCACAGATTAATTGTATCCCGGTCTGGTACAATCGCGAGCAGAGGGGGTTTGCTTGTCAAAAGCCACTCAAGAATTACCCCGTACCTTAGGCGCGCTTCGCCAGAGTCCTTATTCCGAAGCCACGCTGGGCATCCGGTCCGTAAAAGACGAACTCCGCAATAATCTAATCTGCAAAATCCAGCGCGGGGAAGCGCTGTTCCCCGGCATTCTGGGGTTCGACGACACCGTCGTTCCCCAAGTGGTCAACGCCATTCTCTCGCGCCACAACTTCATCCTGCTTGGCCTGCGCGGCCAGGCCAAAACCCGGTTGATCCGTATGCTCACCGCCATGCTGGATGAGCTGACGCCCTTTATCGAGGGCTGCGAGATTCACGATAATCCCTACCATCCTATTTGCCGCCGCTGCCATCATCTGGTTGCCGAGCAGGCGGACGAGACACCCATCGCCTGGCTGCGCCGCGAGCAGCGCTACGTGGAAAAGCTGGCCACCCCGGATGTCACCATCGCCGACATGATCGGCGATATCGACCCGATCAAAGCGGCGCGCCGCGGCCACGACATTTCCGATGAGCTGACGGTGCACTACGGTCTGCTGCCGCGCGCCAATCGCGGCATCTTCGCCATTAACGAGCTGCCCGACCTCGCCGGCAAAATCCAGGTGGGCCTGTTCAATATCATGCAGGAAGGCGATGTGCAGATTAAGGGCTACCCCGTGCGGCTGCCGCTCGATCTCATGCTCGTATTCACGGCCAATCCCGAAGATTACACCGCGCGTGGCAAGATCATCACGCCGCTCAAGGACCGCATCGGAAGCGAGATCCGCACGCATTACCCGCCCACGCTCGATCAGGGCATTGCTATCACCGGGCAGGAGGCTTGGCTGCGGCGCGAGTCGCCCGTTGAAGTGCGGGTGCCCGATTACATGCGGCAGGTGGTGGAGCAGCTCGCCTTCCTGGCGCGCGAAGACAAACGCGTCGATAAGCGCTCGGGCGTCTCGCAGCGCCTGCCCATTTCCGCGCTCGAAAACGTGGTATCTAATGCCGAACGGCGCGCTCTGAAGTCCAAAGAAGCCATTGCCGTGCCGCGCATCGTCGATCTTTACTCCGCCCTTCCGGCCATCACCGGCAAACTCGAGCTGGAGTATGAGGGCGAGCTGAAGGGCGGCGACACGGTGGCGCGCGAGCTCATCCGTACCGCCGTAGGCAAGATCTACGACCAGCATTTCGAAGGCGCCAATATGTCCCAGATTATCCAATGGTTCGATCTGGGAGGATCGCTGAAACTGGATGAGAACGTCGATTCGTCCACTATGGTGAAGCAGCTTGCGGGAATCCAGGGTCTGATGGAGAAAGTGAAAACCCTGGGCTTGACTGCCAACGAGCCGGACGCCGTGCGCGCTTCCGCGGCCGAGTTTGTGCTGGAAGGTCTGCACGCCCACCGGCGCATCAGCCGCAGTGAAGAGCGCGGGTTCGCGGCCGAGGAGAAACAGCGGCGCGAACGCGAAGAAGGCGGCGGACGCGGCGAGCGCCCCAACTTCCGCCGGCAGTACAACTGAGGCCGTCCATGAAATGGATCCGCTACTCCCGCTACACCGGTGAGGACCTCGGCATCGGCGCCGAAGATCTGTTGCAAGCCCTATCCGACTTCCTGCTCGAAAGCGGCTTCAACTCGCAGTACATGCCTTTCAGCGAGTGGAACCAGCACACGCTGGAAGACCTCAAGAAGGCCATCCAGCAAGCACTCGAGGACGGCAAGCTCTTCAACGATGAGCATCTCCAGGAGATGATGGAGCAGCTCCAGAGCATGACCCCGGAGCAGATGGACAAGCTTCTGGAAAACCTCATTCAAAAGATGGTGGATGAAGGCCAGATCACCATCGAGGAGCCCAACGAGCAGCAAGCGCAGGCGGCCGGCGTGGGCAATGGCAGGGACACCAAGGTCAAATTTGAAGTCACCGACAAATCGCTCGACTTCCTGGGCTTCAAGACCTTGAAGGACCTGCTTGGATCGCTCGGCAAATCCAGTTTCGGCCGGCACGATACGCGCGACTTGGCCACGGGCATCGAAACCTCGGGATCCTCCAAGCAGTACGAATTCGGCGACATGCTCAATCTGGATGTCAGCGAGACGCTCTTCAGCGCCATCCGCCGCGAAGGCGCCAAGGTGCCGCTGGACATGGATTACTCCGATTTGCGAGTGCATCAGTGCGAATACCAAAGCTCGTGCGCCACCGTGCTGATGCTGGATTGCAGCCATAGCATGATTCTTTACGGCGAGGATCGTTTCACTCCGGCCAAGAAGGTGGCGCTGGCGCTGGCGCACCTGATCCGCACGCAATACCCCGGCGACAGCCTGCGCTGCGTGCTGTTCCATGACACCGCCGAGGAGCTGGCCATCAGCCAACTCGCCCGCGTGCAGGTGGGTCCTTACTACACCAACACGCGCGACGGTCTGATCCTGGCGCAGCGCCTGCTGAACCAGGAGAAGAAGGACATGCGCCAGATCATCATGATCACCGACGGCAAGCCCAGTTGCCTGACCCTGGAAGACGGCCGCATGTACAAGAACGCCTTCGGGCTGGACCCGCTAGTGATCAGCCGCACGTTAGAAGAAGTGAACCGCTGCAAGAAACAGGGCATCCTGATCAACACCTTCATGCTGGCCAGCGATTACGGCCTGGTGAATTTCGTGCAGAAGGTGACCGAGATCTGCCGCGGTAAAGCGTACTTCACCACGCCGTTCACCCTAGGGCAGTATTTGCTGATGGATTACATGAACCGCAAGACGCGGACGATCCACTGAACGGCGAAGCGGACCGATTCTTCAGTGCTGCCAGTCCAGCAGCATCACGTACGCGTTGGCCGGGCCGCCAGGCTGCGCGCTCACCGCGTTTGGCGTAACCGGAAGGTTGGTTGAACCTGCCGTGGCGGCGAGCCACACGCGCCCGTCCGGAATCGGCAGCGCGCCCGTGAAGAAGTCGGAACCGTTGCCTAATGTGAGAAATGTGCTGAACAGCAGATTCAGATTCGGATCGAGCACGGTGAAAAACGAAGCGTCCTGTGTTGAGCTCAATTGCGTCCGGAGTGCGCCGGCGGTCAAGGGATAATCCGGCGAAGTAGTATACCCGGTAAAGAGCAGATTTCCGGCGTTGTCCAAGGCAAGAAAAACAGGATAGTCATTTTGGCTTCCTCCGAAGAAGGCCGAAGCGGCGATCTCGGCGCCATCCCCGGAAAGCCTCATCACGAACAGATCGGAACCGGGAGATTGAATGGCGGACGTGGATCCGTACGCCGTCTGAAAGTCGGTTGAAAACGTGTGCCCGGTAATGTACAGCGTTCCATCCGTTCCCATAGCCATGCCGGAAATTGTTTCATCGGCGCTGCCGCCGAGATAGGTCGAGAACACGCGGGTAGTGAGATCGCTCGTGAACCGGGCCGCGAAAGCATCGCTGGTCATGGTCCGAGTAAAGAGCAATTCGGAGGAGTTCAGAGGGTTCACCAGCAGTTGGTTGCCGGTGCTCGTTCCCGGTTGGGGTGCGGCGCTTAATGCGGTCCAGGTGCGCCCACCATCCGTGCTGCGGAAGAATAGCAATCCGTATGAGTAGATCGTGTTGGGCTGGTGGGGATCGATCGCCAGACCCAGAGTATAACCGGGACGTGCCGCCGCCGGCAGTGGTCCCACTTGCGCATAAGTGGCCCCGCCGTCTTTACTCTCGATCAGCGTGTTCGCCGTGGAAATGGCGAGCACCCTGCCGGGAGTCGACGGGTCGGCGACCGGCTTGGAAACCGGAATTCCTCCCAAGAGCAGGCCCGAACCGTACCGAAACCAAACTAAAATTGGCTGCCCATTGAGCGCTGTGCCGGCAATCAAAAACGTAGTGGGATTTCCAGCCACAGCTACTAATGTGATATTAACGGCCGGAAAATTTACGACCGAACCCTGCCCCACCGAGTACCGGCTCTGGCCGCCATCTCTGCTGAACCACCCGCCAGGGCCATCGGTAGCGAACAGGTTATCCGGGTTCTGTGGATCGACCGCATAGAGCCCCATTCCTGAGTAGTGCCCCAAAGACGGCGACCAGGTAGCGCCTGCATCTTTGCTCCTATATAGTCCCACCGTGCTGGCCAGGAACAACAGGTCCGGAACATTCGCCACCGTCAAGATGCTCCCGCTGGCAGGCAGCGTCAGTCCTCCCTGCCAGGAGGCGCCGAAATCGTTGCTCACGGCCAGTGCGGTCCCGCTGACCGCCCATAGACGCCGAGGCACGGAGCGATCCTGGAATTTCGCCGCGCCAGCCACGTCCCTGCCGGTTGGCGCCCAGGTCGCACCCGTATCGAGGCTGCGGAACATATCCGTTCCGGCGTTGTATTGCTGCAACGTCCCCGCTTGGCGTGGGCCGGTGGCCGAACTCGATCCCGCTACGATCACATCACCCGAAGCGGCGTCAATTGCAAGCGCCGCAACATTGTCCGCCGGGTATTCGAGGAACGTGGAACTCAACGAATGGGTGCCGTCCGCGCTGAGCAGCAGGAGAGCGGAATCCTGCCCCGCATAGACGCCGCTGGCGGAGCGGAAAGCACCCGCCGGCGGTTGCACTGCAAAGGCTCCTGCAAGATAGAGATTGCCGTTACCATCCGGCAGAAGGGCGGTGGGCGTGCTGGGTAGATACGTCTCGTAGATCAGATCGGTTCCCGCAGCATTGATCTTGATGAGCAGGCAATTCGTGTATTTCTGAATCCAAGCCGGATTGTCCAGCGTTTGGCCGTAGATCGATGTGCCGGTCAGATATACATCGCCGCTTGAATCCACCGCGAGCCGAAGGGGAGAGAAATAAGACAGATCGGGCAGTACGGCATAGAGCAACTGGCCCGCGGGCGAAAATTTCGCAAGGAACGTCGGCCCGTTTGTCGACAAAAATCCGGAAGGCGCGGGAGTAGTCGTCGTCAGGCCGAAGCCCCCCAACTGTCCTAAAACGTAGAGATTTCCCGCGGGGTCGGCTTGCATGGCCCAAACGATATCCCTTCCGCTTGACCCGAAGTATGACGCGTAGGAGATAACCGGGTCGATCACCAACGGCAGGCGCGGGTCGTAGCCGCTCGCGGAGAAGCAGGTATCAGCGCCACAGCGCACGTAATGCACCTGAACCGGATACCGCGCACCGGAGGCGGTGGACTGCCACGCCACAGGCTGCTGCCCGAGGCCGTGAAGCTTCCACTTCTGGTTCACCGCGATGCGGACGTCCGCAAGGCGCGCCCCCGGTTCGAGAGTCAAATCGTACTCCAGGCGCTCGCCTGCAAAATGGTAATACAGGTCCACACGGGGATAGATCCCGGAGAATCGCAGCCCTTGCGCGGCTGTCGCCGAACGCCGGCCGGCACGGTCGAGTGAGGTAAACCGGGTGAGCGGAAACATGCCTACTGGATCGAGGACTCCGTGCTGGGCCGCGCGCCGCGGAAATGCAACTCGGCGCCATCAGCCGTTCGCACACCTGTGGCATCCACGGCAAACCGCTGCGCCGGTGTGCGCGCCGCAAACCGGCCGCCATCGGGCTCAAACCAAACAAGTGCCGACACATCAGTCGCATGGGCCAGCACGGGAAAGGCGAGAGCGCTGGTCCAAAGCACTGCCCAGCAGCAGGCGTGCGTTTTCATACCAACTCTAATTTATCGCGGATTCTGGGTCGCGCACATCAGGGCCCCAAACCCTCGCAGGTCGCATAGGCGGATCCGAGAGCGAGTTCTACCCGAAATATTGCCCCAACGTTAGCCCATACCTTTCACCCATGAAGTACCAGGACGAAAAGTAGCAAGTACTAGCAGTGAAAGTGTTTTACGACGTGCAAATCGAGTGTACACTCCGCACTGAGATTGTGTGAACGGAACCGTTCATATAGCTCGATGCGGCGCTAGGCCGTCTGTCGCGCCAAAACGGAAACGGAGAAAAGATGCGCAGCATTTATTTGGTGGTTGTCTCTTCTTGGGCGCTGAGTGCTTATGCCGATGCTCTAAACGTCAATCTTGGAACAGCCGACTCTTTTGCTGTCCTCGCAGGATCGACAGTGACCAATACCGGCCCGACCACCGTCCATGGAAATTTGGGGGTATGGCCCGGGACGGCAATCACAGGTTTTCCGCCGGGGATTGTGTCCGGAGGAACGACACACGACTCGGACGCCGTCGCGAACCAGGCTCAAATTGATCTGACCACGGCATACACTTCCGCTGCGGGCGACGCGTGCAACCACAGCTTGACCGGTCAGGATCTAGGTGGACTTACCCTCACGGCGGGAGTCTATTGCTTTACGTCGTCGGCACAGCTGACTGGAACACTCACACTCAACGCCCAGGGCGACCCGAATGCGGTCTTCCTTTTTCAGATCGGGAGCACGCTAACGACTGCAAGCAACTCCTCTGTCGTTTTTACCAATGGCGGTCAAGGTGATAGCGTCTTTTGGCAAGTGGGAAGCTCGGCGACTCTCGGCTCGACCACTGCGTTCGAGGGAAATATTCTCGCGCTTACAAGCATCAGCCTGGTTACCGACGCAACTATTCGGTGCGGCAGAGCCTTGGCGCGCAATGGCGCCGTAACGATGGATACGAATATCGTGTCCATTGATACCGAGGGTTGCGAGGCAGTGCAGGGAGGCACTGTTCCCGAGCCGGGGACAGCCCCGCTGCTAATGGGTTTCCTTTTCCTCAGCCTGATCGTATACCGGCGGCAATCGCGGAAGCGGGCGATGTATCCCGGTTAATAACCGTCGCCTCCTGATACTCTCGGCCCCGGTTGAAGGTGCTCTCGCGATTCTGAGTTGATACTCTGGGCTGCAGGAGCCTCATGTTCCGCTACGATCCCGATCTCCTCACCGCCGTCCGGTCCACTCCGCAATCCGTCGCGGACGTTATTCAGACGATGCAGGCCATCGACCGCATCTGCATCGACGGCGACGGCCTCAAGTGGTTCAACGGCCTCTACCTTCAGGTGACTGAGGCGGTGCGAGACCGGATCGCGGCGGGCGGCTTCACCAACCTCGCCTGGCTCGCGGACCTTGATGTGTACTTTGCCGCATTCTACTTTCAGGCCCTCGAAGCGAATCTCAGCGGACAAGGCGCTCCCGGCTGCTGGCAGGCCATGCTGCAATGCCGCGCGCAAGCTGCTGTGGCGCGCATCCAGTTCGCCCTGGCCGGCATGAACGCGCATATCAACCACGATCTGCCCATGGCCCTGGTGAAAACTTGCGAAACCTCCGGCTCTTATCCGGCCCATGGGGGCCCGCAATATGCCGATTTCACCGGACTCAACACCACGCTCGACAGCTTGATCGAATCCGCCAAGCGGACCCTGAATGTCCGCCTTCTGGGCGACTCCTTGCCGCCAGTCTCTCAACTGGAAGACCGCGTCGCCGCCTGGAGTGTAGCGGCGGCCCGCGAGGCTGCCTGGACCAATGGCGAGGTGCTTTGGGTTCTGCGCGATTCGCCGCCCCTCTTGGCGCGCTTCCAGGATACGCTTGACGGCCTCACAGCCCTCGCCAGCAAGACGCTTCTCGTCCCCGTCCCACTGGCGCTCGCCGTTTCCGGCCAGGACTCATAGTGACTCGAAGAAGTCGCGAAAGAGCGGATTCACCGTGCTTCGCACCTGCTGCCACGCCTGCTGTAGATTCGGCTGCTGGCTCCAATAGCGGAAGATGGTGAGCCAGCCTGCGTTGCGCAGGTTTTCCCGCTCTTGGGCCTCGCGGAAACCGAGATCGGTATAGACGGATTCGGCCAGCCGGATCACATCGAGCATAAAGAAGAAGCCTTTGCGCAAGACGAGCGGGTCGGCCGGCGCTGGTTGAGCGGGCAGGCCAGGGACGATTTCGCTATCCAGATACCGTAGGTCGGCGTCGCTCTTCAGCTTGTCCAGCAGCTTCGCATAGTCGTCGGCCGAGCGGGAGGCAGCCCCTTCAGCCGCAGAGGGTAGCGGATACCACTGCCGCGCCATCGAGGAAAAGGCCTGCGCCAGGGTGACGCCGCGCGGCACGTCTTCGAGCGCCGCGCGCGCAATGTGCAGGCCCAGGTGCCGGTAGCTTTCGAATTGCGACTCGGTGAAGAACTGGTCGCCCGTGCTTTGATGCGGGAATTCGGCGAACCGCGAGCGGTACTCGCGGATGTCTTCCGGTTCGTCGCCGGTCAGGCTGGCTTTGAAGTATACCAGCAGCCCGGTGGCGCGGCCATCCGGATTGCGCATGGCAAAAGACGGAACCACGCCCGTGGGGTCCTGCTCCGGATAGGTGATCGTGCCCACCGCGCAATGAACTTTGCTCAAACTGTTGGTTTCTTCGATGGCATGGAGGTCGAGATCGATTTCCACGCCGAAATCCGTCCGGCATTTTCGGATGGCCCCCGCCAGAGAACCGAAGGTTAGCTCCGGATCTTGTTCGCCGTCGCCAATAAGGATGAAGCGGCAGCGGCGGCGCACCAGTTCGTATAACCCGAGATTATCGAAATGGCCGCCGTCGGAGAGGTTGAGGAACTTGGAGCGGTCCGTGGTTTGCGCCGCCAGTTCGTCCAGCAGATAGCGCAGCGCGAACATGGGGCCGGGGCGTTGGGCCGGACCGTCCCAGCGTGGATTGCCCACCCACCAGCCCAGCCGCACGTTAAATACGGTGAGCAGAAATGCTAGCGGGCCGGACGTGTGATACCCCATATTAGGGTTGGCGGCAGCGCCGGAGATGGCCATGGCGGTGCCGGCATGCGGTCCCCCGCGGGCGCTGAATTCACTCGTATCGCGGTAACTCTCCGCGTGCAGATTCGGGGTCTCCGCGGTCTTCTTCTCGTCTTCTTCGGAGCGCTCGGGCGTGAAACCGCAGTAGAGCGGGCTGTAGATGAACGATTCGGCTTTGCGTTCCTGTTTGGCCAGTTCCGAGCCCCGGTTAATATTCACCGCCGTGTTGATAATCGCGTACGGCCCGTAATAGCCCTTTCCCGCGCGCAGGTCCTGAAGTGGAATATCGTCTTGCGGGTCGAATCCGGTCCATGAGTTTGGACGGCGGTCTCGCCCCCGGCTCGCCCCTATATAGCAGCGCACCAGCCGGTTCTTATAGAAGTGGTGCATGGAGAATTCGTTTATGTTGATCCGGCCGGCGAACAGGAAACTCAGCAAAAGCAGCACCACGCCGGCCAGGGCAACCCAATTGGTGAACGACCATACCAAGGCTGCGCCGTCGAGACTGGCCCAGTGATTGGCGATGACCGTCTGCATCCAGTTCGCTCCCGGAGTATCGGAGTCCGCGAACGCACGTATGCCCCAGTGCAGGCCCATGGAGATGAGCACCAGATAGCCCGCCATGAAAACCGGCGGCGCCACTTTACCGAGCATTTCAAGCATATTGCCGGAGCCGTTGGGCCCGTGCGTCTTGGCGCTGTTGCCGGCCAGCACGCCCGCTCCCGTGGTGGTGATCCAGGCGCCTACCGCGGCCATCGCGGTTTTCCCGTACGCCACGAACAACATGGCTATCCATAACGGCGCATAGACGCCGAATGCGAAGGCAGCCATCCAGGCGGTCGAGTAGATGAGGATCGAAGCGCCAACGCGCGAAACCCATTCTCGAGCCGCATCGGGGTAATCGCTGCCCATGAAACCGAGCAGCAGCGCGACCCCCACGCTAAGAGCCAGAACGACCAGCGGCGGTCCCCAAGCCAGGGCATGCCATGCCCCTTGATCCCCGCCTGTTTCGCTTTTCCCGTACTGCCATGACGAAGTAAGGCGCAGCACGGCCCAGAGCAGGGCGCCGGTCACCGCGGTACAAGCCGCAGGCATCCATAGAACGTGTAGCAGGAAAAGGTTTTTATACCTATGAAGGCCGCGAAAACACTCCACAAAACCGCCCGCCCATTGGAAGAGCGAGAAGAGCGCGAACAAGCCCATTACCGCCAGCAACTGTCCCAGCGCGGGCCATTCGCTGGGTTTGGTGCGGGTGGCGCCCATCAAAATGGCAGCCAACAAAACGGTGAGGGCGCAGCCGCCTGCCTCTGCCGTAATGCGTTCGATCCCGCGGGATGCGAATAGGCCTCGCGGAAGCGCGAATGCGCTCCGGGCAATCTCGCGCAACCGGACGGTCATGCTGAGCACGGCGAAAGTCAGGAGCAGCCCGGCCGCCACATAGCTTCCCCACACCAGAGGACCGTGCCATTCGTAATTGACCGCCTGGTGGTAAAGCCCCAGCACGGCCGGCAGCAACAGGAGCGCGGCTAAAAAGGGGGCCAACACGCACTGGTTCAGGAACATGTTGCGCAGCCAGATGGAGCCGATCACCCAGATATCGGGGCTGAATATCGATAGCCGTGGGGCCAGGTAGTTGCTGTATTTGCGCAGGAAGCTGATCGGGTCGTCGGCCGGCGGCCCCGGAACCGGATTGGCTTGCGGCGACAGTTGCGCCGCGGCAGAGGCCGGCTGGCCGCCATGCATCCGTTGAATCACTCCGTGGAGCCAGCAGCCGATGTAGCCGCCACCGGATACGGTGGAGAGGTAATCGAAGTACTGCAGCAGATCGCGTTCGGCGAGACCCTGGAGGATACCGAGATTGAAAGTCGCGCTGCGTATGCCGCCGCCGGAAATGCCCATCCCGGCTAGATTGCGCGCCAGGGCGAATGCCTCCACGGCTTCAGGACCGCCCTCCGTCATCGCGGGGGGCGCAACGCCCAACGCCGCTATGCGGCGCGCGTCCAATTCTTTCAGCTCATTCCAGAGAACGGTAGAGAATGGTTCGGTCATTCCGGCTCTCCGCGGAATCGCCCCGACATATTATCATTCCTTTCAAAGTAGAAAGCGGAAGATTTTGTCGAAAGGCGATAACGGAACAAAACCGGGGGGTTAGTACTGAGTGACTTGAAGAGTCTCTTGGGACTCACGGTTTGACGAAATGCGAACACTGCAAACAGGTGGGCTGCTAACCCTAGGGTCGGTTTTCAACACCCGGCCGGGGAGGCGGAAACAGCTTTGCAACTCTCCGCCCCTGTGGTTAACTGTGCGCCCCAACGGCGCAGATCACCGGTGGAAGGAGGATCGGCTTGCTGGCTTCCCTGGCGCGGGCCGGCTTCGCGGCCCTCTTGCCGGCTTTGGCTTTTCGTGGCGAATTTTGTTGTTGACTACCATAACCGAATCCGTGATAATCCATTAAACAATCTGAAGTTGAATAGAGAAGGCATCAGTCAGCGCGCCGCGGTTCGTCTGTGGTGTGCCGGATGAGTGTGGCCGAAGAGAAATTTAGGCAAGGGGCCAGATAATCGCGCCATGCCCTTTGTCAAGGTTGGGTTAAGCCTGCTCACCGTGCCTCGTAGCGCCAAGCACGTTATAGCTGTGCCGATTCGATCGCGGCGGGTAGAGATCCAACTGCATCGACTCTCACAACCGGGGTCCGTTCTGAACCTGGCTAATCCTTGGCGTGGCGGCCGAACTTTTTTAGAATTTTTGCGTGAGACTCGGGAGAAGGCGACAATGCGCTCCGCCCCCTCCGTCGAAAGATGGAAACGGCCTCTCTATGAATTGTCCAACGGCGATTGGCTTCTTGCTATTGATTTTTGCTGCATCCTCGGCCTTGGCTGATGTGTGCGTCTCCCCGGCCAATCCGGTCGTGGCTGAAAACTGCCTGCCCGGCAATCCCTCCAGCCAATGGGATGTGGGTGCCGGCAATTCCACGATTGTGGGGTTCCCGACTGATCTCAGTGTCAATGTCGGTCAAGCCGTCTTTTTTAAAATCAACACCGATGCAACCGCATACCGGTTGGACATCTATCGCGTTGGCTATTACGGCGGCCTCGGGGCGCGCAAAATCACGACGGTCCTGCCGTCGGCTGCCTTGCCGCAGGTCCAGCCCGCCTGCATAAATGATGCCACGACTGGCTTGAACGACTGCGGCACTTGGGGCGTCTCGGCTTCTTGGACTGTTCCCACGAACGCGGTGAGCGGAATCTATTTTGCCCTGGCAATTCGCGCGGACACGGGAGCCGCCAGTCATATCTTGTTTATCGTCCGGGACGATTCCCGCCATTCCGACATTCTATTTAAGACCTCGGATTCGACCTGGCACGCCTACAGCTTGTTCGGTGGCAATAGTCTGTACAGCGGTTCACCAGCCGGGCGGGCCTACAAGGTGAGTTACAATCGGCCGCTCATTGAAAACGCTTCCGGGATGTTCACTCTCGAATATCCCTTGGTCCGCTGGCTGGAAGCGAATGGATACGACGTCTCCTATTTCACCACGGTGGATGCCGACCGCTTCGGCGCTCTGATGCTCAATCATAAACTGGTGATTTCCGTCGGGCATGATGAGTATTGGTCCGGCGGGGAACGCACCAATGTAGAAGCCGCACGCGCCGCGGGCGTGAACCTGGCGTTTTTTAGTGGCAACGAGATCTTCTGGAAAACCCGCTGGGAAAGCAGCATCGACGGCTCGATGACGCCCTATCGGACCCTGGTCTGTTACAAGGAAACGAGTGCCAACGCCAAGATCGATCCAACGCCGACGTGGACCGGGTCTTGGCGGGATCCCAGATTTAGCCCCCCATCCGACGGAGGGCGTCCGGAAAACGCACTCAGCGGCACACTATTTATGGTCAGTGGTTCCGAACTGGGACTTGCCGTGCCCTCCGAGTATGGCACGCTGCGTTTCTGGCGGAATACGTCGGTGGCCAGCCTGCCGGCAGGAAGCACCGCGACCTTTGCCACCGGCTCGCTCGGTTGGGAATGGGATATCGACATGGACAATGGATTCCGGCCGGCCGGGCTCATCCACCTCTCCAGTATGACCGCCAGCGTGGCCAGCTATTTGCAAGATTATGGCACCTACGCTGGCCCTGGCGTAGCCACTCATAACTTCACGCTTTACCGTCACGCCAGCGGCGCGCTGGTCTTCTCGGCCGGGGATGTCCAATACTCCTGGAATCTCGATGCCAACCATTGGAACGAGGGTGCTAATCTGCCGTCCGTGCCGAGCGCCGATCCACGCATTCAACAGGCGACCGTCAACTTGCTGGCCGATATGCAAATTCAGCCAACGACGCTTCAGGCGGGGCTGGTCGCGGCGAGCCCTTCGACGGATACCTTGCCTCCCCGGTCGCAGGTCACCCAGCCGCTTCCGACCGCCGTGGAACAGGTCCCGGTGGTCATTGCGGGGACCGCCGTCGACTATGGCGGCGGCCAAGTAGCAGGAACCGAAATTTCATTGGACGGCGGCATCACCTGGCACCCCACCCAAGGCTTTGCAAACTGGAGCTACAGCTGGACGCCCCCCAGTGTCGGCGTCTATACGTTGATGACACGCTCAACAGATGACAGCCTGAACACCGAAACGCCTTCGGCCGGCGCCCCCTTCACGGTTGGCAGGGGCCAAATTACGATCTGGCCCCCTGGCGTGGTCCCCACTTATATAACCACCAATGATCCCTCCTCTTATGAACTTGGGGTTAAATTCCGCTCCGATGTATCCGCGTGGGTGACGGGCATCCGTTTTTACAAGGGACCCCAGAATACCGGCACTCATCTGGGCAACCTGTGGTCGAGCGGGGGAACATCGCTGGCTTCGGCCACATTCACGAATGAGACCGCTCAAGGCTGGCAGCAAGTGAACTTTGCCGCGCCGGTCCCCATTTCTGCCGGAACCACGTATATTGCCTCCTACCATACAACAACGGGTTACTATAGCGACGATTCGAACTATTTTGCGAGAACCGGAGTGGATAACCCGCCCTTGCACGCGCTCCAGTGGGGAGTGGATGGGGCCAACGGGGTTTATTTGTCCGGATCCTCGGGTTTTCCAAACCAATCCTCGCTTGGCAGTAACTTTTGGGTTGACGTGGTGATCTCCACCACCACTGGGCTGACCCCGCCCGTCGTGGCGGCCCAAGCGGTGTCGAGTTCGCAGATCAACGTCTCCTGGTCAGCCAGCACGGGTAACGTGGCTGGGTATCGGGTATTTCGAAACGGGACTCTGGCCGGTACGACCACGGCACTTGTCTATTCCGACACCGGTCTGGCAGCTTCGACCATGTACTCGTATACGGTAGTGGCCTTTGACTCTGCCGGAAACGTTTCCAGCCCGTCGGCGCCGGCCGCGGCGACTACCATGGCGCAATCCACCCCTCCCAGTGTTGCCATCACCGCGCCCGCGGCCAATGCGACACTCTCCGGCACCGTCACGGTGACGGCCACCGCCAGCGATAGCGTAGCGGTAGCGGATGTGCAGTTGCAGTTGGACGGGGTGAACCTGGGG
>Ga0207090_1077_pt1 | contig 25756 bp, 23 predicted proteins | sample Alteio_BWMinHeat_50_FD_153565 | JGI IMG/M metagenome (GOLD analysis project Ga0207090, IMG submission 153565) | Enriched cells from forest soil in Barre Woods Harvard Forest LTER site, Petersham, Massachusetts, United States -... | ecosystem: Environmental > Terrestrial > Soil > Temperate forest >...
TTCACGGATTGCGCTGTCACGAAGGAATCGTGTGAGCCTCGCCGCCACTTCGAGTTGTCCCCGCTGCGGCCGCGCCTGGTGGATGCGCGGATCGAACGCCACGGGCGATCCTTTCAGCGCTTCAAGCGACATGGCGCCTGCGAGGTCCGCCATGCCGAGGAGCTGCTTCGCCCGGCGCCAGCTGATGAGGCCGGTTGCCAATGTCGCCTGCGTGCCGTTGAGCAGAGCGAGTCCTTCCTTAGCCTGGAGTTCCAATGGCGGAACGCCGATGCCGTCGAAAGCTTCGCGTCCGCTGATCTTCGTGGACGCGCTGAACACTTCTCCTTCACCGATCAGCACAAGCGCCAGATGTGCGAGCGGTGCCAGATCGCCACTCGCGCCGACGCTGCCTTTGCAGGGAATCACGGGGTAGACGTGATGATTCAGCAGATCGCCGAGGCGCTCGGCAACGATGGGCCGGGCGCCGGAAAGTCCTTTGGCGAGCACGTTGGCTCGCAGGAGCATCAGGGCGCGAACCTCTTCTTCGCTGAACGGTTCGCCGGCGCCCGCGGCGTGACTGCGAATGAGATTGTGTTGGAGGGGTGTGATGTGGTTGTGTCCGATATGAACGTCGGCGAGTTTGCCGAAGCCCGTGGACACCCCTGTAGACGGTGCGGCCCTCGTTGACGATGGCATCGATGACGCCTCGGGACTTCGACATCTTCTGTGCCGCTGCCGGATCCAGGGCTACGCGCCGCCGGTCGAAGGCAACCTCGTGAACGTTCTCAATCGTGAGCGTCTCGCCGTCGATCAGCAGCGGGTCCATATGTTTAATCATACTGTAGCGGCGGCACTCCCGGCCTTAGCAGCCCGCGGCAGAAGTAGTGTTCTCACTGTAGCGGCGGTCTATGACCGCCGGGTATCGTTGATTCGAGATAGTCGGCGGTCATAGACCGCCGCTACAGTAACGAGTGTCAGGACGGAGGAAAAACTCCGGACCACTGATTTCCATCGCCGCTGCTCGGTTCAGAGTTTTTCCTCCGTCCCAAATTCCGAAATTCAAACTGAGACAGTACTCGTCTGCGCCAGCTACAGTCGTTCTTTCAGGAGTTCCAAATACCGATCGGGCATCGCGTGGGGCCTTCCATCCGTTCCGATCACGACGTGGACCGTCCTGCCTTCCGCGAGGAGCGTTGAACCGCGCTTGATGCGATATGAGAACTCGACGATGCGGCTCTTCACCCGCGTAATTTCAGTTTCGACGAGAATCTCGTCATCGTATCTGGCGGGAGCGATGTACCGGCAGGCCGCTTCGGCAACTGCCAGGAATGCCTGTTCCTCCTGTTCCAAATCGCGATAGCTGAATCCGCATTCGCGGCAGAAATCGCTGCGGCCGACCTCCATCCAGATGAGATAGTTCGCGTAGTAGACCATCCCCATCTGATCGGTTTCAGCGTAGCGGACGCGCAGGCGTGATCCAGTGATGTGCGGCATCAGTCTGTTTTCAATTCCTGCCTGATGAAATGGGAAGCGCGCTTCAGGAGTTCCATCGAGACGCCGGTTTCGATACCCAGCTGATGGAAGAGATAAAGCACATCTTCGGTTGCGACGTTTCCAGCGGCGCCGGGCGCGTAAGGGCAGCCGCCAAGTCCGCCGGCCGAGCTGTCAAATGTCGTGAGTCCCATTTGCAGCGATTGATAGACGTTCGCCACGGCCATCCGGTAAGTGTCGTGAAAATGCATGGCGAGTTTGGCGGCAGGGAACTGTTGAAGCAGGTGACCCGCTGTGAGTTCAACATCCCGTGGGGTAGCGGCGCCGATCGTGTCGCCGATCGATACTTCATCCACGCCCAGATCGAAGAGCGCCCGCGCCACCTCCGCGACCTTTTCTTTCGCGATCCGGCCTTCGTAAGGACAGACAAAACAGGTTGAGACGTATCCGCGAACGGACATGCCCTCTTTCAACGCACGATCGACGACGGGCTTGAATACGTCAATGGACTCCTGCACGCCCATGTTGATGTTCTTTCGATTAAATGTTTCCGATGCGGCAGTGAACACCGCGATGCGGCGAATGCCGCTTTCGATGGCGCGCTCCAGTCCCTTCACATTGGGAACGAGCGCGGAGTAGCGCACGTTTGGATTCTTTTCGAGTCGATTGATGAGGTCCTGCGCGTCGGCGAGTTGTGGAATCCACCTGGGATGCACGAATGACGCGACCTCGATGTCTGCCAGTCCGGCGGCGGCGAGCAGCCTGATGAATTCCGCCTTCTTTTCGGTAGTGACAATCTTCGCCTCGTTTTGGAGCCCGTCTCGCGGCGAGACCTCGACGATGCGAACCCGCCCGGGCAGTGCATTCATGAGATGTGATCGTGACGCGCCGGCCGCTCGAGGAAGGTTCGCGTGACCTGCCACAATTGATCCCGGTTATATCCAAGGACCACCGAATGCGCCATGCCTCCAAGCACAGCGAGTTCCCGATCGCCATTCGGAAGTTTGGTAAAAAAGCTGATGAGATCTGCTTCGGTTGCGATCCCATCGTATTCGCCTCGAACGAGCAGAACCGGCGCGTGCACTTTCGCCGGATCGACGACGGGCAGATTGGCAGTCATGTCGAGATAAGTGCCGGTGGGTACGCTGTCGCCAAACGGCAATTCCACGTTTGCCAGGGCTTCGGCGACGGCGGGATCCGCGGTTCCGACCCTGTCGCGGGTAAAGATGCTGCGAATCATGTCGCGGTCGCGCGGCCGCGTGTTGTGCGTGCGATAGAAATCGAGCTGCTTCGCGCGATCGCTGAGTGTGGTTGAACCTTGTCCAGTGTAGGTGAATGCTGCGAGAACGAGCCGGCCCACCCGGTCCGGATTGGCCATCGCAAAGGCGCCGGCCCGTAGGCCTCCCGAGGATTCGCCGAAGAAGTGAAGGCGGGCTTGTCCGGTTTCCTTGATCACGATATTTGTGGCGGTTTGCAGATCCTTCACGCCCTCCGCAATGTTTGAATTTCCGTCGGTGCGCGACGACCTTCCGTATCCTTCGAAGTCCATCGTCCAGACATCGAAGCCGTATCCTGCGAATGCGTTCATCATCGAATAGTCACCGATGCCCGGAGCTTCAAGATCGAACGTCGAACGGCTGGACAGCGACGATCCATGAACGAGGAACAACACCGGCAGCGGCGTCTCGCCGGCTTTTGGGGCGTTTCGCCGCTTTCGAAAGAGATACAAACGAACGCCGCCCTTCTGCGCCCAATACTCTCTGGTCCAATATCGTGGCGCAGTCGCGGGTCGTTGCAGTACGACCGCGGGAAGCGCTCCAAGGGCGGCCAGGAATGATCTTCGCGAAGATTCTGAACCCATGACGTTACTTTTGCTCGGCGGGGGTCGATGTCGCCGGTCCCATACCGAGGATCTCGAGAATGCATTCTTCATCTCTCGCGCCGTCATAGTGAATCTGTTTGCCGTAGTGAACGACATAGCTGCCCTGGGGAACCGGCTTCATCCCATCCGGATCGTACTTCGCTCCGGTATTCACCCACCACGTTCCCTTAAGCACCGTGATGTAACGATCGTTCGGATGGAAATGCGGCCGGCTGTTCTTATGCGGCAGCCATTTGGTGAGCACGATGTAGAGCCCCGGCTTCGATGGATCGCCAAGCACAACAGCCTGTTCCGACCCACCGGGAGTGCTTACCCATTTGATGTCCTTCGGAATCTGAATCGAGATTGCCTTTGGATCGAGGTCCGCGGCCCGGATCGGCCCGATTCCGATGAAAAGTATCGTGACAAGCGCAAGGCGGATGGCCCGCCGCATGGTCATGAGACGAAGCATGCTTTCCTCCTGGTGGTTTTGATCTGGAGGATTGTATCAAACGGAGAAAACAAAGGGATCATAGCCACGGATTGAACGGATTTTAACGGATAGGCCGCAGGAACAGTCTGATTTGCGGCCCATCCGTTAAATCCGTTCAATCCGTGGCTATAATGCCGCAAGCCGCAGTTGCCTGGCCTCCAACGCCAGAAGCGCTTCCTTGGTCGGCAGTCCGCCGCCAAAACCCGTGAGCTTACCGTTCGCGCCGATTACGCGGTGGCACGGGATCAGGATCGGCAGGGGGTTCGATCCGTTGGCGGCACCCACGGCACGAGATGCGTTCGGGTTTCCAATACGCCTCGCCAATTCTCCGTAGGAAATCGTTTCGCCGTACGGGATCTCCTGCAGGCGTCTCCATACTTCGCGCTGAAAATCCGTGCCTTCGGGAGCCAGAGGCAGATCGAACTCGCTCCGCCGCCCCTCAAAATATTCCTTCAGTTGCCGGATCGCTTCGCCAACGGCGCCATGCGTGGCTGGACGCCAATCCGGCTCAGGCTGGCGCGCCTTGCCGCTCTTTGGGAAGCCGATAAAGCGGACGGCATCCTCATCACCGGCAATCAGCAAGGTACCGATCGGAGTTTCCAAATAAGAATAGTTCATCGTGTTTCTCCATTTTGAATTCCTGTCCAAACATACATGGCTGCATAGGCGCGCCAGGGCCGCCACGCACCGGAATGGCCGGCGAGATCGCGCAGGTATAGATCGTCCGCCGGAAACGCATCCGGTTCGCCCAGACGCATGGCAAGGTACTGCGCGGTCCAGGGACCGATGCCGGAGATGCGCGTCATGCGCTCCTCCAGTTGCGGCGGATCCAGTGCGCCGTCGAAACCAATCTCGCCTTCCGCCACCGCTGCCGCCAGTTCGCGAATCGACCGCGCACGCTGGCGCGTTACGCCGACTGCGGTGAGGTCCGCTTCCGCCAGTACATTCGCAGGAGGAAACAATACCGAGTCTTCGAGGACCGTGCCGTATGCGGAGGCGACGCGGCCGGTCATGGTCGACGCTCCTTTCACGCTGACCTGCTGGCCGAGAATTGCGCGCACGGCCATTTCAAATCCGTCCCAACAGCCGGGGACACGCAAGCCCGGATGCGCGCGCAGCAGGGGCCTCAACCGATCATCTTTGATTAACTGCCGGGTGACGTCCCCGGGATCGGCGCCCAGATCGAAAATTCTGCGAACGCGCTCGACGATTCGGAATAGCGGCGCAGGATCGGGATATTCGATCTGCAATTCCAGACTGCGCTTGCCGGGAACATGCCGCACCGCGATGGCGCCCGCTTTACCGTCCATGAAAATCGTCCGGCGGTATTCGCCCGGCGTTACGCTTTCGACGCCCGGAATAGCGCGTCTGCCCAGGAACTCGATCAGGGAGTCCCAATCATATGGCGGCCGATAGCCCAGGTGGAACCTGTAGCGGCCTGCCTCGCCGACATCCGATCCTTTGGCGCTGGCTTTGCGCAGGGCGCTGGGGGTACGCGCATACAATCCCTGAAACGTTGCGTTGAATCGGCGAATACTGCTGAAGCCCGATGCCATCGCGACCTGCGTCATCGGCAAATTCGTTTCATCGATCAGTTTCTTCGCAAAATGTACTCGCCGCGTTTGAGCGACGGCTACCGGGGTGGCTCCCAAATATTTAAGAAACAGCCGGCGCAAGTGACGCGATCCGATGCCCAGGCGCACCGCGAGCGCTTCCACTCCAGCGTCGTCGAGCGCGCTTTCGCCGATCAACTTCAGTGCCCGCGACACGGTGGCGGATGTTCCGAGCCATGCCGGCGTACCCGGCGATGCTTCCGGACGGCAGCGCAGGCACGGTCTGAACCCGGCTTCGGCAGCCGCGGCGGCGGACGGGAAATAGCGGACGTTTTGAGGTTTCGGAGACGGCGCGGGGCAAATCGGACGGCAATAGATTCCCGTCGTCGTCACGCCTATGAAAAAGCGTCCGTCAAAGCGCGGGTCGCGTGCGAGGCGGGCACGTTCGTATGCTCGAATATCCATAAGCTGCCTGGAGTATGACCGAATTCCTGACCTTGTACTGGCCGTTTTCGGACCTGAAATCGGGGATCATAGCCACGGATTCAACGGATTCAACGGACGGGCCGCCGGAACAATCTGATTTGCGGTCGATCCGTTCAATCCGTGGCGATGATCCCTTTGAAATGCAGACTAATTCCGGCCGCGGACGAAGTTGCTCATCGAACTCAGCGTTGTGGTGTAATTCGGGGACCAGCGAATGAATGTGCTTGAGGCATCCACGGGCAGCGACGCGATATTACCGGTGTAGCTGGACCAGGCGTTCCGGATGTAATCCTCGACATTCGAAATGTAAAACACGCTGACCACGGCGCCGTGATCCTTCAGATACTGTCCCACGGCAAGCAGCGCTTTCGGTCCCGCAAAATCGCCGACCACAGGCACGATCAGATTCTTCTGATGCATTGCACGAACGCGATCGTAGTTTTCCTTCGATGCCAGGAAGCTCCAGTTCTTTCCCTTGCCGTCGGTCATCATCATGAGACCCGCGTAACCAGGGCTTCGGAAACTTGAGTTGAAACTAAGCACACCCTCCCGCAGAAACGTCTTGTAAATCGTTTGAATGGCTTCCTGGTCGGCCCGGTTGAATGGAAACTGATGCCCCATCGTCAGGCGGCTCATGATGGTCTTGAAATGTTCGTCCGCCAGCGCCAGATCGCCCGGCGCGCCGGCGAATGCCTGAAAAATGGCCTGCACGGTAGAGTCCGCGGTCAAACCTGCCGGACGCTTTCTCGAGAACAGATTCGAGACGAAGTCGGCACGGTCGGCCGACATCTCGAAGATCGCCTTGTACATCAGGTGTTCGAGCATCATGTCCCGGCGAATATCGAAGATGAATGCGATTTTTGGCTGAAGGCCGGCAATGTAGGTGAAGTTCTGTTCCGGCGCGACGCCGAGATAAACGCCTCCCGGCTTGATGCTGTTCAGCAATTGCGGCATGGGGTACTGATAGGAGACCTCGTTCGATGTAATGATCTCCAGCTGAAAAAATCCTCCGGGCTCGGAGAACGCCGAAATCATCTTCCAGTACTCCGTGTCGGTGAGCTGAGCTGGAATCGTGTCCGCCGCCGGCGATGGCGTCACCGTCAGAGCCAGGAACACCGCGACAGTCGCCAGACCCGCCTTCAATCGCATCACGCACCTCGTTCGCTGAAACCTGCTCAGACTTTATATAACAGCCGGGCGCTTCAGAAAATGTGCAATCCGTCTCATAAATAGCTTTGGGCGCCCGCCGTTGATAAGGATACTGTAGGTTTTTTACCTAGGGAGGATCAACGGTGACCAGCGGAGCACAGCGGACGAAGCCATTTAGTTCACAGGAATACTTTGAAAGTCTCCGCGATGGGCGTGAGATCTGGATTTACGGCGAGCGCGTCAAGGATGTCACGACCCATCCCGCATTCCGCAACACGGTCCGCATGCTGGGCCGGCTCTATGACGCGCTGCACGATCAGCGCAAGAGCGTTCTGTGCGCCGAGACGGATACGGGCAGTGGCGGCTATACGCACAAGTTTTACAAGGCCCCGCACAATGTTGAAGAGATGGTGGGCTCGCGCGATGCAATCGCGGAATGGGCGCGCGTGACCTACGGCTGGATGGGCCGCAGCCCGGACTACAAGGCTGCGTTTCTGGCAACGCTCGGCGCGAACTCGGAATTCTACGATCCGTTCACGGAGAACGCGCGGCGCTGGTACAAGAAAGTCCAGGAAGAGGTGACCTTCGTCAATCATGCCATCGTCAATCCTCCTGTCGATCGCAACAAGGAACTCTCCGAGGTGCGCGATGTCTACATGCACGTCGAAAAGGAAACCGACGGCGGCCTGGTTGTCAGCGGCGCGAAGGTGGTTGCCACCACGTCCACGCTGACACATTACAACTTCATCGCCAACAACGGCGCGCTGCCGATCAAGACGAAGGACTTCGCATTCGTATGCATCGTGGCAACCGACTCACCCGGCGTGAAGCTGTTCTGCCGGCCGTCCTACGAGATGGCTGCGGCCGCCACGGGCAGTCCTTTTGATTACCCGCTGTCCAGCCGCATGGACGAAAACGATTCGATCATCGTTTTCGACAAGGTCTTCGTGCCCTGGGAGAACGTCTTTGCCTACGGCGACATCGAGAAAGTCAACAACTTCTTCCCACGTTCCGGATTCCTGCCGCGCTTCATGTTTCACGGTTGCACGCGCCTTGCGGTGAAACTGGATTTCATTGCCGGGTTGCTGCTCAAAGGAGTGGATGCTACCGGCACCAGGGATTTTCGCGGCGTACAAACTCAGGTCGGTGAAGTGCTGGCGTGGCGCAACATGTTCTGGGGCCTGACCGACGCGATGGCCCGCACGACAACGCCATGGACCACGGGCTACGTGTTGCCGAACCTGGATTACGGCCTTGCCTATCGAGTCGCGGCCAGCGTGGTCTATCCCCGTCTCAAGGAAATCATCCAAAACGTTCTGGCCAGCGCACTGATCTATCTGCCGTCGCATGCAAGCGACTTCAAGGCGCCGGAAATCCGGAAGTATCTCGATCAATTCGTGCGCGGCTCCAACGGCTACTCTGCCGAGGACCGCGTCAAGCTGATGAAGCTGATGTGGGATGCGGTGGGGACGGAGTTTGGCGGACGCCACGAACTCTACGAGCGCAATTACTTCGGCAGTCACGAAAGCATCCGGTTTGAAACACTGATGGTGGCCGATGTCCTGGGACAGAGCGCCAGGTACAAGGGCTTTGCCGAACAGTGTATGGCTGAATACGATCTCGATGGCTGGACTGTTCCCGATCTGATCAATCCGGACGACATCAATATCGTGATGAAGAAACGTGCTTCGTCTTCTTAGGGACTGCGCAAGAATAACTTGGCAGTTTGGTCGGCTGTAGCGGCGGTCTATGACCGCCGGTTTTTCTTCAATCTGCAATAAAGCCGGCGGTCACAGACCGCCGCTACAGCAGACGTCCGCGCTTCGGACGACTTAATTCTGCCAAGTTATTTTTGCGCAGGCCCTTAGCGAACCGGGAACGGATCACAAAAAGCACAAGAAGGACACAAAAGGCACAAATGATGCGCGGCGGGCCTGTGGTTTTGTGCTCTTTGTGTTCCTCTTTGTGCCTCTTGTGTACTTTCCTGTTCCATAGTGCAAAGCCGTGAGAGGCTGAGGAGGGGAATATGTTGCTCATCACGTGTTTCTGCTAATATTCGAACCAATTCAAAAGGAGACAAGCGATGGGAATCTGGGCTGCTTTCGTCGATCTGCTCTACGCCGGTCTGTTTGGACTTTCCGTAGTGTTCGGTGGAAACATGGGCGTGGCGATTGGAGTTTTGTCGCTGGGCTTCCGGCTGGCTCTGCTTCCATTCACGTTGCGCATGGCATATCGTTCACTGGAAGTTCAAGCTGCCCTGCAGAAGCTTGAACCGGAACTCTCCAGCATCCGAAAAAAACACAAGGACGATCCGCTGCGCGTATGGGAAGAAACTGCGAAGTTGCATCAGCGTCATGGAATTAGGGTTGTTGAAGGCCGCAGCGTGTTCGGAATGCTCGCCCAGCTTCCGCTGTTTCTGGGACTCTTTGCCGCGGTACGGCGCGGTTTGACTGGCAGCGCCCGATTTCTGTGGGTCACCGATCTCACCAAACCCGACGCGTTATTGGCAGCTGCCTGCGCGGCTCTCACAGGAATCTCCGCCGCCGTCGGACCACATCCCAGCGAACAGCAACGTACCGCTGCGGCTTTGCTGCCGGCAGTCTTGACCTTCCTGTTTTTGTGGCGCATGGCGGCGGGAGTAACCATCTATACGCTCAGTTCAGGATTGATTGGTCTGCTTCAGTCATTCCTGGTGCGGCGCCGGAGTCTTCAGACCATTCAATAGTGTTGCCGGAGGTTTAACGATGCGATCGAGATCCGTATTAGTAACGTTGTTCGGAATACTCATGATAGTTGTTGCGCTGTCGGCGCAGGTTCAGCCGCCGCCGGCGCCGTGGCGGGGAGCGGGGCCGACGCCGTGTGTAGGATCCGATGGTGGCGTCATTCAATGTCCGCCCGCGGCTCGAGTGATCGCTGTTCGCGCCGGCCGTTTGTTCAACAGCAAGACGGGGCAGATGTTGATGAAGCAGGTTGTGCTTCTTCAAGGCGAGCGAATCACGGACGCCGGGCCGGAGGCACAGATCAAGATTCCCGCGGGGGCGCAGGTGATTGACCTCAGCCCGGCGACTGTTCTGGCAGGCCTGATCGACGCACACACACACATGTTCAACACTCCCAAGGCGGGCATGTCGAGAGAGGCTTCGACGCTCATCGCTGTTCACAACCTTCAGGCCGACCTGCGGGCGGGCTTCACCTCTGCTCGCGACATGAGCTCTCACGGCAACGGATACGCCGACATCGATATCCGCAACGCGATTAATGAAGGCCGCATCGATGGTCCGAGATATCAAGTCTCGGGGCGGGGAATCGTTTGGAGCGGAACGCCTGCGAATCCTGCAGCGCCTGATAATCCGCTGGCCAGTACCGTTGTGCGTTCAGTTGAGGAAGCGCGCGCCGCCGTTCGCGATCACATTACGCACGGCGCCGATTGGATCAAGCTGTTCCCGACCGGCGCTTACTCTTTCACCGCAGCGGGTGAGCCTCAATATCAACTCACCTATCCGATGCCCGTATTGCAGGCGCTGATTGACGAAACGCATCGCCTCGGGCACAAGGCTGCCTGCCACGTTCTGGGTGGAGAAGGACAGAAGAACGCCATCATCGCCGGTTGCGACACGATCGAGCACGCGTATGGCTTGAATCAGGAGCAGGCCAACATGATGGTTCAAAAAGGGCTGTTCTACGATCCAACGCTCGTTCGCTATGTCGAGCCCTATATGGACGACAATGACAACAGAAACACCGGCGGCAAGTATCGGATGATTCCTATCTTCGAGAAGGCCGTAACCATGGGCGCTGCGACCAAAGGACTGAAAGTGATGGTGGGCAGCGGAGCCGATGGTTCAACTTACGTTCACGGGACGCAGGCGCTCGACTTCGAAGCGCTGGTGAAACGTGCCGGTATGACGCCCGCGCGGGTGATCCAGTCCGGGACCATGATCAACGCGGAAGCGCTGGGATGGCAGGATCACGTCGGATCCATCGAAAAGGGAAAATACGCGGACATGATCGCGGTGTCGGGCGACCCGCTGGCCGACATCACCGAACTTCAGCGAGTCAGGTTTGTGATGAAGGGCGGGAAGGTTATCAGGAACGATCTTTCAAAGTAACGATGAAGTGTCCGAACTGCCAGGCCGAAATGACGACCATGACGCTCGACGCCCGTCCCGGGGCGGTGACCCATATAACGGTCCTCGATATCGATGTCTGTATGGGCTGCCAGGCGATCTGGTTTGACGCCCATGACAGTAACCTGCTGTCTCAAGGCGCTTCGCTCAAGCTGATGAAGCTGATCGGTGAGCAGCCGGCATCTGGAAATGTTGTGAGGCCGGAATTGCTGCAGTGTCCTCGATGTTCGGGGCGCCTGCCGCTGATTCATGACTTGCAGGGGAACACGAAGTTCAGTTACTGGCGATGCAGCGAGCACGGTCGATTCATCGGGTTTCTCGACTTCCTGCGGGAAAAAAGTTTCATCCATACACTATCAACTAAGGAAATCGCGGACTTGAGCCAGCACATTCAGATGGTGAACTGTGTCAATTGCGGGGCGCCCATCGACCTGTCAAACAGTTCCGTCTGTTCACACTGTGGCTCGCCAATTTCGCTGGTTGATGTGAAGTCGAAGCTCTGAACACCCAACCCCTCGGAGCGGGGATCATAGCCACGGATTGAACGGATTGAACGGATGAGCCGCAAATCAGACTGTTCCGGCGGCGCATCCATTCAATCCGTTCAATCCGTGGCTATGATCCCTTTGGTCTATTTAAGGAGGAATCAATTCTGGTTCGATGCCAACACCACAACAATGACAAGCGCCAGAATCGCCATCACCAGCGCCGCGATCTTTATCCAGCTGTAGGGCCTGGTGCCGACGAGGCGACCGGTCCGCGCGTTAACCAAAATGCGGTAGGTTTCATTCTGGTAGCGATACGCGGCCAGCCAGATGGGCAGCAGCAGGTGCTTGAAGGTAACGCCGACGTGCTGGGTGTTGACCGATGTGAGGTTCTGGTGATTGCCGCCGATCTCCTGGCAGCACAGTTGTCGAATGGTTTCGTCCATTATCGCGCGCGCCTTATTGAATCCTTCGCCCAGGGCCACTCCATAGCGTTCGGTTTTGAAGCCGGCCAGGTAGTCGGCCTTGAATCCGACCAGGGCCTTCAAGTCCCACGGGCTCAGCGAGCTGACGAGATGCTCCGGCAGGCTCTTCGAGGCGCAGACGAGGACATCATCGAAGAAGTGATCGACGCGCCCGCCCACCGGCGACCAAACTGTCCTCGTTACGAGGCGCGTTCTGGTCTCGCTCTGCCCCTGGGAATTCGTCGCCACATAGGTTTCAGTTTCGCTGTAATCGTCGCCGCGCATGCCGGCGTACTGCGTGTAAGTCATCGAATCATACGTCCAGTAGGGAACGTAGATGCCAAACAATTGGCCGAGGTTCGCGAATCGCTTGAGCTCGGTTGGAGCGAACCAGCGACCGGCAATCCATTGATTGAAAGACGCGATGGCTTGCGCTTTGGACACTGCCATTGGCAACAACGACTCGGGGGCAATCATTGTTTGAGCTGCCTGTGGGGCATTGGTCAACGCCGCGCCGCAGAACGGGCACCGATCGGTTGCGACCTTGTCTTCAAGAAGCACGACTGCGCCGCAGCCGTCACATCGCACCTCACTCGAGTGACCCTCGACCGGCGTGTGCTCCGCCTGCTTCGAGAGATATTGCTGGAAATCGTGCTCCTCGAACCCGGACGCGGCAGGATCGATCTTCTCGACGAAACCGCAATAAGGACAGGTAAGCGCGCCAGCCGTGGGTTCGAAGTTCAGCATTGCGCCGCACTTTTTGCACGGAAACTTACGATCCGCCGCCGGCATTTTGGCCGCGATTGGCGGTGGGACTTCGGTCGTCTTCGCAGGTTGTGGCGCTGCGGTACTCACGGTTTCGGCAACGGTGGTGGAGTCCCCACAAACATTGCATGAAGTTCAGTTACGGTGCCCGCCGCCATCCATTCGGTCATTCCTTGCCGCCACACGAGTGTATCGCGTGTGAGCGAGCCGTCTCGTGTTATAGCCGCCAGCGCAGTCAGGTCAAAAGGACCAGCCTGTGCGCCATTCAGAACGATGAAGAAATTCGCCGAAGGCACCGGGGGCGGCCCGGTTGCCGCTGCGGGAGCCATTTGATTCACCATCTGCTGTCCCAGCGCGAAGCCAGCGCCGATACCAACTCCGGCGCCGGCCGCGCCGCCGGGGTTCTTGGCCGCGTCGTCGATAGCCGTGGCGCTCTGGTACCGCGCATACTGATTCAAATCTCCCAGGACGCCGATCTTCGTGCGTGTGTCGAGCGCTTGTTCCACTTCCGGTGGAAGCGAAATGTTCTCGATGTAGAACAGCGTCAACGCCAGACCTAACGAGGCGAGGTCCGGACGAATGGTTTCCAGCGCGAGCTTGCTGATCTTGTCGTAGTTACCGGCGAGATCGAGTATCGGAATCTTTGCTGTGCCGATCACGTCCGCGAAGCGCGACACAATCGTATCTCGCAACTGGCTCGATATTTCATAGGTCTCGAACGAAGGGTCCGTAGCCACCAATTGCTTCAGGAAAACGCCAGGATCGGCGACGTGGAAGGCATAAGTGCCGAAAGCTCGCGTCCGCACCGCTCCGAACTCCGGGTCGCGCATGATGATCGGATTTTGCGTGCCCCACTTCTGATCGGTCCACTGCCGCATGGCGATGAAGTACACCTCGGCCTTGAACGGCGAATTGAATCCGTACTTCCAGCCTCTCAGCGTCGAGAGAATCGGCATGTTCTGCGTGGTCAGCGTGTAGGTGCCTGGTTTGTATACATCGGCCAACTGGCCTTCATTCACGAAGACGGCATTCTGGCCTTCGCGAACGACGAGTTTGGCGCCCATCTTGATTTCGTTCTGGTATCGCGGGAACCGATAGGCCAGCGCGTCGTTCTGCGCCGGCTCGGTCCATTCGATAATGTCGATGTACTCGCCACGAAGCTTGTCGATAAGTCCCATGAAATCCTCCGGTCTATTCTGCTTTGATGATAACCCAGCATCCCGAAACGGCCACGACGATACAACCAGTGTGGTGTCTCTCAATTGTCAGGACATAACTATGCCAGCCGTCACTGTAGCGGCGGTCTATGACCGCCGGTTTTAAAGTGTCTCGTAATCGACGTGTTTGTTTCGAGTTACCATAAAACCGGCGGTCATAGACCGCCGCTACAGCGGGCGTCTCATCCCGGGGAGTGTGTCAATCCTCGATGATTCGTGTGTGACGCAGGGTGTCGCGCATACATAGAGCAGTGATGAGCGCGATACCCATGCACGCGCTGACATACCAGTAGAACCAATTCTCGTGCCCGGCCTGCTTGAGCCACAACGCGGCGTATTCGGCTGTTCCCCCAAACAGTGAGACGACGATCGCATACGGCAGGCCTACACCCAGGGCGCGAATTTCGGCCGGAAACAGTTCGGCCTTGAACACCGCGCCGATCGAAGTATAGGCACTAATGTTCGCGAGCGCGGCGGTCACCAGTATGAACGCAACAGTCGCGTCTTTTGTTCCGCCGAGCGCTGTCATGAGCGGAACCGTGCTGACCGCGCCTATGGCGCCGAATGCAATCAGCAGCGGCCGCCGGCCGACGAGATCGGACAACCAGCCCATCACGGGCTGAAGCAGCATGAAAACGACAAGCGATGCGGCGGCAATCTGAGACGCTCCGGCCTTCGAGAAGCCCGAGGTGTTCACCAGGAATTTCTGCGCGTAAGTACTGAACGTATAGAAACCGATGGTCCCGCCCATCGTCAGTCCAACGACGATCGCGAGTTCACGCGGATGCTGCGCCATCAGCGTCCAGGTTTGCACCGGCCTTGCCCGGCGCCGAACGGCTTCGAAGGACTTCGTCTCTTCCAGTCCGCGCCTGAACCACAACGCCAGAAGCGCTGAGATCGTTCCGATGAAGAACGGCACGCGCCAGCCCCAGTCGGAGAGTTGAGCGGGTGTCAGGAAATACTGCAACACGAGGAGCACCGCCAGGGCCAGAAGCTGGCCCATGATGAGCGTCACGTATTGGAAACTGGACCAGAAGCCGCGATGCTTCCGCCCGGCAACTTCGCTGAGATACGTCGCGCTGGCGGCGTACTCGCCGCCCACGCTGAGGCCCTGGACGACTCGGGCGAGAACCAAAATCACCGGCGCAAGAACGCCGATACGATTGTGTCCCGGCGTCAGACCAATGACGAGCGAGCCGGCGCCCATCGCTACCATCGACAGCACCAGGGCTGCGCGGCGGCCCGCACGGTCGGCATAGATTCCGACAAGCCAGCTTCCAATCGGCCGCATGAAAAATCCGACTGCGAACACTGCAGCCGCATTGAGGAGCTGGGCGGTCTGATTCCCGTCGGGGAAAAACACCTTCGCGAAGTAGAGGGTGAATGCCGAATATGCATACCAGTCGTACCACTCCACGAGATTGCCGATCGATCCGCCAAGAATGGCGCGCATCCTGAATTGCGCGCTGCGCATGGCAATTGTTTCCGGACTGTACGTGGTGACGCTCATTGATGGGGGAAAGCACTGATTCCGGGAAATGTCTTCCTCATAAATTGTCGCTCAGTGTACCAGCAACGGCCCGCGGAAAACATTTCCAGCGCGCGTCCTGCCCCAGTCTTTTTGGTGGCACATTGGGCGGCTTACTCCCCGGGAACGGGAACTGGCCACAAGAAGCACAATAGAGAACACAAAAAGCACAAATATTTTGCCCGCACAACCATGTTTTTGTGCTTTTTGTGTTCTGTTTTGTGCCTCTTGTGTACCTTCCCTGACCCGTTTACGGCTTGTTGGTTTCAATGACCATCAGGATCTCGCCCATCTCCACAGTCTCGCCCGGTTGGCGGCGGATGCCGGTGACTCGGCCGGCGTTGGGCGCGTGGAGAGTAGTCTCCATTTTCATGGATTCCATGACCGCGACGGCTTGCTTCTCAGCCACAGCTTGGCCAGGAGCGACTTCAACTCGGAGGAGCTTCCCGGGCATCAGTGCGCGGATCTCTCCCGATGCCGGAGTTGCAGCAGCATGAGCCGCGCCGCCTTTGTTGGCGGGATACAGATGATAGGTATGGCCGTCGAGCCAGACGGTGTCGGAATCGCGGCGGTGAAGAACGTAGAAGCGATGGCGCATGCCGGAAATCTCGGCGTGATGGGAATCGAGAAGACGGAAGGGAACATCGGCGCGCGAGGCATCGCTGGAATTGCGCCAGGGGCCGGAGGACCAGACATCACGGTGGCCTTGAGTATTTGAGAGACCGTGTGATGCGGCAAGGAGCGCCGCGGGGGGAATCTCGAAAGGAGCGATGAAGACATCGGGATGGCGATCGAGGAAGCCGGTGTCGATGTTGCCCGAAGCGAAATCCTCTGTGGAGACGATGCGGCGAAGGAATTCGATGTTGTTGCGCACGCCGAGCAAGACAAAATCGTCGAGAGCGCGTTCCATGCGAGCGATAGCTGCGCTTCGCGAGGGCGCCCACACGATCAGCTTTGCGAGCATGGGATCGAAGTGATACGTCACCTTCGAGCCTGCGGCGACGCCGCTATCCAGACGGATGCCCGGGCCAATCGGAGGCTCGAAGATTTCAATCGCGCCGGTGGAAGGCCGGAAGTGTTCTTCAGCCTCTTCTGCATAGATACGGCACTCGATGGAATGGCCGATCTGTCGAAGATCGGATTGGTTATAGCTCAGCTTCCCGCCCGCTGCGATCAACATTTGTTCGCGCACAAGATCGAGACCCGTTGTCATCTCGGTAATGGGATGCTCCACCTGCAAGCGCGTATTCATTTCCAGAAAGTAAAACCGGCCGGAGGGATCCAGGATGAATTCGACCGTGCCCGCACCACGATAATCGACCGCCCGGGCGGCCGCGACAGCCGCTTCTCCCATTTGCGCGCGCAATTCCGGCGTCATTGCCGGCGAAGGCGTTTCTTCGATGATCTTCTGGTGCCGCCGCTGGATCGAGCATTCGCGCTCGAACACGTGAATGGCATTGCCGTGCGAATCGCCAAGAATCTGAAACTCAATGTGGCGCGGCTGGAGAATATACTTTTCGACGAAGATGCGATCGTCACCAAAGGCGGCGGCCGCTTCGCGTGATGCCGACGCCATTGCGTCCATCAGTTCTGCCGCGCTCTCAACCAGACGTATTCCTCTGCCGCCACCGCCGCCAACTGCTTTCACCAGAACCGGAAAGTCGGAACTCCGCGGATCGTTATCCCAACTCGGAACCACCGGGACGCCGGCCTTCTCCATGGTGCGTTTCGACGCCAGCTTGTCTCCCATCGCGCGAATGGTATCGGGACGTGGGCCGATAAAGACGATCCCGGCCTGCTCGCATGCGGCGGAAAATGCCGGACTCTCGGAGAGAAAGCCGTAGCCGGGATGGATTGCGTCTGCTCCGCAGTCTTTCGCCGTGCGCACGATTTCCTCGGCGTCGAGATAGCTCACGATGGCGCGCGTCTCAGCCGCCATACGTGTGTGAAGCGCGTCTTTATCGGGCTCGGTAAAGGCGGCGACAGCTTGAATTCCCATCTCGCGCAGCGTCTGAGAAATGCGGATGGCGATCTCCCCACGATTTGCGATGAGAACTTTGCGGATCATTTTCCGTTGAATTTCTCGGGCTTTTCCGTCTTTTCGATCCAGGGCGGTCTCTGCCGTTCCAGAAATGCCTGCATGCCGGCTTGTCCTTCAGCGCCTGCGCGGGCGAGCGCGATCGCTTCGGCGGCAAAATCTATCGACTTCTCGAGGGTCCGCGAGGAAACGCCAAACACCAGCTCTTTTGCGGCGGCAACTGCGCCGGGAGCTGAGGTAAGGATCTGCGAGATTTTCGAATCAATAAGCGCATCGAGAGCGAGCTCGTGCGATACAACGTGCTGAATGAGCCCGATACTCATGGCCACGGGGGCGAGGAATCGCTCTCCAGTGATGAAGAACTCGCGAGCCAGTCCCGGTCCGATACGGGCAATGACAAAAGGCGCAATGATGGCTGGAATGATGCCCAGTTTGACTTCGGTAAATCCGAACTGGACCGATTCGACGGCTACTCCAATGTCGCAAGCCGCGACCAAACCCGCGCCGCCTCCGAGGGCTGCGCCATGAACGCGGGCGATTACGGGTTTCGGAGACTTCGCAATGGCGAGGTACATCCGCCCGATGGCCTGTGCATCCGTCAGGTTCTCTTCATGCGTGTATTGAATCGTACGTTTCATCCAGTTCAGATCCGCGCCGGCGCAGAATGACTTTCCGTTGGCGCAGAGAACGATGACCCGAACCTCGTCACGCTGACTCAATTCATTGAACGCGTCGGTTACCTGTCTGACTAATTCGTCGTTGAACGCGTTATGGACCTCCGGCCGGTTGAGCAATACAAAAGCCACGTTCTTGTGAATATCGATTTTCAGCACTTGCGTCACTACATCCTGAAAACACCAAATCGAGTTTCCTCCGGCGGCGCGTTCATCGCCGCCGAAATCCCGAGCGCCAGTACCATTCGTGTGTCCGCCGGATCGATCACTCCATCATCCCACAGTCTGGCGGTGCTGTAGTACGCATTACCTTCCAGGGCGTACTTGTCGAGAGTGGGCGTCATGAACTCCTGCTGCTCGGGAGCCGACATGGTTTTGCCCTGAGCGCGCAATTGATCCATCTTCACTTGAAGCAAGACGCTCGCGGCCTGCTCGCCGCCCATCACCGAGATTCGCGCATTCGGCCACATCCAGAGTTGACGCGGGCCGTAGGCTCTTCCACACATACCATAGTTTCCTGCGCCGTAGGAACCGCCGATAATCACCGTAAACTTGGGCACCGCCGCATTCGCGACCGCGCTGACCATTTTCGCCCCATCCTTGGCGATGCCACCGTGTTCGAACTGCTTCCCGACCATGAAACCAGTGATGTTTTGCAGAAAGATGAGCGGAATGTTGCGTTGCGCACACAGTTCGATGAAGTGAGTGGATTTCAGGGCGCTTTCGGAAAAGAGAGCGCCATTGTTGCCGATGATGCCGACCGGGTATCCCCAGATCCTGGCGAAGCCGCACACGACCGTTGGGCCGTACAGCTTCTTGAACTCGTGGAACCAGCTGGCATCGACAATGCGGGAGATGACCTCGCGGACGTCGTAAGTTTTCCGTGAATCGAACGGGATGATGCCGTAGATCTCCGCCGCATCGTGCTGCGGATCCTCTGGCCCGGCAGTCTGGCCCGATTGTCTCCTGGAATCGGGAATTGAACGGAACACGTCTCGCACTATACGCAAAGCATCGGCGTCATTTTGAGCGTAGTGGTCGGCGACGCCGGAAATCCGGCAATGGACATCAGCGCCGCCGAGCTCTTCGGCTGTGACTTCCTCACCGGTTGCGGCTTTCACGAGAGGCGGGCCGCCGAGAAAAATGGTTCCCTGATTCCGGACAATGATGGCTTCGTCGCTCATCGCGGGAACGTACGCGCCGCCTGCGGTGCAGGATCCCAGAACAGCCGCAACCTGATAAAGACCTGCGCTCGACATGCGGGCCTGGTTATAGAAAATGCGTCCGAAGTGGTCGCGATCGGGAAAGACATCCGCTTGAAGCGGCAGAAATGCTCCGCCGGAATCGACCAGATACAGGCACGGCAGATGATTCTGCAGCGCGATTTCCTGCGCCCGCAGATGCTTCTTTACCGTAATCGGGAAGTACGTGCCGCCTTTGACGGTCGCGTCATTGGCGACGATCATCGTCTGATGACCGTGAATCATTCCGATGCCGGTAACGAGGCCCGCGCACGGCGCCTCATCACCGTACATACCGTTGGCGGCGAGTGAACTGAATTCGAGGAAAGGCGCATTCGGATCAATGACCGCGTCGATGCGTTCACGTACAAACATCTTTCCGCGTTCCTTGTGGCGTTTGACTGCGGCCTCACCGCCGCCCTTTTTGACCGTTTCGAGCCGGGCTCGGAGTTCGGCGACCAGTTCCAGCATGGCCGCGCGGTTGGATTGTGTCTCGGTTTGCGTGCTCACTTCTTCCGTACGTGTTGCCGGACGTAAGTAACAATGTCTTCCATTGACGCGCCAGGCTGAAAGATCTCGGCGACGCCGCAGTCTTTCAGTTTCGGGATGTCCTGATCGGGAATGATACCTCCGATGACAACGAGGACGTCATCCAGCCCTTCCTTCTTCATCAGTTCCATGATGCGGGGGCACAAAGTCATGTGCGCTCCGGATAGTACGGAAAGGCCGACGACATCCGCGTCCTCCTGAAGCGCGGCATTGACCACTTGTTCGGGAGTCTGGCGAAGACCGGTATAAATGACCTCGAAGCCGGCGTCGCGAAATGCACGCGCGATGACTTTCGCGCCGCGGTCATGGCCGTCGAGTCCGGGCTTCGCGACAACGACGCGAATCTTTTCGTTCATCAAACAGTCGGTTCCTCGTAGACGCCGTAAACCGATCGCAACTCATCACACATTTCCCCGAGCGTGGCATAGGCGCGCACGCAATCGAGGATAAACGGCATCATGTTCAGAGAGTTCGCAGCCGCAGCTTCCCGTAGCGCGTTCAGGGTCGTACGGACTCGCCCGTTATCACGACTGTCGCGCAATTGTCGCAACCGTTCGATCTGCTGTCCGGCAACGGCTTCGTCGATCAGGAGAACGTCGATTGGCGGTTCGTTCTCCATCACGAAGTCGTTGACGCCGACAATGATTTTCTCTTTTCGTTCGACGGCTTTTTGATATTCATAGGATGCATCCTGGATTTCCCGCTGCGGGAATCCTTGTTCAATGGCGGCAACCATGCCGCCCATCGCATCGAGGCGTTCAAAGTAATCCCAGCAGCCTTTCTCCATATCGAGCGTCAGCCGCTCGAGGAAGTATGAACCTGCAAGTGGGTCCGCGCTGTTCGTGATTCCGGTTTCATGCGCGATGATCTGTTGCGTGCGCAGAGCGATTCGCGCCGCATGCTCGGTAGGCAGGGCAAGTGTCTCATCGAGCGAATTCGTGTGCAGCGACTGCGTTCCACCAAGCACCGCAGCCAACGCCTGAATCGCAACGCGCACGATGTTGTTGTAAGGCTGTTGCGCGGTGAGCGAGCACCCCGCCGTTTGCGTATGGAAGCGCAGGATGGCCGACTTCGGATTCCTGCAGTGAAATCGCCCGGTCATGACCTTGTACCAGATTTTGCGTGCAGCGCGATACTTCGCGACCTCTTCAAAGAGGTCGTTGTGCGCATTAAAGAAGAAGGAAAGGCGGGGAGCGAAGTCGTCGATGTCCAGCCCCTTCCGCAGCGCCCACTCGATGTACTCGATGCCGTCGTAGAGAGTGAACGCGAGTTCCTGCAGCGCGGTCGAACCGGCTTCGCGGATGTGATAGCCGCTGATCGAGATCGTGTTCCACTGGGGAACGTGCTCGGTTCCGAATTCGAAGGTGTCGACGATGAGCTTCATCGACGGCTTCGGCGGGAAGATATAGGTGTTCTCGGCGACGTATTCCTTGAGGATATCGTTTTGAATCGTGCCCCGGAGCTTCGTCCAATCGACACCCTGCTTCTCGGCGACGACGAGATACATGGACCAGAGAATCGTCGCGGGCGCGTTCGTCGTCATCGACGTGCTGATTTGATCGAGTGGGAGACCTTTGAAGAGCGTCTCCATATCGGCGAGCGAATCGATCGCGACGCCGCATTTGCCGACTTCACCTTCAGACATCGGATGGTCCGAGTCGTATCCCATCAAGGTCGGCAGATGGAATGCGACCGACAGTCCGGTCTGGCCGTTCTTCAAGAGGTAGTGAAATCGCTGGTTCGTGTCGGCAGCGGAGCCGAAGCCGCTGAACTGGCGCATCGTCCAGAGCCGGCCTCGATACATTGTCGGATAGATGCCACGGGTATAAGGAGGTTCGCCTGGATCGCCGAGATCCTTTTCGTAGTCGAGTTCCCGAATCTGCTCTGGCGTATACAGCCGCTCTATGGGAACGCCGGAAACCGTCGTGAACAGTCGATCGCTGACGTCTTTTGCCATCGGAAGGCTCCAAAAACCATTATACGCATAGTGCTATGATTGCCAGATTATGGCCGAAGCAAAGATCACAACACGCAGTGAGGACTTCTCGAGATGGTATACCGATGTGATTGCCGCAGCAGAACTGGCCGACTACGCCCCGGTCAAGGGTTGCATGATCATCCGGCCGAACGGCTACGCCATTTGGGAGAAAATGCAGCAGGCCCTCGATTCGATGTTCAAGGAAACAGGGCATCAGAATGCGTATTTCCCACTGTTCATTCCCGAGAGCTTTCTTAAAAAAGAGGCTGAGCATGTCGAGGGATTTGCGCCCGAAGTTGCTCTGGTAACGCATGGCGGCGGCGCGAAGCTCGAAGAGCCGCTGGTAGTCCGGCCGACCTCCGAGACGATCATCTGGAATTCATTTCGGAATTGGATCCAGTCCTATCGCGATCTGCCGTTGCTCATCAATCAATGGTGCAATGTCGTGCGATGGGAGATGCGCACCCGGCTGTTTCTGCGCACTACGGAATTTCTCTGGCAGGAAGGCCACACGGCTCACGCTACCTATGAGGATGCGGAGGAAGAGACGCTGCGCATGCTGGGTGTTTATCGGACATTCGCCGAAGAATACATGGCGCTGCCGGTCATTGAGGGTCTCAAGTCGGATAAAGAGAAGTTTGCGGGCGCCCACCATACCTATTCGATTGAAGCCATGATGGGCGATGGTAAGGCACTGCAGGCGGGCACGTCGCATCATCTTGGACAGAATTTCGCGAAGGCCTTCGATGTGATGTTTCAAACTGAGAAAGGAACTCGCGATCACGTCTACGCGACGAGCTGGGGACTGTCCACGCGTATGATTGGCGCGCTCATTATGGCGCATGGCGACGACAACGGAATCGTGATTCCGCCGAAGCTTGCGTCGATACAGGTAGCGGTAGTGCCTATCTTCCGTAAGCCGGAAGAGCGCGAACGCGTGATGCCGGCCGTCGACAAATTAGCAGCGGCATTCAAGGCCGCGGGCATCGGGTTCAAAATTGATGATCGCGAGCAACACAGTCCCGGTTGGAAATTCAACGAATGGGAAAAGCGCGGAGTTCCGCTCCGGATCGAAATCGGCCCGAAGGATCTAGACAAGAACCAGGTCATTCTTGCCCGCCGTGACACTCGTGAGAAGACCCCTGTTTCGCTGGACGGATTGGACCGCACCGTCCTCGATGTGCTCGCCACAATCCAAAAATCGCTCTATGACCGGGCTCTCGCATTTCGCGAGAAGCACACTTATCAGGTTGATGATTACGCGAAGTTCCCGGAAATTCTCGATGGTGGCGGCTTCCTCTGGTCTCACTGGTGCGGTTCCGGCGAATGCGAGGAGCAAGTCAAAGACGAAACCAAGGCCACGATTCGCAATATCCCACGGGAGTCGAAAGCCGAAGCCGGCAAGTGCATCAAGTGCGGGGCGCCTTCGGAACGCCGCGTCATCTTTGCGAGGGCATATTAGCCGCCAATTACGCCGATTACGCCAATTAATTGGCGCAATTGGCGTAATTGGCGGCTGTATTAGACTCTTCCTCCATGACTGACGAGCGCGAGATCTGGTTTCGGCAGTTCTTTTATCTCGCTCTTTTCGCCGCGGGGTTTCATAGTCTTCAGTTCCTGGCTTCCCTGATACTGTGGGTCGCCACGAGCTCTGCGGCGCTGTTGGCATATGGTCTCGATGCCGTTGTCAGCGCCGTGGCCGCCATGGTCCTGGCGGCGAGAATTCCGCGCGAGTGGCGGAACCGGTTTGTCGCCTACGGCTATATGGCCGCATCGGCGGGAGCGTTCTATCTGGGAGCCTCGATGTTGTGGAAGGGGCAGCGGCCAAAGCCGAGTGTGCTGGGCGTTGCGGCCGCGGCAGTTTCGATGCTGGTTATTCCGATTGTGGGGTCGTACATGAAATCGCTGGCGGTCGAGTTGCGCAGTCAGGCGTTGAAGTCGGCCGCGATTTTCACGTTCGGTAATTCGTATCTGTCGATGGTTCTCCTGATTGCTCTGCTGATGAGCTACGGCATGAATCTCGGATGGGGCGATCCGCTCGGCGCGCTTGTCATGTTTCCATTCATGGCGCAAAAGGGAATTCAAATTCTGCTGGAGGAAGGCAAACATGAGTACGTGGAAGATTAGCTGTGTTGTGTTGTGTCTGCTTCTCGCTTCGATTCTTACAGCGCAACAACCGCCGGCTGGAGTGATCGTCATTCAGGGCGCCACTGTGATTACAGGCACCGGCAGTCCGGTGATTCGCAATGCCGCCATTGTGATCGAAGGCGGCCGTATCCTCGATGTCGGCCCGCGCGCCGGCGTGAAAGTCCCGAAGAATGCGCAGGCCATCGAGGCGCAGGGGAAGTGGGTGATTCCCGGACTCATCGATGCTCACGTGCACTTCTCGCAATCGGGCGGACTTTATACCCGTCCCGATATCGTCGATCTCCGGAAGCGGCGCTCGTATGAGAAAGAGATGGAGTGGATCAAGCAGCGGTTGCCATACACCCTGGGCAGCTATATCGCATCCGGTATCACCGGTGTGGTCGATTGCGGCGGTCCGATGTGGAACTTCGACATGCGGGACATCGCCTCCGGGACAAAGAAAGCGCCGCGCGTCGCCGTTGCCGGGCCGCTGATTTCCACGATGCTCCCGCCTACGACGCCGACCAACGATCCGGACATTGTTAAACCCAATTCACCGGCTCAGGCCCGCGATATGGTTCGACGCCAACTCGATCGCAAACCGGATTTCATCAAAATATGGTGGGTGCGGGAGCCGGGCGACAATCTCGACCAACAGGTTGCGATCATGTCGGCCGCGATCGACGAGGCCAGGACTCACGGCGTGCGCGTCGCCGTGCACGCCACCGAACTCGAAACCGCGAAAGCTGCGCTGCACGCAGGCGCGGATATTCTCGTGCACAGTGTGAGCGATCGGCTGGTCGATACCGAGTTCATCAACCTCGTGAAGAACCGGGACGTCCCTTACATCACGACTCTCTTTGTGGAAGACGGCTACCGGATGGTTCTCAACCAGCAAGTCGCATTGAACGACATCGAGCAAAAGTTAGGCGACCCGGAAGTCATCGCAACGTGGTCGGAGCTCGCGAAAATTCCGCCGAATGAAATTCCTGGCGGTGTTCCCCGCATTCCCCCCGCTCCGAAGCGGTCTGTTGCCTATGACAACCTCATGCTTTTGGATTCGGCGGGTGTGCGTATCGTTGCGGGAACGGATGCGGGCAATATCGGAACGCTGCATGGCCCGTCGCTCCATCGAGAGCTTGAACTGATGAACTCGGCGGGCATGCGGCCGATGGATATCATAGTTGCGGCGACGCGAAACGCGGCCGCTGTGATGGGCAAGCAGAATGATGTCGGAACGCTCGAGAAAGGGAAGTACGCCGACCTGGTTATTCTGGATGCCGATCCCATCGCTGACATCAAGAACACGCGAAAGATTTATAAAGTGATGAAAGCGGGTGAGTTTCAGTAGACTGGCTCACCGGGAGGAATCCTATGATGCAGATTGAGCGCAGGCATTTTATTGCCAGTCTCGGCGGAATTGCCGCAGTGAAGATGACGAGTCATGAAGCTAAAGCGGAAGCGCTCGTGGCTTTGGCGATTTTTCGCCGGCGATTATTCAATCGGGTTCTCCGCAAAACCAGCGGATCACCAAGCAAGTTGCTCAACTCG
>Ga0207090_1078_pt1 | contig 25433 bp, 25 predicted proteins | sample Alteio_BWMinHeat_50_FD_153565 | JGI IMG/M metagenome (GOLD analysis project Ga0207090, IMG submission 153565) | Enriched cells from forest soil in Barre Woods Harvard Forest LTER site, Petersham, Massachusetts, United States -... | ecosystem: Environmental > Terrestrial > Soil > Temperate forest >...
AGAAGGCCGGGTTGTATCGCGAGATCTGGCAATCCTTTGGCGTGCTCCTGCCGGTGAAGAGCGTCGGCGTGATGGGAGACGTCCGCACTTACGAGCACACGCTTGCGATCCGCGCCGTTCACAGCAGCGACGGAATGACCGCCGACTGGGTCCGCCTTCCATACGATCTGCTGGCTGTGGTTTCGAATCGGATCGTGAATGAAGTGAAGGGAATCAATCGCGTCGTGTACGACGTCACCTCCAAACCACCGGCCACAATCGAATGGGAGTAGCAGCCACAAAGAAGCACAGAATCCTCAAAAAGATTCTTGAGCCTTTTGCGCTTTTTTGTGGCTAATTGAAATCGCTGTATGTCCAACTTTGTTCATTTGCATCTTCATTCCGGTTTCAGTCTGCTCGATGGCGCGTGCGACCACGAGAAACTCGTGCAGACCGCCGCGAAATACAAAATGCCGGCGGTGGCTGTCACCGATCACGGAAATCTGTTCGGCGCGATCGGATTCTACGAAGCGGCGAAGAAGGCCGGTGTCAAGCCCATCATCGGCTGCGAGATGTATGTCTCCAGGACAAGCCGGTCCGATCGGGATCCTGCGAGTGGCCGTCCCCATCACCTTATCGTTCTCTGCGAAAACGAGAAGGGCTATCAGAATCTTGTTAAGCTCGTCTCCAAAGGGTACCTCGAAGGCTTCTATTACAAACCGCGCGTCGATAAGGAACTCCTTCGCGAACACAGTGAAGGACTGATCGGTTTGTCGGCGTGCCTCAATGGCGAAGTATCGGCGAATGTGCTTGCCGGCCGGGTCGAACAGGCGGAAAAGGCGGCATCGGAGTATCAGGACATCTTCGGCAAGGATCGCTTCTTCCTGGAAATTCACGATCACGGTTTGGAGAAGCAGAGAAAGATCATCCCGGACATGCTGCGCATCGGGGCGCGCACCGGCATTCGCGTTGCCGCGACAAACGACTGCCATTACATGCAGAAGGACGATTGCCGCGCCCACGACATCCTGCTTTGCATTCAGACCGGCAAAACGGTAAACGATCCGAACCGGATGAAGTTCTACACCGATCAGTTCTACTTCAAGACACGGCAGGACATGGACCGCGTGTTTGGTGAGATCCCCAATGTGCTCGACCAGACCGTCGAGATCGCCGAACGCTGCAGCGTGAAACTTCAGAAGGTCGAGAATCCGTTTCCGGAGTTCGTTGTTCCGCCGGGATTCACGATCGACACCTACTTCGCGAAAATCGTTCGCGATGGTTTTCAGGAACGTCTCGAATACCTCAAGCCGCTTGCGGACCGCGGGGCTTTGAAACAACCGCTTTCCGCCTACGAAGAGCGCCTCGAACGGGAGATCGGGATCATTCAGCAGATGAAGTATCCCGGATATTTCCTGATCGTGTGGGATCTCATCCACTATGCGCGAATGAACGACATTCCTGTCGGTCCCGGCCGCGGGTCGGCGGCCGGCAGCCTGGTGTCCTATTGCATGCGTATTACCGATCTCGATCCGCTGCAGTACGGCCTGCTTTTCGAGCGTTTTTTGAATCCGGAACGCATTTCACTCCCCGACATCGACATCGACTTCTGCATGAACCGCCGCGGCGAAGTCCTCAGCTACGTCACCAATAAGTACGGCCGAGACAATGTGTCGCAGATCATTACCTTCGGCACGATGGCGGCGCGAGGCGTGATTAAGGATACAGGCCGCGGTATGGAGATGACATACGCCGAGGTCGACAAGATTGCAAAGATGATACCGGCAGAGCTGCACATCACCCTCGACAAAGCCCTGGCGCAGAACCCCGATCTCAAGGCCCTCGTCGACAGCGATCCGCGCGTCAAAGACCTGATCGATATCGCGAAAAGGCTGGAGGGCCTCGCACGGCACGCGTCCACCCACGCCGCCGGTGTGGTGATTTCGCCCCGGCCGATCACCGACTTCGTTCCGCTCTACAAGTCGAGCAAGGATGAAATCACCACGATGTATCCGATGACGGACGTCGAAAAAATGGGCCTGCTGAAGATGGACTTCCTGGCTTTGACGACGCTCACGATCATCGATGACATTCTCAAGATGCTGAAGCATTACGAGAACCTGGATCTCAACATGGACACCCTTCCGCTGGACGACGAACAGACCTACGCCCTGTTCTCGGCCGGCCTCACGGACGGCGTGTTCCAGTTTGAAAGCTCCGGCATGAAGGACATCCTGAGGAAGTTCAAGCCTTCGGCGGTCGAGCACCTCACCGCATTGAACGCGCTCTACCGGCCCGGTCCCATCGGCGGCGGCATGGTCGACGACTTCATCAAGCGCAAACATGGCGTGAAGAAGATTGAATACGAATTGCCCGAACTCCAGACGGTTCTCGAAGAGACCTATGGCGTGATCGTCTACCAGGAACAGGTGATGCAGATCGCAAACATCATCGCCGGCTATTCGCTGGGTGAAGCGGACCTGTTGCGGCGCGCAATGGGCAAGAAGAAAGCGGAAGAAATGGCCGATCAGCGCGAGAAGTTCGTGGCCGGCTCGCTCGCCAAAGGTTTCAAAGACGACAAGAAGATCACCCGGATCTTCGATCTCATGGAGCAATTTGGCGGATACGGCTTCAACAAGTCGCACTCCGCGGCGTATGCGGTGCTTGCCTATCGCACGGCGTACCTGAAAGCGCGCCATCCCCAGTACTTCATGGCTGCGCTTCTCACCAGCGAGCGTGGGAACCAGGACAAAGTCGTCAAGTACATCAACGAATGCCGCGACATGGGTATTGCTATTCTTCCGCCGGACATCAATACCAGCGCTGTGAACTTCACGCCCTCAGAGGGCGCTATCCGCTTTGGCCTGGCGGCCATCAAGAATGTCGGCGAAACGGCGATCGTGTCCATCGTTGCCAACAAACCGTTCAAGTCCATCTTCGATTTCTGCGAACGCGTCGACTTGCGGGCAGTCAACAAACGCGTCGTTGAAAGTCTCATCAAGGCTGGCGCATTCGACAGCGTCGGCCAGGATCGGGCGCTGCTCTGCGCAAATGTCGATCGAGCCATGGATTGGGGCCAGCGAAAGCAACACGAGAAAGAAGTCGGCCAGGGCGGCCTGTTCGGGATGGTGATGAGCGGTGGGGAGGAAAAACACGCCCTCGATCCTGCCGACCCATGGCCGGAAGGGCTCAAACTCAAACACGAGAAGGAAACCCTGGGGTTCTATATTACCGGCCATCCCCTGCGAAAATACGCGCACGAGGTCAAGACCTATGGAAACGCGACCACGGGACTTCTTTCGGAAAAACCGCCGGGCTTCGATGTTTCCATCGGCGGCCTGGTTTCGGCGCTGCGAGTGATGCGCACGAAGAAGGGTGATCCGATGGGGATCATTCTGCTGGAAGACTGGGAGGGCGTTGTGGAAGTGCTCGTCTTCCCGGACACCTTTGCCAAGGTCCAGAAGCTGCTCGAAGTCGATGCCCCTGTCTTTGTCAAAGGCAAGCTCGACAATGACGAATCGAACGTCAAAATCCTCGCCACCGACATCTATCCTATCGAGCGGGTAAAGGAAATCCTGAGCCGCACGGTTACGATCCGAATCAACTCGACGCTCGCTCCCGCGGACATCGCCGAGAGGCTCCAACCCCTCATCGACGAAAAAAGAGGGTCGGCCGAGATCGTGTTTGAGCTAGAATTTCCAGGCCGGTTTACGGCCCTGGTTCGGCCGAATCCTTATGTGAAGATTTCGCCGGATCGCGAATTTGTGGAGTCCGTCGAACGAATTTGCGGACGGGACACGGTTCGCCTCAGTTAGCCTCCTAAATATGGACTACCTCACGGCGTACCAAAAGGTACAGCTCGCACGGCACCCTCAGCGTCCCTACTTCCTGGATTACGTGGAACATCTCTGCCCCGATTTCGTGGAGGTTCACGGAGACCGGAAATTCGGCGATGATCCGGCCATCATTTGCGGCTTCGGGATGGTGCGCGACAGGGCGGTCTGCCTGATCGGGCATCAAAAGGGAAGGGACACCAAACAGCGCCAGTATCGGAACTTCGGGATGCCCAAGCCGGAAGGTTATCGCAAGGCTCTGCGCATTATGAAAGTGGCGGAGAAGTTTGGACGGCCGATCCTGACCTTCATCGACACGCCAGGCGCCTATCCCGGAATCGACGCCGAAGAGCGCGGGCAGGCTGAGGCCATCGCCTACAATCTGCGCGAAATGTCGCAGATTGGCGTGCCGATTATCGCCACCATCACCGGGGAAGGCGGTTCCGGCGGTGCGCTCGCCATCGGCGTGGGCGATCGGGTCAATATGCTCGAATGCTCCATCTACTCCGTTATTGCGCCTGAAAGCTGCTCCGCTATTCTTTGGAAGGACCAACAGCACGCTGCCGATGCCGCCGAAGCGCTGAAGCTCACGCCGGAAGATTTGAAGAAATATCAGTTGATCGACGACATCATTCCCGAACCGGAAGGCGGTGCACAAAACGATCCGGCGGGAATGGCGAAATGTCTGGGGGGCGTGCTCGAGCAGCAGTTGCGCGAACTCTCCACGTTAAGCCGGGAGAATCTGCTCGCCTACCGCTACAGCAAATTCCGCGCCATGGGAGTCTTTGGCGAATGAGACTAGTGCGCCGCCCGCCCGTGCTTCTTGGCGCGCTCGGCCATCGCGGCCTCGCCACGGCGAACGGTGACGATTGAGATAATAACGGTGAAAACAACCACGGCGATCAGGATGGAACCGGAAATCGCCAGCGCACGCATGACATCTGGTGTCATTGAACCCACCTCGAAGGAATTTAAGGCAGCGTAAGAATAGCGCAGTGCCGCCAATTACGCCAATGGCGGGAATTAGATTCATATGCCGTTTTAGCCGCGGAGCGGCGGGTGCGGGGATATCAAGGGCGAGCCCTTCGTTGGTTGGCGCAAGAAAAAGAGGAAAGGATCACAAAAAGCACAAGGGAGAACACCAGAGGCACAAAAATCGATTTATAGCCACTCTTTGTGTTTTCCCTGTGCCTTCTGTGTTCCGTTCCCGTCCCGTTTGTCTAAGGGCCTGCGCAAAAATAACTCGGCAGAATTAAGTCGTCCGAAGCGCGGACGTCTGCTGTAGCGGCGGTCTATGACCGCCGACTTTATTGCAGATTGAAGAAAAAACCGGCGGTCATAGACCGCCGCTACAGCGGTTCAAACTGCCAAGTTATTCTTGCGCAGTCCCTAAGCATCACCGCCCCTTATACTCTTCGGATGAAAACACTCCACACCCAGGTTGGCATCGTGGGGGCGGGACCGGCTGGATTGATGTTGTCGCACCTGCTGCATCTCGAAGGTGTCGAATCGATCGTGATTGAGAATCGGAGCCGCAAATACGTGGAAGAACGCGTGCGCGCAGGAGTACTGGAACAGGGCACCGTCGAGCTGATGCGGCGGACCGGCGTCGGCGCCAGGCTTGACCGCGAAGGACTGCGCCACCATGGACTCTATCTGAGCTTCGGAGGGCAGCGTCATCACATCAACATGACGGAACTCGTCAACCGGTGTATTACGGTGTATGCCCAGCACGAGGTGATCAAAGACCTTATTGCGGCGCGGCTTGCCGCGGACGGCAGGATTCTGTTCGAAGCCGGAGACGTGAGAATTCACGAAATGAAATCCGCCGCGCCGAAAATTCAATTTACCAAGGACGGCGAGCCGGTTGAACTGTCCTGCGATTTCATCGGCGGTTGCGACGGCTTCCACGGCGTCTGCCGTCCCTCGATTCCGCGGGACGTACTGACGATCTACGACCGCGTCTATCCGTTTGCGTGGCTGGGGATTCTTGCGCAGGCGCGGCCGTCGTCCCACGAATTGGTTTATACCTACCACGACCGTGGTTTCGCGCTGTTCAGCATGCGATCGCCCGAAGTCACCAGACTGTATCTGCAGTGCGCTCCGGATGAAGACATCAATAACTGGCCGGACGGCCGGATCTGGAGCGAAATGCTCGCCAGGATGACGACGAAGGACGGCTGGGCGCCCAACCAGGGTCCCATCATTCAAAAGGGCGTAACCGACATGCGCGCATTCGTTGCCGAACCGATGCAGTACGGCCGCTTGTTCCTGGCCGGCGACGCCGCGCACATTGTGCCGCCGACCGGGGCGAAGGGGCTGAATCTTGCAGTCGCGGACGTCGTCGTACTGGCCCGCGCCATCGCCGAATATTACCGCGCCGGGAAGACGGAATTGCTCGACGCATACTCGCAAACCTGCCTGCGCAGGGTATGGAAGGTTCAACGCTTTTCGTGGTGGATGACGACGATGCTGCATCGCTCCGAAACGCAAAATGCCTTCGATCATCAGCGGCAACTGGCGGAACTCGATTACCTGACAAGTTCGCATGCCGCCATGACGGCGATGGCGGAAAACTACGCGGGTCTGCCGATGGACACTTGAATCGAGGGCTCTCCCTCGGCACTTGACTGACGATTGGGACGAGGTGCGGACGGTTTGCGCCACGAACCCGTTGCCGGCAGCTCGATTCTGCGCGTCTTTGCATCATAAAGTACTTGACTAGGCGTTCGGCTGCGCCATATCTTCGTTCACATGAAACCTGCGAAGGTTGTCTCCATCAACGAACGAGCCATCGAAAACCTGAAGTTCATCCGGGAAACGATGGAGCGGGCGAGTTCGTTCACGGCAGTGCCCGGCTGGGGCGGCATTCTCATGGGCGTAAGCGCGTTGCTGACCGCGCTTATTTCAAGCCGGCTGCCATCGAGAGACCTGTGGTTCGTGGCGTGGCTCGGTGAGGCCACACTGGCTCTGGGCATTGGCGGCTGGGCGATGGCGCAGAAGGCGAAAGCGGCACGCGAACCGCTACTGTACGGATCCGGGCGGAAGTTCGCCCTGAGCCTCTGTCCCGCGATGATCGCGGGAGCCGTGCTCACAACCGTTCTCTACCTGCGGGGAATGTTCGGCATCATGCCGGGCGTGTGGCTCCTTTTGTATGGCGTCGCTGTGGTGACGGGTGGCGCATTTTCAGTGCGCGTCGTTCCGATCATGGGTGTTTCGTTCATGGCGCTTGGATCGATCGCCTTGTTCACTCCATTCGAATGGGCCAACTGGTTCATGGGCGCCGGCTTCGGCGGGCTTCAGATCGCTTTCGGAATCGTGATCGCAAGGAGGTACGGTGGCTAGGCAGAACAAAGCGGAAGCACACGCAAAGCCGCAGACTTCGCGCTCGCGGCCGGCGCAAAGCAGGGCGGCGGATCTCGATCGATTGATCCACGAGCCGGTACGCCTGGGCATCGTGAGCGCCCTTGCGGTGAATACGACGATGACGTTCAGCGAGCTCAAGGAACTCCTCAGGACGACGGACGGAAATCTCAGCGTTCATGCGCGGAAACTCGAGGAAGGGCAGTACGTGGCCTGTGACAAGTTTTTCGCGGGCCGCGTGCCGAGAACGGAATACAAGCTGACGGCTGCGGGCCGCCGCGCCCTCGAAACATATCTGGATCACATGGAAGCCCTGATTCGGGCAACGCGGGATTCGTAAGCGGCTAGTTTGCGGAAGGCTTCTCTATGTGATCGATAGCGAGGACCTCGACCCGGGTTTTTGCGGACTGCACTTTGAGCCCAAGCTGGTCTTCCATGGCTTGCATGATAAGGCTCGGTATCGACACTGGCGTGCTTTCGTTCGCAACGTATTGTCTGAGATCAAAAGCAAGGTCAAAGCGGCCCTTCAGCCCTGTCATATCCGCCACCGGGCTGCGCAGCTGGTCCGACAGAAGGTCAGCAAATTCCGGCATGGATATCTTCTCAGCAATCACGCCGATCTGCGTACGTCTGATGTTGTTCGTGCCCTCAGCTTCCGACTGACGGAATTTGGGGCCATTGTTAGCGACCACCAGACGATACGCACTAAGCTCTTTCTGTTCGCGATGGAACGCTAACTTGAACCTATCCGCCAGGAGCGAACGCAGCATAAGCTTCAATTGGTCCTCCGCAGCCGGACCTGACGCCTGCGCAACAATATCGTATCTTTCCAAAGCGAGCCAACCGGGTCCCTCGATTTGTGAATCCTGGACCCCATACGCCCAGTTTATGCAGGAACTCAAACGAACGTTGCTCATCGTCAGTCTGCCACCCGGCGAAGTGCCAATACTCTCAGGATTGCTATCCGCCTCAACGATCAGTCTGCTCGGCTTGATCGATGCCACTTCGAATTGTGGTGAGGCGGCGGTTGGCGACTGGGCTCCACCAGGAGGGGCGTTGGTCATGCAAAATAAAAGTAGCCCGGCTGTGGCTGTCATCCGCGCCGCCGGCGAAAGCCGCCTGCGCCCAAAGTTCAGCTTGGATGTGATGCTGCGAATCATGCGCACCAGGATTTCATTGATTCCTTCCGTCAATCGCTTCAGTATACCCGCGCCGCTGGCCGGGAACCAGCCGGCGACGGCGAGGTAGGAGATTCGAACATCCGTACGGAAGTTGAGATTTACCGTAGGAGATTGGAACATCCGTGCGGAAGTTGAGATTTACGATAGGAGATTGGAACATCCGTGCGGAAGTTGAGATTTACGATAGGAGATTCGAACATCCGCGTGGAATTCGAGATTTACGATAGGAGATTCGAACATCCGCGCGGAAGTTGAGATTTGCGATAGGAGATTGAAAGATCCGCGCGGAAGTTGAGATTTACGATAGGAGATTGGAACATCCGTGCGGAAGTTGAGATTTACGATAGGAGATTGGAACATCCGCGTGGAAGTTGACACTTGCGATAGGAGATTGGAACATTCGTGCGGAAGTTGAGATTTACGATAGGAGATTCGAACATCCGCGTGGAAGTCGAGATTTCCCACCGGAAATGGACAGTTGCAGCGAAGCTTGGTAAAGTACGCTGGATTTAAGATGCGCCGCAGAAAAGATCGGGAGAGAAGGTAGATGGCGAAGGTCCGCCTGGGATTCAGTAAGATGCCGCCCGCCGAACTGGTGATCCTTTGCCGCGCGATCATTGCGCGACTGCTGAACAACCCTTCCTTCCCAAACCTGCCGATTTCTCTGGATGACTTTGAAGCCAAGGTGAATGTTCTCGCGGCCGCGTTGGTGGCAGCCGAGGACGGCGGGATGACAGCATTAGCTGCCCGGGACGCAGCGCTCGCTGACCTGATTCCGGACTTGCGCCTGATTGTCGTCTACTGCGATAACGCAGCCAAAGGCGATGCCGAGATGCTCACCTCGGCGAACATTCCGATCGTTGCAAAATCGTCAAGGCCGTCGGGTGATCCATTCATTCGTAAGATTTGGCGAGGCGATCATCCAGGGGAGATCGCCATGTTTGTAAAGGCGGGGGAGAACGCGGATAGTTATGTCATCCGCCACGGTGTCGATGGAACGGATCCGAATGCATGGGGCGAAATCAAGATCGCAAAGGTCAAATCGCGAATTGTCATTGGCGGCCTGACACCCGGCAAGAGATACGGTTTTCAGGTCTGCTCCCTCCGCCACGATGGTTCGTGTTCCGCATGGAGCGATTCCCGCACTCTCATGTGCGCCTGATAATGCGCGACTCTTAAAGGATCGATAAAGCAATACAGCACTACGGCAAACAACAAAGGGACGGAGAAGATACCGACGAGAATGGAACATTTTGGCCATATACCGGTGGCTTCCTTGAATCGATACCAGCCTCGGACTTCGTCTTGGAGTGCAGCCAAAATCGACCAAGGTCCCAACATGCTGCAAGCATCTTATTCCACAAACCCCGTCGAAAACCGTATCCCCGGACGGCATTTTGACTTTTCGTCAATCGGATGCCGCTTCGGGCCCGCCAGGGATCACGCGAAAATCCCAGCCGGCGGCGTCACACTCGAACGTCTCGTCTTTGAGGTAGAACAGGAAGTGCCGCGTATTCGTGGCACGTGGCTCTGCCAGCAAGGTCCAGTAACCTTCAGGCGTTCAGGTAAAACATGATCACCAACGACTCTCCGTCCACGCAGACCTTCGGTGTTGGCGCGCCTGGCTCGGCGTTCCAGCCGTCGTTCAGCTTCGTGAACTCCGTGTGTGAACGTTCCAAACACTCAATCTCTCATAACGCGCGCTCGACGCACCAGCGGCAAAACGGCACGCCCGGCGCTGGCGTCGGTCGGTATTCATTTCGGCTCGACTCTGGCGAGCGCTCCCTAATGTCCGACCTGCCTCGAAAACAAGACAGTCTTCTCCGGTCTTTGGTACGCGAATATGCGTTTCGAGCCGAATCGCCTTACCTCGGTTTGGGGTCCGTATCGGCCCCACGAGAAACCCATGCCGATTGGGGCGTCGCGCAGATCAATCAGATCAAAACAGGCGTCCAAACCAGCAGCAAAGCCCTGGATGTCCGGATCCGGTGAAGCCAGCGCGCCTGCGTGCGTGATTACGCCTGGGTTCTTACGCCACACGTCGAAGAGGCGGTCTTCGTGAATGTCGTCGACAAGGCTTTTGTGCGGCGGAGTGTACATTTTGAAGACTTCGCTCACGAATTGCTGGATAGTTGCAGCCTGCAAAAGCATTACTGGCGCATCGTGACAACAAAAATAGATCGGTCCCCAGTTGGGGCTCCCCGGTTGCAGATCCACCGCCCAATAGTTACCACATCCGTCATGCGCGATTGGGAGCCCATGAGGCAGCAGGAAGTCCGGTCCAAAGCCATCACTTAGAGTTTTTCCTGTGAAATCGATCTGTTCGAGCGTGCCTTCAATACCCGAACAGAACTCCAGAAGATCGCGGACATCATCCGATGGCGGCGCAGGCAATGAGCGACCAAACTCATCCACCTCTTCTCTTGTTAAACCGGGCAGCAGCCGGGCACGGACGGGCTTGCGGTCTTCATCGATCAAGTTCTGCTCAAGCGCGGCCTGAATGATTTCACGCGTGGTTGGCACGTCTTCAATAATCGGCCGGAGCGATGAGAGAAGGCAACCTGAAAGCAGGCCAGGGACCCGTTTCTGAACTTGCGGACCGGGTTACTGGACACGCGGTTCAGCGGCGAAGGGCGGGTGCGAAGAGCCGGCGGTTCGGCTCTGTTCCGACGCGCAAATTGCTTCGGCCTACGCGATTCGCGCGCCGGAACAGATGAAGGCAGGAAACCAGTAGAAGGAGCAGAATCCATCATGAAAGTGGACACGCTCCACAAACCCCGTTCTAGAACGGGATATCGTCGTCCGTAATGGTGCTGGTGCCAGCCGCTGGAGCAGCGCTGGCGGACGAAGCCGCCGCTTCAGCTGACGCAGTCCGGCGCGCCCCGCCTCCGCTGTTTTCTCCGGGGTTGCCACCGAGCATCACCATTTCACGAGCGCGAATTTCGGTTGTCTTACGCTTATTGCCCTCCTGATCGTCCCACTCGCGCGTTTGCAAGCTGCCTTCGATATAGACCAGGCGGCCCTTCGTCAGGTACTGATTGCAGATCTCTGCAAGGCGGTCCCAGACGACGATGTTGTGCCACTCGGTTTTCTCCTGACGTTCGCCGGATGCTTTGTCGTTCCAGACCGTGTCGGTTGCCATCGAAAATCGGCAAAACGGTGTGCCGCTTGCCATGTATTTCAGCTCAGGATCTTTTCCGAGCCGGCCAACGAGAATCACTTTGTTTACGGAATTTGCCATAGAGCTCCTTAACTGGCTTCTCCCTTACCGGCCGGGGCCGCGGCGCGCCGCAGGCTGGAGTTCCTTGATCTTTGCTTGCGCATTGGCAGCTTCGCTCGTACCTGGAAACCTTGTCACAACGTCAGTCCAGGTCTTGATTGCCGCCTGCGGATTTGTTTCGGCTTGGGCGTAGCCTTTCTTCAGAAGGGCAGTCCTACTTTTATCGCTGTCCGGAAACTTCTGCAAGACAATATCGTACTCGTCGATGGCCTGATCGAACTTCTTCAGGGCGGACAGAGACTCGGCGATGTTGAAGTGGGCTTCGACCGCCCGCGCCTCGCCGGGAAACTTCGATAAGAACTCCTGATAACCGCTGATCGCGAGATCAAAATGTCCCTGCAAGTAGTCCGAAAATGCGATTCGCAAGAGGTCGTCCGGGCGGGCGAGCGGCTCCGCCGTGGTCTTCATTGAGGTTATTTCGCGCGACACGGAGCCAATCTGCAGCTGGAGGGAAGACATGCCATCCTGAATGTCCTTCATCGTGGTGTTCAAGCCTGCAAGAGCGGTGTGCACGTCTCGCCCATTCGCGTCGCCCTGAAGTTTCAACTGTTCAAGCGCCTGATTGATTTTCTGCATCGCCCCGGCAAGGGTGTTGACCTGATCGGACATCTTTTCGACGAGGCTCTTCAAGGCGGCATCGTTTTGATCGACGGTCTTCTGAACCTGGTTCACCCGCTGTTGGACGTCGATCATGTCGCGCTGAAGCTGCAGGATATCTTTGTTCTGAGGATACGCGGGCCCTGCCGCCAACAACACGAGCATCGCCGGCACGAGGAGTTTCATTCGCATATTCAAGTGTCCTCTCCTTATGGATTCAGTGTAAACGCCGCCCGGCGATTTCTGGCATAGCACTCTTCCGTAGATTCACGGCAAATCGGCCGTTCTTCGCCATAGCTGACGGTGTTGATCCGGTTCGCCGGCAGGCCCTGCGATAACAGATACTCCTTCACTGCATTGGCACGCCGGTCTCCGAGGCCGAGGTTGTACTCCTCACTGCCGCGTTCGTCGCAATGTCCTTCAATCGTGAAGCGAACAGCCGCGTGATCCTTCAACCATGCTGCATTTGCCCGCAGGACGTCCATCTGGTCGGACTTGATTTCGGCTTTGTCATAGTCGAACAGAACCTCTTTCACGTTTTGCGTGAATAGTTGCTCTATTGTTACATTCGGCGCGGGCCGTGGAGGCGGAGGTTGTGGCGGCGGCGCGGCCGGTATGTTCACCGTAACTCGAGCCGTATCGCCCGCCTGCCCTCCAGGTCCGGTTGCCGTCGCAGTATAGGTGACGGACGACTGCGGGCTCAGCGAACGATTACCGGTGAGCGGAACATCGCCAACGCCGGGCGCGATGCTCACCGTTGCCGCATTGCGAGCTTCCCATTGCAGCGTTGTCGAACCACCGCGATCGATTGTGGCCGGCTGGGCGCGCAGCGTGATCGTCGGCGCAGGAGGCGCCGGGGCTGGAGGTGGCGCTGAAGGCGGAGGCGGCGGAGGCGGCGGCGTTGCTGCAACCTTCTTGTGGCAAGCAGCCAGCAGCGCGAAAAGGACGAGAAGGGCGAAACCAACATTTCTGATACGTCGTAAAGTCATTGCCGAGCCTCCTTCTTGATGGCTGCGCCCTATCAGGCTTGCATTCGCAGCCGCTCATCTTAAAATTATGGTTTGATGTACCCGGACCATGCCGGGGCGGTGTTTTTTCCTGTGTTTGTCAGTTGCCGGACTTTTGTTCCATCGAGGAGCATCGAGAAAATCTGGCTGGATCCCATTCTGGTCGACTCAAATGCAAGGTGTCTTCCATCGGGCGCCCAGGTGGGCCGCTCATTGTTGGCTGCATCGTGCGTGATTTGGGTGTATTTGCCGGTCGCGAAGTCGTAAATGTAGATGTCAAAGTTTGCGATCCTGGACCTCTGCCAGGCAAAGGCAATCCGCTGTGCATCCGGAGACCAGGCGGGTTCATCCATATGGCCGCCTTCTTCGATAAGGCGCCGGACATTCGTGCCTTCTGCATCCATTATATAGATTTCCGGACTGCCGCCACGGCCGGATATGAACGCGATTTCGCGGCCGGTGCGAGGGTTCCACACTGGCGATGTGTCGACGCTCTTGGAAACGGTCAGCCGCCGCATATTCTTTCCGTTCCAATCCGCGACGTAAATCTGCGTGTAACTTCCATCGCGGCTGGTGGCAAATGCGATCTTACTGCCATCCGGCGCCCATGAAGGCGTCATCGTCGTTCCGCCCGCTCTGTCAAACGTGTAGGGGCGGCGATCGACCCGGCCAAGGATATCGATATCGCTGCTGCCGCGCCGGAAACTTGAGAAGGCGATCTTGTCGCCAGCGGGTGACCATGAGGGCGACATGATCTGAGATTTGTAGGCGGTCATGGCGCCGGCGCCGTTGCCGTCATAATCCATGACGTAGAGTTCCTTAACTCCCACTGTTCGCTCACCAACATAAGCAATCTTGGTCTGTGAGATGCCCTTGACTCCACCGCCAATCAATTCAAGGATATCATCGGCAAACAGATGCGCAATTTGCCGCGCCCCGTCTTCGGAGTCCTCATTCCCATAACGTTTGGCAATAGCTTCACGATTTTGAGGGCTCTTCAGATCCCACAGGCGCGCCTCAACGGAAATCTTGCCACTGGCGACCCTCGCACTCCCAAATGCGAGGAACTGCGCGTCAACGGCTGGAGTCGTCCAGGCCTCGAGTTTGATATCTTCGGGCGCGCTGAATTTTCCCAGTGGATACAAACTGCGGCCGACCAGCGAAACTCCGCCTGAGAAGTCGAGGTCGTCCCACAACACCTTGTTGAAGATGTCAGTCAGCGCCAGAGTCTTGGCATCGGCCGCCGCCGGCAGGAACTCCGGGACGGCGATCTTCACAACGGTCGCGCCGACGTTTGTGCCCACGTCAGTGATGCGCCCCTGCCACGCCTGGGCGGCGGTTGCGCTGAGAATAGTGATAAGTACCAATGTAAATGTTTTCATTTTGTGTACTCGAAGTAGAACCTCACTTGGACGTTGGTGCCTCGATAGTCCGCCGGCAACGACGCGAGAGGATTCGACGCGAAAATCGCTCGCTGCGCCGAGCGATCCAGAGAGGGAATGCCACTCGACTGTTGTACCACAACGTTGCTAATAGTTCCGTCACGGGCGATCTCAAATTCCAAATAGACGCGAGGCGCGCTGGTGACGCGACTATCGACCAGAGACTTGAGCCAGTTCTGTGAAATGCGCCGCTGCATCGCCTCGACGTAAGTTCCGTAACGATCTCCGAATGCCGCGTCCCCGAAAACCGCGCCGGCCTGGCCGGCTCCTGTCGAGAATGCCCCGTAGTTTAATGCGGGCCTTCCCCCCTGGCTGGAGGGTATGGCGTTCAATGGAGGGGGCTCCGCTGCGGGCGCAGATTTCGCTGCCGGGGGCTTCGGCTGGGCCTTTGGCTTTGGCGGTACCTTCGCTGCCTTCTCCGGTATCAGTTCCGCAGTCTTGTCCGGTGGAGGCGCAGGCGCCGGTTCGCTCTTATAGAATGCAGGAGAGTCGTTTGCAGGCGCATCTTCCTGGACGACGGCGGGAGCGGGAAGCGGCACTCCCGAAACGTTAGCGACAACCTTCACCTGAATGCCTCCAGAGCCGGCGTGGGCTGAACCCCAATTCGGGCCAAAGGACGGAAACCACTTCGGAGAGAGGACGACGAACGCGAATAGCGCGCCATGCAGGAACACCGACGCAAAAACAAAGCGATCGAATCTCTCACCCTCAAGTGTCATTTCTTACCTGGTTCAATCGGTTGAGTCACAATACTGATGTTGGTAATGCCGGCGGCCGTCAGGCGATCCAGCACGGTGGCAAAGATCTGGAACGGCACACTCTGATCGGCGCGCAGATAAACACTTTGACGGGTCGGATCCAGAAGCTTCTCGCGGATTTTGCCGCCCAGTTCATTGACGTTCACCGCATCGTTTCCCAGGAACACATCTTGTTTTTCGTTTATCGTCACAATGAGCTTTTCTTCTGAAATCTCCCGTACAACCTGTGTCTTGGGCACATTAACATCGATACCCGACTGGATCACCGGCGCCGTCACCATAAAGATGATGAGCAGGACCAACGCGATGTCGATGAACGGGATCATATTGATCTCAGCAAGCGTCGTTTGCGTTCGGCCTTCGCGTGTCGTGATCGCCATCAGCCGGCATTCCTCTCTGCCGTGGCAAGCAACTCCACCTGCAGATCGTCCAGCTGCCCGCCGACATTTCGAATCTGGTGGACGAAATGGTTGTAGGCGATGACTGCGGGAATCGCCGCGAATAAACCGAAGGCCGTGGCCACGAGCGCGTCGGCGATGCCTGGCGCCACGGCCCGGAGACTCGCCGAGTTCGCATTCGCCAGGCCGGCAAATGACGTCATCACGCCCCAAACGGTTCCAAACAATCCAATAAAGGGCGAAACCGATGCCGTGGTTGCGAGGAAGGTCATGCGGTTTTCGAGCCGGGTAAGCTGTGCCGATGCAGATCGCTGAACGGTGCGTTGCAACGCTGCAATCGAAGGGGTCGAAGTATTTTCGAAACCGGCATTGAAAACCGGCACCAGCGGTGTGAAGCGCAGCGCCTCGCAGGCCGTGCTGATTTCGGAAACACTCTTTCCGCGGCGGAAAATCTTCCAGAAGGTTTCCGACTCCCGGTTGATTTTGCGCAGCAGGAGCGTCTTGGAAAGGATGATGCCCCAGGACCAAATCGAAACGAGAAGCAGGATGGCCAGAACGAATTGCGTGACCGGGGTCGTCTGCTTGAGGATCTCGACCAGGCTTAGCTCGTTCAAATTCGTCTCCTCGAATAAAAAGTTAACCCTTCGTCATTGAAAGATCAACCCTCGATGGCTTATAACGCCCGAGTATGTTGCGTTTTCTTCGCGTCCGAAATTTTGCTCTGATCGATCAACTCGAGCTCCACTTCGCAGAGGGCTTCAATCTCCTGTCCGGCGAAACCGGCGCCGGAAAGTCCATCATCGTTGATGCCCTGGGGCTGCTGGCCGGTGCGAAAGCTTCCGGCGAGATGGTCCGCAGCGGCGAAAGCCGCGCCGTCGTTGAAGCCATCTTCGAGACCGACCTCCGCGCCGACCTCGACCGTCTTGGACTGGATTCCGAGAGCGATGAAGTGATCGTCCGCCGCGAGATCTCCTCCGACGAGCGGAATCGCGTCTACATCAACAACCAACCTAGCACTGTTTCGGCATTGCGTGAGCTTGCACCGTCGCTTCTCGACATCCATGGCCAGCACGAGCAGCAAACTCTCCTCGATAATTCCCGCCAGCTCGCCCTGATCGACGAGTTCGCGGACTCGACATCTCTTGCCGCCAAAGTTCACGGCCTTTTCACCGAGACGCAACAGGCCGAAGCGGAACTTGCCGAACTGACTGGCGAACATGCGCGAAAACTCGAGCGGCTCGATTTGTTGAGCTTTCAGCACGACGAGATCCAAAAGGCGGACCCCAAGCCTGGCGAAACCCAACAAATTCGAGAACAGCTCGACGTGCTGTCGAACGCCGGAAAATTACTGGCCGCCGCGGCGCGTGGATACGAGGCACTGTACGAATCGGAAGCTTCGGTTCTATCGAGCATCGCTCAAACACAACGCGCCCTGCGTGAAGCCGCGCAGCATGATTCACGCCTGCAACCCATCGCCGAGCAGATGGAAACAGCGCGAATCGCCCTGCAAGACGTTGCCTACGCGCTCCGAGACTATGCGGATCACGTTGACGCAGACCCGCAGGAATTGGAGCGCATCCAGGCGCGATTGGCCGAGCTCGAGCGCTTACACCGGAAGTACGGACCAGACCTGTTGGATCACCTTCTGAAAGTAAGACGCGAAATGGACAGCATAGGTCTGACGGAATCAAAAAAAGAGGAGCTGCAGGGGAAAATTTCCGTTCTTCGTCAGCAATTTGCCGACGCGGCCGCCCAACTCAGCAGGAAACGCAGGGCCGCATCGAAGAAACTCGAAGGCGCGGTTGAGGGTGAACTGAGGTCACTGGCGATGCCGCATGCTCGTTTCAGCATCGCCTGGAGCGATATCGCGCCCGGCCGGGCCAGCGGCATCGATCGGCCCGACCTGTTAATTTCGCCAAACCCGGGCGAGGAGCCAAGACCACTCGAGAAGGTGGCGTCCGGTGGCGAGCTTTCTCGTGTGATGCTGGCCCTGCGGACGGTCCTTGCGGTCGATCGAACGCAGAAGGCGCTGGTCTTCGATGAAGTGGACGCGGGCATCGGCGGCAAGGCTGCGGAAACGGTCGGGCAGAAGCTGAAGGAGCTTTCATCGCGATACCAGATTCTCTGTGTTACACATCTTGCGCAGATCGCGGCTTTCGCCGATCATCAATACCGGATTGAGAAACTCGTTCTCGATGGCCGCTCCGTTACCCGCGTGGACGCGCTGAAAGGTGAGGCGCGCGTCGAAGAATTGGTCCGAATGATGAGCGGTTCACGCGTTACGGAGGCCGCGCGCCAGCATGTCAAAGAATTATTGAAGGCAACAAAAGCGTAGGTTGCCTTGCAAATAGGAGACGAAAGAATATATTTTGCAGTAAAGTAGCTACACAGGAGGAACCCGTGGAAGTCGAAATGAAGATCCGGGGCCTGATGATGGATCCGATCACCAATATGCCTATTGTGATCCTGAAGGAGGCTTCGGGAAGCGGGATCCTTCCGATTTGGGTGGGGGTCTACGAGGCCAACGCCATCGCCCTGGAGATTGAAAAGGTCGTCACACCGCGGCCCATGACGCACGACCTCCTGAAGAATGTGCTGACGGGCCTCGACGCGTGCGTTCAAAAGGTTGTGGTCACGGATATCAAGGATGACACGTTCTACGCCCTCATCTGGCTGGAACGCAACGGAACGATGGTTTCCATCGATTCGCGGCCCAGCGATGCTCTCGCGCTCGCGCTCCGCATCGACTGTCCGATTTTTGTCGAGGACGAAGTCCTCAAATCCTCGAAGTGCCAAAATGGCAATCAGGACCGCATCAAGGACGACGAACTCCGAAAGTTACTGGAAAACCTTCCCGACGAAGACCTCGGCCGCTACAAGATGTAGGGGAAAATCGGGGTCAGACCCGCTTTGCACAAACAGGCGCGTTTGGACACTGTAGCGGCGGTCTATGACCGCCGACGATCAGCAACTTGCGAGACTGTCGGCGGTCATAGACCGCCGCTACAGTGTCCAAACGCGCCTGTTTGTGCAAAGCGGCAAGATCCCAGTTTTCCATTACCGGCGTTGGATGATGGCGAGGGCGCGTGTGATTTTAGAGACATTGGCGCCACGCGGATGAACCAGGTAACGCGTTTCCCAGGACGGCCGGAAGCTCTCGATTTGACCCCGATCGATTGCCGCTGCGGTCAAGCTGGCTTCTTCGAATCCCGATTCTTTCAACCGCCTCATGGATTCGGCCACGAACGCCTGAACGATTCCGTGAGACGTATGACGCCGCTGTCGAAGGATGTCGAGAACCGCAGCCTTGCCATTCCTGTAGGGAAGCCAGGCGCAGAACGCTTCAATCCGATAGCGGTTTCCCAGGACGAAAACCGGCCCCTGGCGCAATTGTTCCAGCGAAAAATGGCCAACTGTAAAACCCATCTCCCGCATGTGCCGTAACTCCAGCCAGTCTTCAGTTACTTCTTCCAGTTGTTCATCAATGAGAGAGTCGGTGCCGCGAGACCGGTCGTAGCGGTGAACGATGTCCAGTCCGGCCATCGGATTCGCAGGATTGAACGCCAGCAAATTCACCACGGCCTCCTCGGTGACAGCGATGGATTGAAACTTCAGCGAGTGGTAAACGGGGAGGTGCTCGGCTGCCGCGAAGTAGACGCACGGCGTCCAGCCGTGCCTCTCGCAGTGCTGAACGTAATCCTCGACTGCACGGGTAAATAAGTCATCGGGCGCGAGGGGATCGCCACAAGCGAGTGCGATCGATCCTCGTGAGGCAAACGCTACCAGACCGTGACGATCGGCAAGGAGAAGATGATGCTTATCGCGCTGGATCGCAAATGCGGCAACCGAGTATTTGCCGTTGAGCCGGAAGATTCGTTCGAGATCTCCCTTCGGGGCCTCCAGACGATCTCTCGAAATGAAGGGCCGTAACAGCAGAACGAGAATGTAGAGACGCGCCATCCAGCCGGCAATCTCGAGCGAGTTCACGAACATTCGTGCGTAGCGTGTGGCCGGCGTGGCAGCGAGCTTGACGATGAAGATGCCTCCCCGGAGAGCCTCCGTCAAGGGGGAGGCGCTGGCGGGCCACAAAAATTGCGTGGAGGTCGCCACAAAGCCGGCCACGCCGTAAGAAAAGACCATCAGCAGGAGTAAAGGCGTGACCATCAGGCCCTTTCTCAAAGAAGCAGGATCTGTCCGCGTATAGAAGCGGCGCCGGAAATACAGCAGATAGAGCAGAAGAATCAGGGCGACCAGTGAGTTCTGAAGATCGAAGCCGCTGGTGAAATGCAGGAACAGTGAAAAGGACAGGGCAATTACGGCGACCCACCATGCCAGTTCCTTGCGCCGCGCAAGATTGCGCGTGACCTGCAGAAGAGCGACTCCGGTGAACAGCATCAGGGTGCGGCTTCCCTGAGAAACTTCGAGCGGAAGCCATCCACGCACTCCACGAAGAATCGTTTCGGAGCTGGGAAAAACGGCGGCCATAATATTCAGCCCGCCCATGAGCCCCATAACGAACGGCAGCGCGTTGTGAAGGTCGGACCATTCCAGGTTTTGGAAGATCGAGCGGAATCTTCGAATGTGCCGCCACGCCAGAAACAGCGAGAGCGCAACCAGGCCGGCGACGAGGCCTGCGCTCATCGTGTAATGCCGCGCGCCGCGAATGAACGTCGTCGCCTTCTCTCCGAAGTAATATCCGGCGAACGTGGTAGGAATCACCCATAAGATCCCGGCGGCCACATTCAGGGCCGTGAAACGGGCGGCCGGCATGCCGAACGCGCCGCAGGCGGCTGGAATAACAATACGGAATCCGAAGAGAAACCGGCTTGTCAGGAGCAACCAGTTATCGCGCGTGCCCACCCAGCCGATGATTCTGCGATAAACGGATTTTTCCGGGAAACGGCTTTCGAACCAGCGCCGACCGCGCACGCGCGCAGCGGTATAGTAAAATTGCGCGCTAAACGTATTGGCGGCGAGCGCAACCAGAGCGACTGTTGAAATGTTGAAATACCCCCGGCTCGCCAGGAAGGCTCCTGCAATGAGGACAGCTTCGCCTTCGACAATGACGCCGGCAAAGAGCAAAAGGTAACCGTATTTGAGGAGAAGCAGCTCCACGTCAGATCCCGGTTATCTTGATTCCGCTCTCTTTTACTTTGTTGGCCTTGTTGATGGAGAGCAGAAGAACCGTCATCCGCTCAAGGTGTCCCGCAACCTCGATAGGGCCCGCGTCGACCGGCTGCAGAGCCATCGAACGAATGAGCTCCATAACTTCGGATTTGCGCGCAGCGCCTCCGGCTACAAGGACGTCATGCGAAACGCTGCCATGGTGCAGCAGCCGGTGAGAAACGGTCTGGAAGGCGGCAAAGACATCCGCTTCGCCGACGATCGCGGCGGTCTCCTCTGCAGCTGATTTCCCGGATTCCGTCTTGATTTGACGGAGGTTCGCGGGATCGATGGGAACTGTCGCATCGATAATGATCTTGCCGCGAAGTTGATCCTTCAATGATTCGACCAGAGCGCGATGGCTGGCGTAAGGCACTGACAGCAGGGCCACCTCACACCAGGCAGCAGCGTCGCCGTTGGTTGTGCCGCGCACGGCTGCAGCGGTGGATTTGGCCGCTTCCTCCGCTTTTCCCGCATCACGCGATCCGATCACCAGATCATGGCCTGCGGCACTGAGCCGGACGGCAAGGCCTAATCCGAGTTTCCCGGTTCCGCCAAGAATGGCAATTTTCATAGAAACAAATCTTTCTCGGGCGCGCGCAGCAAAACGGCCGCGTTGCTCTCGGTCTCCTCCCAGAGAAAACCGCGAATCAAAGCCGCAGGCGTCCTGGAAGTCTTTCCCATCGCTAAACCGGCTGCAGCCGCAAGCGAATCCGCAGCCGCAAGCAGTGTGACACGTAATGTGTGGCCGTACGAATCCTCCTTTCCGCGCAGGTCGACGAACGCCGGAATGCGGGCGATTCCGATCGCCGCATCGACGAGCCCTTCACGCCAGGCGCGGCCGAAGGTATCCGTCACGATCACGCCGCAACCAAGAATGCGGGCCAGTTCACGCGCCGAACGGTCCGAATCTTTTGGCAGAAGCGTCACGGCGTCGTTCTCTTCGACATTGGATTGATCGACTCCGGCATTCGCGCAAATAAACCCGTGGTGCGTTTCACAAATCAGGACTTCACCACGCATTCTCACAATTCGCCGGGACTCGCTCAGGATGACTTCAACGAGTCTTGGATCTTTCGACATCCGCCGGGCAATCGAGGCGCTGTAAGCCGACGGCTTCACGGAGGACAGCTGAACCACCTGCCCTTCAGCCTTTGAAACGATTTTCTGCGTGATTGCAAGAATGTCATGCGATTGAAGCTTGAAGCCCGAATCGCCCACTGCGTCGCGCAGGCACTCAGCCAAATTCATGCCGCAACGAATTTCCGGCATGTGGTGGATGGGCTGGATCTCCAGCTTCATCGGCGTTTCAGGAGATAGCGCCACGTCTCGCTATCGATGCGCGGATTCTCGATGAATGCCTGCAGGTCTTCCGCTGTATCGATATCGAAAGCGATACCCGGCAGGCTCATTACCTCGGAACGATGCCCGGACGCTGAGGCTTTAGAGAGATGACGCCTGAAACTGCCTTCGCCGTATTCCATGGCGATGCGCGCCGGCGGAATGAAGACGACGCCATTGGTTCCGGTCCAATCGCGGGAGGGGATCAGCGTAATCGGCTCGGAAGGGAAATTGAGGGCGAAATCGATTTCTGAGGGAACCAGACACGGGAGGTCCCCCGCAAGCGAAAGAATCCGCGTTGAGGAAGCGAACAGCTCTTCGACCATGTGGTTCACCGCTGCGCTGTGGCCAGCGACGGACTTTTCGAGCACAACCTCGAAGCCAAACGGCCGAATCATCTGAATCACTTCCGGGGAAGCAGTAAACACCACCACGCGCTGAGGCGACTGGGCCTTTGAGATGGAATTAAGGACGTCTTCCAGCATCGCGCGAGCGAGGTCCGCACGGACAGATGCATCAATGCCCGGCGCCAAACGTTGCTTCGCGTTTTGAAAGTCCTTAACCGGTAGTAGAACTGTTTTCATGTTCACTCCGCGTCGGATCCAGCGGCTGGCCTGCCGTCGGTGCAGCTTCCTGACGGGCTATCCGGCTAGTCCGCCCCCGCCAATTACGAACTGGGCCAGCCGCCGCGCGGCTTCGTCATCCGACATCAGAATGTCGGTAATTTGCACCCCGATGGTTTCGAATCGGATCGACGACGCCAGCGTGGCGTCGCGGACATCGATCACAATGTTATCCAGGAAATCATGGTAGCAGCGAGCGACTCCGGATGGGGAAACTTCGTAGCCGGAAGCTTCCATCAACTTCGCGGCAGGCCCGCTGAATGCGGCCTGGCCTATCAGCGGACTGATAGCCAGGACTTCGGCGCGCGTGCATCGCAGCGCCTCTCGAATATCATGAACCGCGAGAATGGGACCCACGCTCGTAATCGGATTGCTGGGCGCAATGATGACGAGCTGTGAATCGTGGATCGAATCCAGCACACCGGACGGAGCTCGCGCCTCAGCGGCGCCCACATATGTGACGGACCGTACATCAGGTTGCCAGCGTTCCCGCACAAAGAACTCCTGGAAGCCCAGTGTACCCCTGGAGGTTTCAATTTTGGTTCGGACCGGGTCATCGGTGGCGGGAAGAATCCGGGACTTAACACCCAAAGCAGCCGCCATTCGCGCGGTAGCGGCGCTGAGCGTGAGGCCTGAGCGCAGTAGTTCAGTGCGGGCGATATGCGTGGCCAGATCGCGATCTCCAAGCCGAAACCACGAGGGCAGTCCGTAAGATTCGATCTCTTCGAGACAGCGGAAGGTTTCATCGCGCAGTCCCCAGCCACGGACCGTGTCCAGCTTTCCCGAAAGACCGTAGACGATGGAATCGATATCCGGGCTGATATGAAGGCCCCACATGTCCGTATCGTCGCCAACATTCACAATCACGTGAATGTTTTCTTCGGGAACGACCTGGACGAGCCCGCGCAGGAATTTGGCAGCGCCGGTTCCACCGGCAAGAACAGTGTAGTGAGCCGCAGCCATGGAGCTACTTGGAATTGCCGCCGGAGAGCGCGAAGCGGATACCTCTTAAGTAGGATTCGAGTTCAGCCTTTTCGACATTTTTGCGTATTACTGTCGAAAGCTCGGCGCTCGAGTCCTCCATCAAGCTCATGATCTGTTTGATGAGATCTTCCACTCTATTTATTTCATTCTTAACGGACTCGGAGCTTGCGGATGGGGCCGGCCGGGAGGATGAGGCTGCTTTGGCGGCGGCAAATGCTTTCTCGGCTTCCACCTGCGTGGCCGCCTGCACTCTCGCAAGGCGCTCGAGTTCACCGTTCAACCTCCCACGCTCAGCCTCCCATTGAGCGGAGGCTTGGGTTAATCGGTTCAACTCGCCGTTGAGCCGGTTTCGCTCTGCTTCCCATTCGGCGGCCGTTTCAGCGGAGGCGTTTTTGAACCGCGCTTCAAGTTGTGTGTGTGCTTCGGAGAGAGCTTGTTCCAGATGCTGCGCAGTCTGGCTTTGGAGTGATGCCTCGGTCTCGTGAACTGCCTGGAGGATTCGAGTCTGGTATTCGGAATCGAGCGATTGAACCTCACGGATCGAACTGTCGAGCAATGCGGCCAAGGTCGACAGTGCTGACAGGACACGATCTGTAGCGCGGGCGCCCTGGTGCTTCTTGGTCGCTGTGTCCATGCTTTTTTTCTACGGTCCTCCAGGTTGCCGAGAAGGCTTCAAATTATATCGGACGGTCTCCAGAAACCGGTATACGGAATTCGAGTAGGTCTCGCGGTCCTTCGCGAATGCCTCACCATGAGTCGCTCCGGGAACAAGGAGAAACTGCTTTAGCGGATTCGGCGCCTCTCTCATCATTCGTTCGGCTAAGACGGGCGGCATCCGCTTGTCCTCGCTGCCTGCAATGAACATCATCGGAATGTTGAGCTGCCGGATGGCGGCTTCGACGTCACCGTCGTCCGGGTTAATACCCATTCTGAAACCGGTAATCGCCACAATGAGGTTCGCAATCGGAAAGGCCGGAAGGCGGAATATCAATCCGAGATGATGAGCAATGGTTTCACGGAATGACAGGAACGAGCTATCGGATACGATCGCGGCAAACCCGGGGCATTGTTTCGCAGCAAGGATGGCGCTCGATGCGCCCATCGAGACGCCCCACAGGATCTGCGGCCGTGAACCGGCCTTCTCTTTGACAAACTCCGAAGCGGCGCATACATCGCGGCTCTCAAGAATTCCGATGGTGGTGTACGCTCTGCCGCTCTCACCGTGATTCCGCAAATCGAATAACAGCACGCCGTATCCCCGGCGATTCGATTCGGCGCCCCGCTCGAGCAGCTCAAGACGAGAGCGATTCAAGCCATGAACAAAGATAATGACAGGCATCGAGCTGTCACCGGAATTCCACCAGCCTCTCAGGGGAACGCCGTCGCCAGATGTGAACTCTGCATTTGTAACCTGCAGTCCCACGGCATCCGGTGTTTTGGGCCCGCGCTCTCGATATTGAAAGCGGCCATTGGTGATCAGGAAG
>Ga0207090_1079_pt1 | contig 25408 bp, 38 predicted proteins | sample Alteio_BWMinHeat_50_FD_153565 | JGI IMG/M metagenome (GOLD analysis project Ga0207090, IMG submission 153565) | Enriched cells from forest soil in Barre Woods Harvard Forest LTER site, Petersham, Massachusetts, United States -... | ecosystem: Environmental > Terrestrial > Soil > Temperate forest >...
ACGGCTGGCGTCGCCAACCGCAAACAGAGTCGATCGAAGTATGGGGCCAAACGGCCCAAATCGTAGGAACGTATGCCACGCAGAAGAAGAGCCGTTGTTCGTGAAATCGTGCCGGATCCGGTTTACAACTCGACCCTGGTGGAGAAGTTTGTGAACTCGATGATGTGGCAGGGCAAGAAGAATACCGCACAGGGCATTTTTTACGACGCCATGGATAAGCTGAAGGACAGGACGGGGGACGACCCGCTGAAGGCCTTCAAAAAGGCGGTAGAGAATACCAAGCCGCTGCTGGAAGTGAAGACGCGGCGTGTGGGCGGCGCCAACTACCAGGTGCCCATCGAGGTGGGGCAGAACCGGCGCACCTCGCTGGCAATGCGGTGGATCATCGGCAACGCGCGGACCCGCCCGGAAAAGGGCATGGCGGAGAAACTGGCGAATGAATTAAACGACGCCTCGAATTTGCGCGGCGGGGCGATTAAGAAGAGAGATGACGTACACCGAATGGCGGAGGCCAACAAAGCCTTCGCACATTACCGGTGGTAGAGGGCACCGCTCCATGAGAAGCTGCGAAAAAACCGGTTGGCAGGCGAAAGCGCCTGCCCCACAAACGCAAGCGCATTAAGGTGGGACAGAACGGTTTCGTCTGTCAACCCAGTGACGGTCGTGGCTCAGTAAGCGAGGAAGCGGAAAGGGTTTAAAAGGGTCAGAAGTCTTTTATGGCAAGAACGATTCCACTCGAGAGGATGAGGAATATCGGCATCGCGGCGCATATCGATGCCGGTAAAACTACGACGACCGAGCGGATTTTATATTACACGGGACGCACGCACAAGCTCGGCGAAGTTCATGAAGGCACGGCCACCATGGACTGGATGGAGCAAGAGCAGGAGCGCGGGATTACGATCACCTCCGCGGCAACCACCTGCGAGTGGCGCGACATCCAGATCAATATCATCGACACGCCGGGGCATGTGGACTTCACCGCCGAGGTGGAGCGCAGCCTGCGTGTGCTGGACGGGGCAGTGGCAGTGTTCGACGCCGTGGCCGGCGTGCAGCCGCAATCGGAGACGGTGTGGCGGCAGGCCGACAAATATTCGGTGCCACGTATCTGCTTCATCAACAAAATGGATCGCGTCGGCGCGGATTTCTATCACTCGATGGAGACCATCGTGTCGCGGCTGAAGTGCAAGCCGGTGGCGATCCAGCTACCCATCGGCGCCGAAGATCAGTTCAAAGGCGTGATCGATCTGGTCGTGATGAAGGCCATGGTGTGGCGCGACGAAACTTTGGGCAGCGAATACGACGTGAGCGAGATTCCGGAAGACCTGTTGGAGAAGGCCAAAGAATACCGCGAGAAAATGATCGAGATGGTGGCCGAACACGACGACCACCTGTTTGAAAAATTCATCGAGGGCCAGCCGATTTCGAACGACGAAATCCGGGCAGGCATCCGCAAGGCAACCATCGCGCTGAAGATCTTTCCGGTGATCTGCGGTTCGGCTTTCAAGAATAAGGGCGTGCAGACGATGCTGGACGCCGTGGTTGATTACTTACCTTCCCCGCTGGACATTCCTCCGGTGGAAGGCCAGGACGTCGACCATCCGGAAAAAACGCTGATGCGGAATCCCTCCGATAAAGAGCCGTTCGCCGCGCTGGTGTTCAAGATCATGACCGACCCGTATGTCGGACAATTGGCGTTCTTCCGGGTGTACTCCGGCAGTTTGAAATCCGGAGACTCGGTATACAACGTGGCCAAGCGGCGCAAGGAGCGGATCGGCCGGCTGCTGCGCATGCACGCCAACAAACGCGAGGATATCCAGGAGATTCTGGCGGGCGATATTTGCGCGGCGGTAGGGCTGCGAACGGTATCGACAGGCGACACGATTTGCGATGACGAGCATCCCATCGTGCTCGAATCGATCGATTTCCCGACGCCGGTAATCCAACTGGCGGTCGAACCCAAGACTAAAGCCGATCAGGAAAAGTTGGGGATCGCCATTCAGAAACTGGCGCAGGAAGACCCAACTTTCCGCGTGAACACGGATCCGGAAACCGGGCAGACGATTCTCTCCGGCATGGGCGAGCTGCACCTCGAGATCATCGTGGACCGCATGATGCGCGAATTCGGCGTGGGCGCGAATGTGGGCAAGCCGCAAGTGGCGTATCGCGAGACTATTCGCAAAACCGCCGAAGCGGAGGGCCGGCATATCAAGCAGACCGGCGGCCATGGCCAATACGGGCACGTGAAGATCCGGATCGAACCTTTACCTTCCGGCACCGGATTCGAGTTTGAAAACGACATTAGCGGCGGCCGGGTACCCAGGGAGTACATCGCGCCAACCGAGATGGGCATCAAGGAAGCGCTCGAGGGCGGGATACTGGCGGGCTATCCGATGTCGGATGTGAAGGTGACGCTGTACGACGGCAGCTACCACGACGTGGACTCTTCGGAGCTGGCATTCAAGATCGCAGGGTCATTGGCACTGAAGGAAGCGGCCAAGAAGGCCAAGCCGGTGCTGCTCGAGCCGATCATGGCGGTGGAAGTGGTGGTACCGGAAGAGTACATGGGCGATGTGATCGGCGATCTGAACTCGCGGCGCGGGCGGATTGAAGGCATGGAGCTGCGCGGGACGACACAGATCATCAAGTCGTCGGTGCCGCTGTCGGAGATGTTCGGCTACGCGACCGAGCTACGGTCGCGGACACAGGGCCGCGGCAGTTTCACGATGCATTTTGGCAGATACGAGGAGGTCCCCGGCGCCATCGCCGAGGAGATCGTCAGCAAGGTCCAGGGCAAGTTAACCAGATAAGGAGATTGGTCTTTTCTTATGGCAAAGGAAAAATTCGACCGCAGCAAACCGCACGTAAATATCGGGACGATCGGCCACATCGATCACGGCAAGACCACTCTGACGGCCGCGATCACCAAGGTGCTGGCCAAGCATAATCCCAAGGTGAAGTTCCGCAGCTTCGATTCCATCGACAACGCGCCGGAAGAGAAGGCTCGCGGTATCACCATCGCGGTGGCGCACATCGAGTACGAGACGGCCAACCGGCATTATGCTCACGTGGATTGCCCGGGACACGCCGACTACATCAAGAACATGATCACCGGAGCCGCGCAGATGGATGGCGCCATCCTGGTGGTGGCGGCCACGGATGGGCCCATGCCGCAAACGCGCGAACACGTGCTGCTGGCGCGGCAGGTGGGCGTGCCGTACATCGTGGTGTGCATGAACAAAGTGGACATGGTGGACGATCCGGAGCTGCTCGACCTGGTGGAATTGGAAGTGCGCGAGCTGTTGAAGAGCTACCAGTTTCCGGGCGACGATCTGCCGGTGGTGCGGGTATCGGCGCTGGGAGCGTTGAACGGCGAGCCGCAGTGGGAAAAGACGGTGGACGATCTGATGGCGGCGGTGGACAGCTACATTCCGGTGCCGGCGCGCGTGACCGACAAGCCGTTCCTGATGCCGATTGAAGATATCTTCTCGATCCAGGGGCGCGGCACGGTGGTGACGGGGCGCATCGAGCGGGGGATCTGCAAAGTCGGCGAGGAAATGGAGATCGTAGGGTTCCGCGACACGCGCAAGACGGTGGTAACGGGCGTGGAAATGTTCAAGAAGCTTTTGGACGAAGGGCGCGCCGGGGACAACGTGGGACTGCTGCTGCGGGGCGTGGAAAAGGACGAAGTGGAGCGCGGGCAGGTGATTTCCAAGCCGGGATCGATCACGCCGCACACCACGTTCCAGGGCGAAGTGTACGTGTTGAGCAAGGAAGAGGGCGGACGGCACACGCCGTTTTTCAAGGGGTACCGGCCGCAGTTCTACTTCCGGACGACGGACGTGACGGGCGTGGCGCAGTTGCCGGAGGGCACGGAAATGGTGATGCCGGGCGATAATGTGAGCCTGAAAGTGGAGCTGATCACGCCTATCGCCATGGACAAGGGCTTGCGCTTTGCGATCCGCGAAGGCGGACGGACGGTGGGCGCGGGCACGGTAGCGGAAGTAATAAAGTAGGGACGCAATGGCGCTACGAGAACGAATTCGAATCCGTCTGAAAGCATACGATCACCGTGTGCTCGATCAATCGACGACGGAGATTGTGGATACTGCGAAGAGGACTGGCGCTACGGTGGCCGGTCCCATTCCGCTGCCGACATCGAGAAGTATTACGACGGTCCTACGCTCGCCGCACGTGGATAAGAAGTCGCGGGAGCAGTTTGAAATCCGGACGCACAAGCGGCTGTTGGACATATTGGAGCCTACGCAGCAGACGGTGGACGCGCTCATGAAGCTCGATCTGCCGGCGGGCGTGGATGTGGAGATTAAGGCGTTCGGCAAGTAGGCACAAAGTGCCTGCCTCACCAGAGGGAAGTTAAGAATGACTTCGGGAATCCTTGGCAAGAAGATTGGGATGACGCAGGTGTTCCGGCCGGATGGCCAGGCGGTGCCGGTCACGCTGCTGAAGGCGGGGCCGTGCATGGTGGTGCAACGCAAGACGCCCACCACGGACGGATACGATGCCGTGCAGCTTGGCTTGGTGGAATTCGTGAAACCGCAGCGCATCAACAAGCCGGCGACCGGCCATTTGAAGAAGGCTGGAGTAGAGGGCGCGAAGTTTCTTCGCGAGTTTCCGCTCAATCCTGGAGACGACGATTTGAAGCCGGGCGACAAGGTCCTGGTGGATCAGTTCAAGCCCAAAGACAAGGTGGATGTGATCGGCATCAGCAAAGGCCGCGGGTTCGCCGGCGTGGTCAAGCGCCATCACTTTCGCGGCGGCGAGGCAACGCACGGCTCCATGTTCCACCGTGCCCCGGGCTCGATCGGGGCATCGAGCTTTCCCTCGCGAGTGCTGCCGGGGATGCGCATGGGCGGGCATTTGGGCCACGCGCGCGTCACGGTGCGGAACCTGGAAGTGATCGAAGTGGATACCGAGGACAACGTGCTGGTGGTGAAGGGCGCGGTGCCGGGGCCGAACGGCGGATACGTGGTGGTCCAGAGGTCGAAGAGGTAAGGCCGATGCCGACAGTGGATGTGGTGGACTTAAAGAATCAGAAGGTCGGCGAGCTGGAGCTAGCCGACGAGGTGTTCGGGGCCGAGGTCAACGAAGCCCTGCTCTACGAGGCTGTGCGCCATTTTCAGGCCGGTGAGCGCGCTGGCACCCACAAGACCAAGGTGCGCAGCGAAGTGGCCGGTTCCGGCAAGAAGCTGTGGAAACAGAAGGGCACGGGGCGGGCGCGGATGGGGTCAATCCGCAGTCCGATATGGCGCCACGGCGGCATATCGCATGGCCCGGTTCCGCGCGATTACAGTTATAAGCTGCCGCGCAAGATGCTGCTGGGCGCCCTGCGCTCGGCACTTTCGGCCAAGGTTCGGGATGGCGAGTTGAAGGTGGTGCAGGAATTCGCCTTGACCGACCACAAGACCAAGAACGCCATGAATGCGCTGGCCAATGTGGTAACCGGACGGACGGTGCTGGTGGTGGATAACGCCGATAACCGCAACCTGGCCCTGGGGGTACGCAATCTGAAAGGCGTCACCCTGATGCCCACGCGGGAGGTGAACCCGTATCACGTGCTGGGCCACCAGAATCTTGTGCTTTCCGAAGCCGCCGCCCGGAAATTCTCGGAGGCGCTCGCAAAATGAATACCTACCAAGTAATTCGCCGCCCGCTAGTGACCGAGAAGGGCGTGGATAAGAAGGACAAGGAGCGCACGCTGTGTTTTGAAGTGTCGCCGGACGCGAATAAGACGCAAGTGAAGGCGGCCGTCGAAAAGCTTTTCAAGGTGAAGGTGCAGGAAGTGCGCACCGCCACTTTCGATGGCAAGCTGCGGCGCCGCGGGCGGTTCGCGGGGTATCGCTCGGATTGGAAGAAGGCGTACGTGAAACTGAAGGCGGGCGAAAAAGTGCCCGATTTCGCGGAGATCTAAGATGCCGATCAAAAGTTATAGTCCCGTAACTCCGACCCGGCGTTTCCAGACGGTGGTGACGCGCGACGAGATCACCAAGCAGCGGCCGGAAAAAGGGCTGGTGGAATCGAAGAAGCGGACCGGCGGCCGTAATAGCAATGGGCGGATATCGTCCCGGTTTATAGGGGGCGGATCGAAGCAGGCGTACCGTGTGGTGGATTTCAAGCGCGACAAGGCAGGGATTGCGGCGGTAGTGGCGGCGATCGAATACGATCCGAACCGGTCGGCGCGGATCGCCTTGCTGAATTACGTCGATGGCGAGAAACGCTACATCCTACAGCCGGACGGCCTCAAGGTGGGGCAAAAGGTGATGTCGGGACCGACCGCTGACATCCTGGTGGGAAACGCGCTGCCGCTGAAGAATATGCCGGCCGGCACGATTGTGCACAACATCGAATTAAAGCCCGGCAAGGGCGGGCAGATGGCGCGCTCGGCGGGCTCACAGGCGCAATTGGTATCGAGAGAAGCCGGACTGGCTTTGTTGAAACTGCCCTCGGGCGAGATACGCCGGGTAGCGGTGGAATGCATGGCGACGGTGGGCCAGGTTGGCAATCTGGACCACGAAAACGTCTCCCATGGCAAGGCGGGACGCACCCGCTGGCTGGGCAAACGGCCGCACAATCGCGGCGTATCCATGAACCCCGTGGACCATCCTCATGGCGGAGGCGAGGGCAAAACTTCGGGCGGACGCCATCCGGTGACGCCGTGGGGCCAGCCGACGCGGGGATTTAAGACGCGGAACAACAAGCGCACGGATAAGTGGATTGTGACGCGCAAGAGCAAGAAGAGGTAAGGAAATGGGAAGATCCGTCAAAAAGGGACCGTTTACCGACACTCACCTGGAAACCAAGATGGCAGTGCTCAGCGCCACCAATGAGAAGAAGGTGGTGCGGACGTGGTCGCGGCGCTCCACCATTCTTCCCGAGTTTGTGGGGCACACCATTGCGGTCCACAACGGCAAGAAGTTCATCCCGGTGTACATCACCGAAAACATGGTGGGACATAAGCTGGGCGAATTTTCTCCGACGCGGACCTTCAAGGGCCACTCGGTGAAGGCAGCTACGGAGAAAGTGGCTAAGCCGGCCTAAGAGGAAACCATGGAAGCCAAAGCGGAAGCCCGATATATCCGAATTTCCCCGCAGAAGGCGCGGCTGGTTGTGGATCTGATCCGCGGCCAGAAGGCGGGGGCGGCGCTCAATACGCTGCGGACGACGAACAAGCGCATCGCGCCGACGGTGGAGAAAGTGCTGCAATCGGCGATAGCCAACGTGCAGGACCGGTTCGAGGACGTGGACGTGGACCGGCTGATTGTATCCGAAGCGTACGTAAACGAAGGGCCGCGCATGAAACGCATCCGGCCCGCGCCCATGGGACGCGCGTATCGCTATCAGCGCCGCATGGCACATATCGTCATCAAGGTGGCGGAGAAGGAACAGGCATAGATGGGACAGAAGGTTCATCCGTACGGATTCCGGCTGGGCTTCAACAAGCCGTGGCGCTCGCGCTGGTTTGCCAAGCAAGGCTACGCCAAGCTGCTGCAGGAAGACATGGAGTTGAAGGAAACGCTGCGGGAGCGGTTGAAATCGGCGAGCGTCAGCTCGATCGAAGTCGACCGGCCGGGCAACAAACTGCGGGTTACAATCCGGACCTCGCGGCCGGGCATCATCATCGGCCGCAAGGGCGCCGAGATCGAGAAACTGAAGCAGGACATGGCGAAGAAGACCAAACGCGAGGTCTTCGTCGATATTCAGGAAGTGCACAAGCCGGAGCTGGACGCGCAATTGGTTTCCGAATCGATCGCGCTGCAGCTCGAGAAACGCGTGGCCTTCCGCCGGGCTATGCGCAAAGCGGTGGATTCGGCGCTGCGTTTCGGTTGCAAAGGGATCAAGGTGCGTGTTTCGGGCCGCCTGAACGGGGCGGAAATCGCTCGCAGCGAATGGTATCTGCAGGGGCAACTGCCGTTGCACACGCTGCGCGCGGATATCGATTACGGCTTCGCCGAGGCGCACACGACCTATGGAGTGATCGGCATCAAGGCGTGGCTGTATAAGGGCGAGATTTTGGATTTGACGAAGCGTCGTGGACTGTTGCCCGAGCCCGAGCCGCGCCGCGACTCGCGCGAGCGCCGGGACCGCGGAGACCGCGGAGACCGTGGACGCCGCGACCGCGAGATGCACCCACCCGCCGCGCCGGCCGCCGAGCATGGCGGTCCAGCGACACAAGCTGCGCCGTCGGATCTGCCGCGGCCGGCGATTCGTCCGTCGACGCCGATTTTGCCGCCCCTGATGTCGCCCCAACAGCAGCAGCCGTCCTGGAAACAGGAAGCCCGGCCAGAACCGCCTCCAGCCGAAGAACCGAAGCCGGCCGAGGCAGCGCCAACGCCCGAGGATTCCGGGGAGAAGAAGTAAGGAGACAAAACCGCGATGATGATGCCCAAGAAGGTGAAATACAGGAAGCAACAGCGCGGGCGCATGGCCGGCAAGGCGTGGCGCGGCTCCAGCATTTCCTTCGGTGATTTCGGTCTTAAGGCGCTCGAATGCGCCTGGATCACGGACCGGCAGATTGAAGCGGCTCGCGTGGCCATGACGCGGTCTATCAAGCGCGGCGGCAAAGTGTGGATCCGGCTATTCCCGGACAAGCCGATCACCAAGAAGCCGGCCGAAACCCGCATGGGAAAAGGCAAAGGCGCTCCGGAGCAATGGGTGGCGGTGATTCGTCCCGGAAAGGTTTTGTTTGAGATGGAAGGCGTGGATCGGACGACCGCCGAATCCGCCATGCGGCTGGCCGCTCACAAGCTTCCCATCAAGACCAAGTTCGTCAGCCGGGCAGACGTGGAGTAACGGAATATGAAAGCGGACAAAATTCGGGATCTCGACGAGAACGAGTTGCAGCGGCAACTCCACGAAATGGAAGAGCAGATGTTCCGGTTCCAGTTCCATAAGTCGATGGGCCAGATGGATGGGTTGAAAAAGGCGCGGGCGATGCGCAAAGACCGGGCCCGCATTCACACGGTTCTGCGGGAGCGAGCGATGGGAGAGAAAAAATAATGGCCGAAGCAACTGCCGGATTGAAGAACGAGAAGATCGGCGAGGTGGTTTCGACCAAGATGCAGAAAACCATCGTGGTGGAAGTGAGCCGCCGCGTGCCGCATCCGCTCTACAAACGCATCATCGGCAAACGGAAGAAGTTTTACGCGCACGACGAATCCGGCACCGCCAACATGGGGGATGTGGTGCGCATCGTCGAGTGCCGCCCGCTCAGTAAGCTAAAGCGGTGGAAGCTTGCAGAAGTAGTGCGGCGGGCGGCTCTGGTGGGGCCGGCGCCCACGGAGCTGGATGTAAAGTAATGCGGACAATCGCCTTCGACTTTTTGACTCTTGTGTTTGAGGTTTCCATATGATTGGAATGCGAACAATCCTGGAGGTCGCCGACAATTCCGGCGCCCGCAAACTTTCCTGTATCCTCCCCCGCGGGGGCGATCTGGGGCTACGGGCGGGGTTGGGGGATGTGATCACCGCCAGCGTGAAAGAAGCGGCTCCGGATTCGGCGATTAAGAAGGGGAAAGTGGTGCGCTGCGTAATCGTCCGTATGCGCAAGGAGACACGGCGCAAGGACGGCACTTATATTCGGTTCGACTCCAACGCCGCCGTGCTGATCAGCGACGTCGGAGAGCCGATCGGGACGCGCGTGTTCGGGCCCGTGGCGCGGGAACTCCGCGATAAGCGGTTTATGAAGATCGTTTCCCTGGCGCCGGAGGTGATTTAATGGCAGTCGCAAAGAAGAGGCCGGATCCGCCGGCGCGCGTCGAATTGAAGAAGGAAGACACCGTCAAGGTGATCGCGGGCCGCGACAAGGGCAAGACCGGCCGGGTGTTGCGGGTGGATCATGAGCGGGGCCGGATTCTGGTAGAGCACGTCTCCATGGTGAAGCGGCACACGCGGCCCAATCCCGGCCGCCAGATTAAGGGCGGCATCGCGGAGCGCGAGAGCCCCCTGGCGGTTTCCAACGTGATGATCGTGTGCCCGGGCTGCAACAAAGCCGTGCGCATTGCCCACCACGTGGACCATATCGCCGGCGGGCGGACGCGCCGCAGCAGGGTTTGCCGCAAATGCGGCTCGGCGCTCGATAAGAAGTGAGGGATTCATGGCAGCCAGATTGAGAGAGCATTATCAGACGAAAGTCGTACCGACGCTGACCAAAGAGTTCGGGTATAAGAACGTGATGGCGGTGCCCAAGATCGAAAAAATCTCCGTCAACATCGGACTGGGCGAGGCTACGCAAAACGCCAAGCTGATGGATGGAGCGGTCAACGAGCTGGGGCAGATCGCGGGACAGAAGCCGGTGGTCACGAAGGCCACCAAGTCGATCGCACAGTTCAAGCTGCGCGAGGGGCAATCGATCGGCTGCATGGTCACCCTGCGCGGGGACCGCATGTACGAATTTTTCGACCGGCTGGTTAACGTGGCGCTGCCCCGCGTGCGCGACTTCCGCGGCGTCTCGACTAAATCGTTCGACGGGCGCGGCAACTACACCCTGGGGATCAAGGACCAGTTGATCTTCCCGGAAATCGATTACGCCAAAGTGGAAAAAACCAAGGGTATGAACATTTCCATCACGACAACGGCTAAGACCGACGCTGAAGGCGTGGCCCTGTTGAAGCAGATGGGAATGCCGTTCCGGCAGTAGAGGAGCAAAATGGCTACAACCGCCAAAATCGCTAAAGATCTGAAGCTCGAGAAGGCCGTTAAGGATAAGACGCCGAGGCTGCGTTGCAAGCACCGTAACCGTTGCTGGCGCTGCGGCCGGCCGCGGGCGTTTCTGCGAAAATTCGGCATTTGCCGCCTGTGCTTCCGGCAACTCGCGCTCAATGGCGAGATTCCGGGCGTGATCAAAGCGAGCTGGTAAGGAGGCGGAGCAGGAGAACTATGTTAACCGATCCCATTGCCGACATGCTGACGCGCGTGCGCAACGCGATCCAGGCGCGCCATCCGAAAGTAGATGTGCCGGCCTCCAAGCTGAAGGCGGAAATCGCGCGCATCCTGAAGGAAGAAGGCTACATTGCCAACTTCAAGGTGGCCGAGGAAGGCGCCAAGAAGACCATCAAGATTTATTTGAAATACGCTAACGATAATTCGCCGGTGATTTCGGCTATCGAGCGCGTCTCGCGGCCGGGCTGCCGGGTTTATGTCGGCCAGACCGACATTCCGCGCGTGCTGGGCGGCATGGGAATCAACATCCTGACGACGGCGCGCGGCGTGATGACCGGGCGCGACGCTCATAAGGTGCATGTGGGCGGCGAAATTTTGTGCCGGGTTTGGTGAGATTATGTCAAGAATTGGGAAAAAGCCGATTCCGCTGCCGAGCGGCGTGAAAATACAGATCGGCGAGCAACTGGAAGTGACCGGTCCGAAGGGCAAGCTGACGGTGCCGATCCCGCCGGGCATCACTATCGAGCAGACCGATGGCAGGCTGGAATTGAAACGCGCTTCCGACGATCACGCCGCGCTGCATGGCTTAACGCGCGCGCTGGCGGCTAACGCGGTGCAGGGCGTCTCGGGCGGATTCACGCGGGAACTAGACATTGTCGGCATCGGCTATAGGGCCGATATCAAGGGGAAGGTGGCTACGTTCACGCTGGGGTATTCGCATCCCATCGAGCTCTTGTTGCCCGAGGGCGTCGATCTGAAAATTGACAAGCAAACGCACCTGGTATTGACCGGTTATGACCGGCAGATGCTGGGCCAGGTGGCAGCTAACATCCGAGCGCTTCGCAAGCCGGACCCTTACAAGAATAAGGGCATCCGCTATACCGGCGAAGCGCTGCGTAAGAAGGTCGGAAAGACCGGGGCGAGTGGTGCCAAATGATTCGTAAGATCGAAAAGAAGGAAATACGCAGCCGCATCCACGCGCGCATTCGGCGCAAACTGCGCGGCACCGCGGAGCGCCCGCGCCTGGCGGTGTTTCGCAGCGTGGCGCACATTTACGCCCAGCTCATCGACGATGCGGAGGGCAAGACGCTGGTGTCGGCGTCGTCGGTGGATAAGGGCGCCAAGACGAACGGCGGCAACGTGGCGGCAGCGACAGCGATCGGAAAAACAGTGGCTGAGCGCGCCAAAGAGAAGGGCATCAAGCGGGTGGTGTTCGACCGCGGCGGATATCAATATCACGGCCGCGTGAAGGCGCTGGCCGAAGCGGCACGCGCTGCGGGACTGGAGTTCTAACCTGATGGCTATCGTGAAACGCATTGATCCAGCGACCCTCAATCTGAAGGAACAGGTGGTCGCCATCAACCGCGTCACCAAAGTGGTTAAGGGCGGCAAGAACCTGAGCTTTTCCGCGCTGGTGGTGATCGGCGATCCCTCGGCCAAGGTAGTGGGTTGGGGTGTCGGCAAGGCTAAGGAAGTGCCCTCGGCAATCCGCAAGGGAATCGAGGCAGCCAAGAAGAACCTGCGCCGCATCAACGTCCTCAACACCACCATCCCCCACCGGGTGCTGGGCGAATTCTCCAGTTCCCAGGTGCTGCTGAAGCCTGCCCCGGAAGGCACCGGCGTGATTGCCGGGGGTGCGGTGCGCGCGGTGATCACGGCCTGCGGGATCCCCAACGTGCTCACCAAGTCGATTGGCCGCCGCAATCCGCATAACGTGGTGAAGGCCACCATCGTGGCGCTTGAATCCCTGCGCGAAAGAAATGCCGTGGCCGAAATGCGGGGCTTGGCCGTGGAGAAATTGTGATGCCAGGCACTATCAAGATTAAGCTCGTGCACAGCCCGATCTGCACTCCGGAAAAACACAAACGGATCGTCAAAGGGCTGGGCCTGCGGAAGCTCAACCAAGTGGTGGAGCGGCCCGATTCGCCTGTGTTCCGCGGTATGGTGAAGAAGGTTCCGCATTTGTTGGAGATCGTCGGGTAAGGAGATTTGGATAAATGAACCTCAGCGGATTGAGACCGCCTGCCGGGCAGACCAAAATGCGCAAGCGCATCGGCCGGGGCATGGGCTCGGGGCACGGCAAAACGGCTACGCGGGGCAGCAAGGGGCAGCGCGCCGGCACCGGATTCGGCCAAAAGCGAGGTTTCGAAGGCGGCCAGATGCCGTTGCACCGGCGCTTGCCCAAGCGCGGATTTACCAATATCTTCAAGAAGCAGTTCGCTATCGTCAACCTGGGGCGGCTGGAGAAGCTGGACGGTGACAGCTTTGGCGTCGACCGCCTGCTGGAACTCGGGGTGATCAAGAAGCCGGGCGACGGCCTCAAGATCCTGGGCTCCGGCCCGTTGACGCGCAAGATTACGGTGGAAGCCCACCATTTTTCGAAGTCGGCCCTGGAGAAGATCCAGAAGGCCGGGGGGAAGGCGCAAGTGATCGGCGCTCCGGTGGGGCAGGCTTGAGCCTGCCAGACGGGCAGGCTCAAGCCTGCCCCACAAAAGGGATTTATGGGTAAGTTATTCGAAGCGTTCGCGAATATTTTCCGCGTTCCCGACCTTCGCAAGCGGCTTATGTTCACGCTGGGGCTGCTTGCCGTCTATCGCCTGGGCGGCCACATCCCCACGCCGGGAATCAATATCCAGCAGTGGGAGGCCTTTTTCTCCTCCGCTTCGGGCTCGATCTTCGGATTCTTCGATCTCTTCGCCGGCGGCAACATCCGGCGCCTGACGATCTTCGCTCTGGGCATCATGCCGTACATCACGGCATCGATCATCCTGCAATTGCTGACCGTGGTCGTCCCGACGCTCGAGAAACTGCAGAAAGAGGGCGAACTGGGGCGGCGCAAGATCACACAGTGGACCCGCTACCTGACCATCGTTCTTTCCATTCTGCAATCGTTCGGCATCGCCCAAGGCCTGCAATCGATGCAGCAGGGGATCGTGATCAATCCCGGGTTCGGCTTCGTGCTGCTGACGATCATTTCGCTCACCACGGGCACGGCGTTCATCATGTGGCTGGGCGAGCAGATCAGCGAGCGCGGCGTCGGCAACGGCATGTCGCTCATCATCTTCACTGGAATCGTAGTGGGCCTGCCGAACGCCATCAACAACGTCTTCAACAACACGTTCGTAACGCACGAGTGGAGCGCCCTAACGCTAATCGTGCTGCTGGTGATGATGGTCGCGGTGGTGGCCTTTATTGTCCTTGTGGAGCGCGGCGAGCGGCGCATTCCGGTGCAATACGCCAAACGCGTGGTAGGCCGGCGCGTGATGGGCGGGCAATCCACGCACATGCCGCTCAAAGTGAATGCCGGCGGCGTAATTCCGGTGATCTTCGCCTCTTCGATTCTGGCTTTCCCGGCAACCTTGGCGCAGCTTCCGGCGATTAAGAATATCACCTGGCTTTCCAATACGCTACGATCGATTCAGCATGGCGAGCCGCTGTATTATGTGCTCTTCGTGGCCGGTATTATTTTCTTCTGTTTCTTTTACGTTTCGATCATTTTCAACCCCAATGAGGCAGCCGACAATATGCGCAAGTACGGCGGCTTCATTCCGGGCATCCGGCCGGGCCGCAATACCGCCGATTACATGAACGCCATCCTGACCAAGATCACGGTAGTGGGCGGCATTTATCTCTCGATCCTGTGCCTGATTCCGGACATCATGATCTCGGGCATCAAGCTGAACCACCTCGCGCTGGTCGGCAATTGGATCGATCGGGTGGCCCCCCGTTTCCTACTGGAAGGACTCAACGTCCAGTTCTACTTTGGGGGAACATCGCTTTTGATTGTCGTGGGCGTGGCGATGGACACCATCAACCAGATCGAGGCGCAGCTCATTATGCGGCATTACGAAGGCTTCACTCCCAGGAGCGGGCGTATTCGCGGGCGGAGGAGTTCTTTCTAGCGCCTGTGAACGCAATCGTCTTGTTCGGCTCCCCAGGTTCGGGAAAAGGTACGCAGGCAAAGATGCTGCAACAGTGTCTCCGCATACCCCACGTTTCCACCGGAGACATGCTGCGCGAGCGGATTCGCAAGGGCGCGGAGGTTGGAACGGCGGTGGAGGCCACGATGCACGCGGGAGCGCTGGTGGCCGACGAAGTGGTCAATCGGATGGTAGAAGAGCGGCTCAGCCAACCGGATACCGCTAAGGGATTCATTCTTGACGGTTACCCTCGCACTATTTCGCAAGCCGAGCACTTGTGCCGGTGGTTCGATGGGCGCGGGATTCGTGAGGTGGTGATTCACCTCGCAGTTGATTACAATATAATTATCGCCCGTTTGACCGGCCGCCGGCAGTGTCCCCGCTGTGGCACCTTGTATAACATCGTCTCCCAGCCTCCCCGGGTACCGGGTTTCTGCGATTTGGACGGTGAGAAACTGGTGATTCGGGAGGATGACCGGGAAGAAGTGATCCGCGAGCGTTTGGAAGCGTATGAGCGCCAGACGCGTCCGGTTTTGGAGTTTTTACGTTCCGCGGGACGGAGAGTTCAGACCGTGGAGGCCGATAGCGACCCTCGGGAGAAGGTCTTTCAGAGGATTTGCCAGGCGTTGGAATCGAATGATCGTACGGAAAACCGCTGCTGAGCTGGAAAAGATGCGGCGCAGCGGTCTGCTGGTCTGGCAGATTCTGCAGAAGTTGAGGGAGATGGTGGTGGAAGGGGTCAGTACCATGGACCTCGAAGTGGCCGCTGCGAAGATGATGGCGGATGCCGGAGCGCGGCCTGCTTTCAAGGGCTATTACGTTCCCGCCGCCGGTGAGGCTTATAAGTTTGTGTTGTGCACTTCGGTGAATAGCGAGATCGTCCACGGGATGCCGAATGCGAAACGGCTCCTGAAGCCGGGCGACATTGTCTCGCTCGATACCGGAGTGAAGCTGGACGGATATTACGGCGATTCCGCGCTTACGGTGCCGGTAGGTGAGGTGGGCGAGCAGACTAAGAAGCTGCTCCAGGTTACTCAGGACTCCCTGGAACTGGCCATCGACCGGATACGCTCGGGGAACCGCCTGTTTGACGTTTGCGGTGCGGTGGAACAGCACGTCAAAGGCAACGGTTTTTCGATCGTGCGCGAGTATGTGGGACACGGCATCGGGACGCAGCTCCATGAAGAGCCCCAGGTTCCAAATTACGTGGACCGGAAAAATGAGAACCCGCGGCTGAAGGAAGGCATGGTGCTGGCGGTGGAGCCGATGGTCAATGCGGGAGGGCCGGAAGCAGTGGTGCTTAAGGACCGGTGGACGGCAGTAACCAAGGACGGCTCTAATTCGGCGCATTTTGAGCATTGCGTGGCGGTGACCCAGAATGGACCCTGGGTTTTGACAAGGCCGTGAAGGTAGCCGCCAAGGTGGTGGAAGAGCGGCCCAGTGCGATTTATCAGGTAGTGTTGGAGAACCAACGGCAGGTTTTGGCGCACGTGGTGGGCACGGTGAAACGTAATTTCGTCCGGCTGGTTCCGGGCGACCGGGTCGAGGTGGAGTTAGCGCCTCACGATCCGACGCGAGGCAGGATTACAAGGAAGCTGGAAAGTTGACATGAAGGTACGAGCAAGCGTCAAAAAGATTTGCGATAAATGCAAGGTGATCCGGCGCGAGGGCGTGGTGCGGGTTATCTGCGTAATCCCAAAACATAAACAGAGACAGGGTTAAAGAGGAACAACTATGGCACGTATTGCCGGTGTGGATCTGCCGCCTGCCAAAAGGGCCGAGATCGGGCTGACGTACATTTACGGCGTAGGCCGTACCCGCTCCCGTTCGCTGCTCTATCGGGCAGGTATCGACTTCGACAAGAAGGTGCGGGATATGACCGAAGACGAGGTCAACCGCGTCCGCCAGATCCTGGAAGAAGAAGGAGCGGTGGAAGGCGACCTGCGCAAGGAAGTCTCGATGAACATCAAGCGGCACATCGAGATGGGTTCCTACCGTGGGCTGCGGCATCGCCGTGGTTTGCCTGTGCGCGGCCAGCGTTCGCACACCAATGCCCGCACGCGCAAAGGCCCGCGCCGGGGAACGGTAGCTAACAAGAAGAAAGCAACGGGTAAGACATAACGTATGGCGAAAGCACCCGCAAAGACCGGCAAGAAGAAAACCTTCAAGAAGAAGGAAAAGCGCGTCGTCCATACGGGCATCGTGCATATCCAGGCCACGTTCAACAATACGATCGTGACCATCGCCGACCTGGAAGGGAATGTGATTTCCTGGTCGAGCGCGGGCTCACTGGGATTCCGCGGGTCGCGCAAGGGCACGCCGTTCGCCGCCCAGCAGGCTTCCATGACGGCCGCCAATAAAGCGAGCGAGAGCGGGTTACGCACAGTAGAAGTACGGGTGAGTGGCCCGGGATCGGGCCGGGAATCGGCGGTGCGCGCATTGTCCACGGCGGGCATTGAAGTCCGTTCCATCAAAGACTCGACCCCCATGCCGCATAACGGATGCAGGCCGCCGAAGAAGCGGCGCGTATAGACGCGACCATAGGGAGCGGATGTTAGGTAAGCGGGAAGAAGGCCGGCCAGGCTGTAAACCGCACCTGAAACAAGAAAGGTAAGGAGTAGAAATTGGCACGATACATCGGCCCGGTTTGCCGGCAATGCCGGCGCGAGGGCATGAAACTTTATCTCAAAGGCGAACGCTGCCACAGCGAGAAATGCGCGATTGAAAAGCGTAACTTCGTCCCCGGGCAGCATGGCAAAGACCGCAAGGCGAAACTGGTGGGCTACGGTCTCCAGCTTCGCGAAAAACAAAAAGTGCGCCGCATCTACGGAGTGCTGGAGGCGCAGTTCCGCATAACCTTCGAGAAGGCCGCCCTGGCTAAGGGCATCACTGGCGAAAACCTGATGAGCGCGTTGGAGCGGCGTCTGGATAACGTGATTTACCGCATGGGCTTCGGCACCAGCCGCGCCCAGGCCCGGCAGATAGTGCGGCATGGCCACGTCCAAGTCAACGGCCGCAAGTGCAATATCCCCTCCGCCCAGGTAAAAGTGGGCGACGAGATATCGGTACGCGAAAGCAGCAAAAATAATCCGACCATCCTGGCCGCGCGCGACGCGACCGCGCACGCCCCCGCGCCGAACTGGATCGATGTCGATCGGGAAGGCTTGAAGGGCCGCGTCCAGGGCCTGCCGAAGCGCGACGAGCTGGTTCAGATCCAATTAAATGAGCAGCTCATCGTAGAGTTGTATTCGAAATAGTGATGGCGCAGGTCTCCTACCTGCCCAAATGAGGATTTCTATGTTCAAAGGCTTCCAGAAACCAAAGCGTTTAGTGGCTAATACCGAAACCCTGACGGACCGGTATGGCATGTTTACGGCACAACCTTTTCAGCGTGGGTTCGGCACCACCATTGGCAACGGGCTGCGGCGCGTGCTGCTGAGCTCGATCGAAGGCGCGGCCATCACGGCCGTCCGCATCGAAGGCGTGGAGCACGAATTCAGCCCGATCCCGGGAGTGGTGGAAGACGCCACCGATATCATCCTGAACCTGAAGCAGATTCCCTTCAAACTGATGGGCGAAGGCCTGAAGACCGTCCGTCTTACAGTAGACCATTCGGGCGATGTACGCAGCGGCCAGATCGAGACCGACCCGGACGTGGAAGTGCTCGACCGCGACGTCCATATCGCCACCGTCAGCGAGGGCGGCAAGCTCAACGTGGAGATGCGTCTGAAGACCGGCCGCGGCTACGTGAGCGCCGACAAGAACTTCGACGAGGACCTGGCGCTCGGCTATATCCCAATCGATTCCGTGCATTCTCCGGTCCGCAAGGTGAACTTTCAGGTAGAGGCTGCGCGCCTGGGCCAAATGACCGACTACGACAAGCTCACCTTGGAAGTCTGGACCAACGGCGCCGTCTCTCCCCAGGATTCGATCGGCTATGCGGCCAAGCTCCTCAAGGACCACATGTCCATCTTCATCAACTTTGAGGAAGTGGCGGAAGCGTCCGAGGAGGTTTCCGAACGCGGGCTGGACAAGATGAACGAAGTCCTGAACCGCTCGGTGGAAGAGTTGGAGCTCAGCGTTCGCTCGTACAACTGCCTGAAGAACGCCAACATTCAGACCATCGGCGAGCTGGTGCAGAAGACCGAGGCCGAGATGCTGCGTACCAAGAACTTCGGCCGCAAGTCGCTCAACGAGATCAAAGAGATTCTGGCGAACATGGGCCTTTCACTGGGCATGCGCATTGACGCGCATGGCCGCCTGGTAGCTCCGCCGCCGTCGGCCGGCGGCATGCCGATGGATCTGGGCCCCGATGACGACGGCCAGGAAATCGGGGAGTAGTCCATGCGACACAGAGTAGGCGGATTCAAACTCAAGCGGCCGGTAGACAGCCGTAACGCGCTGCTGCGTAACCTGGCGACCAGCGTGATCCAGGAAGAGCGCGTGATCACCACGGTACCCAAAGCCAAGGCGGTACGGCCGCTGGTGGAAAAGATGATCACGCTGGCGAAGGCCGACACGCTCCACACGCGCCGCCAGGCCGCCGCCGTACTGCGCACCCCGGCAGCGGTGAAGAAGCTGTTCGACACGCTCGGTACACGGTTTGGACAGCGCCCCGGTGGCTATACCCGTATCACCCGGCTCGGCCCGAGGAAGGGTGATGGGGCGGAACAGGCCATTATCGAGCTGGTGGGTTCCGAGCTGGTTAAGCGCGCTGCCGACCGCGCCAAGCGGCGTGAGGAGCGCTTGAAAGCGCAGCGCGAAGGCCGCGAAGACGAATTGCCGGCCGAAGAGTAGTGCACCTCCGAACCGCCACTCCCGGCGATATCGAAACTATCCTGGAGCACCGCGTTGAGATGTTCCGGGATATGGGGTACCGGGATGCGCAGCAACTTCGCCTATTGGTACAGGTATCCCGTGAATACTTCGCCAGCGCGCTGGCAAACGGCGGCTACCACGCCGTGCTCGCAGAAATAGAGGGTGCCGGAGTAGTCGGCGGCGGTGGCGTGGTGGTTTGCCCCTGGCCGGGGTCGGTAGACAGGCTGCAGCCACGGCGGCCCTGGATTCTCAACGTTTATGTGCGGCCCGAATACAGGCGCCGGGGAATCGCCCGAAGCATTATGCAGGAGCTCATCGACTGGTGCCGCACACAAGGCTTCGACTGCGTCTGCCTGCACGCCAGCGAAGTGGGCCGGCCGCTCTACGAGCAGATCGGGTTTCAACCGACGAACGAGATGCGGCTGAACTTGTTGTGACCAGCCGGGCGCGTAATCCGGTTCAAACTTGTGGAGCGGCAAAGAGGTATAACAGCAACATGTGCTCCGCAACGCAGCTTCTTCTCATTTCTGCTCTCTCCTTCAGCCACTTGGCGGCGCAGCAGAAAAAGGGGTTCGCTCAACCTCCACCCGCGAGAGACGTGACAATCACGGCAATTCCTGGCGTGATTGAGGCGGGGGCGAAATGGACTACGGCTTGGCAAGGCAACGAAACCGCCGATGGAATTGTGGGCACCGGCGACGGCGGCCTGCTATTCGCGCAGGAGCAGACCAACCACATCAACAAACTCGACAAAAACGGCAAATTCTCCGTTTACCTGTCGAACCCTCACGGCCCTGGTGCGGTCGCGATCGGGCCGAAGGGACGGATTCTCGCGGTAGAGAGGTCTTGCACCGATCCCGGCGGCCACCTGGGCGTCAAGCCAGACCAATGCACGGAGCCGACGGGAATCAGCGCCCTGACACCCACGCGCAAGGTTTTGGCGGACAGCTTCGCGGGCAAGGGGCTGGGGCGCGTCAACGACCTAGTCGCCGATAAGAAAGGCGGCGTTTACTTTACCAGCGGCGGGGCGTTCTATCTGAGCCCCAGCGGGCAGGTGAGCAGCATCGGAGAGAATCTCCGCACCAACGGCATCATGCTCAGCCCGGATGAGAAGACACTCTACATCACCAACGGCCCTGTGATCGCGGCCTTCGATGTGCAGCCGGATGGTTCGGTTAAGAATCAACGGGAATTCGGCAAGCTCGAAGGCGGCGCAAACGGCGACGGCATGGCGACGGACGCGGCGGGCCGCCTTTACGTCAGCACCAACCCCGGCGTTCAGGTGTTCAGCGCCGATGGAAAATATCTCGGCCTGATTCCCACGCCCCGTAACGCCATCACCTCCGCGTTCTCCGGCCCCGGCAAGAAGACGCTGTACGTCGGCTGCCTTGGCGCACTCGCCCCGAATGGGGAAGAGGTCAGAACGCCGCCAGACGTGCGGAACGTTGCGATGACGGTTTATAAAATCCCCATGCTGGCGCAAGGGTTCAAAGGACGCGCGAAGTAACGCTCGGGAATACTGGTCACACCGCGAACCGGATTCCCTGGGCCAGAGGCAATTGCGTCGACCAGTTGATGGTATTGGTCTGCCGTCGCATGTAGGCCTTCCATGCGTCGCTGCCCGATTCCCGGCCGCCGCCGGTGTCTTTCTCGCCGCCGAATGCGCCGCCGATCTCGGCGCCGCTGGTGCCGATGTTGATGTTGGCAATTCCGCAGTCGCTTCCGCGATGACTTAGAAACGTCTCCGCCGCAATCAGATTCGAAGTGAACAGGGCCGAGGACAGACCTTGGGGCACATCGTTGTGCCAGTGGATTGCCTGGTCCAGGTCTTCGAACTCGACGAGGTAGAGGATGGGCGCGAAGATCTCCTCTTTCAGAATCGGCATTTCCGGACGGGCGCGCACCAGTGTCGGTTGGACAAAGCAGCCCATCACGTGTTCGCCGCCGAAAAGGACTTCCCCGCGCTGCTCGCGAATGCGGCGCAGGCCGTCCAGCATATCGTCCACCGCCCTTCGGTTGACCAGAGGGCCCATAAGCGTGGCCTGTTCGAGCGGGTCGCCGATCTTCACCTGTTTGTAGGCATTCACCAGGGCTTCGGTGATCCGAGGCGCGATGCCGCGCTGCAGGAATAGCCGGCGCGTGGTCGTGCATCGCTGCCCGGCAGTGCCTACGGCGCCGAACAGCACGGCGCGCAGCACCAGGTCGGGGTTGGCGTCGTCCATTACGATGATGCCGTTGTTCCCGCCCAGTTCCAGTATGGTGCGTCCCAATCGAGAGGCAACGGCTTCGGACACGTGCCGCCCCACCTCAGTCGATCCCGTAAAACTGACGAGTGGAATCCGGCGGTCTTGAATCAAAGTCTCGCCAATCGGGTTGCTGGCCCCGATCACCAGGTTGAAGATGCCCTTCAGCCCGTGAGCTTCCATGACACGATTGCAGATCTTTTGCACTGCAATGGCCGTTAGCGGCGTCTCGGAGGAAGGCCGCCACAGCACGCAATCGCCGCATACGGCCGCAATCATGGCGTTCCACGCCCAGACCGCCACCGGGAAATTGAACGCGCTGATGACTCCCACGATGCCCAGCGGATGCCACTGTTCGTACATGCGGTGCCCTGGCCGCTCGCTGTGCATCGTCAGGCCATAAAGCTGGCGGGAGAGTCCCACGGCGAAATCGGCAACATCGATCATCTCCTGCACTTCGCCCAGACCCTCTGGCAGGATCTTTCCCATCTCCAGGCTGACCAGCGCGCCCAGATCGGCTTTGTGGGCGCGCAGTTCGCCGGCGATCTCGCGCACGATTTCGCCTCGCTTCGGAGCCGGGATCATGCGCCAGCCCAGGAACGCCTCCTGCGCCTGCGCCACCACGCATTCGTAGTCTGCAGGGCCTGCGCGCATCACTTTCGCCAAGGGCTCGCCGGTCGCGGGATTCAGCGAGTCGATCTCGCCGCCCGAAGGATTCGGAATCCAGTCGCCGTAGCAGGCGCCTGAATTTACGGCTTCAATATGCAGGTTTTCCAGAATGTCGGGAATGGAATAGCTGGCGGTCTCCACGCTTCCATTCTATCGGGATTGGTGTTACACCGCGACCGCTTGGCGAGTCTGGCTTTGTTCCTGTTCCACCGTTTCCAACACCTGGGTTCGTGGCTGAAAGCCATGCAGCGGACACCGGTAAGTTCCGCCATCCACTTCGAATTCCATGAGATAAGTTGCCAGAGGTTGGTACCGTACGATGCGGCAGGAATGCAAAATGATCCCTGGTTGCAGCGTCATCTTACGCTGCGTCGCCGGGTCCCACACATGCAAGATGCCAATAGTTGCTCGTGACACTGAAATCCCCGCAGGCGTGGAGTGCGCGACAGCGACACTCACCCCTATTGCCTCGGTTGCCGGGTCTGAGGTCCGGCTAGCTATGTGACTACCTTAGAGCCACTTAAGCAAAGTTCCAAGGTATCTTTCGGACAATACGACTGGTGTGAAAGTTCTAGTACCACCAATGCATGGGTCAAAGCTCGTGTTCGTATTGTTCGAACGCCACGCGCACCAATTGGCCTCGAGTTCGCACCCCAGTCTTCTGGAAAAGGCTTTGGAGAATAGCCTTCACGTAGCTTTCGGAAATCTGCATCCGCCAGGCGATCTCCTTATTGGAGAGGCCCTCCAGCACAAAGCGCAGGACCTGGCGCTGCCGGTCGCTGAACATGGGAGCGGCGGCCTGCTCGGCGCTCGCGTCCGAATCGCCCATGCGAGAGAAAGAACGGTCCATGAAACTGCCGCCGGCCGCGGTGATGCGTATCGCCTCCTTCAACTCTTCCAGGGGCGCGTGTTTGAGAAAGATTCCGGAGACGCCCTGACGCAGCAGCCGCCGGGCTTCATTCTCGCTGATCCAGGCGGTCACCACCAGAACTCGTCCGCTAAAACCAGCCTGGCGGGCCGCGGGCAGGAAATGGGATGCTCGCTCAGAGCCGAGGTCGTGGTCCAGCAGCACCAGATCAAATTGTTGCTGGGAAAGAAGGGGCAGGGCTTCCCGAATGCTTCCACAATGCTGGACTTCGATTCCCGGCTCGGTTAACGCGCCGGACACACTTTGGCGAAACAGCGTGTGGTCATCCACCAGCAGCGCTCGAATAGTTTGTTGAACGGTTTCGGTCATGCCTCTACCGCATTTTCCACCGGCCAGAGCTCAACCGCAAATGAGGCTCCCCGGCCCGACGGCTCGTACCGGAGATTGCCGCCATGCGACCGGAGGATAGCGCGCGAAATGTAAAGTCCCAGGCCGCAGGACTCGGCCGTTGGTTGAAAAGGCTGGAACAGCTCGTCGGGACGGGCGACGCCGGGGCCGGTATCCTGGAATCGGATCACGACCAGGTCATTCTCCAAGGCCGCCGAGATGCGAACTTCACGGCTCGGCCATTCCGCGGCGTGCTGCAGGACGTTACGGGCCAGATTCACAAACACCTGCAACAAGCTGTGCTGATCGCCCTGCACCAGGGACAGGTTTTCATCGATCCTCCAGTTCACCGCAAAGCCCGCTTCACGCAGCAACGGCTCGATCACAATGCGCGCTTCATCCAGGACGGTGCCCAAGTGCGCGATGGCGGGTTCACGGTGCGCCGCGATGTGCAGACCCGACGTGGCAATCGTCTCCAAAGCGCGGATGAGTGTGCCGAGCGCTTCGTATTGCCCGTTATGGGCCACGCCGTCCAGGGAGGCAAGCGCGGCGTAGGAAGAAGCCGCGGCCGAGGCAAGATTACGAATCTCGTGAGAGATGGCGCCGATCAGCACTCGGGACGTCGACAGCAACGAGTCCAGCCCCGCGCCTTCGCGGTCGCGAAGGTTCTCGGACGCATCCCAGATCACCGCCGCCAGCCCGAGGCCGGACGAAGTGCGGTACGTCGAAATCCACACACTCGCCAGGAAAACATCGCCGCCACGGCGCTTCGCGTTGCACTCCACATTGGTGCGCATATTGCCGCCGGAATGATGGCTGTGCAACATGCGCGGCAAGATTGGCAGATACTGGGCTACGTCTATGCCTTGTAAGCTATCACCCTCAAAGCCGAACAGTTGGCGGGCGGACTCGTTTGCCAGGAGCACGCGGCCGGGCTCGTCGATGGTGAGAATCGCCAAGGGGCTGGTTTCGATGAGGATGCGCACTTGCGACTCGGCGTCCTGGCGGAGCTGTATCTCCGTTTCGAGCTCCCGCAGGTTTTCGCGAAGCAACCGGCGGCGCTGGATCAACTGGGTGGCAAAGAACCCCGTCAAGGCGAATCCGGATAGGACCACGAGCAGGCGGTCGGTTGCCCCGGCTGACCAGCCCAACGGAGCGAAAAGCTCTTGCAGAAAGCTGCAAAGCCCCGCCAAGGCCACGATCTGGAGCCCGTTCAGCACAGCTGCCGACATCAGAATAGGTATCAGATAGAGAAATCCGATGGATAGCGTGGGCAATTGGGAATCGGCCCATCCGATAACCGCGACCATCGCTCCCGCAATCGCGAAGATTTTTATCCGGTTCGATTCCGCATACCCTAAAAACGCCTCGAGTCGCGACATAGGAGTTTGCCCGTCTCCCCGCCGTGGAAGCACCGCGGAGGTTACCATCATAACGTGCGCATCCATCCGGTAAAACGCCTCCTGCGCGCGGTACTGCTTTGGGCAGCGGGACTGGTTTGCCTCTTTTACACCCTGGCCATCGCGGAGTTGATTGCGGTGCGCTGGATCGACCCCCCAACCACTACCGTGCAGGTGCAGCGGCGGTTCGAGGCCTGGCTGCGCCACC
>Ga0207090_1080_pt1 | contig 25221 bp, 22 predicted proteins | sample Alteio_BWMinHeat_50_FD_153565 | JGI IMG/M metagenome (GOLD analysis project Ga0207090, IMG submission 153565) | Enriched cells from forest soil in Barre Woods Harvard Forest LTER site, Petersham, Massachusetts, United States -... | ecosystem: Environmental > Terrestrial > Soil > Temperate forest >...
CAATCTAAAGTCGCCGTGCCATCATAGGCGTGGAATGGAGCTCCGGGATACGACGGGAAATAGGGCGTTCCCGAAATGGCATCTGCTCCATTGACAGGCAGTACGAGTGTCAGATAGCGGCCTTTGTTGTTAATCTGTCCGCCGCCGAGCGTAAAGGCGAGCACATCCTTGTGAAACCACCAGCGGTTGTAGCCCATGTAACCGATAAAGGACTGCTGCGGGCCACCATTCCCGGTAGCGGGTTATATGGCCCTCTTCCGCCATAGCACGTCACTCCGTCACCGGTTTCGCATCCCGCATCGGCCGTAACGGTGAACGCCATCCTGTCAATGCCATTTCCCGCCTTCGGGTGGTCATAGTATTTGATCTCGATGCTGTCGTCCTCGTGCCAGCGCGAGCGGTGGGGAAGGCCGACGTTATCCTGACCAAGAGAATATTGGTTGAGAATGATATTCATCCAGGGCTTCGGGGCATATCGGATCTGCCCTCCAATGCCAGGGCGGCTATTGAACTTGTTGTAGGACTGCCAGCCATTGATGAACCATGGCTCAATTTTCAAGTTGTTCTTGGGAAACCACTGGATGCGCACACCGTTAAAGAACCATGGCGTGTTCGACGAAACATAGGACGGTTGATAGGCCCAGTTATCGAAGTTGTGGTAACTGAACAGGCCCACGTAGGAAACGAAGATGCCGGCGTCAACATTGAGCCCATGCTGCACGTTGAAGTGGTATCCGCCGTATGCTTCTGATACGTATTTGTAGGCTGCACGGACATCCCATTGACCGACTGCGGGGCTGGCGTCATTGCGTACCGTCGTGGCAGCAAACATTCCCATCAAGAACAGGACCCTGCCGCGCATCTGGCCGGCATGAAAGTCGCCACCGAAGGACAAATCCTCCAACTGGACTTCACCGCTCCGGAAAACTTCGCTGGAACCACCCATGGAGTGATCGATCGGTTGATTGAAATCCGTCCCATAGAAGGTATCTGCCCGGAACTCCCCGGAAAAGTATTTTGAATCGAGCGGGGAATCGCGTTGCCGCGACTGTCCATTGAGCCAGATTCCAAAGTCGGTATACGCAAATGGAGTCTCCAGGTCCACTGCCGGAGGACTTGCCGGAGCGGCCTCCTGCCCGGATTTTTGCGCCTCAAGCTGCTCGACGCGCTTTTTCAAAGCATCGATCTCGTCATCAAGCGTGGGCTTGGGTTTTGGCTCGGCGCTTGTATCGGAATTCGAGGCTGTGGTGTCCGGCGACAAACCTGACTCCTGAGCAGCCGCACCGGCAGCCGTGTCAATTGCGCGCAACGATGGAACGGGCGATTGCGCAAGCTTAAACAAAGAGACCGGACGCCGGTTGACGTTCGCAAGAACCTTAGCCAACGGCCCGAGAAAACTGCGAGGTACTATCAGTCGGCCGGCGGGAGCAGCGGGTGCCGGCTTCACTTGTGAGCCGGACTCGGCATTCGTAGCGGACGCATTCTGGACGTCTGACGGATCAGCCGCCGGTGGGTTTGCCACATTCTGCGAGATCGCTACGGCAGGGCTCAGTAGAAGGGCTAATGAGCAAATGGTGATGAGATGCTTACCAATCATTGTATGACCTCCAAGTTGAGCTGACATCTCGCCATGCCAGCGGGAAACTTCTGCCAGTACTTTGCCTCGCTGTTGAGTGGCCTACGCACCTCGCCAAGCCGTCCCGTGCTCTTCCAATCCGAATGCGATACACACCAGTTGGGCACGGGTGCGCACGCCCGTTTTTATGAAGAGCTGGTGCAGCGCCGATTTTACAGAACCCTCGGAGATGGTCAGTTGCGCGGCGATCTCTTTATTGCTTAACCCAGCAGACACTCCTTTGAGCACGTCTCGCTCGCGTGCACTCAGCAGACTCCTATGCGCCTCACGGCCTTCGCTCTCGATGGTCTTAACCAATCCCTGTACGCAATGCTGGTCTATCCACGTTTCACCTGCCATGACTTTGTGAATGGCATGGATTAACTGTTCCGGCGAGCTATACTGGAGAAAAATACCGCAGACTCCGAGGCGCAATGCTTGCACATAGTCGGCGTCGTTCATGCCGGAAGTCACAATGAAGATCCGGCAGCCGTCGCGAGCCTCGCGCGCTCTTCGAATGAACTGAAACCCGTTCTGTTTATTGCCAAGATCGTAATCGAGAAGCACAAGATCGATGGGATGACGGGCCAGCGCATCGAGCGCTTCATCACTTGATGAACAGTGAGCAACGACTTGGAAATCAGAATTCGTTTCCAGCAGGCGGCCCAGCATCACACGAAAGAGAATATGCTCGTCGAGAAGCAGGACGTGGATTATCGCCATGATGTTATCTCCGCGATCCTTGACGCGCGGTCTAAAGCCGGAACGAGCAGGACAGCAAAACAACATCGCCTGTTATGTTCCTTCGTCGCATGCTGCTGGGGTTCAGCCCTATGCCCTTGCGCCTCCGTCTGATCGCGGGGCACCCATGCCACCATCCGACACTTGATTTCGGAGTGGGCATTGGGATCACTCTCAGAGCCGTTCCTGAGTTGAGTGTCATCTCTTCGCACAGCAAGGAAAAAGAGTTCCCCTGCCGCCGCCGCACCAGATGCAAGCTGTTCATAGGCGAACCTTTGCGCGGGGGAGCCGGAACCCTTAAGGCCCAGTTCCCACCACCGGTTTCTGATGAGCACACGAACGACAGGTTGGCCTTCTGAGATCCTTGCCTCCCAAATGCGATCATGCGGGGCCGCAGAAATCCAAAGCCCTTCCAGCGCTGCACGTAAAACCCGCCGCGCAGACCCGGCGGGTTCCACGAGTGTCATCGTAATGGACCTGAGCCTATATCGCGTGTGTCGGCATTGCAGGCAGTAAACAGCGCCACCGAAAACCTTCCAACCACGCGTCGCCCGCTCGCTTTTTCCGCGCCTCCGGCAAAAAGAGCAGCTCATATATCTGCTCCAAAGGATCAAGACATTCGCAACATTGCCCACGACTGGCCGAGTCTCACGCCCGAGAGTTCCGGCCTCACGCTTCCGGACGGAGTGCCTCGTGGCTCCGCCAACAGGCTCTCTGCACTCCCCTTGTGGTAAAGGCGCGCGCAATCCCAGGAACCTATGCGGGTGATGGCCATGAACGGCCATCACCTGCACCTTTAAGCAAAGAATTCTTCGATCTCGCGGAGTGAACTTTCAAAAGTTGAGACGCAGCGCCGATTGCCCAACGCGATTTCCACGCCACTTGGTTGACCACGGCATTGGCAAAACCTTCTTTGGCCCCCGTGTTGGTGTAATGCCCAGGCTTGAGATTCTCTAATACGAAGTTGCCGGCCTCATCGGACATCACGACGACATTCGTGTTCTCATCGAGGCTGTGCAGTGTGATCTGCGCTCCCGGAATGACAGCTCTGGTCGGATCGGTCGCGGTTCCGCGCACGCTTCCAAACGTGGACTGAGCATGAAGCGGCGTCGGCGTGTGTACTAATATGCACCCCATTGCGAGAATCGCTGAAGCCACTCTTCTAACAGTTCGAAAATTCATTGCGAGACTCCTTTTTCGGGGCCAAGCAGACAACTTACTTTTATTGACCTCGACGGTGAGCCCTTAGCGGGCGACGTTGCACGCTCTTCAAATATGAAAGACGGTGAATGAGGAAGTCGTGAAGGAACGAGTTTTCTTTCGGTTAACCATGTATATCTTTCGGTTGAACCTTGCGGTTATGGCTCTTACACCTCGTTCCCTCAATAAGGCGTTTGGCAACCACCATGGATTCGTCCTGAATGGAACCGATGTGGAGGTGAGTATGCGGATGTCAACCGAGTATCGTCCGGCGATTGTTTGTCCTAAAGCCATGTAACATCTTTCCCTTTTCTCCGTCGCCTGCATCTATTTGTTTTCCACGGCTTAATCCTGAACTTCTTCGCAAAAACGCGCAGAGGGCGGAAGATTTTTCCGATCCTTATGCCTTCCTCATGAGTTGATCCCGATACTCAGATCGTTCGTGCATGCCGCGTCCGACCGCGGCGGAGGGGACTCTCTATGAAGAACAAAGTTTTGAAGATTACGTTTCTCGTCATCTCTTTCGCGTCACTGTTGATCGTTTGCAGTTGCAGCAAATTGCAGGGACAAACCCAGGATGTGGCAGCGGAGGGGGCGCCGCCCGCGACCCGCATTGTTCCGGGTGCGGATCCCGGCCTATTCACGGTTGATAAACCCGAACAGTTTCCGCTCGCGACAGCGACGGCGCGGCCTGCCACTTCGGAATTGATTGTCACTGGAACCGTGCAGCCTGATATTACCCGCAGCGTTCCAGTCGTGTCGCTCGCCTCTGGCCGCGTGATGGCCATTCACGCGCGGCTCGGCGACACCGTGAAACAAGGCGACCTATTGATGACGATTCGAAGCGACGACGTCTCTGGAGGCTATTCCAACTACAGAAAGGCCATCTACGATGAGGTTCTTGCGCGGGCTCAATTGGAGCGCTCCAAGGATCTGTTCGAGCACGGCGCTATTGCTTTGGCCGACCTGCAAGTTGCGCAAGACACGGAAGACAAGGCCAAGGTGGACCTGGAAACCATGTCCGAGCATCTGCGGTTGCTCGGCAACGATCCCGATAAACCGGCTTTCATGGTAGACACCTTCGCTCCCACGTCGGGAGTGATCACCGATGAACAGGTAACCAACGGGTCCGCCGTGCAGGCATTCAATACTCCCAGCCCGTTTACGATCTCGGACCTTTCGTCCACCTGGGTTGTCTGCGACGTGTACGAGAACGACCTGGCCAGTGTCCACCTCGGCGATATGGCGGAGATCAGCCTGAATGCGTATCCCAACCGCATGTTCAAGGGAAGGGTGAGTAACATCGGCTCCATTCTCGATCCCAATATCCGCACAGCCAAGGTCCGGATCGAAGTGGAAAACCCGGGAATCATGCGTCTCGGGATGTTTGTGAGAGCCACCTTCCACGGTCAAACCGAGGAGATGCACACGATTGTCCCGGCATCTTCGGTCATGCACATGCACGATCGTGATTTCGTTTTTGTTCCAGCGCCCGACAAGAAGTTTCGCCGTGTCGAAGTCGTCGGCGGAGACCTCTTACCCGATGACACAAACATGCAGGAGATCACTTCCGGGCTCCAGCCAGGTCAACAGGTGGTTGCGAACGCGCTGGTCCTGGACCACGTGCTGGCTCAGTGAGGCTCTGAAATGATTCGCGCTCTTGTAGATTTTGCGCTCAAAAACAAGTTTGTAGTGTTGGCCATTGCCGCCCTGTTGCTCGCCGGAGGAGCATACTCATTTCACGATCTGCCGGTCGAAGCCTACCCCGACATCGCCGACAATTACGTCACAGTCATCACTCAGTGGCCTGGCCGTTCGGCGGAGGAAGTGGAGCAGCAAGTCACGATTCCCATCGAGATTCAAATGGCGGGAATGCCGCACATGACGTTCCTGCGCTCGGAGTCGATTTTCGGCCTTTCGTTTGTAATCATGATCTTTGACGATAGCTCGGTGAACGACTGGAACCGGCAGAAGACTCTCGAAAGACTGACGCAGGCCAGTCTGCCTTCGGGTTTGCAACCCCAGATCGGCACCGATTGGAGCACCGTTGGCCAGATCTACTGGTACACGGTCCGAAGCACCAATCCCCGGTACGACCTGATGGAGCTAAGGTCCATTGAAGACTGGACGCTCCTCAAGCAGTTCAAGTCGGTTCCCAATGTGGTGGACGTCTCCGACTTCGGGGGCACCGTGCGCGAGTACCAGGTGCGCGTCGATCCGAACAAGCTCGTCTCCTACGGCCTGAGCATTGGCCAGATGGAGCAGCAACTCTCCAATAACAATATCAATGCGGGCGGCAGCTTTGTCGAAGTGGGGCTGCAGCAGATGAACGTTCGCACGCTGGGGCTTTTTACCAACGTGCATGACATCGAGGACACCGTCTTAAAGACCCAAACCGGGACCGCTCTGCGGGTGAAGGACGTTGCGGAGGTGTCCCAGGGCCCGAAGATCCGGCTGGGTCATATGGCTCGGGCCAATCACATGCAGGACGGGCGCATTGTGGACGAGCCCGATGTCATTCAAGGCATCGTGCTGTTGCGCAAAGGCGCCGAGGAACAACCGACGCTGGACGCCATTCACAAGAAAGTGGATGAGCTGAACAATGGCATCCTGCCCCCGGGCGTGAAAGTCGTTCCCATGCTCGACCGCAGCGACCTTCTTCATTTCACTTTGAACACGGTGTTGCACAACCTGGCAGAGGGGATGATTCTGGTCAGCATCATTCTTTTCCTGTTCCTTCTCAATGTGCGTGCGGCAATCATTGTCGCGCTCACCATCCCATTCTCCTTGCTCTTTGCGTCCATCTGGCTGGATTTGAGTCACATTCCGGCGAACCTTCTCTCTTTGGGAGCGCTGGATTTTGGAATGGTTGTCGATGGAGCAGTGGTTATGGTGGAGAACATTATCCGGCACCTGACCCACCACCTGAACACTTCCCGCAAACAAACCCAGGTTGGACCTCCAAAAACCACTGCGGAGGTGATCAAAGAGGCCTGTCATGAAGTGCAACGGCCGGTTTTCTACGCCATCGCGATAATCATCACGGCTTACATGCCGATCTTTACGCTGGAGCGAGTGGAGGGCCGGCTGTTCCGTCCAATGGCCTGGACGGTGGCCTTCGCCCTTCTGGGCGCGATGACCTTTTCGATTCTTATTGCCCCTGTCCTTGCCAGCTTGTTTTTCCGCAAGGGGATTCGCGAACGGCGCAATCCGGTGATGGATTATCTGACGAAGGTCTACCGCAGGTCTCTGCGTTTGGCCGTAAACCACCGATGGGTCGTTGCCTTCGTCGCGATCGCTTCCCTGGCTGGGACGCTCTATCTCGGGTTTGGCGGTGTGATTGGCGCGGAGTTCCTGCCACATCTTGATGAGGGGGCGATTTGGGCGCGCGGCACGCTGGCGAATAGCACAAGCCTTACCGAGGGTGAGAAATTCACTACCAACGAGCGCTACGTTTTCGCATCGTTTCCAGAAGTCACAACAGTCGTATCGGAAGTTGGGCGGCCCGATGACGGGACCGACACTGGAGGATTCGGCAACACGGAGTATTTCGTCGACCTGAAGCCGAAGGACCAGTGGAGACCTGTCTTCCATCGAAACAAGGAAGAGCTGATCGCCGCCATGAATCGCGCAGTGGAGAAATACCCTGGGGCGATCTGGAATTTCTCCCAGCCCATAGAAGACAACGTCGGGGAAACGCTTACGGGCACGAAGGGCGCCCTCGCGCTCAAGATTTTCGGGGATGACCTGAAACTGCTTGAACAAAAGGGAGAAGAAGTCGCTAACGTCTTGTCAGGCATTCAGGGCATGCAAAATGTCAAGCTCTTGCGCGATTTCGGCCAGCCGAATCTCGACCTGACCATTGATCGGCGACAGGCGGCGCGTTTTGGGATCAACGTGACCGACATTCAGGACGCCATCCAGACCTCAGTGGGCGGCAACGCCGTGAGTCAGGTGCTCATTGGGGAACAGCGGTACGACGTCGTCGTCCGCTATCAGGCGCCCTATCGCAATACGGCGAGGGCCATTGAGAATGTCCGGCTCCTTTCTCCAACGGGAGAACGGGTATCTTTGGCGCAATTGACAAGAGTGGCCGTCAAGGACGGCGCGTACGACATTTACCGGGAAGGTAATAGCCGCTACGTCGCCGTTACCTTCAACATACGAGGCCGGGACCTCGGGACCACGGTTGGGGAAGCGGAAAGACTGATTGCTGCAAAAGTGAAGATGCCGCCGGGCTATATCACCAAATGGTCGGGCGAATATGAGAGCGAAAAGCGCGCGGAAGGAACGCTCAAAGTCGTCGTTCCGCTGACGATCCTGGTCATCTTCATCATCCTTTATACGATGTTTCGGTCGTTTAAATGGTCGATGCTCATTCTATTAAACGTCGGCATGGCTCGTATCGGCGGTCTGCTGGCTCTCGTGCTGACCGGAACGTACCTCAGCGTCGCCTCAGGCGTCGGTATGCTCGCGCTTTTCGGCGTTTCGGTGCAAACGGGCGTCATCATGCTCGAATACATCAATCAACTCCGGGCGCGAGGTCATACGATCGTTGATGCCGCAATGGAAGGCGCGGTCCTGAGACTTCGTCCCATCATGATGACGATGCTGGTGGCGACTCTCGGACTCCTGCCCGCGGCGCTCTCACACGAGATCGGTTCCGATTCACAGCGGCCTTTCGCCATCGTTATCGTAGGCGGCCTGATTTCCGATCTACTGTTGAGCATCTATCTCTTGCCTACGTTCTATGCCTGGATCGCGAGGGACGGCGACCAACTTCCGGCGCCAGAAGCCTCAATCGAGGGTTAATGAAACCATGAACAAGATGGAGGTTCGCCTGTTGATTGAAAATATCGGCATTGTTCCTGCGATTCGCCCTGCCACGCGCGTATCCGCTCCGGACGATGCGCGTTTTGCCGCGGAAACGGTTTTCAGCGCCGGTATTCCCATTGCGGAAATCAACATGTCGGTTCCGGGTGGAATCGGTGTGATTGCCCATCTCGCTAAAAAATTTCCAGAAGCGATCGTCGGAGCAGACGTTCTCGATCTGGAAACGGCGCGCCGATGTCTGGATGCCGGGGCGAGTTTTTTGACGAGCCCCGGTCTAATTTTGGAAATCGTCGAATTCGCGTTGAAAAAAGATGTGGTCGTTTTCCCCGGCGCTTTGACTCCCACCGAGGTGATTACTGCATGGAAGTCCGGGGCCGACTTGATCAAAGTATTTCCGTGCTCGCAAGTCGGTGGCGCTCGTTACATCCAGGCTTTGAAGAGGCCTTTAGGCGGGGCGTTGTTGATTGCCTCAGGCGGAGTGAATCAACAAACGGCCCTTAATTTCATACTCTCGGGGGCCACTGCGTTGGGCATCGGGGCGGAGTTGATTCCTCAGGAGGCTCTCCTGGGCCGAAAAGAGCAACAGATCCGTGAACTGGCGCGCAGGTTCCTGGGGATGGTCAAGTACGGCCGGGCGGAAACGCTGGGATTGTCATGACAAACAACTGCGGTGACGGTTGTGAAGCTGAAGATGAACATGATTTCAGGAGAGGCGAATTGTCTACGATAGTTTTGCGCTTTGGTTTCGCGTTTCTATTGATGAGCTGTCTGACAGAACAACTGTTCGCCCAGCAGGGTTTCAACTGGCCGCAGATCCGGGATAAGTTCGAAGCGACGAATCCCACGTTGCGCGCCGGCGCGATCGGGATCGCGGAATCGCGGTCGCAGGAGATTACCGCTTACCTACGGCCTAATCCGGACCTCACTCTGACGACGGACGGGACCCAGGTCGCTCCTTATAACGGAGTCTGGGTTCCGCTCGCTGGAACTTTGGTGTCATCTGCCGTTAGTTATTTGCACGAACGTCAGGGCAAGCGCGAACTGCGAAGAGACAGCGCGCAAAAGGCCACCGGTATCGCCGAAACCCAACAAGTGGACCTGGAACGAAATCTGATATTCACGTTAAGAAGCGCCTTCGTCCAGACGCTCCAGGCCAAAGCCATTTTGCAGGTGGCGAAAGACAACCTGGCGTATTACGACCAGGTGCTCGGGGTGAGCCGCTCTCGTTTCAATGCCGGCGCCATGGCGCAAGTCGATCTGGATCGTCTGGAGCTACAGCGCGTTCAGTTCGAATCGGATCTGGAGACGTCCAACGTCAATCTGAAAACCGCGAAAATCCAATTGTTGCAACTCCTGAATGACCGGACACCCCTTGAGCAGTTTGATGTGACGGGCCCGTTCGACTACAGCGAACAAATCATGACTCCGGAAGACCTTCGCCGAGCCGCACTCGATTTGCGGCCGGACCTGAGGGCTGCGATTCAGGCGGTCGACAAGGCGCGGACGGATCACCAGCTTGCCGTTTCCAATGCCTCGACGGATCCGACGCTCAGCGTGTGGTACTCCCACAATTCTTCGTTCAATAATCCGTTTGACTTCAACACGGTCGGCGCGAGTGTCAGCATCCCTCTCCGCATCTTCGATCGAAACCAGGGCGAAAAACTGCGCACGCAACAGGACATCGGCCGCAATGAGCAATTACGGGATGTCGCAGTGGCGCAGGTTTTCACTGACGTGGACACCGCCTATGCAATGGTTGTCAGCAATGTGAACTTGCTGAAGCCGTATAAAGCCAAATACCTGGATCAGGCCCTGCGCGTCCGCGACACGGTTTCGTACTCTTACCAGAGGGGCGGAGCTGCGCTGCTGGATTTTCTAAATGCGCAAAATGATTACCGGACCGTTCAAAGGGCCTATTTGACCTTGATCGGTTCTTACCTGACTGCAGCCGCCCAATTGAATCAAGCGGTCGGCCGCGAGGTTATTCCATGACCCGGATCGGAGCGAAGTGAGGACAGTACAGGTATTCTTGATCGTTTCTATTATGGCTTCTGCCAGCACACTCTGCGCGCAATCACACGAAGTCTGGATTAGTGGAGGAGAATCGAATTTTAGATTCCCCTACCCTCAAACGAACCGGGACCTGGGATCTACAGATCCCTCTGGCCAGCCGAACGACGTCCGACTGGATAACGGCTGGAGCGTCGGGCTTAGGTTCGCCTTCAACACGAACCGATCTTTTGCCCATGAATTCCAGTACGTCTACACCCTTCCGAATTTCATGGACAGCACGGGGAACATCATTAGTGACAGCAGCGCTCGAATGTCGATTTCCCAGTTTGGCTACAACGTCCTGTACAACCTTAAGCCCCGAAAAACGTCGCGGCAAGCAACGATCCGTCCGTTCGTGACGGTTGGAATTCATGTGAACAATTTCCGTCTGCCGCTGGCGGCGGCAACCGGTCCATCCGGCAGCGCAAGATTCGGATTCAACTACGGCGCCGGATTGAAAGTCAGGCTCTCGCCGTTGTTTGGCTTGCGAGGCGACTTGCGAGGATATGAGACAGGTAAGCCGGACTGGGGCGGTCTTCTAGTCAACCAGGGCGGACTCATACACCAAATGGAGGCTTCCGCCGGAGTAGGGATTTACTTCTAATGCGACGTCATATATCGGTCTTTGTGTCTTTGTGGCTATCTGTCTTTGTGTTGAATACCTCCCTGTTACGAGCCTACGACGAAACCAAGAGCAAGGCTCAAGTCACGAAAACGGAACGCGTCGATTTCCCCCCGGGAGGAACGCTGCGGCTCAACAGCTCCATTGGCGAACTGACAATCCAAGGGTGGGACAGGCCCGACGTCGAGATAACAACGATCAAGACGACGAAAGCCGCATACCCCAGGGCGGTCGAGCCCCAGGCGTTGGGCGAAATCAAGGACCCTCGCGCGATCGAGCCCCTCATCGCCGCGTCGAAGGACGCGGATGTGAAGGTCAGGCGCCGGGCGGTTCAAGCGTTGGGCGAAATCAAAGACTCCCGCGTGGTCGAGCCCCTCATCGCCGCGCGGAACGACACGGATTCTAATGTCAGAGCCCTGGCGGGTAAGGCGTTGGCTGAAATCACAGACAACGGTTCGCAAGAACGTGAAAAGGCTATTCAAAACCTGAATGGGATAAGCATCAAAGCGGAACGTCGCGGCGACGAGGTCGTCATCACAACCGAATACCCAGGGTACCCGGTTTTCCCGCCCCCCCGGGCCTGGCATAACAACGTCAATTTTGATATCGAGTACCGCATCAGTGCTCCACGTAATGCCCGTCTCGTCGTTGATCAAGAGGCCGGCGAAGTGCATGTGGATGAGATGGCCGGAGACATCCGCGCAACCGTCCTGAAGGGCGCACTCACACTCCGGCTCCCAGACGATTCCTACGCGATTGATGCGAAATCGGACGTCGGCAGTATCTTTTCGGACTTTCCGGGACAGCAGCGGAGCAGACGGTTGCATTTGGGAACGCAGTTTGCCGGACAGCCTTCGCCGGCTGCACACAAGCTGTACCTTCGAGTCGGATTCGGAGACATCGCGATCACGAAAATACGGAAGGCGCCCTATGCGCTCCCCGTTAATCCACCGGCGGGTCCGAAGCAATGAACCCCTTGGCGGGCAGCGCAAGCTCGTATGGAAGCATCCTGGTCACTGATGATGACCCGCTGGTTCGCCGCGCGCTGAACAACACGCTTCACTCTTTCGGCTTCGATGTTGCGGAAGCCGAGGACGGGGAGCATGCGCTGGTGCGGATCAAGGAGTATCCGTTCGACGCCGTACTTCTGGACGTCGACATGCCTGGCATGGGAGGTGTTGCAGCATGCCGCGAGCTTCGGCAGTTGTTCCCGTATCTTCAAATTCTGATGCTGTCCGTTCGCGATAGCGAAAACGATAAAGTACAAGCGCTCAATGCCGGAGCCGACGACTACGTCACAAAGCCCTTCTCGATACCCGAATTGGTGGCTCGCCTCAACGCAGCAACGAGACGAGCAAGGGGAGTGTCCCCGAAACGGCAAAAGGAATTGTCATCTGCGGGATTGAACTCGATCCAGAGCGGTGGACGGTCCTGAAGGCCCAACTCCTCAACGCCATCTGGGCTCAGACTCTTGAGCTCAAAATGTTTTGGCCGTAAAGCGAGAGGTTCGCTAAGGGGCAAGTGGCGGGCGCACGGCATCCATGCCCGCGATCGCGGTCGGCCGGCTGGATTTTATGATTCGAGCGATTCGCCAGCCCCGATCGATTCTGCAACTTCCCAGTCGGTATAAGGCTGAGAAATGCGATCTTCCGCGTCGCTGGAATGAGAGGGAGCAGAGGGGCAAAACTCGAACGCTAGAAACGCAAGGACGGAGCCAGCCCCAATCGCCCACGACAGCGGGAAAACCCGATGCTCGAATCGCCAGAGCAGTTCCGTGTTGCCAGCGACGACAAGAGCAAAACACGCCAATGCCATCACTGTACCGATCCAATAAAAGCCATCAATCCAATTCCGCATAGCCCTGGACATTGTGGACACCCCAACGGCTTAACATCCGTCCGAGGCATTTTACATGACTTTTTCATGGATCGTGAAAAAGTTATGAAAACCGCCAAAAAATGTGAAGATATCAAAGGGGTTGGCATGCGTTCGCTTCAGAACGACCGGGACAGACCCAGCCCTGGATTTGGTTACAGGTTCGCTGGTCCGGATGATGCCGTTTGCGACTTATCGCACAATCTGTCGCTCGATGTTCAGGTTCGGTTGCGGGCAGCCGCCGGGTATCCGGACCCACTGTTCCAACGTCGTAACGAAAATGCTGCCGCTTCCTTTGCGGGCGGAGTCACCGATGGATGCGGCTTGGGCTATCGCATCGATAACGTCCTGAACGATCAGGTCGTTCACGACAACGATCTCCACCCTAATTTTCTGGCGGTAAGCACGGTATTGGCTGTTACGGTAACTGGCGGTCACCTTCTCTCGCAGGTCCGTTATCTCGCTCGCGTAAGTGACGGATGCGTCTCGTTCTGCGACTGCAGCTTGGATCGCTTCCAACTTATCCGAACGAACCATTGCTGTTATTAGTTTCATGACACCTCACCCTCCTGTAACTACCTCGTTACAGTACGCGATGCGATGTAAATAAGTCGTGGAGATGGTGCGAAGAAACCGTAAAGGCCGGGGAGCCGGAGCCAGGTGAAAAAAACAGGGTCTTGCGGTTGATATTCAGTCGTCCACCACCCGCTTTTGTGCCCGATCCTGCTAAGTCGGCCAGGTTGGGTTGATTGCGCCATCCCCGTTCAAACCGCAACAGAAGACTTAAGAAACACGATTGTGTTGAGGCGAAATCTTAAGGCTTCGTTAGCGACTTCTTAACAGCCGCAGGTCTAGCCTTTGAAACTGGAGGCTGGTTATGAAGAGCAACTATCAAGCGGACAGCATCAAAGTAGCCCCCAGGCGAATCGAGAAGACGAGGCAACGTCAGCGGCCCGAAGCTGTGCCCGGCGTCCTGCGCCTCGTGATTCCTTATACGACACCGGAACTCACGCGGGCTGCGCTTCGCCATGCGGGTGTCTGCAGCGACCTGAACGCGCATGTGTCTCTGATTGATGTGCAGGTGGTCCCGTATCCGTGCGCTATCGATCAACCTCCCATCAACAGGGAATACTCGTCAAGCCGATTGAAAGAGTTATTCAGGGAAAGCGGTCTTTCTGGACGTGCCGAAGTCGTCTACACCCGGGACTTGCTGGAAGGGTACAAAGGCGCGCTCGAGCCCGGCTCACTGGTCATCATTGCGGCAAGGAAACGCTGGTGGCGGACACGAGAGGAAAAACTCGCACGGGCGCTGTCCGCCGCGGGTCAACAAGTCATGCTGCTCCCAATTACGAGGTGAATCATGTTGGATCTCTTTTACGTTGCCGTGGTCATCGTGTTCTTCGTCCTGATGTGGGGTTTTACCAAGGCGGCGGAACGCCTGTAGCGGCGGTCTATGACCGCCGGCGATCTCGCGGCATGCACGACTGCGGGCGGTCACAGGCCGCCGCTGCAGTAAGGAAGGATTAGAAATGGAATATCTGATTGCAGGAATCACGGCGGTGTTTCTCTTCATTTACTTAATGTACGCGTTGCTTCGGCCGGAACGTTTTTGACCGTGGCCATACGAGGTGTGAAATGACTTTACTGGGTATTGCGCAAATCGCGATCTTCTTCACGCTGGTGCTGGCGGTCACCAAGCCAGCGGGCGTGTTTATGTATCGGGTCTTTGAAGGCAAGCGGACATTCCTTCATCCGATTCTCCGGCCACTCGAACGCCTGATCTACTGGCTCGGCGGCGTCCGGGAAGATGTGGAACAAACCTGGGTGCGTTATACGGCATCTCTCATTTCCCTGAGCACGTTCTGCTTTCTGTTTCCATACGCGCTGCAGCGCCTGCAGGGATTGTTCCCGTTCAACCCGCAACACTTCTCGACGGGGCAGGCGGCCCAGGGCGCCACGGCGATGACGCCGGACCTGGCGTTCAATACGGCCGTCAGCTTCATGACAAATACAAACTGGCAATCGTATGTTCCCGAAACCACCGTGACCTATTTCGTTCAGATGGCTGCACTCGCGGTTCAGAACTTTGTTTCGGCTGCGGTGGGAATTGCAGTTGCCGTTGCGCTGATCCGCGGGTTCGCGCGGCACACCACGAAGACGATCGGGAACTTCTGGGTCGATGTGACGCGCGGCACGGTATACATCCTTCTGCCTATTTCGATCGCCGCCGCTCTGTTCTTCGTCTGGCAGGGATCCATCCAGAACTTCAAACCGTACGATACGGTCCAGACTCTGGAAGGCAGTTCGCAGACCATCGGGCAAGGGCCTCTGGCATCGCAGCTCGCCATCAAGATGCTGGGAACGAACGGCGGTGGATACTTCAACGCGAACTCCGCACACCCTTACGAGAATCCGACGCCTCTGTCGAATGAGCTTCAAATGGTACTGATCTTCGTGCTGGGCGCCGGACTGACCTACATGTTCGGCAAGATGGTGCGGGACACGCGGCAGGGCTGGGCGCTGTTCGGGGCGATGTCGGTGATGTTCCTGGCCGGGGCTTTCATCTGCTATTGGGCGGAGCAGCGCGGCAATCCCACTGTCACCAAACTCGGAGTCGAGAGCGCCTACAACACGGCGCAGCCGGGCGGCAATATGGAGGGCAAAGAGCTGCGTTTCGGCAACGCGATGACGGCGCTCTTTGCGACGGTGACGACCGATGCCAGTTGTGGCGCCGTCATCGGCATGCACGACAGCTTCACTCCGATCGGCGGCCTCGTTCCGCTGTTCAATATTCAAACGGACGAGGTGATCTTCGGAGGCGTAGGCGCCGGCCTTTACAGCATGTTGATCTACGCGATCGTCGCGGTCTTTATCGGCGGATTGATGGTTGGCCGCACACCGGAGTATGTCGGCAAGAAGATCGAGCAGAAAGAAGTCAAGATGGCCATCATCGCGATACTCGCGACGTCCATGTGCATTCTCGCTTTCACCGCCGCCGGTTCGGTGGCGCAATTCGCAAAAGACGGGTACTGGAATCCGCCCGGACCAGCTGCGGCAAACACCAATAACGGCGGCCCTCACGGCTTCTCAGAGATCCTGTACACGTATTCGAGTGGTGCGGGAAACAATGGCAGCGCCTTTGCCGGCATCAACGCGAACACACCCTGGTACAACCTGACACTCGGGCTCGACATGCTGATTGCGAGATTCCTGTTCATTATTCCAGCTCTTGCGATTGCAGGAAGTCTTGCGGCAAAGAAACTGATCCCTGTCACCAGCGGAACGCTGCCGACGCACGGGTCTCTGTTTGTGGTTCTCCTCATTGGGACCGTGATTATCGTTGGCGCCCTCACGTATTTCCCGGCGCTCTCGCTCGGTCCGATTGTTGAGCATTTCCAAATGCTCAGCGGGAAGGTGTTTTGATATGGCAACCGTTACTGCTCCCCCGGAAGAAACTAAGACGGAACTCAAGCAGGAAGCGCCGCGGCTCATTTCGAAAGGTGTTCGCGCCCGGCCGCTCTTTGATCCGGAGATCATCAGGCGCGCCACCTGGGAGTCCTTCGTCAAGCTGAACCCCCGAACGGTGGCAAAGAATCCGGTGATGTTCGTCGTCGAAGTCGGGGCCGCTCTCACAACCGTGTTCGTTATCAAGGATGCGGTCACCGGCGCCGGCGGCTTACTTTTCGGTGTTCAAATCGCATTGTGGCTGTGGTTCACGGTGCTCTTCGCCAACTTCGCGGAAGCGATGGCCGAAGCGCGCGGCAAGGCGCAGGCCGATAATCTGCGCAAGACCAAGACCGATACTCTGGCGAAGAAACTCCTGCCAAACAGTAAATTTGAAATGGTGGCGGCTTCGCAACTGCGCGCCGGCGATGTGGTATTTGTCGAAGCGGGCTACCTGATTCCGGGTGACGGCGAAGTCATCGAGGGGATTGCCAGTGTTGATGAGTCCGTGATCACCGGAGAGAGCGCTCCCGTGATTCGAGAATCCGGCGGCGACCGCAGCGCCGTTACCGGCGGTACGAAAGTCCTCTCGGACCATATCCGGATCAGGATCACTTCGAATCCAGGAGAAACCTTCCTGGACCGCATGATCGCTCTGGTTGAAGGCGCAGTCCGGCAGAAGACGCCGAACGAAATCGCTCTGAATATCCTGATTGCCGGCTTGACCCTGGTCTTCCTGATGGCTGTGGCGACGTTGCCTCCATACGCCAAATATGCGATTCAGGCCGTTGGCGGCGGTACTGCTCCAAGCATTGCAGTGCTCGTTTCATTGCTCGTGTGTCTGATTCCGACAACGATCGGCGGTTTGCTTTCCGCCATTGGTATTGCCGGCATGGACCGCGTGATGCAGCACAATGTGCTGGCCATGAGCGGAAAGGCCGTCGAAGCTTCGGGCGATGTGAATACGCTGCTCCTGGATAAGACCGGTACGATCACGCTCGGCAACCGGCAAGCCGTCGAATTCATCACGGTGCCTGGAGTCAGCGAAAGCGAACTGGCGGATGCCGCTCAACTCTCCAGCCTCGCTGACGAAACGCCGGAAGGACGATCCATCGTTGTTCTCGCCAAAGAGAAGTACAATCTGCGCGGCCGTGAAGTTGCCGAACATGAAGCCCACTTCATCGCGTTTTCGGCCTATACGCGGATGAGCGGCGTGGATATGAACGGCCGCCTGCTTCGCAAAGGCGCCACGGACGCCATCATCGGCTTTGTCCGGGAGCAGGGCGGAACCTGCCCCGCAGCGCTGAAGGAAGCATCCGAACGCATTTCCAGAAATGGCGGCACTCCGCTTGCCGTTGCCGATGGTTCGAGAGTCCTCGGCCTGGTTCATTTGAAGGACATAGTGAAGGGCGGAATGAAGGAGCGTCTCGCCTCGCTGCGTGCGATGGGCATACGGTCTGTCATGATCACGGGAGACAATCCACTCACCGCTGCCGCGATTGCCGCCGAGGCCGGCGTGGATGACTTCCTGGCTCAAGCCACGCCAAAAGACAAACTCGATTACATCAAGAAGGAGCAGGCCGAGGGGCGGCTGGTTGCAATGACCGGCGACGGTACGAATGACGCGCCGGCGCTGGCTCAGGCCGACGTCGGCGTGGCGATGAATACCGGCACCATGGCTGCGAAAGAGGCCGGCAACATGGTCGATCTCGACAGCAATCCGACAAAGCTCATCGAGATTGTCGCTATCGGAAAACAGTTGCTGATCACGCGTGGCGCCCTGACGACATTTTCGATCGCCAATGACGTTGCGAAGTATTTCGCGATCATTCCGGCCATGTTCATGGCGATATATCCGGAACTTGGAAAACTCAACATCATGGGCTTGCATTCACCGCAAAGCGCGGTGCTCGCGGCAGTCATTTTCAACGCGCTGATCATCATCGCGCTGGTTCCTCTCGCATTGCGCGGAGTGCAATACAAACCCGTCAGCGCGGGACAGATGTTGAGCCGCAATCTTCTGATTTATGGGCTTGGCGGAATCATCGTGCCATTCCCGGGCATTTGGGCGATCGATAAGCTGATTGTCGCTCTCGGATTGGCTTAAAACGGAGACTAATATGATTAAAGAACTTGGACCTGGATTTCGTTTAACGCTCGTTTTCACAATCCTTACTGGATTGCTCTATCCGGCTGCAATGACCGCCTTGTCTCAATTGATCTTTCCGAATCAAGCCAACGGCAGCCTTCTTACCGTGAATGGAAAGGTTGTTGGTTCGAGTCTGATTGGGCAGTCGTTCTCCAGGCCGGAGTACTTTCACCCGCGTCCTTCCTCGGCCGGCAACGGCTATGACGCCGCAGCGTCTTCCGGATCGAATCTTGGCCCGACCAGTGCCAAACTCATCAACGGCACGACGAAGAAGGACGACAAGGGCAATGAAGTCGTCGATTTTGACGGCATCTCCGACCGAATCGTTCACTATTGCCTGGACAACGGGATTCCCTTTGATTCGTCGGTGTCTCTGGACAAGTTCAAGGACGCGAAAGGCGATCTCGACGACGTGAAGCTGATCAAGGCCTTTAACGATGACAAGACGCCGCTGGTGTTCACACCGAAGGCGGCGATCCCTGCGGATGCGGTGACGGGTTCCGCCTCGGGTCTGGATCCGCATATCAGTCAGGCGGCTGCCGAGGCTCAGGTTTCACGCGTCGCCCAGGCTCGCGGCGCCGCGCCCGAGCAGATTCGCGGCTTGATCGCAGCCAACACAGCCGGCGCGGACCTGGGCTTTCTGGGCGAGCCGCGCGTGAATGTGCTCACCCTGAATATCGCTCTGGATGGGCATTTCCCGAAGAAGTAGTTGCAACAACGGGTCGCGGAAGGTACACAAAGGCACAAGACAGAACACAAAAAGCACAAAAACATGGTATCGCAGCAAATTGCTTGTGCCTTTTGTGTTCTGTATTGTGCTTTTTGTGGTCAGTTCCCTTTCCGTTGTGCAAAGCCCCTCCTCCCCGAGGGAATGGATGCCGCCCGAAGAACTTGTTAAACAAACTAAAGCTGAGCAGTGTCCTCCGGCCCGCGCTGGTTCTTCTCGCTCTATTTCTCATTGTCGGAATCGGAGGAATTGGCTATCAGGCCATCCGGACAATCCAGCGACTCAACGCCATCGAAGCGGAGCGGGATCACTGGCAGCGTCCGGACGACATCATCCGGGCGCTCAACCTGAAAGCTGGCAGCACCGTTGTCGATCTTGGCTCGGGGGCCGGGTATTTCGCTCTGAAACTTTCCGGCGCTGTGGGTCCGAAGGGCACGGTACTCGCTGTGGACCTGCGGCAACTATCCTTGCTGTTTCTACGGGTGCGTGCCTTCCTGCAATGGAAGAACAACATTCGCATTGTTGTTGGAGAAGCCGATGATCCGCACGTTTCCGGAACAGCTGTGGAGTCCGTCCTCATTGCCAACACCTACCACGAGCTGACCGATCCGCACTCGATCCTTCAGCACATCTCACTGGCGCTGCGCCCGGGAGGGCGGCTCGTTATTGTGGACCGTAGACCTTCCGCTGGGGAAGATCACCACCATGCCATGCCGGAAGGAGTCGAGGCGGACCTGCGGAAAGGAGGATTCAGCATCGTCAGCCGGGAAGACAATTTCATTCATCAGCCTGGCGATGAATTGTGGTGGCTCATCGTCGCGAGTAAACCATAATGTTCAGATTGGGGAGCGGACAATGGATTCACAGTTCCGGCGGGACCCGGAGCGGTTGCTCGAAGAGATCGAACGGGAAGAACGGCGCGAGAAGCGGGGACGGCTCAAGATTTTTCTGGGTTACGCATCGGGCGTAGGGAAGTCGGCCAAGATGCTTGCCGAAGGCCTGCGCCGCCGGGAGCGGGGCGAGGACGTTGTCGTCGGTGCGGTACAGCAGCAGTCTTCTGCTGAAATCGAACGGTTTCTTTCACAGCACGAAATCATTCCCACATTGAAGGTCGCGGAAAAAGATGTCATCGATATCGAACGAATCGTGCGGCGTCATCCTCAGGTCGTCGTTATCGATGGCTTGGCGTACACCAATCCGCCGGGCAGCCGCCATGAAGAACGATGGCAGGAAATCGAGGGGTTGCTGGATGCCGGCATTTCGGTGATCACTTCAATAAACCTGCACTATATACGCGAGCTTCAGGACGAGGTGGCGGGCATCACAGGAAAGCGTCCCACGGACACGGTGCCGCTGGACTTTCTGAAGGGCGCCGATGATATCGAGATCATCGATGCGCCGGCGCAGGCAAACCTTTCGCGGCTTCGAGAGATGGCGCTCCTGGTTGCGGCAGAGGTTGTCGAAAGCGAGCTGCGTCATTATCTTCAGACACATCACATTGAGGAAATCTGGGGGACTCAGGAAAGAATTCTGGTTGGCATCACTCCAAGGTCGGAAGCCCGGCCGATTCTGGAAAGCGGACGCCGCAACGCGGACCGATTTCATGGCGAGTTGTTTGTTGCGTATGTGCGCCAGCCCGAGGTGTCTTCGCAGGACCAGGCTGCTCTTGAAAAGAACCTCGCGATCGCACGGGAGTTCGGCGCGACCATTCAGGTTCTGGAGGGACATCGCGATCCGGTGTGGGCGCTCATCACGTTCGCGCGGGAGATCGGAATCACCCAGATCTTCATAGGCCACAGCATGAGAAAAGGCTGGTGGCACAAGCTGCGTGGGAATCCGGTCGAGCGCCTCATCGACCTTGCGGAAGGGATCGATGTTCGCGTCTTTCCCCAAAGGACCGGCGCATGAGCGGACCCCTGTCCGCGCGGCGCGGACGTTTGAAAGTGTTTCTGAGTTACGCGGCCGGCGCCGGCAAGACCTATCGAATGCTCGAAGAGGCGCAGGAGCTGCGGAAGCAGCACGCCGATATCGTCGTCGGTTACTTCGAGCCCCACGGCCGAAAAGACACCATCGAAAAGACCGAAGGCCTCGAGATTGTGCCCCGCCGCAAAATCGAATATCGCGGCGTCACATTCGAAGAGATGGATACCGAAGCGATTATTCGCCGCGCTCCGAAGATCTGCGCCGTCGATGAGTTTCCGCACACGAACGTTCCAGGCTCCGAGCGTGCGAAGCGCTGGGAGGACGTCATGGTGCTTCTGGACGAGGGCATCGATGTGATGACCACGATGAACCTTCAGCACCTTGACAGTCTGAATGACGAAATCTTCCAGATTGCGGGCATTCGCGTTCGCGAGACCGTGCCGGATTGGGTTGTCCGGCAAGCCGACGAAGTCGTGATGGTGGACGTCACTCCGGAAGCGCTCCTCAATCGATTGAAACGCGGCGCCGTTTACGCGCCGGATAAGGCGTCACGCGCTTTGGAGAACTTTTTCAAAGAACAAACGCTGACCGCACTGCGCGAGCTGGCGCTGCGCCAGGCTGCGCATGAAGTCGACGTGCGCCAGCCCGATCAGCGGCCGGCCGATCGCATTCTCATTCACATCACCGACGAGCCGACGACAGCCATGCTTGTCCGCCGCGGCCGGCGGGTCGCCGATTATCTTCGAGCGGAATGCTTTGCGATCCATGTGTCGCCTCAGGGAGACCTGTCGGATCTGACGTCAGTCAAACGGGAGTCGGTTGAAAAGCATCTTAACTTTGCCCGCAATCTCCATATCGAAACGCGAATACTGCAGGGACAGAATCCTGCCTTGACTCTGGTGGAGTTTGCCCATCGTCATCAAATCACTCAGATCTTCCTGACGCGTTCGCGTTCCCGCCGCTTGCAGTTGCTGCGCCGCAACAGCCTTGTTTCACAAGTTCTGCGGCTCGCTCAGGACATTCAGATCACTGTTGTCGCGGAACGCAAGAGGCGGACATGATCGCGATCCCGGCTTTGCACAACGGAACGGGAACTAACCACAAGAAGCACAATAGAGGACACAAAAGGCACAAATAATTTGCTGCGATACGATGTTCTTGTGCTTTTTGTGTTCTGTTTTGCGCCTCTTGTGTACCTTCCCCGCTGCGGTTAACGCATTCTTAGCATCTTCTTAGCAACTTCTTAGCGTCCCGGCGGATAGCCTTGTGCCCGCTATGAAGAATAAGATGGCAGCTCAGCAATTACTGGCGCCAGCCGCAGTTTCCACCGGACTTCAGGTCGTCATTCCACACAGAAAACCCGAGCTTACAAGGGCAGCTCTGAAATACGCCGCCGGCTTGGCCGATGGTCTCGGCGTGCGGTTGCGTTTGATTGATGTTCACGTTGTTCCCTACGGCGTTCCGCTGGACATGCCCACGGTCAATCCGAAACACATCACGCGCAGACTCCGAAATCTGGCTCAGGAAAGCACTCTGGATATTTCAGCCGAGGTGGTTTACGCGAGAGATTGGGAACAGGGATTCAGGCGTGTGCTCGGACCAGGTTCCCTTGTGCTGATGGCGATCCAGCGCGCGTGGTGGCGGACGAGCGAGAAGAGATTAGCGGCCAGGCTGAGAAAGCTTGGCCATCAGGTTATTTGGGTGGAGTGTTCGTGAGCGGATGCGAAGGCTGGCGCGATAGCGCGCAGCGATCCATATTGAGGTAATCATGAATTCTCGAGTAGCTGCAGCACCGGCCGGCGCTCAACGCGTGCTGATCGCTTCAACAGCGATGCTGGCTTTCATTTCCTTCTGGCGGGCCGCCGCAATTGTGCTGAACGACATGGGGTCGTCGGCTTTCTACGCGGGAGCGATCGCGGAACACTTCGTTGGCAAAACAGCTCCGTGGTTCATCCTCGCCATCATGGTGCTCTCCTATGCGGTGCGGTCGATGTACATCGAAAGCTGCAGCATGTTCGTGCGCGGCGGTGTGTATCGTGTCGTCAAGGAAGCGATGGGCACGACGCTGGCGAAGTTTTCCGTCTCGGCTCTGATGTTCGACTACATTCTGACGGGACCGATCAGCGGCGTATCCGCAGGGTTATACCTGACCGGTTTGCTGAACGAGCTGTTGGTGTATTTCCATTTCAGCTTCGTCCTGCCGATGAATTACACGGCGGCGTTCTTTGCGATTCTGGTGACCATCTATTTCTGGTGGGAGAACATCAAAGGCATTCCCGAATCCAGCGAGAAAGCCCTGCGCATCATGTATGTGACCACGGTGATGGTGGTGTTGATGATCGCCTGGGCCGGCTACACGCTCTGGGTGCGAGGGGCTCATCTTCCACCGTTGCCGCGCCTGTCCACTATCGTTTATGCCGACGATGCGCTGGGCTGGCTGAAATTCACTTCGTTGCCATACACCTTTGGACTGATCGGTATCCTGATCGGTCTCGGCCATTCTGTTCTTGCCATGAGCGGCGAGGAAACGATGGCGCAGGTTTATCGTGAAATCGAACATCCCAAGTTGAAGAATCTCGAGAAGGCCGGCTTCCTGATCTTCGTCTATAGCATCATCTTCACTGCAGGCGTGGCATTTTTTGTTGTGATGATCATTCCCGACGCGGTGCGGAAGGATTTCTTCGATAACCCGATCGGTGGTCTTGCCATGTATCTTGCCGGGCCGCTGTACTTGCGCCTGGCGTTTCGCGCCTTCATCGCAGTGGTTGGCACGCTGATGCTGGCGGGAGCGGTGAATACGGCGATCGTCGGTTCCAATGGCGTCCTGAACCGCGTCTCTGAAGACGGAATTCTTCCTCACTGGTTTCGGCATCCGCACCGCCGGTTTGGAACTTCTCACCGCATTTTGAATCTGGTGGTTATCCTTCAACTCTTCACGATCATACTGAGCCGCGGAGACATCTTTGTCTTGGGTGAAGCCTATGCGTTCGGCGTGATGTGGAGTTTCGCGATGAAGGGGCTTGCGGTGCTGGTGCTTCGATTCAAGCAGCCCGGGGTGCGGGAATTCCGTGTGCCCTTGAATTTCAAGATCGGCAAGGTGGACCTCCCCATAGGCCTTGGTTTGATCACTCTGACGCTGGTGGCGCTGTGTTTGATCAATCTCTTCACCAAGCAGGTGGCAACGCTTTCAGGCGTGAGCTTCACGCTGATCTTTTTCGCGATCTTTTCGATTACCGAGAGGGCCTCGAAAAAAACCGCAACAGAGCACGCAGAACTCGACCAGTTCAACCTGGAGGCAGGCGAAAATCTTACGCCGGAGACGCTGGGCGTCCGGCCTGGCAATGTTCTGGCGATGGTCCGGAACACCAATACGCTTTACAATCTCGGCGCCGTTCTCGATCGGACAGATCCACATAAACAGGATGTTGTGTTGCTCCATCTCCGGTTCCTGCAGAACACGGGCGCGAGCGAGTACGAGCTCACTCACGATCAGTTATTTAGTCTTGAGGAGCAAAAACTTTTCACGCGCGCGCTTGAGATCGCGGAGAAGAAGGGCAAGACCATTCATCTTGCCGTCGCTGCGGCGACTGATAAATGGGACGCCATTCTCCGTGCTGCGCAGAGTCTCAAATCCACAGCCGTCGTACTGGGCGCTTCTCCCAACAATCCTGTAATTGAAGAAGCTCGTATTGCAGGTCTGGCGTGGGAACGCCTCCCGGAACCAAGACCACTACTGACTCTTCAGATCTATTTTCCGAGCGGCCAGGAACACGTCTTCTACCTTGGGCCGCACGCGCCGCACCTCACCCCGAATGAGGTCGATCTGCTCCACGGGATCTGGCTCGAGCTTAGTAGTGAGGTTGCGCCGGACGAGATTCATCATCACGACATCATTCACTTCGCACTGGAGGAGTTGCAGCAGGAGTTGGACGATTCCAGGCGCAAGGAAGTCGTAAACCGGTTGAAAGAGCACCTTCAGGGGATCAAGAGCCGAAGAGCGCCGGCCCTGCGGTGACCGCAAAGCCGGTCGGGGAAGGTAG